>Ga0256914_1004063_pt1 | contig 11259 bp, 15 predicted proteins | sample HulkmetaG_FD_191571 | JGI IMG/M metagenome (GOLD analysis project Ga0256914, IMG submission 191571) | Hydrothermal chimney microbial communities from Main Endeavour vent field at the Juan de Fuca Ridge, Pacific Ocean - Hulk | ecosystem: Environmental > Aquatic > Marine > Hydrothermal vents ...
GGCGTAGGTGCCGATTATCGAAGCGAGACTGCTCGCGCAGGCTATGAGCGTCACCTCGAAGACCGTCTTGTGGAGCACGAAAACGACGTAGTTGATGAGCACTATCTCGGGCGCGAGCGCCCAGGCAAGCGTGAGCAGGGCCTCGAAGGCGAGAAGGACCTTAAACTCTCTGACCTTGAAGGTGAAGCCCTCCACGCTGATGCGCTCCTCTTTGCTGACCGAAGGCAGGAAGAGCCAGATGTATGCCACCGTAACGGCCGAGAACAGACCGAAGAAGATGAAGGCCCAGCGGTAGCTCTCCGCGCCGGGGTAGAGGTAGCCGAAGACGTAGCCGAGGATGGGAAAGGTTATCAGCCTCGCCACCTCCGGAAGGCGCAGGTGCCAGGCGAATATCTCCTCGTACTTATCCGCGGGATAGATTATCTGCTCGTAGGCACGGTAGAGGGGGTAGAGCACGGTTGAGAGCTTCTCAATGGTCCTCCCTGCGAAGAGCACAAGCGGGGCTACGGCACCTCTGGCGAGACCGTAGAGGACGTAGGCGATGCCATCCAAGATGTCTATTACAATCAGCCCCTTCTTGATGTCCCAGCGGTTGAAGAGCCTCCCGAAGAGATAGGTAAGGGGAATCGAGATGATGTTCACAGCGGTAAAGAACGCCCCGACTTCAAGAACGGAGTAGCCCGTCTCCATGAGGTAGAGCGGGAAGAGTATCCAGACTATCAGGCCGGGAGCGATGAGCGTGTGGTAGAGCATGTACGCTTTGGCATCCTTCGGAATCTCACTCCAGCGCATGTGAAACCCCGTTCATATTTTCCGGAGACCTTTTAAGGTTTAACGCCGAACATTGAGGAGTGGTTCCATGCTCAGAGGAATCGGCTACCTCCTTTCGATAACGCTCTCACTCTACGCCCTCTCTGCGTTCTCGGCGAGGGTGGAGTTTTTTTCAACGCCGGTTGGGAGGCTTTTTGGGGTTCTTTTAGCCCTCGCCTTGGCGTATCTTGTGTCCAGGCTTTTCTATGGCACCCTCATGGGGTGGGGCACCGAGAGAGACAGCGTCTCCCATGCCATTGCCCTCATGCTCCCCCTCTACGCCTTCTCGTTCGCTGCCATGCTTTACTTTGGTGCGGACAGGTTCATGGACATGGCGAAGCCGGGCTTTGTCGGGGAATGGAGACCCTCCCTCGTCCCTTACGCCCTCTTATTCTGGACTCTGAGCGGTATTTTGACGGCATTCTTCTACGATGCGGTTCCCTACGAACTCTTCAGTGAACGCGGGAGAATCGCCGGGATACTTGGTGCCACGGCGGTCTTTGCCCTCAACTACAACCAGCCCCTGACTGGGGGATTCTGGAGACCAGAGGACATAGTTTTCTTTGGGGCTGCCTTTGCATACTCCTACTCGGTCAAGAGGAAACCCCTCGCCCTCGTCTTTACCTATCTGCTCTCCGAACTCCCCCTCTGGTGGTGTCTCCTGTATCCCCTCGGCGCTCCGGCTTTTGCCGGCTACATAACCGTGCGGTTTCTAATCTCCGCCTACTTCCTCTTCAGGCATTTCACGTAAACCAGCGCCGGCTCGCCCCACCCCGGATACGGGTCTATCAGCGCTATTCTAACAAATCCATTCCGCTCGTAGAAGCGCCTCGTTGCGTTGTAGGGCTCGTACGATAAATCGCCCGAGGTTTTGACGACGAGAACCTCAAAGCCCCTCTCCTTAGCCCATCCCTCAACGAACTCGAGCATTTCCGTTCCTATCCCATTACCCCTCAGCTCCCTCCTAACGGCCATCCAGAGGATTTCAAGGGTCCTCTCATTGAGGGGCTTGACCGTTACAAAGCCGAGAATCTCCTCCCCTTCAACGGCGACGAAGGTTCTCTCCTCCCCTAAATCCCGCTCCATCGCCCTGAGCCCGGCCTCGTTGAACCACTCGGGCAAGTCTCTGGCAATCTGGAGGCAGAGAGTGATGTCTTCCTCACTCTTCAGAGGTTCTATTCTCATCAAAATACTCCTCCAGCCACTCTTTGAGGCTGTTATTCACTATCCTCAAAAATTTCTCTTTGGTTCCTCCTCTGCTGTAGAACTCATCCAACAGCTCTATGAAGCGTCTCTCCTCGTCGCTGAGCTTTTCACCCTTCCATCGGAAGATTCTGAATTTTTCACCTAGGAGCTCAACCGTGTGAAAGCCGTCCTCGCGGGGCGTTGGTTCCAGATCCTTCACGAGCTCCACCGTGTTGATGACGTCATAGCCGAGCCTCTTCCAAAAGGCTATAGCGTCCTTGTCCTGGGGGAGAACGTAGAGGTAGAGTGCAGAATCCCATTTCAGAACTTTCTCTTCGGCTCTCTTGACGAGGGCTTGCCCGATGCCCCGTCTCCTGAACTCTGGCTTGACGTAAAGTTCCTCAATCCAGAAACTGCCTTCTCTTGAGGACACTCTAATGAAACCTACAGCTTTATCTTCCTCGAGGGCAAGGAAGATTATGTCGCCGCGCTTGAAGTATGCCTCCGCTTCTTTCCGGTACTCTTCCTCCTTGCCCGGCTTCCAGCCCTGCTTTCCCCTGAGCTCTTTGAAGAACTCGATGTAGAGCGTTTGGAACTCGGGGAGGCGTTCTTCAGTCAGGGGAAGTATCTCCATCTGCATCACCACGCTTTAAGAACGCCCTTCTCCATCAGGGGGCGCCCATCGACAAGCACCGTCGGCTCCAGCAGGACAAAATCAATGTGGATTTCCGACTCGTTCGTTCCCCCGAGGTGCAGGTTGTGGCCGATCGCCACGTGAACCGTCCCAAGGGCCTTCTCATCGAAAATCCTGAGGCCGAGGGACTTTACCCCAGGGTTCAGCCCGATTCCGAACTCCGCTATGATGTCCCCATTAGTAGCGCCGGCAATCCTTCTTTTCAGCCCTTCTGCACCCTCTCCTCTTATGGATGCAATTCTCCCTTCCCTGAACTCCAGCTCCAGATCCTCGTGGGGAAGGACGAGCCGCCCTGAGGCGGAGCTCTCTATGGGGGCTATGTAAACCTCCCCCGCTGGAATCTCGACCTCGCACTCCTTACGCTTCAACCGACAGTCGCGGAGCGTCCCGTCTTCAAGGCCTGGCTTTCTCCCCTCAACGCTGAACCTCAGATGTGTGCCGTTTTCGTCTGTTATAAGAACCTCCTTCGCCCCATTGAGTCTCTCTGCCACAATAAGCCCGAGCTCGCGCATCCGAACGTAGTCCACGTCCACTGCGGAGATGAACTCCCTGAGATATCCCCCGGGCTCTATTCCGTCCTCCTCAAGCCACGCCGGCGGGGGAAGGTTCACGAGGAGCGTCGGCACCTTCTCCTCCTGCAGGAGGCCATATATAGAGTCCCAGAAGGAGAAGACCTTCTCCTGAACGTTCTCGGATAGATCATCGACGGCCGTGTACTGGGAGAGCCATATCACGACGTCAGCTTTCCCGAGGATGCCGGCAACGCTTTCTGAAGGCTTTTCTGGAAAGTCGCTTACCAGGGAGTCGTTGAAACTCCAGAGGAATGGGAGCGCGCCAACGCGGATGGCCTCCTCAGCCAGCAGGCTGGCGAAGTTCCTGTTGTGTGCCCCGTGGATTATCACCACAGACTCACCTGCATCAATAAGCGCCGAATCCCTGATTATACGTCTGGCGGCGTTCCGGAGGTCTTTCTCCATCCCAACACCCCAATAATCTTTAGATTTGATTAAAGCTTATAACTTCTTCCTGAACACCAGCACGTTCGGCTCCTCGGTCTCGTCCCAGAGGAAGAGGCCGAGCCTCTTCAGTCCCGGCAGGAGGGGCTTAACACCGCTCGGGAGCATTAGGTCGAACTCTTCCCATCCCCTCTCCCGTGCGACCCAGGCCATCGCCGGGAGGAGCGCCTTCAGCGTGGCTAAACCAACATCCAGCGGCGTGAAGGTCGTTCCCTCCTTCGGGACCAAAAAGCGGAAGCCGTTGATGTCGTAGAATTCTGCCTTCGCCTTTAACCATTCGAGGCTTTCATGACTCCTGCAGAGGAACTTCCATCCGGCGGGGATTACGCCGAGGGTCAGGTCTTCCAGGCTGGATTCTATCATCACCGGCTCCTCCGGCTCGAAGGCAGAAACCTTTGCCCCCAGGGTGAAGAACTTCGCGGTTATCGAGAATCCGTCCCTCTTTGCCATTGCTATGCTCTCGCGGTTGAGGAAGTAAGTCGCGAACTCAAGGGCTTCAATCTTCCCCTCGTGGGCGAGCCTCTCGCCCAGTTCAAGCATAAAGCCGTGGAGCTTCCTCCCGTAGCCCCTACCTCTATAATCCGGGTGAACCCTCAGTCCCTCCAGCCAGCCGACCTTTCCCGGGAGAAGCGTCAGCTTCGCCGTGCCGATTACCTTTCCATCAACCTCCAACACGTAGAAGTGGCCGTCTCTAAGCCACTCGTCAAAGACCCTCGCCAGGTAGTCCTCGCCGCCCCAGGTCAGCCTTGCAATCTCCTCGATGAAAGGCCTGTCTTCAGCCCTTGCCTCCCGGATGAGCGGTTCCATGATATCACCGAAGTTTATTAGTTCCATCTCAATTTATGGGTTTGGGAATGTCAGGTTAAACATCAGCCCACCGGTCAGATTGAGGATGTCCCTCTTTAGCCCCTGAGCGGTAGCATTGTACGGGGCGAGCTTCTCGATGGTATCCAACGTTCTCAGCTCGTCCTCTTTTTCGCAACCCCCTTCGAATGGCCGGGTAATTTCAAGCCGTCTTAATACCCCCGTTTTCCCATCGACTTCACCGATGATGAACCAGCATAGGGAGAGGTTTTCGGCCAAGATACACTCCATCTCAAAGTCGAACCAGGTTTCGTTATCAGAAAGCAGTTCAACGGGATGTCTGCATGTTTTTAGGATTCTGTGGTTGGATATTCCCAAGGAAGTCGTTACGTTTCGGTACAGCCTGTTGTACGCCCGCATAACCTCCATGTCCGCGGTGTCAGCGGAGACCCCAATGACCTCTCCAGTGGTGTGGTTGACCTTGTACCGTATCCATGGAAAGCCCCTCACCGGAGTGCCGTTCGGGTAGTACGCCGTGATTTGAACGTAGACGATGCCCCGCTCGGTTTGCCCATAGGGGTAGTACCACACCCAGAAGACGCCTTCCCTGGGGTCGTAGCTCGCCTCGAAGCTCCACGTGGAGATGCTGTCCACCGTCAGGGAGGCGTTTCCGAGCCTTTCCATTATGTCGGGCCGCGTTTTTTGGAGGTATTCCCTCGCTGCGTAGATGTCCCGCCCGTACTCGCTCCAGAGAATGTGACTGTACTGCTCGTGCTGGTTCTTGAACCCCTCAACGTCTCTTCTCAGCTCTCCAATTTCGAGGCGCATCTGAACCATCTGGACGATTAAGATGAAAATTATGACGAAGGGAATGATTGCTTTGAGGTTGTCATCCATGTCGCATCCCATACTACTAACGTTTCAAGGTTTATAACTTTACCTTTGACTGTGGTGTCATGTCCGAGCTCCCCGTGACTTAAACAGCGTAAACACGAGCAGCACCGACGCCAGAAACGCGGCAGATGCCGCGATGATTGAAGTTCTTAGAACGTCCTCCCCTCTTTCTATCAGCCACGCAAAAGTTAATTGCGACAGCGGAATCACCAGCGTCGCGAGGGCGTCGAAAACCCCTTTCACGGTTCCGAGGCTCTCCAGAGGGATGAACTTCTGCATCAGGCTGTCGAAGGAGACGTTGAGGAGTTCCCTACCAAAGCCCAGCAGAAAGACCGCAGGGAACAGCGCTATCACCGCCGGAACGCCGACGATGAGGAGCGCGATGCTCTGGAGGAGCATTCCCTCAACCAGCGGCCGCTTTAGGCCAGCCCGCCTTCTATGGGCCAAGTAGGTCAGCCCTACCACCGCCACGAGGCTTCCGGCCGTCGTGAGCCCCTGAAGGATGCCGTAGAGAACCTTACCTTTTGCGAGTTCCCTCAGGGAGGCGAAGACGAATATCCTGAAGGAGCCGAGGGCGAAGTTGAAGAGCAGCACCGAGGCGATGATTCCAACCACGAGCCCCCTGCTGATTTGCAACCGCTGCTCTCCCCTGGTCTCAGCCGTCCCTTCGCGCTTCACCTCGACGTTCAGGTAGGGAAGGAGCGTGAGCGCACCGATTAGAAGAAGAATCGCGTCGAGGAACATTGCCCTGATTCCGAAGCGATACGCTAAGAATCCGGCCAGTGGAAACGCCACCAGGGAGACCCCGTTCCCCAGGGTCGCCAGCGCCGCGTTCAGCCCCTGAAGCTCAGACTCGTCAAGGGTCATCGAGGCTACCAACGAGAATCCGTAGTAGCGGTGGAGTATATCCAGCGCAGAGATACCCGAGACGATGAGGTAGAAAGCCCAGACGTTCGAGGAGAGCGGGATTATGAGAATGGCAAGGGCTGCCTGGAGAATGAGTGCGAGAAAAGCGAGTCTGACTTTTTTGGTCGTCCTGTCGAGGGTTTTCCCGAGGATTGGAGGAAGGATGACCCATGGTAGGTGAGTGAAGAGCGCAAAACCCCCGATGCTCACCAGCGAGCCGGTTGTATCCAGCAGACTCCAGGGTAGGGCGACGCTCTCGATTGCATCCCCGATGATTCTAAAGGATGATGTGAGCATATGCAGGCGGTAGAGGGTTCGCTTCATGGAGTGAGGTCGAAGAGAGGGTTTAAAAAAATTATGAATCAAAATTCATGCGGTGTTCAAAATGGAAAAGTGGGACTTTGATGGTTGGGCCGAGAGCTACGATGAGGACGTAACAAAGGAGGACTGGATACACAGGGACTACTGGAAGGTTCTCAAACTTGTTGCTGGGCAGGCTGAGGGAGCCGTTGTCGACATCGGGTGCGGTACAGGTAACATACTGCGCTTTCTCAGGTCGGAAAACTACGTCGGCGTTGAGCCCTCAGAGGGGATGAGAAAGAAGTTTCAGGAGAAGCACGGCTTTGAGCCGCTGGATGGCCATTTCCTAAGCGTACCCATTCCCACGGAGAGTGCTGACACTGTAATAACGACCTACGCCTTTCACCACGTGCCGGATGAGGAAAAGGAGGACGCGATAAAGGAGATGCTCCGCATTCTGAAACCTGGCGGGAGAATCGTCATCGCCGATGTGATGTTTGAGTCAGAGGAGGAAAAGATGAGAATCGGGGAGGAGGACGGTCTAAAGGAGGAGATAGAGGACGAGTACTTCGCCACCGTTGATAAGCTGAGGAAAATCTGCACAAAACTGGGGCTGGAATGCCGGTTTGAGCGGGTGAATCGCTACGTCTGGATTGTGAAAATTCGAAAAGTGCTCACCCCTGACCGGAAAGGCTAAAGGATTGACCACCCTATCCTCAACCATGTCCGATGAAGACCTTGCCAGGGAAGTCCAGAAGCTCAGGAAGGCACTTGAAGAGCTCAGGGAGAGCTTCGCCATCGTTTCCCAGATGGCACAGGCCTACCTCAGGCTCATCAACCTCTACGCCCAGTACGGTGGGCTCAGCATAGACCTCGTCGTTCCGGAGGTCAGGAGCGACCCGATAGCGCGTGAGATAGTCAGAATTCTTTTCGACCTGAAAAGGGCGAACGTCAGCCAGATCACCAGAGAGCTGAAGGGAAGGCGCGGAAAGGCCTCGCGGAACACCGTTAGGGCGAAGCTGGCCGAGCTGAGGGAGATGGGCATCGTCGTCAAGGTTCCCGGTGAGAGGGGGAAGAGCTACGCCCTCTCCAAGCGGGTGGTCAAAAAGTGGCTCGAAATGATCGGAATGCCGATTAGGCTTGACCACACTAATGATTATTGAGGTGGTTGATATGGCGGATGAGAAGGTTGGAACCCCAAAGAAACTGGAGGAGCTCCTCGACGAGCTGGTCGAGGGAATAAGGAACGCCCAGAGTGTGGAGGAGGTTGAGCTCCTCAAGAAGAAGGCAGAGGTCGTGGAGGACCTCATCGAGGCCTACGAGGGCGACAGGGACCTCGACAAGATACCGGCCCTCATGGATAAGGTTGGCGACATGATGGAGGACATTCTCCAGCCCCTCAAGGAGCTCCTCAACGAGCTCTACAGCCCGGAGAGGGTTGAGGCGATGGGGAAGAGCGTGGCCGAGTTCTACAAGAACCTGGCCGAGGCCGGAATGGACAGGGATGCGGCCCTCGAGCTGACCAAGGAGTACATGGACGCGATAAACCCCGGCAAGAAGCTCATGGAGATGCTGGGTGAATTGGTGGGCAAAGGCGGCCACGGCCACTGGACGATGATGCAGGGATTCCAACCCAAAAAGCCTGAGAACGGGGAGGAGTGAGCTTGAAGGGCCTCCTTCACTTTTTTCTTCGACTGCCCGTGATAGCGTTCAGGATGGCGGGCATAGTTGGAGTGGCAAATCGGGCGAAGCGGCGGTTCAGGAGAGAGCTTGTAGGGAGCGGCCTTCCGGAGGATGTTGTTGATGTTCTTGTTGAAGAGTTCGATCCCGGGAAACCTCTGAGAAAACTTTTCCAGAAGTACACCTATCGCCCTTGATGGTGTCCCCTCTTTTGAGAAAGGTTATAACCTCTGATGAGCACCTTACAGCATCCCCTTACACCCTTCCACCTTGGGCCTGCGCTGCTGTTCGCGACACTTTTCCCGTATCTCGAACCCTGGACGTTCTTAATGGCCAACATCGTGGTTGATTTGGAGCCTTTTCTCGTGATGGTTTTTGACTTGGACGTCCGGTGGGAATATCCCCTCCACGGCTACCTTCACACACTCCCATTTGGCGCCGTTGTGGCCCTCGCACTCGCATGGTGCATGTCCCTCGTGTACAGGTACCTTGGAAAACCCGCTGAGTTCAGGAGGATTGCGGTCACGGCTCTGCTCGGAGTCTGGCTCCACGTCATTCTCGATTCCTTCCTCTACACGGACATACGTCCCCTCTTTCCCTCAGACTGGAATCCGCTCTATGGCCTGCTTTCGACCCTAGAAGTTTACAGCTTCTGTGTGCTTGTCTTTCTCGTCGGCGTGTTACTGTATTTGTCCCGGAAATTCAGAACTCTTTCCTGAACACCAAAACGTCGGGCCTTGTAAATAATGCCCAGTTTTTGAATCCAAGCGCTCTTAGGTCGGGTATCAGGTCTCTTTTTTCTTCGGGGAGCATTATATCAACGCTGTCGTAACCGATCCTTTTGGCCTCAAAGCTCATGGCCGGCAGAAGCGACCTTATGGCTTCGGATGAGAGCTGGAACGGTGCAAACGTCGGCTCGTTCTCATTCATTGGCGGATAAAGGAACTTGAAGCCGCGGTATTCCCGGATCTTGGCTTTCTTGTTCAGCCACTCCATGCTCTCCCGGCAGTTGTGCAGGAACTTCCAGCCATAGGGGATGTAGCGGTACTGGAGTTCATCCGATGGTTCAATCCCGGCCCTCGCAGGCATCTCTCCGACAGCAAGGGGTCTCTGGACATAGTAAAAGCGTGCCACAGTCCTGAAACCGTCTTTTTCTGCCATCCTGAGGGTCTCCCTGTTGAGGAAGTAGGTGGAAAACTCCAGAGCATCTATTATACCCCTTTCCGCCAGCTCATTCCCCCTCTCAAGGATAAAGTTGTGGAGGAGCCTCCCAAAGCCGTGCTTTTGGTAATCTGGGTGAACCCTCAGCCCCTCAAGCCAGCCCACTCTGTCAGGTAAGAGTGTAAGCTTGGCCGTCCCGATGACCTTTCCATCCAGCTCAAGGATGTAGAAGTTCCCATCCTCCAGCCAGTTCTCAAAAACTCTGGCTAGGTAGTCTTCACCTTCCCATGTTAAACGGGCTATCTCCTCAATAAATGGCTTATCCTCCTTGAGAGCGAGTCTTATTCCAGTCATAAACTTACCCCTGGGATTCTGTTTATATCTCTTGTGGAGTTATTAAACTTTTTTATAGACTCAAAATTAAAATTCGAGAGATACATTAAACGGGCATCACTTGAGTTCTAAGATTCATTTAGTCGATTTTTGTTTTGTTCGTAAAACTGCTTCAGAAATTCTTCCATAATTTGTCTGTCTGCCTTCTTGATTGATATAACCGTTTTGTTGATTAAATTTATCTCAACGATATATGGTTCCCCATCAACGTATTCCACCTCTACCTCTGTTTGGGACTTCTTTTTTGTTATGTAGTGCCCCCCAACCCATATTATAACTGTGGCTTTTGTGTATGTGCCATTTTCCCAGTGAAGGATTCCTTTTCCTCTAATGTAGGTTTTATTCCCAACAATGCTTCTGATTTTTGGAGAGTGGTAAATTATAGATTCCAATATATCGACAGCAATGGATGCATTTTCAGTTTTTTCTTTATAGTTTTCTTTAGATGGGGAGTTTTGTTGTAAATATATCCCCAAACTCAAAAATAAAAATGAAATAATTCCAACAAGAACTATTCTCCCTTTCATTCTGTTGTCACCGTGTATTTTGATTTTTCTCCACATAACTAGAAGAGGATACAATTTTAATCCCAGGTATGTTTTTAATATAGTGTAATGGAGTTCCTGACTCTATGGCTTTATTTATCACTTCTTTAGGAATATCAAGCTTTCTACCGTACTCTTTAAGTTTATTGGGTTCTATTTTATATACGGTCACCGCATGGCCATTAACTGTTGCCTTGTATTTTTGAACGCCATTTTTAGTAACTCTGCTATATATGTAATACCCTAGGTTATATATCTTGTCTGTTAATGTTGTTGAAAAAGCCTCTGGAGAGTCTGGAACGTCTATCATCACATATCACTTCACATTTACGCTATCCCATGGAGTATAATATACTTTAACAGAATATTCTATGAGGTGATTTGGATCCGCAGTAACCATCCATCTCGCAAAATATCCAGCATCGGATGCTCCATCTATGGCCCACTCGGAATATAATCCTCCATTAGATTTCGGGATCTCCGACCTCTTTACCAAGGAATATACAAATTCGAGAGCTCCAATTGCAAAGCTTATTTTAGTATTAACTAATCCTACAGCCAATTCTGCTGCTTTAAAAGCTAAATCTTCAAAATTTGATTGTGTTTCGGGTTGTGGCCATGCTCCGGCAAGCTATCATCTTCAAAATTTGTAGTGAATGAAAAATAACTGGCACCTGCAACCTTTTCAAGTTCTAACCTTAATTTTGACAAACTAACTGGGTCAGGATCGCCCAGCAATCGTCCTGCTCCTACTGATACAATATTATAATAATGAATAAATATACTCCCCAAACGCTGGATTATAGATCGCATCTGTATAATATCCCAAAGTGACACTATTGTACACCTGCAAACCACTATCATCGTATTC
>Ga0256914_1004064_pt1 | contig 11256 bp, 9 predicted proteins | sample HulkmetaG_FD_191571 | JGI IMG/M metagenome (GOLD analysis project Ga0256914, IMG submission 191571) | Hydrothermal chimney microbial communities from Main Endeavour vent field at the Juan de Fuca Ridge, Pacific Ocean - Hulk | ecosystem: Environmental > Aquatic > Marine > Hydrothermal vents ...
ACTGCGGCAACTCTCACGTCCGGCCCTGCAACAAACCCTGCAAACCCTGCAACAGCAATTGCAAAGTGATGTTGCAGTTGCCAATGCAGATTTGCTGACCCTGCAAGACAACGTAGCACAACTTCTCCAGCAGCGAGATAACCTCCTGCGCTCTCGCGGCGTGTGGTACGATTCACTCAAAGCGCTACAAAACAAACAAATCGAGCTGGAGACCAAACGCATTGTCGAAGGGCAACGGGTGCAGCAAGTGGATGCGGCACAAATTCCCACACGCCCGTCGCAACCTAACTGGCCCCTAAACCTGGGCCTGGCCCTGATTGCAGGTCTGCTGGGGGGACTTTTGCTGGCGGTCATCGCCACTTATTTGGGTGGAGAGGATACAGCATCCTTTTAAGTAGGTGATGCTATGAAAATTGAAATGTAATGATTCATCGCCATCCAGAGCGCACCACCAAGAGCACAAAGACACCAAGGCACGAAGAAAAAGAGAAAGAATGGCTCAAGAAGAATCTGTGCAAGCTGTGGTTGCCATGGTTTAACCACAGCGTCTCACAGATTTTCACAGAAATACAAAAAAACATCCAAAAAATCTGTGCAAGCTGTGCCATCTGTGGTTGCAATAGCGGCAAATCTATTTTCGCCCTTCGCCGAGAGGCCCAGCACTTTTCGCAAGGTCCAAATGTGCAGCAACTTAAGCCTACACACGCCTGGGCCCTGGCGCTGAGCCTGACCCTGCTCTCGGCGCTGCTTTGGCAAACACTAACACCGCCCTGGACAGCGCCCGATGAGCCCGGGCATTTTTTGTATGTACGGCTTTACGCCGAAACAGGTCGCCCGCCCACACCCGCGGGCATCACGCCCGCGCATTGGCAGGCCTTGCTTGCCAGTCTGGAAGCAAGCGGGTGGCAAACATATATTCATGGCCACAACGCTCCCGCCATCAGTCACGACCCGGTGCTGGCGGCCAGCGGCCTGCAAGTAGGACAAAAAGCGCCTGGCTACTACGCACTGGCTGCCGCCTGGCTCAAGCTACATCCCCACTGGCAAACCCTGCCCCTGGTGGCGCAATGGCGCTGGTTGCGATGGCTTTCGGTGCTGTTACGACTAGCCACCACCAGCATCGCCCTGCTGTTGGCCCGCAACCTTTGGCCCGGACAGCCGCAAAAACAACTCAACCTGGGGCTGCTAACGGGCCTGCTGCCCATGGTCGGTTTTATTGGCGGCAGCCTGAACAACGATGCGCTAACGTTGCTGTGGGGTGCGGCCAGTTTTAGCGCCTTGGTGCTGGCAGCTTCCCGCCCCGCCCAACTGCTGATGCTGCTACTGGTGGGGCTGGGCCCGCTGCTTATCGACATCAGCTTGCTCATGTTTTGGCCCCTAACCCTGTTGCGTTACACTTTCTGGCGCGATGCCGGGCCCAAGCTGCACCTAAGAGCCCCAGCACGGTCACGCTACGCCCCACTAACCTGGCTACTCATCCTGCTGCCGGGCCTGCTCCTGTTGCCCAACCCCCGCTATGCCGCAGGATGGCGGTACCAGCATCTGAATCGAACACGTCGCGAGGGACAGCTCTTTTTGGCGGGCGCAGATGATGTTCGGGCGCAGATGGTGCAAATCCTCAGCGGCAAACAGATTTTGCGCCAACAAGGGCAAAACCTGCACCTGGTGGCCCACATCAACAACTCGCGCGGCCCCCTCATGCTGCGTCTGCAAGATGCCAGCCACAGCAGCGAAATAGCGTGTCCCGAAAACGCTCAGCCTCACATTTGCCAACTAACACACACCCTCAGCCCCGGCAGCCAGCACATCAGCCTTAGCGCCCGAGCACCCGCGGGCCCGGTCAGCTTTAGCCTGCGCCTGACCAATGACGCAGGCCACTCGTTGCTAAAAAATGGCAGCGGCCAGCGTCCTGCCCTGCTGGGAGCGCCCCTGTTCACCACGCTGGAGCAGCATTTACCCCTGCCCGCGGGCTACTTCAGCCATCTCTTTAGCCCCGGCATCTGGTCAATCCCGGCCCTAATGCGTTACACTTTGTATGCTGGCTTTACCTGGGCCAGCTTTTGGGGCTACTTTGGCTGGCTCAACCGCCCCTGGCCCTGGAGCATTTATCTGCTTTTAGGACTCACCACCCTGGCCGCCATTGCCGGTTACAAAGACCGACACCTTACGCCCCTCCAACGCCTGGCAGCTCTGGCCCTGCTGCTCATCCTGCTGCAAACCTGGCTGCCCATGCTCGGAAGCGCCTGGCAACCACAAGGACGCTATCTCTTCCCCGCGTTGCTGCCCATCAACCTGCTTTTGCTGGAGGGATGGCAGCAACTTCTGGGCCCCCAACGGACTCGCTGGCTCCCCCAGCTTCTGCTCCCCGGCCTGATGATGCTTAATCTGCTGGCCTGGTGGGTCATCTGAGGCGTGATCCCGAAATCTGAAAGCGAAGCCCCGGTGCTGAACTGCCACCCGATCATCCATAGCCAATCTCCAATTTCCAAACACCCCCCATTACCATGAAAACCCTTCTTATCGGCCTGGACGGCGGAACCTGGGACCTGTTGGGCCCTCTGTGCGATCTCGGCATCATGCCCAAGCTGGCAGCACTGCGGGCCCGAGGTGCATGGAGCCCCCTGCGCTCCACCCAGCCCCCCTTCACCGCCCCGGCCTGGGCCAGCTTTATCACCGGCGTCAATCCAGGTAAACATGGCATCCTCAACTTTGTGCAGCACGATGGCACACCCGCGGGCAGCCTGCGCGGGCAAGGGCGCCCCGTAAACAGCACCGATATTGGCGCCCCCCTGCTGTGGGATTATTTTAGTGCCCATGCCCGCGATGTGGGGTGCATCAACCTGCCCCTGAGCTATCCCCTGCGCCCCATGAAAGGCTTTGCCATCAGTGGCATGCTCACCCCACCCGCAGGCCAGGACTGGATTTATCCCCGCTCGCTGGCAAAAACGCTGAACGACTACATCATCGACCTGGAATATGGCCGGGCGGGACAACCGCTGCGGCGGGAAGATCTGCCATCACCCCTGGGCATGATTCATGACATCATGCGCATGACCGAACGCCGGGGCATGCACAGCGTGCGTTTTATGCAAACCCAACCGTGGGATGTTTTTATGGTGGTGTTCACTGGAACTGACCGGCTTTCGCATCATTTTTGGCATTATCTGCAACCGGGCGCAGCCACTCGTAACATGAACCCTCGCATCGCTGACAAGTTGCAGGCGTATTTTGCGCTTTTAGACCAAATTTTGGGAATGATGGTGGCTATGGCCGGGCCCGAGACACACCTGCTCATGCTTTCGGATCATGGCTTTGGGCGGGCGGCCCGACACTGGGTCCACCTGAACAACTGGCTGCTGGAGCTGGATTTGATGCGGCTGCGCATGGGCAAGGCCAGTTGGATGAACCGGGTCAAACGTAGTGCACCCTGGCTCACCGACCTGACCAAGCGCATCTTGCCGCCCGAGGCCCGCAAAAGCGTGCAACAGCATGGTCATCTGGCCGATGCCGTTGATTGGGACGAAACCCTGGCCTGGGCCGCTCCTCTCTACAACAACGTGGCAGGCATCACGCTGCACCGCACCACGCACAGCACACCAGGCCCGGTAAGCCCCGCGGCAGTGCCCAAAGTGCGCGAATTCATCATTCAGCAGGCCAAATTGCTACGAATTCCAGGCAAAAATCGCCCCCTGTTCACCGCGGTGCAAACCCGTGAAGAAGTTTACTCTGGCCCTTATGTCGAGCAATTCCCCGACATCATCCTCACCCTGGGCCACGATTACGCGGCAGTGCCCACCCTGGGCTCATCCCTCATCACCCAAATTCCACCGGGAACGCTACTGCGCAGCGGCGATCATCGCCCCAACGGCATGTTTTTGGCCGCGGGCCCGCACATCAAACCAGGTCGCTTGCCGCAACCGCCCAGCCTGATGGATTTGGCGCCTACCACCCTGCATCTATCTGGATTGCCCATTCCCGAAAGTATGGATGGTCAGGTCATCACCGACATCTTTCAGGAAGCCTTTTTGACAGAGCATCCGCCCCGCCCGGGCGCAGATTTGCCCACCCCCCACCACGCCTACGACCTGGATCCCGACGAAAACGCGGCTATCAATGACCGCCTGCGCGGTCTGGGCTATCTGGGATGAGTGTGTCATCCTCTCAAGAATATGCTCCTCATCATTGGACTCGATGGCGCTGACTGGCGCATTTTAGACCCCTGGCTGCAAGATGGCTCGCTGCCCACATTGGCTGCGCTGCGGGCCCGAGCGCGGTGGGGCGGCTTGCGTTCGACCATGCGTCCCGAATCATCCATTGCCTGGACAACTTTTGCCACAGGCATGAACGCCGGACAACATGGCATTTTTGGTTTTGTGGGCCAGCGCCCGCACAGCTATGACCTAACATTGAACACAGCCGCAGCTATCCGGCAGCCCACCTTTTGGCAGCGAGCCGCGGCCGCAGGCAAAAAGGTAGCGCTGCTCAATGTGCCCATGACCTACCCGCCCCAGCCTTTTGCGCCCGGTGCGCTGGTTACTGGCATGCTCACGCCCGATACCAGCAGCGCCATGACGCATCCGCCTGAGCTACAAGAGGCGCTGCTGGCCGCTGTGCCCGATTATGTCATCAACGTAAGCCCCACCGGCTTGAGCTTACGACAGTTTATCCGGGCGACGACGCGGGCTATCGAGGCCCGGGCCCGGGCCATGCTGTGGTTGTTGCGACAGGAGCAATGGGATGCGTTGGTGGCGGTTTTTACTGCCACCGACCGCTTGCAGCATCAAACCTTGCATTTGCTGGATGCCCGGCATCCCCGACACCATGCCGATGAGGCGCGGGCGTTGCTACCCGATTTGCTGGATGCGTATCGGGCGATGGATGCAGGGATTGCCGCGCTGCTGGCGGAGGTGGGTGCGGATGCCACAGTGGTGGTGCTTTCGGATCATGGATTTTCGCCGGTGAGCCGGGCATTTTATCCCAATGTGTGGCTGCATCGACAGGGATTGCTGCATTTTCATGGCTCGCCTCTGCCTCGGCTCAGTTTACGACAGCGTTTGGCCAGGCAGCGGTGGCTGCGGCGGCTCAGGGGGATGTGGCCAGTTTCGGGCCCCGCGCGTGTGGCTGCTTCTCCCGCAGCGTGGATGAAAAATATCGACTGGACGCGCACCAAGGCGGTTTACAGTCCGGCCAGCGGTATCCGGCTGAATGTGCAGGGACGAGAACCGCAAGGCATTTTAACGCCGCCCGAGGCAGCAGCACTGGCTCAGGATTTGAAAACCGAGCTGCTGGCGATTACTGATCCGCAAACGGGCGCACATCCGGTGACCGCGGTGTTTACCCGCGAGATGCTTTATGCGGGCCCTTTTCTGCAAAACGCTCCCGATTTGATTTTGGACCCGCAGCGAGATGGCGCTCATCCGGCATACAACAACATTGTGCCCCGCAAGTTTGCTCCCGCTCTCTTTGCCGATAGCGGAGACAAGTCGGGTAACCATGCGCATACCGGCATTTTGCTGGCTGCGGGACCTGGCATTGAACCGGGCCCGATAGCGGACGCGCATCTCATCGATTTGGCTCCCACGCTTTTGCATCTCATGGGGCTGGCGGTGCCGCGTGAGCTGGAGGGACAGGTTCTGGATTTCGCGCGGGCGCAGCCCATCCGTTTGGGAACCAGCGATCCAGCTTTATCTCTCCAAAATGAGCAGGGGTTCAGCCCGGAGGAGGAGGCGATTGTGGCGGAGCGTTTACGGTCGTTGGGGTATTTGTAATGCGCATTCTGGTGCTTTCGCCCATCTCGCCGCTGCCGATTTTTAGCGGGGGACGCACCCGGCTTTTCAACATCACCCGGCAGCAGGCCCGGCGGCACGAGCTGACCTTTGTGAGTTTTTGGCGCCATGATGAGGAGTGGCAGGGCTTGCAAAAGTTGGCGCAGGATTTGCAGATTCGGGTGATTCCGGTGGCTTTTCAGAGCAAGCGGAGACTGCTACGACATCCGGGACGTGATGCGCTGGCAGTGGCCCGGGCTTATGGGCGGGCGTGGCGTCATGGCTGGCCCGCGGCGATTCCGGCCTGGGAGCAAGGGGCCATGTTTCGGGCGCTGCGGCAGGAGCTGGCCGCGCGGCGTTATGATATTTTGCAGGTGGAATGGCCTTATTTGGCTTCGTATGCGTTGCAGCCAGGCATGCCGCCAGCCGTGCTGATTACGCATGATGTGTTTAGCGTGGGGATTCAGCGCCGGGCCGCGCTGGCGCATGATGCGCGCTTGCACGCGCAGGCGCGGCGCTGGCGCACGTACGAGGGGATGATTTATGCTCGGTTCGAGCTGGTGGCTGCGATGTCGACGCAGGATGCCACTTTTATTCGGGAGCGGGCCCCAGATGCTCACATCATCATCAGTCCCAATGGGGTGGATACGCAGCGGCTGACGCCAGGTGTGATTCGGGAGGATGCCCAGCAGGTGTTGTTTGTGGGGTCTCCTACTCATGCGCCCAATTTGGATGCGGCATGTTGGCTGCTACGAGAGATTTGGCCCCCTTTGCAGAGGCAAAATCCGTACGCAAAATTGACCCTGGTCAATCTTAAACATCCCAAAGTGCAGCAGTGCGCTGCCGGGCAGCAGAATGTGCGCATTACCGGACGCTTGCCCGAGTTGAGTGCTGTGTATGGGCAGGCGGATGTGGCTCTGGCGCCATTGCGGGCAGCTTCGGGCACGCGGTTAAAGATTTTGGAGGCTTTTGCGCTGGGTGTTCCTGTGGTTAGCACCAGCATCGGGCATGAAGGGCTGGCTGTGGAGCCGGGCAGGCATTTGCTGACCGCAGACACACCGGCTGCTTTTGCCGCGGCTATCCAGCGGGCGCTAAGGGATGTGGCTTTGCGCCGCGAGTTGGCTCGCAACGGGCGTTTGCTGGCAGAGCAGCGCTACGATTGGGTTAGGATTGTGGATAGTCTGGATGATGCGTATAGAATGGTAGTTCATAACGATACAGGTCGCAACCTTCAATCTTTGGCCCGCCAGGCCGGAAGAAAAAAGGAATGAACTACTCAAAAAATCTGTGCAATCTGTGGTTGCCAAGGTTTAACCACAGATTCTCACAGATTTTCACAGAAATTGTAGAAAGCTATCAAGAAAAATTGCAATATGACGATTCGTTGCTGCTCAGAGGGCACCAAGCATTTCAAAACTTTTTCGTAACTACTAACGTACTCGACCTCAATCACCACAAAGGCACAAAGACACGAAGAACACCAAGCATTTCAAAGCTTTTTCTTTTCTTCGTGCCTTTGTGGCTTCGTGTCTTCGTGGTTTCTAGCCGGACGACCTTAGTAGTAACGATTATTTAGAATGCGCAGCGCTTTTCTCAAGTTTCAAATGCGCATCATCTCAACGTTCTTCAGGAAAATGAATGATCATGCTCAAGAAAATTTGCGTTTTTTGCGGTTCACAACCAGGCTCAGATGCAGTTTACAGGCAAGCTGCCACGGCCATGGGACGCCTGATGGCTGAACAGGGGATTGCTCTGGTTTTTGGCGCGGGCATGACAGGCATCATGGGAGTTTTGGCCGATGCCGTGCTGGCAGGAAAGGGCGAGGCCATCGGTGTGATTCCCGACAGCATGAATGTGCCTAAGGTGGTACACGAAGCTATCACACAAACCATTGTCACGCCCGACATGCACACCCGCAAGGCCAAGATGGTGGCGATGTCGGATGGGTTTATGGCGCTGCCTGGTGGCTATGGCACGCTGGATGAGCTTTTTGAGGTGCTGACTCTGAGCCAGCTCGGGTATGCGCCCAAGCCTATTGGCATTTTGAATGTGGCAGATTATTATACGCCGCTGGTGGCGTTTATCGATCATGCTATCGAAGCGGGATTTGTACGGCCCCAGCATCGCGATGTGTTCATCGTTGAAGATGATCCTGCCCGGCTGCTGGCCCGCATGCAGGCTTTTTCTGCACCCCGGCAAGCGACTAAGTAGGTGATGCTATGAAAGTTGCAATGTGACGGGTCGTTGTGGCTTAGAGTGCACCACCAAGGACACAAAGGCACCAAGAATTTCAAAGCTTTTTCTTTTCTTCGTGCCTTTGTGGCTTCGTGTCTTCGTGGTTTCTAGCCGGGCTACCTTAGTAGTAACAAAAAATCTGTGGTTGCCATGACGCCGAATCTATTTTAGCCGTTGGCCAGAATGCGCAGCTATTTAGCAAGTGGTAGTCTGGCTCTTTATCTCCTCACCCTTCCTCGTTCTGTAAAACAGGTAGTCCTATGCCCCAAACGCTCAATTTTTGGATGGTTGTTGCTGTTGTTGGTGCTGGCTTTTTGGCTGGTTTTATCAATACGCTGGCGGGCAGCGGCAGTGCCATTACGATGCCGCTGCTGGTTTTTCTGGGTTTGCCCGCCACCGTTGCCAATGGCACCAATCGGATTGGTGTGCTGGTGCAAACAGGTTTTAGCACCAGTAGTTTTTATAAACGGGGCTATCTTAGCGGGCGTGATGCGTTGCCGCTGTTGCTACCGACCATTTTGGGCGGGGTGCTAGGCGCACAAATTGCTGTGAATTTGAATGAGCGGGCCATGAAGCTGGCCATTGCCGGTATGCTGGTGCTGACCTTCTTCCTCATCATTCTTAAGCCCAAGCGCTGGCTAAAGGGACGTGAAGAGGGTGCGCGACGGGTGGGCTGGCAGGAGTGGTTGTTCTTTTTTGCCACCGGACTCTATGGCGGTTTTATTCAGGCGGGCGTGGGTATTTTTCTGCTGGCGGGCCTGGTGATGGTCATCGGGCACGATTTGATTCGTTCTAATGCTATCAAGGCGCTGCTGGTGTGGGCCTTTAACATTTTTGCTTTGGTGATTTTTTTGTATCACGGGCAGGTGAACTGGCTTTTGGGGCTGGTGCTGGCAGTAGGCAATGTGGCGGGCGCCTGGGCTGCGGTGGGGTTGGCCACCAAGGCGTGGGCGCAAATTTGGGTGTATCGTTTGCTGCTGACGGTGGTGGTGGTTTCTGCCGGAAGGATGTTGTATCTGGCGCTGGCAGGCTAACTTATCCCCCAGGACGCAGGGCCCGGGCCGCGTAGTAAGCTAATGCAAAGAGCCCGGTTATCATCACATGCACAATCAGGGCCACGGCCAGGCCCGAAGCAAAGATGGCAAACATTTCGCCAATGGTGCGGGCCCAGCTCTCGGGCACAGCGGGAACCAGGCCGAAGAGATAAAACAAAAAGGCGATGGCTGCCACATAGATGGCCAATTGCTGGATGGGGGCACGATCGCTGGCGCTGAGAAACATGGAGCCGCTGATGGTAAAAAGTAAGTAAAGCAGGATGAAGGCATCGGAATGGGCAAACATGCCGCGGGCCGTTGTCCAGATGCCCTGAAATTGCCCGGTCAGTACTGCTGCGCTCAGTGCGTCGGCATCCACCAAAAGGTAGCTCAGCACCAATGTGAGCAAGCCGCCCAAAAGCATGGGGGCCATGCCAATGAGCGTATGTTGCACCAATCCTCCCCCTCGTACATCCACCGCGCCCAACTGGATGACCCCTTTGCGGTCGAGTCGGGGCAGTACTCGGAATCCTGTGGTTTTTACACCTAATGCCTGCGCCATGAGCCAGTGCGAAAACTCATGCACCAACGTTCCGGGCAAAAAGAAGATGGCGTAGGTGGCCACAGCGGCTTGCTGTGAGCGCGTCAGGTGGTAGAGGGCCGACAGGAAGTAAAAAGCCTGCCGGCGACTCAACCACCAAATGGCAATCAAAAAGAGGGTGGCCCAAAACAGGGGCTCCCACAGGCTGAGCATGGTCGGGCCTACAAGGCTGCGGTCAGGCGTACCATCTCGACAAAGGCATCGGCCTTGAGGCTGGCGCCGCCCACCAGGGCGCCATCAATCTCGGGCTGGGCCATAAGGCTGGCGATGTTGGCGGGCTTGGCGCTGCCGCCATACTGAATCCGCACCGATTGAGCGGTGGCGTCATCGTAGAGCTCGGCCACGGTGGCCCGGACGGTCTGCCCGATGATGGCATTGGCCTGCTCGGGCGTAGCGGTCAGGCCTGTGCCGATGGCCCAAATGGGCTCGTAGGCGATGACCAGTCGGGCCACCTGCGCTGCGTTCAGGCCCGCGAGTGCGGCCTGCACCTGCCCGCGCACAAAGTCGTGGGTCTCGCCCGCTTGATTTTGCTCCAGGCTCTCGCCCACGCAGATGATGGGGGTGATGCCGTGGGCCAGCAGCGCGTGGGCTTTTTTGTTCACCCAGTCATCACTTTCGCCAAAGATGTTGCGACGTTCGGAGTGCCCGATGATGCAGTACTGGACGATGCCTTCCAGCATGCCGGGCGCGGTTTCGGCGGTGAAGGCTCCTTTTTCTTCATAAAAAACGTTTTGTGCGCCTACGCCTACGTTGCTGTTGGCCAAGGCTGCGGCCACAGTAACCAATGAGATAAAGGGTGGGCAGACGACTGTTTCGACAGTTTCGATGGCGGCAACGCCTTCGCGGATGCTCCGCACCAGTGGCAGGGCTTCGTCCAGACGTTTGTTCATTTTCCAGTTGCCGGCAATAATGGGTTTTCGGTTCATGATTTTTGGTTTGGATCGTGAGTATTTGTGCTTAGGGGGGTGTTTGCCTGGCGTTCAGCTTCGGCCTGGGCTTTGGCTGCGGCCAGAGCTTGCTGATAGGCTTCTTTGGCTTCATCGACCTCGGTGGGATGCAAGAATTCGCCGCCGATGATGCTACGATCTACCAGGCGCTTCTTTTTATCGAAGATTAGAGTGATTTCGAGACGCTGGAAGCAGCGGTGGCGCCCATCACCCATGAGGGTTTTGCGGGCGATGAATTGCTGAGTATCAAAATCCCGGCTAAGGTCATTGAGTAGGTCGACGCGGGCGGAGATGACTTCGCCGCAGCGCTGGCAGCGGGCGTGAACCCAGTAGCTGCGCCGCTCGATGCCCGAGGCGGTAAACAGTTTCTTCCAACGATCAAAGAGGCTCATGGCGATACTTTTCCTGAGAAATGGTAACGACTAACGTACCCGACTTCAATCACCACCAAGGCACAAAGACACGAAGAATACCAAGCATTTCAAACCTTTTTCGTAACTGCTAAGGTTGACTCGTCTGCGCCGCTCCGCCCGAGGCTAAACCCTCGGGCTACGGGTGCAAAGCCCCACTGGGGCTCAGCCGTGCAGCCCAGAGGGCTTGGCAAGGGTAGCCCGGAGGTTCAGCTCCGGGCGAAAAAACGCGACCAGGTACGTAAGCAGTTACCCTTTTTCTTT
>Ga0256914_1004065_pt1 | contig 11249 bp, 13 predicted proteins | sample HulkmetaG_FD_191571 | JGI IMG/M metagenome (GOLD analysis project Ga0256914, IMG submission 191571) | Hydrothermal chimney microbial communities from Main Endeavour vent field at the Juan de Fuca Ridge, Pacific Ocean - Hulk | ecosystem: Environmental > Aquatic > Marine > Hydrothermal vents ...
GGCCCGCGGGCTTTATGCGTGAGGGGGTGAGTGAGGCTTTATGAGGCTTGCAGGGCGTGTTCCAGTTCTTCTAAGGCGATAGGTTTGGTGAGATACCCATTGGCCCCCAGGCTCAGCAGGCGGGCGCGCTCGGTTTCGGCAAATTCGGACGTCAGCATCACCACTCGGATGTTTTGCCACCGCGAACGGCTCCGCACAAATTTGAGGAACTCATCACCGGGCACTACCGGCATATTGAGGTCCAACAAAATGGCGTCGGGGGGTGGCTCGGTGAGCAAAGCGCGGCCCGCGGCCTTGGCTGAGAGGAAAATCCGATGGCGGTAGCCTAACAAGTCCACCATAAGGGCCACGGCTTTGGCCATTTCTCGGTCGTCGTCAATAATCCATACGGTTTTGGGAGGCATACACACCTTCTTTGGCCAGGCATTGGGAAGGGTTGATGGTATTTTAGCCCAAGGTGGCGAGGTAGAGGGTGAGGTAGGGTTTCGAGGGGGAGGGGTACGCTTGGGGTGCGAGGTGGGTGGTTAGAGGTGGGCTTTGATGACCTGCGCCAGGTTGCGGCTGATGCCGCGCACCGCGGCGATTTCGTCCACCGAGGCGCGGCGGATGGCCTCGACCGAGCCAAAATGCGCCAGCAGCGCGCGTTTGCGTTTGGGCCCCACGCCTGGGATGGCGTCCAAGGCCGAGGTCAGCCCCTCGCGCACACGGCGGTTGCGGTTGGCGGTGATGGCAAAGCGGTGGGCTTCGTCGCGCACCCGCTGGAGCAGGAACAGCCCGGGGTGGTTACGGGGCAAGCGCAAGGGTTCAGCCTGGCCGGGCAGGTAGATTTCTTCCTCGCGCTTGGCCAGCCCCACGGCAAAGATGCGTTCCCGCAGGCCAAAGCGGTCGAGCACCTTGAGCGCGCGGGCGAGTTGGCCTTTGCCGCCGTCGATGAGCATCAGGTCGGGCAGGCGGGCGAATGAGGCGTCCGCGCGCTGGCCGGGCGTCTTGCCGTTGGCCAGGGCGCGGGCGGCTTCCCAGCGGCGGAAGCGGCGGGTGAGCACCTCTTCCATGCTGCCGAAATCGTCGCCCGCCGCGGTGCGGATGTTGAAGCGGCGGTAATGCCCTTTGCGGGGCTGCCCCTGTTCGAACACCACCATGCTGCCCACGGCCGCGGTGCCGTGCAGGTGTGAGATGTCGTAGCCCTCGATGCGGTTGGGCGCCGCGGGCAGGCCGAGGGCTTCTTGCAGCGCGGCCAGGGCTTCGGTGACCTGCCCGGCCGCGGCTTCCTGCCGGGCTTGTAGCGCGGCCAGGGTTTCTGCCGCGTTCTGCGCGGCCAGTTCCAGCAGGGCTTCCTGCTCCGCGTTTTGCGGCAGGCTGATTTCTACCGTGGTGCGGCGGGTGCTGCTCAGCCATTCGCGGATGAGTTGGGCTTCTTCCACCTCGTGGGGCAGCAGCACCTTGGGCGGCACATGCGCCGCTTGGCCGTAAAATTGCTTCAGGAACGCAGCCAACACCTGCGGCTCGGGGGTGTCTTCCGCGTTTTCCAGCAGGAAGTATTCCCGCCCGATGAGTTTGCCGTTGCGGATGAAAAACACCTCGACGCACGCCTGACGCGCATCCCGCGCCAGCGCAAGGACGTCGGAATCCAGCCCGCTTTGAGAGACCACCCGCTGGCGCTCCACCAGCTGCTGGATGGCCTGAATTTGGTCGCGCAGGCGGGCAGCCCTTTCGAATTCCAGTTTTTCCGCGGCTTGGCGCATTTCGGCTTCCAAGCGCTGCACCACGGGCTCGGTGCGGCCTTCCAGGAAGGCGCACAGGTCGGCGATCATTTGGCGGTAGTCTTGCTGCGAAATCGCGCCCACGCAGGGCGCGGCGCACAGGCCGAGGTCGGCGTAGAGGCAGGCGCGCGGGTCGTGGCCGGTGATGGGGCGGTTGCACGTCAAGAAAGGGAAGATTTTGCGCAACACATCCAGGGTTTGGTGCACCGCCCACATGCTGGTGTAGGGGCCGAAATAACGGGCGCCGTCTTGCGCCACCCGCCGCGTCACGGTGACCTTGGGGAAGGGGTCCTGCCAGTGGACTTTGATGTAGGGGTAGCGCTTGTCGTCTTTCAGGCGGACGTTGTAACGCGGGCGGTGTTTTTTGATCAAGTTCATCTCGAGGATGAGGGCCTCGAGCTCGCTGCCGACGGTAATCCACTCGATGTCGGCAATTTGGGCGACCAAGCGGCGGGTTTTGGGGTGTTTTTGGGCGCTTTTGTGGAAGTAAGAGCGCACCCGCCGCCGCAGGTTGACGGCCTTGCCGACGTAAATGATTTCGCCCGCGGCGTCTTTCATCAGGTAGCAGCCGGGTTTTTCGGGCAGGGTGTCCAGCGTGGGGCGCAGATGCTCAGGAATGGGCATGGAGCGGATGGGATACGCGGTGGTGGGTTGTGGAGGGAAGGTGTGCCCTCACTGGGATGGCAAGGGCTTGTTTTAGAATTGTAACATGTTGCACCCCGGCGTGCGGTGAGAATGCGCGAGCGTGGGCGCCTGCGGGCATCGAGACGCGCTCGCAGGGTGAGGGTGACAAGCCGCTGAGGTGTGACGATGGCGCGCGCAGGCTGATGATGCACAGGCAGGGCTCGCAAACCCAAAAGGGCATGGACACGATGGTATAATTTTTTGCGCAATTTTTTACTTTAATCCCCCAGGGAGCGTTATGGCCTACGATCGTTTCGGACGACATTTGCATTATCTGCGAATTAGCCTAACCGACCGTTGCAACCTGCGTTGCGTGTATTGCATGCCCGAAGACATTGAGTTTATGCCCCACGCGGCGCTGATGCAGGATGATGAAATTTTGCGTTTGGTGCGCATTTTTGCCCGTTTGGGGGTGGATAAGATTCGTTTGACCGGTGGTGAGCCCACAGTGCGGCCGGGGGTGGTGGCGTTGGTGCGCGAGTTGCGCGCCATCCAGGGCATTCGCGAAATTACCATGACGACCAACGGCATTTTGTTGAGTCGGTTGGCGAAGCCATTGGCCGAAGCCGGGCTGGATCGGGTCAACGTCAGCCTGGATACGCTGCACGCGGCTAAGTTCCGCCGTTTGACCCGTTGGGGCGACATTGAAGATGTGTTGGACGGCATCCAGGCTGCGGAGGAGGCCGGCCTTCAGCCGGTGAAGCTCAATGCAGTGGTGGTGCGGGGCTACAATGAGGCCGACGTGGTGGATATGGCCCGTTTGACGCTGACGCATCCCTGGCAGGTGCGCTTCATTGAGATGATGCCCTTTGCCGGCGCGACGGAGTTCCAGCGCTTGATGTTGGTCACAGCCGAGCAAATGAAGGCTCGCATTGAAGAGGCTTTGGGCCCGTTAGAGCCGGTTGATGGCGGTCGTTTGGATGGCGAAGCCCGTCTGTATCGTTTGCCGGGCGCACGAGGGCAAATCGGTTTCATTGCCTCGGTTTCGCAGCCGTTTTGCGCAGCTTGCACCCGCTTGCGCCTGACCGCAGACGGGCATTTGCGGCTTTGCCTGCTGCGAGAAGACGAGGTGGACCTGCTCACTCCGCTGCGGCAAGGTGCTTCCGATGAAGACCTGCGCCGGTTGATTCAACAAGCGGTGTGGCATAAACCCTGGGGGCATGGGCTTGCGCAAGGCGAAGCCCCACAAGACCGCACGATGAGCCAAATCGGCGGTTGACGGCTTTTTGTTGTTTTCCTGCCTGAGAGTTTGCTTTGGAGGTTCCCTTTGCCTGTTCGCGCCATTATCTTTGACCTGGACGGCACGTTGCGGGTTTCCCGCCCCAGTTGGGATGAGATTTTCATCCGTGAAGCCCAAGCCTTGGGGGTGCCGGTGACCCCTGAAAGCCATCGGCGTCTCAACCGCTGGATCCATTATTTCTGGGCGAGTTCGGAGCAATTGCGCCACTGGCTGCGGAAATATGGCGAAAGCGCCGATTTTTGGATTGCCTTCAACGCAGAGCGGCTCCGTCGTTTGGGGTGCGACGAAGCATGCGTGAGGGCCTTGGCGCCCAAATTGTATGAGCGCCTCAACAGTTTGGAAGACACAGTGGAAGACGTGGTGCCCGAAGATGTCGTGCCCACCCTGCAGGCGCTCAAAGCCCGAGGGTATCGTTTGGGCTTGCTGACCAACCGCCGTGACCCGCTCCAGGGTTATCTCGATGAGATTGGGTTGGGTCAGTGGCTGGATTTTGCCCTGGTGGCAGGCCAAATTGGGGCGTGGAAGCCTTCGCCAGAGGCCTTTCTCAAGGCTGCTGAGGCCGCGGAGGTGGCGCCGGCCGAAGCGGCCTACGTGGGCGACAACTATTATGCGGATATCTTGGGGGCCAAACAAGCAGGGCTGCAGCCCGTGTTGTTGGATCCGCAGGGCTTGTTCCCCGAGGCCGATAGCCCGGTCATCCGCCGCATTGGCGAGCTTCCGCAGGTGGTGGAGCAGATTCGCTCATGACCACGGAACGGCTTTCGCGGGCTTTCTTTGCGCGCCCTACGCTGACGGTGGCGCGGGAGCTCTTGGGCGCGCGCTTGGTGCGCATTGAGCCTGACGGCCAACGGGTGGCCGGCATCATCGTGGAGACCGAAGCCTATATCGGCGAAACGGACCAAGGTTGCCATGCGCGCGCCGGCCGCACCCCGCGCACCGAGGTCATGTATGGACCGCCGGGGCATGCCTATGTGTATTTCACCTATGGGATGCACTGGCTTTTCAACGTCGTTACCGAGCAAGAGGGGTTCCCAGCGGCCGTGTTGGTGCGGGCGTTGGTGCCCACCGAGGGCTTGGAGCGCATCGCAGCTCGGCGAGCCCACCGCCCCCGCAAAACGTGGACCGACGGCCCCGCAAAACTTTGCCAGGCCTTGGCCATTGATGGCCGCTTCCACGGCGCAGATTTGTGCGCCCCCGACGCAGTGCTCTTTTTGGAGCCCGCGGTGGTCTTCCCCGACAAAAGCGTGACTACTGGCCCTCGTGTGGGTTTAAACAATGTGCCAGAGCCGTGGAAGCATATGCCCTGGCGTTTTCTGGTGCGCAATCCTCATCCTTTTCTGACTTAGGAGGCCAGCATGGGTTTATTGGAAGGCAAAAACGCCCTGATTTTTGGTGTGGCAAACAACCGGTCTATTGCGTGGGGCATTACCCAGGCGTTTCAGCGGGAAGGCGCGAACATTGGCTTGAGTTATGCCGGCCCTGCGTTGGAGCGCCGCGTCCGTCGGTTGGCCGACGAAATTGGCTGCACGTTTGTGGAACCGTGCGACGTCACGCAGGATGACCAAATCGAAGCCTTGGTGACCAAAGCCAAGGAACACTTTGGGCACATTGACATCCTCATCCACGCGGTGGCGTATGCCGAGCGTGAAGATTTGGCCCGCCCTTATTATCAGACCAGCCGCCAAGGCTTTCACACCGCGATGGATGTCAGCGTTTATTCGTTCACCGCGCTGGCGCGCGCGTTTCAGCCTTTGATGCCCAAGGGTGGTTCGTTGTTGACCATGACCTATTACGGCGGGGTCAAGGTGGTGCCACACTACAATGTGATGGGGGTTGCCAAAGCCGCGCTGGAAGCCAGTGTGCGTTATTTGGCTTATGATTTGGGCAAAATGGGTTTGCGGGTCAACGCCATTTCGGCTGGGCCGATTCGCACCCTCTCGGCTGCGGGCATCGCGGGTTTCCGCACCCTTTACAAAACCATTTTAGACCTCTCGCCCCTCAAAGAAGACATCACCATTGACGACATTGGCAACGCGGCGGTCTTCTTGTGTTCTGACATGGCTCGGCGGGTGACGGGCGAGGTGTTGTATGTGGATGCAGGGTATAATGTGATGGGCTTCCCCGATCCCGAAGCCCTGGAAAACCTCATTGAGAAGGTGGCGAAGCCGTGAGCATGTTTCGGCGTGGAAGTCGGCGGGAACCCAACGAAGCGCCTTTACCGGCGCCACCCCCGGCCGTCGCGGCCGCACCGATTGGCCGTGTGACTTCGGTGTTGGGGCCTGAAATCCAGTGGCAGGGGCGTCTCACAGGCCGCGGTGGCGTGCGCATCGAAGGCGCTTTTGAGGGCACCATCGCCCTGGATGGCCTTTTGGTCATTGCCGAGAGTGGCCGGGTGACGTGTGAGCACGTGCGGGCCAAGTCGGTGGTTGTGGCTGGCGTGCTCAAGGGGAACATCACGGCCGCGCGCGTTGAAATTCGGAAAACCGGCCGTGTCTGGGGCGATGTGGTGACGACTTCCTTCGCGACGGAAGAAGGCGCGTTTTTGCGCGGGCAGATTCGGATGGAAGAGCGCCTTCCGGATTTTGCCCCCCCGTTGCCTGGCGCTGCCGAGCCCGCGGCCGAAAGCAGCCGCGAGGCCGAAGCCTCGGCCCCCGCGCGGGCCGACGAAGCCCCTTCGCCGCCCCCCGAAGAGACCCCCTGACCGCCAGGCAGGGGCCTGAGCGCACGCAACAGCATCTGAGGTCGCCTCTAAAAAAGGCGGCCTCGTTTTTTGCGCCCCCCACCCCGACAAGCGGCGCCCACCCGCGGGGGAATGGCGATTTCCGAGCGTGAGGTTGGGGTGTCGGTGGTACAATCTTCCCCATGAAACGATGGCATTTCGTCCTTGGTTTGGTGATTAGCGCGGGTTTCCTCTACTTGGCGCTCAAAGGCATGCAGCTGGCGGCCTTTTGGGAAGCCCTCAAGCACGCCAACTACTGGTGGCTGTTGCCGGGGATTGCGGTGTATTTTGTGGCGGTGTGGGTGCGGGCTTGGCGTTGGCACTATCTCATTCGCCCCCTCAAACCCGTGCCGACCCGCACCATGTTTCGCCTGGTGTCCATTGGCTATATGGGGAACAACATCTACCCGGCGCGGGCGGGGGAAGTGCTGCGGGCGGTGTTGCTCAAGCGCCACGAGGGCGTTTCGGTGTCTGCAGCGCTGAGCACAATTTTGGTCGAGCGGGTGTACGACGGCGTGATTATGCTCTCGTTTGTCTTCCTCAATTTGCCCGAATTGGCGCGCCTCAAGGCCGATTCAGGGCTGGTGGGGAGCATTCAAACGCTGGCCATTGGTGGTGCTGTGGCCTTTTTGGGGGCTTTGGCCGCATTTTTGCTGGCCGCGATGTTCCCCGAAAAGGCCGAGGGCGTGTTGGTGTGGAGCGTCCGTTGGGTGCCCAAGCGCTTTCGTGAGCCGCTGCTCTCGGTGGGGCGCAAATTTCTTTCGGGCTTGGAGGCTTTGCGTTCTCCCAAAGAGGCCTTGATGGTTTTTTTGACCTCGTTGGTGATTTGGCTGTTGGAAACCAGCAAATATTGGTTTGTGATGCACGCCTTCCCCTTTGAGGTGAGCTTTTTCACTTTGATGTTGATGAATGGCGTGGTCAACTTGGCCACGACATTGCCTTCGGCCCCGGGCTATGTGGGCACTTTTGACACGCCCGGCATCGCGGTTTTGACGGCCTATGGGGTCGAAAAGAGCCTGGCCGCGGGCTATACTTTGGTGTTGCACGTGGCTTTGTGGCTTCCTATTACCCTGGTTGGGGCTTATTTCTTGGCGCAGGAAGGCGTCAAACCAGCGGAATTGGAAGCCCAAATGGAAACCGAAGAGAAGCCCGCGCTTTGAGCCTGGGTCGGAAGCCGCGGCCAGGCGTGTTGTGGCCCAAAGCCGCCCGGCCCAGGCGTGGCCTTTGAGTGTGTGTCACTTCCAACGCGGAGATGGAACCTTGTTTGAGCTGACATTTTTGGGAACTTCGGCTTCAGCGCCTTCGGTGCATCGGGGCCTTTCTGCCCATGTCATCCAGCATAATGAGCATCGTTTTTTGCTGGATTGCGGCGAAGGCACCCAGCGCCAGATTTTGCGGGCGGGCGTGGGTTTCAAGCGCCTGAACCGCATTTTGATTACCCACGGCCACTTGGACCACATTTTGGGGCTGGCTGGGTTGCTCTCGACGTTTATGCGCTGGGAGGCCATCGAGCGCCTGGAGATTTACGCGGGCGCATGGGCTTTGGAGCGCATTCGCACTTTGTTGTTTGACGTGGTGTTGGGCGACCACCGCCCCCCGCTGGAATTGCTCTTGCATCGGGTGACGCCGGGGTTGGTGTTTGAGGCCGCGGATTTCACGGTGAGCGCTTTCCCGGTTTGGCATCGTGGCCCCGATTGTTACGGCTACGTGTTTGAAGAGAAAGCGCGGCGCCCCTTTTTGCCCGAGAAGGCCGAGGCTTTGGGCATCCCCCCGGGGCCGTGGCGGCGGGAATTGGTCGAAGGGCATGCGGTGACCTTGCCGGATGGCCGCGTGGTCCAGCCCGATGAAGTTTTGGGCCCGCCGCGTCGCGGGGTGCGTTACGTTCACATTGGCGATGTGGGGCGCATTGAGGAATTGGTGGAAGTGTGTCGCGGGGCTGATGCGCTGGTGGTGGAAGCCACCTATCTGGAAGAAGAGGCCGATTTGGCACGGCGTTTCGCTCACCTCACGGCGCGGCAGGCCGCGACTTTGGCCGCGCGAGCCAATGTGGGGCAGCTGATTTTGACCCATCTTTCGCGGCGTTATCGGGAGCAAGATGTGCTTCGCGAGGCGCGAGAGGTTTTCCCCCAGACGGTGGTTGCGCGCGATTTTGATTATTTTCAAATTCGTCGGGGCGAAGTGGTGTTAGAGCGTCCGCAAAAGCGCCGCGGGGGCTGAGGGCCGCGGCGCGCAGGCCAGGCAAAGGAGTTGGGTATGGTTGGGCTTGTGACTTTGCTGAACGCGTGGGCGGCCCCGCCGCCGCCGACAGCGACGGCCGTGGTGGCAGATGCCACGGCCCAAACAGCCTTGCCCTTGGCCGTGTGGGGTGCTTTGGTGTTGTTGGGGTTGATTTTCGCGGGCGCGTGGTGGGGCGGGCGGTCAGCGAGACGGAAGTAAACGGCCGCCTCGCCAAACCAGCCGTTCGACGGTCACCGGATGCCCCAAAAGGTTGGCCATGATGGTGGCTGTGGGTTGGGGGTTAGAGGCGGTGGTGTAGTAGCGTGTGGTGCCTGGCGTGGCTTCCTGGCGAAGCGCATCGCGGGCTTTGAGCACCCGCTCGGTTTGCCGAGCAACGGCTGGCGCGGGGTCAATGACCCGCACGTTGGGCCCAACGATCTCTTGAATGAGGGGGATGACGAAGGGGTAATGGGTGCAGCCCAAGACGACAGTATCCATCCCTTCGGCCAGCATGGGCCGGAGCGCGCGTTCCAGAATGCGCCGTGTGGCCGGATGTCGAAGATGGCCGGCTTCGATGTGTTGCACCAGACCTTCGCAGGTGTCTTCCAAAAGGCGGGTCCCCTGCGCAAAGCGTTCGACCACCGAGGCGTAAAGCGCCCCTTGGAAGGTGGCCGGTGTGGCCAAGACGCCCACCACGCCGCTGCGGGTGTGCTCGGCCGCGGGTTTGACCGCGGGTTCCATGCCAATGAAGGGGACGTGCGGCAAAATGCGGCGCAGGTAATGCAGCGCGGCGGCCGAGGCTGTGTTGCAGGCCACGACGATGGCTTTGGCCTGTTGGGAAAGTAGATAGCGGGTGATGCCTTCGGCAAAGGCGCGCACTTCGGTAAGGGGGCGAGGGCCATAGGGTACGTGGGCCTGATCGGCGACGTAGAGGAAGTTTTCAGCAGGAAGGCGGGCTTGCAAAGCCCGCAACACCGATAGGCCGCCAACCCCAGAGTCGAAAACCCCAATTGGGCGCGGGTCGTTGTTCATGGTTAGCCCCTCTGCGCGGCCTGCACCAACGCGCGGAAAAGCCTTGCCTGGGCTGGGTGTTGGTCGTAGAGCCATTCGGGGTGCCATTGCACTGCCAAGCCAAAGGGGTGATGGGGCACTTCCACGGCTTCAACCAGCCCATCGGGCGCCCAGGCCACCGCGGTCAGGCCTGGGGCAACTTCGCGCACCCCTTGATGGTGCAGGCTGTTGACCATGATCTGCTCGGCTTCTACGATGTGGCGCAGGCGGCTGTGCGCCGCGATCCGAATTTCATGGGCCAGGAGCGAGCGTTCGGTTTTGGGGTCGCGCCGATGGGGCAAGGCTTGAGGATATTGGCTGGGCAAATCTTCGTATAGCGTGCCCCCTAAAGCCACATTGACCACTTGAATGCCACGGCAGATGCCCAGGAAGGGGACGCCCTCTTGGACGGCTTCCTGGACCAGGGAGATTTCCAGCGCGTCGCGCGCATGGTTGATGTCGTACACTTTGGGATGCGCGGTGCCCCGATAGCAGGCGGGGTCAATGTCACCCCCGCCCGAGAGCACCAAAGCGTCGAACGTGGCCAGCAGGTCGGGAATTTGCGTGGGCGGGGTGTCCGAGGGGATGATGACGGGCAGGCCCCCCGCGTCGCGCACGGCTTCGATGTAGCGCCGCGCCAGGGCGCTCATGGGGATTTCCAACGGGTGCTGGCAAAACGAAGAAGTAATGCCGATACGCGGAATGGCGTTCATCGGATGGAGACTCCTCATCGAAAGGTTGGTGTAATTGTACCCCTTGGGGGGCGAGGGCGGAATGGCCGTGCGGCCACGGGTGGCGTCGCACTGAAAGCAAAAAGGTGCAGCCTCACGCGCTGCACCTTTTGAGTGACTGTGTTTCGAGGGTTATTTGCCCTCGCGGCGGGTGAATTTTTGCTTGAGGCGGGCCTTTTTGCCCCGGCGCTCACGCAGGAAGTAGAGCCGAGCGCGGCGTACATGCGAATGACGATGCACGGTGACTTTTTCGATTCGCGGCGAGCGCACCAGGAAAGTGCGTTCGACGCCCACGCCGTGGCTGGCGATGCGGCGCACGGTAAAGGTGGCATCGTTGCCACCCCCGCGGACGCGGATGACCGTGCCTTTGAATTCTTGGACGCGTTCGCGATTGCCTTCTTTAATCCGCAGGAACACGCTCACAATATCCCCAGGGCGCAGTTCGGGGACATTGGGGTTGGGGGGGGCTTCCACTGCTTTCAACAGTTCGGCGTTCATGGCGTTACCTTCCGTATTTTGAGGGTTGGCCGCACGAAGCGGTGCCGTGCTGCGTTGCCAGGCACATTCGTCGGCTCACAAAAGCATGCCGCCTGAGCAGGCGGCCGCCCAATTATACCACGCCCATGAAGGCGCGCAAAGGAAATTTTGGGCAGTGTGAAGAGGCGGCTCGGAGGCTGTGATGCTTTGCGGCTCAGTCCAAGGGGGCACAGGATGGAGGGATAAAAAAGCCCCCGCTTCTCGGGATGAGGAGCGGGGGGAAAGGGGCGTTGGGTGGTTTTAGGGCAAGGCGAGTTGGATGAGGGAGAGGCTGGCGTTGATGGTGTTGACGCTGGCGATGATGGTGTCGT
>Ga0256914_1004066_pt1 | contig 11245 bp, 10 predicted proteins | sample HulkmetaG_FD_191571 | JGI IMG/M metagenome (GOLD analysis project Ga0256914, IMG submission 191571) | Hydrothermal chimney microbial communities from Main Endeavour vent field at the Juan de Fuca Ridge, Pacific Ocean - Hulk | ecosystem: Environmental > Aquatic > Marine > Hydrothermal vents ...
GCTGTAGCTGAAAATACATTTAACACATTTAGCTTATTTCCAAATCCATCAGATGGTTTGTTTTACTTACAATTAGAATCAAATAATAATGATAGCGCCTTTGTACAATTATTTGATACCAGAGGAAGATTATTAAGAAATATTGATATAAATGAATCAAATTCAACTGTCAATACCAGTTTAGATTTTTCTGAGATTAATGCCGGTATTTATTTACTGAAAGTAACTAAAGGAAATCAAATTGGAGTTCAACAAGTTATTATTAAATAATTTTATTTTAAATGACAAAAAGAGCAGGTCAACCGACCTGCTCTTTTTTATTTATATTTGTTAACAATTTAAAATATTTTAAGATGAAAGTTGTAAAAAACAGTATAATTTTTCTAGCTATATTGTTCATTGGTTTTGCAATATTTATTGCGACAAGACCTAGTCACTATGATGTAAAAAGATCAAAAATAATTAAGGCACCTGCATCTGTAATTTTTAATACAATTAATGAGTATAAAACTTGGAAAGAATGGGACCCTTGGGAAGAAATGGATACCACAATTGTAGTTACTTATTCTGAAAAAACTTCAGGAGTAGATGCCGGGTATTCTTGGATAAGTAAGCAAGATGGTCCGGGACGTATGAAAACTATTGCTCTTGAGGAGAATAAATCGATTAATCAAAAAATTTATTTTGACCGGAGAGACGAGTCAGATATTTATTGGCAATTTATAAATAAAGAGGAAGGTACAGAAGTAACTTGGGGAATGAAAGGTGATTTAGGGTTTATGGGTAAAGCCTATTTTATTTTGACGGGTGGAGCAGATAAAGTTTATGGTAAAATGTTAGAAGATGGGTTAAATAACATTGACACTTTTGTGCATAAACAAATGGATAAATATAGTATTACGGATAACGGAGTTGTCGATTATTCCGGAGGATTTTATATTTATGTTTCTGCAGAATGTAGTTTTGATGATATGGGTGCAAAATTAGATGAAATGCTACCAAAAGTTTTGATTTATGCTATTCAAAAAAGATATCCTCGTGCAGGAGCACCTTTTACATTATATCATAAATATGATGAAAAGAATAAAAGAGTAGAATTTTCATCTTGTATTCCTGTTAGAGAGCGTGTTAATCCTGAGGGAGATATAGCCTTGGCTTTTATGGAACCGAACAAATACCATAAAACTACACTTAAGGGTGCTTATAAATATTCTGAAGAAGCTTGGAAAAAAGCATTTGAATTTGCCCAAAAAGATGGAGTTACAGTTCCTGAAGACGGCAAACCTTTTGAAGTTTATACCAAAGGACATACTGATTCAGCTAATCCCGCTGACTGGGAAACAGAGATTTATCTACCGGTTGAATAGTAGGCTTTTCGATAGTTCCTAAAAGTTGGTCTTTCCAATTTTTCCATCGGTATTTTTTTGAAAAAATAAACAGCAATATTGGGTAAATAACAAATACCGGAACAAACATTTCTAAAATGAGGTTGGGCTCGGATTTGTCAATAAATAACGCATCTGTTTGAAAAACAGTCCAATTGGTTGTGACAAATATTGCTGTGGCAATATTGTTAGCAGCGTGCATACCTAGAGACAATTCTAAACCTTCATCCATAAGCGTTGTTATACCAAATAAGAAGCCTGTTCCGATGTAGTATATCATTATAATGTATCCCAATTTCTCAGTTTCCGGATTTAGTGCGTGGAGTAATCCGAAAACCACAGAAGTAAACACTAAAGGTAGCCATCGGTTTCTGAAAAAAATTCCAATATTTTGTAGTAGATAACCTCTAAAAAAAATCTCTTCAAAACTGGTTTGTATTGGTAATAATAAAAAAGAAATTAATACAAGAATAAGAAAAGGTTCCATTTTAAAATTCCATACATAATTGTCAGGATTTAACATATAATCAATAGTCAAGAGGCTTATAACTATAAAAAACCACAATCCAAAAGAAAAAAATGCGCGTTTCCAATCAAATTTTTTTCTACTTGTTACTAAGCTTCTGATACTTCGCTTATGCAGCCATTTTACGCCTTTAAGTAAAAAGAGTAATCCAAAAGCAAAGGAGGCTAACATTAGAAATAAATAAAAATTAGCATCTATATTCTTTCCTTGAACAATGTTGCTTAAAGTTGTTTGATAAGCAGCTTCGTTTGGTGCAATAATTACAGCACTTATCATTATGGGAATTACTCCAATTACTTGCCATCCGATAATTGTCAATAAGATCCCGGCTATAAAACGCCACCCGTCGGTTTTTCCTTTATATGCTTGTTGAATAAAATTCATAGTTAGTCAATAGTTGAAATATCCCAATTTAATGAGTTGTTATACTGTAAAAATCCTTTTTTTACTACCAAAGGGCTGTTGATGTTGTTTGTAAAAAGACTACCCGTTCCCAAACCTTGAGGAATTTTTACATCGAGTTGATAGGTGTATTGGGCAATAGCGTTTAAACCGATATTACTTTCTAGAGCAGAAGTAATCCACCAGCCAATATTGGCGTTTTTGGCAATGTTAATCCATTGATTACTTCCATTTATTCCTCCAATTAAACTGGGTTTAAGTATGATAAATTGAGGTTTGATATAGTCGATAAGTTTTTGTTTTTTGTCAATCACACCTATTAATTCTTCATCCAACGCTATGGGTAGTGGTGTAATTTCACATAATTTTTGCATTACTTTCCATTGTCCGGTTTTAATGGGTTGTTCAATAGAATGTAATTCTAATTCAGACAACCTTTTTAGTTTTTCAAGGGCATTATCAGGCGTAAAAGCTCCATTGGCATCTACACGAAGTTCTACCTCATCTGCGTTAAATTCTTTACGGATGCTTTTGAGCAATGCTAGCTCTGTATCAAAATCAATAGCTCCAATTTTTAGTTTGATGGTGGTAAACCCTGACTGTAATTTTTCTTTAATTTGTTCTTTCATAAAGTCTTTATCACCCATCCAAATTAGTCCGTTAATAGGAATCTTGTCTTCTCCTTTAGTGAATTTTGAAGGAAATAGCTCAAAAGGGTTCTCATTATTAAGTGATAAAAAAGCTTGTTCCAAACCAAAAATAATAGAGGGAAATTCTTGCAATACATCTGTTAATTGATTTAATCCTAAATGAATATTATTACAAGCCCAAGCTAGTTTTTCTTCATAATTAGGAACATCATCAGAACTCAGACCTTTAAAAAGCCCGCACTCTCCAATACCCTTTTTATTATTTTGTTTTAAAAAAATAAAATAGGTTTCTTTGATGTGTAAAATCCCCCGAGAAGTCCCTCCGGGTCTTTTAAAATGCAGTGTATGTTTTTTATATGATGCTTGTATCAACAGAGTATTTTTTATTTGTACAAATGTAGTACTTTTGTACAACAATTTTTTGCCCGCGTAGTTCAACGGATAGAACAAAAGTTTCCTAAACTTTAGATCTAGGTTCGATTCCTAGTGTGGGTACTTTTTTTTGTATAAAATTGGTTATCTGTTTGCGACAAAGAGACAGTATAAAACACTTAAAGTTTTAAAAAATCGAGTTGGAATTACTTTTGTCAAATTTTATGTTATAGTTGTTCTATATTATTGTCTATCAGCTTTTGAATATTTGCAGATGAAGTCGAGTTGCTAATTAGGTCATAGCGTATTTTTCCACAAAGTTTAGCTAATCCAGCAGATAGTTCATCTGATTCTAATGCGGTTATCTCATCATCTTCTGATGTACTTTTAATGATGTTTAAAAAATTTGAATATTCGAATAGTACTTCAGGGCTTGCAATAGTAGATATTTTATGAGTAAGAAATTCTAAAACAATCATGTCAGATTTGTTAATTTCTCCTTTAGTAATAACTTTTTCTATAAAATCAATCAACTCGAAATACAAATCTGATTTTAGCTCAAATATCTTAACTCTTTGTTCTTTTTCTAACTCAATTTCGCTCTGTTTGTTTAACAAAGCGGCTGTAATTGCAATTGTGGCAATCGTCCCGAGGATAATTAATACAATTTCTTGTATAAAGGGAATATCGATGGTTTTTATATAGGCTAAACGTAAAAATAAATAACCTGCTATAAAAGTAGTAAGTGATATTAATAGATATTTTGAACTGTTTTTCATTAGATTTTTTTAGTTATTTTGTTTGATAATCCCATACTATATATAGTATTTTGAAATTATTATAATATTATCAAGAAATATTTATAATACACCACAACTCACGTATAACCGCGACACCTGCTATTATCACAATTGACAAATAATAAGTTAATTTATAATATGTATGCTATAAATTATTTTATAAGATTTCATTAGAAAGCTATTTATAGCTTTAACGAATCACCAATTGGTAATAGATTTAGCTCTAAACGTTTCTTAGCAAATTTACCGATAGCTTTAATTTGGTCAATTTTGATATAACCGAATGTATCATAATGATATCCTAAAACTTTCTTACACTCTAAGAAGTCGCAGGCTTTAATAGCACTTTTTATTCCCATTGTAAAGTTGTCCCCAATAGGTAAAACGACAAGGTCAAGTTCTCCAATATTTTTAGGAATAAGTTTCATATCATAAGTAAGTGCCGTATCTCCGGCAATATATATTTTATGATGTGCTGTTTCCAAAACAAAACCACAAGGGTTTCCGCCATAACTTCCATCAGGGAACGAACTGGAATGTAGTGCATTGACCATATGAATCTTACCAAAATCAAATTTCCATGTTCCTCCAATATTCATAGGGTGTCCTTCAATACCTTTTGATTCGAAAAAGCTGACAATTTCAAAATTAGAAATTACTTTAGCATTGGTTCGTTTGGCAATAGCTTCTACATCGAGGATATGATCAGCGTGTGCATGAGTAACTAGAATATAATCAGCTTCCAGTTTGTTTATATCTATATTTTTTGCCAGTTCGTTGGCAGAGATGTATGGGTCAACAATAATTGTTTTTCCGTGTGCTTCAATACTTAAAGAAGCGTGTCCGAGATAGGTTATTTTCATCAGTTGGTGTTTTTTAAATTAATAAGGTTAAGATTCTATACGTGTAAATTTACAAAATTTGTCCCAATCCAAAAAGTATAGCAAATAGAAATGTACTTAATGCTAATATTTTTAATTCAGAATCTAAATCTTTTGGATTCTTATTTTTAAGGACTCTAATTAGTTGTTTAATGATGGGTACGTAAGCAATTACAAATAAAAATTGCCAAGGTGAGTGGTAGTGATAGTTACTATAAAAAAGAGCAAATAAAAATGAAAATCCTATGAGATAATAATAATATTTTTTTGATTTTATAATGCCCAATTTAACTGCCATCGTATTTTTGTTAGCTTTTATATCAGATTCCCTATCGCGCATATTGTTGAGGTGTAAAACACCTACACTCAACAACCCTACGGAAGCTCCCGGTAAAAAAATAGTCCAATCCAAATGTTTAGCAAACAAAAAATAGGTGCCGACTACACTTAGAAATCCAAAAAAGAGCAATACAAACAAATCACCAAAACCCGAGTAACCATAGGCTTTGTTGCCAACTGTATATTTTATAGCTGCGGTAATACTGGCAATCCCTAAAACAAAAAATATAATTGTAAAGACAGGATTGTCAAACCCAAAAGCTGTAAAAATCAACATTAAGGCTATCATCAATGTAATTATTGTGGTAATAATGATTGTGTTTTTCAGTTTTTTTCGTGTAATAGCTCCACTTTGTAAAGCTCTTTGAGGCCCTATTCTATCGGAATTATCAGTTCCTTTAACACCATCGCCATAATCATTGGCAAAGTTTGAAAGTATTTGAAACCCGATGGTAGTCAGTATGGCTAATAATACAATTTTCCAATTAGAATATCCATGAGAATAAGCTAAAAAGCTACCCACTATTATTCCGGAAACTGACAAAGGTAGTGTTCGTAACCGAGCTGCTTGAACATAGGTTTTTAGATGTGTCATTCAGTAGTTTGTAGGTTTTATTAAACCTGTGTAAGGTTTTTTATAAATCTTTGGCAATAAGTTCTGCAATATCCAGCACCTCAATGCTATCTTCTTTATTTTCTCCTTTGATGCCATCGGTTAGCATAGTGTTACAAAAAGAGCAAGCAGTAGCAATAACCTGAGGCTTAAGTTCTACTAATTCTCCGGTACGTTTCTCAAAGACTTCCATAGATCCTTTTTCAGCATCTTTAAACATTTGTGCTCCACCGGCTCCACAGCATGTAGATTTGCTTCTACTGTTTTCGGCTTCAATTAAATCACCATCTAATTGTTTGAGTAAAATTCGTGGAGCTTCATAAATATCATTGGCTCTTCCTAAGTAGCAAGGGTCGTGATAAGAAATACGTTTTCCTTTGTAGCTACCGCCTTCAATGGTCAGTTTTCCTTCTTTTATCAATGAATCAATGAGCTGAGTATGATGAATAACTTCGTAATTACCACCTAATTGCGGATATTCGTTACCTATAGTATTCATACAATGTGGGCAAGTAGTGACAATTTTTTTTACTTCGTAAGCATTTAATATTTCTATATTGGTAAGTGCTTGCATCTGAAATAACATTTCGTTTCCGGCTCTTTTAGCAGGATCTCCCGTACAGCTCTCTTCACTACCTAAAACGGCAAAATTTACCTTTGCTTTATTTAGAATTTTTACAAAAGCTCGTGTTATTTTTTTTGCTCTATCATCATAACTACCGGCACAACCAACCCAAAATAAAATATCAGGTTGTTTACCTTGTGCGGCTAATTCTGCCATTGTTGGAACATTCATATTATTCAATATTTTTAAATTCAATTAATTTACAAATAGTATCTCTACTTATTTTATTCGTCTTTCCAATTCAAACGATCTTGTTGGTTATATTGCCAAGGTGCACCATTGTTTTCAATATTAGTCATCATCATATTGAGTTCTGTTGGTGCAGCCGATTGCTCCATAACCAAATAGCGCCTCATATCAATAATGATAGAAACCGGATCTATTAATACAGGACATTCTTGCACACAAGCATTACAAGTAGTACAAGCCCAAAGTTCTTCGGGTGTGATGTAATCATTTAATAATTGTTTCCCGTCGTCAATAAATTTGCCGTTTTTATCAATGTTTTTGCCAATTTCTTCTAATCTGTCACGTGTTTTCATCATAATGGCCCGTGGTGATAATTCTTTCCCTGTTTGATTGGCGGGACAAACCGATGTACAACGACCACATTCGGTACAAGTGTAGGCATTCATTAATTGTACCCAGTTCAGGTCTAATACATCACTGGCTCCAAATTTATCGGGTATATCAGCTTCATCTCCTTCTTCCGGCATTGCAAAGGGATCGGCATTTGGGTCTAACATCATTTTTACTTCATTGGTAACAGATTCCAGATTATCCAATTGCCCTTTGGGATTCAAATCGGCGTAATAGGTATTGGGAAAAGCCGATAAAATATGAAGGTGTTTAGAATAGTACAGGTAATTTAAAAAGATAAAAATTCCGATGATATGAATCCACCAAGCACTTCTTTCAATAAGCTGTAATGTCTCAGGGTTATTAGGTAGGAGTGGCGCAAGGTATTGACTGATTGGAAAACTACCTGCTTTGATGTAATGACCATATTCCATAGCTTGAAGATTGGCATCGGCGGCATTCATCAATAAAAATAAACTCATCAAGACCATTTCAAAATATAGAATGTTTAAGGCGTCATTTTTTGGCCAGCGGGTCATTTCTTTATTCCAAAAACGAGGGATTCTAATAATAACTCTTCGTATCCAAAAGATAATAACTGATAGGAGTACTAAAAATGCTAAAACTTCAAAAGAAGCAATTAATATGTCATATAAACCCCCGGCAAAAGCAAAAACACGATGAGTACCAAACAGTCCATCGATAATTATTTCAATAACTTCAATATTGATTATTATAAATCCGGCATAAACCAAAATATGTAATATTCCGGGAAAGGGTCGTCTTACCATTTTACCTTGTCCTAGTGCCACACGTGCCATCATTTTCCAACGTTCACTCTTATGGTCACTCCTGTCAAGAGGTTTTCCCAGTTTAATATTTCTAATTATTTTTTTTACATTTTTAATAAAAAATGCAGTGCCAATTATTAGCAATATTGCAAAAAGAATATTTGGTAAGTAATGCATACTATTTGTGATTTAATACTTTCTCACAAAGGTATGAAAAATGGAATCAATCTTTTTATGACAAAAGTTAGATTTTAGGATAATAAATATCGGTAAAAAAAAGAGTTGACTGTTGTAAACTATAATGGAATATTTTTTAACAGTACTTGAAATACGATAAAAGTATTAGAGATTTATTCCCCTTCAGGAGCAACATAACCTGTTTTGTCCTTCTTGCCAAATAAAGAGAAATGAACAAAACGTTTAGGATGTTCTTTCATCTCACGTAATAATTCTTCTAATTCCTTTGAAGCATTGGTCAGATTGGTATACATCTCCTCATCTTTAAGTAACTTACCCATACTTCCTTTCCCTTCGTCTAAACCGGCAACAATTTTGTTGATATTTTTAACAGTAGCTTGCAGTTCTTTGATGGTAGCACCCAATTGGGCTTCTTCTAATTCTGAGTTGAGCGTATCGGTTAATGTGGCAAATTTATCTGTAACTTTTTCGGCATTGGTAAGTGTTTTTTCAAGGGTTTGTTTATTTGTTACCAACATCTCATTGATGTTGGTGGTCATCACTTTAAAGTTGGTCATTGTTTGGTTGAGTTGTACTACACTTGCTTTGAGATGATTTCTTGTAGGTGTATCCAATACATCATTTAAACCTACTAAAAGAGAGTCTGCAGATACAATCATCCGTTCAATTTTTGCCTGCAATGGATTTAGTTTTTCGGTAACCGATGAAAAAAGGTCTGTTTCAATTTCGCCTTTAAGAAAATCACCGGATTTAGCCTTTTCTCCCTCAAAAGAGGGGATGATTGCCAAGGCCTTCCCACCCATCAATCCATCACTATAAAACTTTACGACAGAATTTTTAGTAAAAGCAACATCTTGTTCTACACTAAAAGAGACTAGTACTTCCAATTTTCCGTTATTGTCAGGGCTGGTAATTAGTGTTGTCTCTTGCACTTTTCCAATTTGTACACCATTCAAGGTAACTTTGCTGGCGGTGTTTAAACCTTGAATATTATCAAATTTTGTTTTATAAATAGGAATGTTTCCATCAAACAAATTTCTTCCTTTCATAAAATTATATCCCCATATAAACAGAGCTATGGCACTGATAAAAACAACACCGGTTTTAAATTCTCTTGTTAGCTTCAATTGTCGAATTTTTATAAAATTATTAAAAAAACAGTATTTGTATACCGTTTAAAGAGCAATATTACAGTATTTTTTGCAAAGAGATTCTATTTAGAAGCAGATTTTAACAATTGACTAACAGAGATTCGCTCGTTACCTTTAAAAGCCACAATAAAAGCAGATGTGTAACCCTTTTCTACTGCTTTTTCTTTGTAAGTTTTGATAGCATTATAGTCCGAGGTTTTGCCTAAGTAATATTTGTAAAAATTACCGACCTTAACTCTTTCAACATCTTCTAAGCCTTTAAAGTTGTATGATTTTGTGCTTACTTTATTAGAACTTGAGGCAATTTGAACTTTAAAAATGACATCTTTAAATATACGTTTGTCTTTAGCTTGTTGTTTGATAGTAGGTGTTTTGACAGTATTCTTGTCTAACTCAGTTTTATATTTTTTTATGGCATCAACAATAGATAAAGCAATTTTTTGCTGTCCGCTACTTTTTCGTAAAAAATCTTCTTCCGCTTTGTTGCTGAGAAAGCCAATTTCTATTAAAACCGAGGGCATATAAGTTTGATGTAAAACAACAAAACCTGCCTGTTTTACACCTCGTGCATGTCTTTTTCCCACTTCGGCAAAACTCTGTTCAATAATTTTTGCTAATCGGATGCTTTGGTCTAAATAATCTTCTTGCATTAAGGTTAAGCTAATGATAGATGCAGGAGAATGAGGATCGTATGAATAGTGTTTTTCATAATCTTTTTCCAGTAAAATTACATCGTTTTCTCTTTTGGCAACAGCAAGATTCGTAGCATTTCTATGAACTCCTAAAACATAAGTCTCTGTACCGTTGGCTTTGTAACTTGCCGCATTGGCATGAATTGACACAAATAAATCGGCATTGGCTTTATTGGCAATTTCACCACGTTTGTTGAGCTCAATAAATTTATCGGTTTTACGAGTAAAGATTACTTTGATATCAGGAATTTGTTTTACCAATAAATTACCTACTTTTAAGGCAACGGCTAAAACGATATCTTTTTCATTTTTGTCTTTATAACGTTTGGTGCCGGTTGTACCTGTGTCTTTTCCACCATGCCCGGCATCTAAGACAACTGTGAAAACTTTATCTTGTGCATACAAATGATTCAAAGGAATAAAACCAACACTAAAGAAACTAATTAGTAAAAACAGTTTATATGATAACATTATATTTTTAGGATTTTGTTGTGAGATTACCCACATATTTTAGTTATTTTTGACCAATTATTTTAGATTCTTACAATTATCAAGCCAATTGAAATTAAATAGGAATAAAAAATAATTAATACAAGACGAAGTTACCACAATTTCTAATAGAATCAAGACAATTAAACAATAGTAATTCACAAGAGTTTGTTAATAAATAAGCACTATATCATCCTTGTTTTTTTGATAACAAGTTTTTGGGCAACCCCTTTAAAAGCTCAGATATTAGATACTGTTGTTACTCAAAAGCCACTCTCTTTTTCTAGAGATTCTATTAAAAAGTATAAAAGAAATGCCACAGTAATAAAGCAATCGGGACAACCGGTTACAAAACAAAAGGAGCCGGTAAAAAAAGATACCATTACAATTGATAGTATTCCTGTTAAAAAAACCAAAGAGGCTTTGGCTGATATTATTACACATTCGGCAGATGATTCTATACAAATAAACCTTTTAGCCAACAGAACAACACTTTATAACAAAGCTAAATTACATTACCAAGATGTAGATTTAGAGGCGGGGGTAATTATCATTGATTACAAGAAGAATCTCATCTTTGCCAGAGGAATTAAAGATAGTACCGGCTATAAGCAATTACCTTATTTTAAGCAGGGCAGAGAAGAATCAACGCAAGATTCTTTGTTAGTAAATTATGATACGGAAAGAGCATTGATTTGGGGTTTGTCATCGGAACAAGACAATGGTGTAATTGTCAGTAGCGAAGTGAGTAA
>Ga0256914_1004067_pt1 | contig 11242 bp, 5 predicted proteins | sample HulkmetaG_FD_191571 | JGI IMG/M metagenome (GOLD analysis project Ga0256914, IMG submission 191571) | Hydrothermal chimney microbial communities from Main Endeavour vent field at the Juan de Fuca Ridge, Pacific Ocean - Hulk | ecosystem: Environmental > Aquatic > Marine > Hydrothermal vents ...
CCTGCTGTTGAGTGCTGAACCCCTTTTGGTTTTCCTGTTGAACCTGATGTATAAAGTAAGAAAAGTGGGTCTTCACTCTCCATTGGCTCAAATGGACACTCTGCTGATTGGGTATCTATTAACTCATTATAAGAGTGGTCACGACCCTCTACCCAAGTAATCTCTTCATTGTTTCTTTTAACAACCAAAACAGCCTCAATGGACTCTCCACCATTACTTAACGCTTCATCTACCACATTTTTAAGCATATATGGCTTCCCTTTACGAAACGCACCATCTGCTGTAATAACAATTTTTGCTTCTGCATCTTCAATTCTATCTTTTAGTGCCTCTGCACTGAACCCACCAAATACAATAGAGTGAATCGCACCCAAACGTGTACAAGCCAACATGGCATAGGCAGATTCAGGAATCATTGGCATATAGAGAACTACTCTGTCGCCTTTTTTTACACCAAACTTGTTTTTTAGTAAATTAGCTAATTTATTTACACGCGTAGAGAGTTGACCATAAGTGATGTGTTGGACATCGCCCTTGTCTCCTTCAAAAACAATGGCATTTTGCTCTGCTTTATCGGCTAAGTGTCTGTCAATACACTGGTTAGATACATTTAGCTTCCCATTGCTAAACCATTTATAGAATGGTGCATCGGATTCATCAAGTACAGAGGTATATGGCTCTATCCAGTCGATTTTTTCGTCTGCAAAGCCTTTCCAAAAGCCATCATAGTCTTCGATAGCCTTGTTTTGCAGCTCCCAATAAGCCTCCATAGAGTTTACTTTTGCATCTTTAGCGAATTCTGGGTTGGGGTTAAATATTTCATTTGACATATTGTTTCCTTATAATCTATGTTAATTAAAAATGATTTTAGCATAAAAAAAGGTAAAGTTAAATAGAAAATGAGAAGATTTTTTTAAATAGGAGTATTTTAGTCTTATTTGTAATAAAGAAAATCTATCTCGAAGCTAGATGCAATGCTCATCTGAAAAGTATTTTTTACAACCACTCCCTCAAAACACGCTCTTTTCGCTCACTAGCCCCCTCTATAATGGTTTTGGCTTTGGTTATTTTGGTCTCTAGTTTTTCTATTTGAGATACTATCTCTTTTTGAATTTTCAGTTCAGGTAGAGGAATTATAATAGAGTCAAAAGTTTTGGTTGTAATTGAACCAAAAGTTGTACCATAAGCATTATCTTTTAACTGCTGAACCTCTTTGATAATAATATAGTATAAAAAACCAACATCTATATTCTTATGAGGACGCAAACCATAACAAGATTGATTGAATGTCATAGGAGTTGCCAACTCTGCTATAGCTCCTACTGTCCCTCTAGCTGATATAATCAAATCTCCTTTTTTTAAAAACTTTGTACTACTATTTTCAAGTCCTAGTTTGGTTATACTCTTCTCTGTTGTGGAGACATATCTATTTTCATTATTAAAATCTTTGACACTTAGCCATGGTATATCACCATTCCAGTATTCAGAAATTGAAGTTTTTGGTGTTCCTCCTCCAATAATATCAATGACTTTTGATAACTTTATTTTCTCTCCATTAACACTATCTAAAATCTTATCTATTTTCTTTTTTAACTCCTCTATATCTGTACTAGCTCTCTCCACCTCATCATCAACTACTTTACACTCTTTAACTATCTCTTTTTGAATATTTAGTGGGGGTAGAGGAATTTTAAAATTTTTCAACATACTAATATTCAAATGTTTGACACCTGAATTTGAAGTTAAACTTTCTAAAGATTTTTTTTGTGTTTTTAAATAATAAGCTAAAAACAATGTTTCTACTTTATCTTTTTTACAGATAAAAGCATTAATTTGTTGATTTGTTGTAATTTCATTTCTATTTATAGCAACTTTCCCAATAGTAGCAGTTGAAGTAAGTAAGACAGAATTTTTTGGCACAATAGTTACTTTTTTATCTGTTAATGCCTGACTTGATACAAACTTATCTATTTCTGTAATATAAATATTATTCTCCTTAAAATTAGGTGTAGTAAGCCAAGGTATATCTTTACTATTCCAATACTTATCCTCTTTCTTAGAAGGTGTCGAACCATTAATGATATAAGAAGTAATAGCCTCTATTTTAACCAACTCCCACTTACTTTTAATCTTCACTCTCCTATTAGGACTCAATCCAATAGCCTTAGAAAACTCCTTCCTAGAAAAATCCAACATATCCACAAGCTTCGCCTTAGTCACAAAAGCCTCTAACTCTTGAGGTATCTCAACCACTTCATCCCCAAAATTTCTAGCTATTAGACTATTTATCTTACTATTATCTACTCTATTTTGTGGATTATATAGAGGGGTCTCTATATTGTTTAGATTCATAATATTCTCTAACACCTCTGCATCATCTAGTTTGACGGTTTTGGTAGAGGTTATATATTTTATCCCCTCATCTCCCTTTCGTCCACTCCACTCATAGCCCAAGAATTTTTTGTTTTTTGCTCCGTTGGTGGGTGCTTTTACTATCAGTACCTCTTTTGGATTTATATATGCCAAACAGAAGTAGTAGAGTTTATCCTCTTCAATCAAACGAATATAGCTTAAAAACTCTTTTTGCTCTTTCTCTTTTTTCTTATCTGCTGTTAATGCTTTGTAATACTTCTGTTTTTTACGATTTTTAGTCTCGGTTAGTTTCTCAAACTCCTGTTTATACTCAGCAAACATCTCTAGTTCAAAAAGCCTCTCATCATATCGGTTCTCTAACATACTTTTGTATAGCTCCAAATCCACCTCTATATGTGAACTATAATAGGCTAATAAATCTCTGTCTCTAAAGTGTTCATTGATGGCAAAATCCCCATCAAACCACGCTTGAACCATATATTTTAGATGTTGAGCCATATTTGGGTTGTCGGCTTTACGCTTCAAAAAGAGTGTTACAGTATTTGTGCCTGTCTTGCCAAATGTACCACTTCCAAACTCGGCAATAGCTACAATATCAAAATATTTTAGTAAAATCTCTCGTGTATGGACATAGATATTGTTTTTTGAACCTTTAGAGAGAATGGAACTTGGCAAAATAATACCTGCTAGAGCATCTTTTTTTAGTAACTGTTTGGCTCTCTCTATAAAAAAACACTCTATAGCATTATTGGAGGTATAACTCTTCTCATCAAGTGCGTTTAACAGCTCATAGTTAGCTCTCTCTTTTTGGCTAAGTGTCTCCAAAAAACCTTTGACACTATAAGGAGGATTGGCAACCAACAGAGAATAATCACTATCCTTTATCTCATCAATAGGAGAGAGAGCATCATGATATACTATCTGCACATCATCTTGACCATACATAAAAGCACTCACTTTGGCTACCTTTGAAAGCCGATACTCTTTCTCTACTCCTACGATATTTTTATGTAACTCTTTTGGAAAGTTATTGGCTACCTCATTGAGAAAATGTCCTGCTCCACAGGCGTAATCTATCGCTTTTGGACTCTCTTCCTTTCTCAAAATCTCCTCTATCGGAAGTGAATTGATAATAAATTTGACTATAGGCATAGGGGTAAAAAACTGCCCCTCACTCTGCTTGACTCCTTGGTCTAAGAACCCCTCAAACATATCACCCAAAAATTGGTTGTCTTCTCCACCTGTTAATTTAATATCTTGAAGCATCTTGACTATTTTGAGCAACACTTCAAAGTTTTTATAAAATAGCTCTTGGTTATGCACATCTACAAAAGCAAAATCATTATTGGTAAAAAACTTTAACTCTTTGAAAAAACCCTGAATAATCTCTTTGGTCATATTGGGTTTGTCTCTAAAGACCGAAAAAGCATCATCTATCTGTTGATTTTCGATATAGGTAATATCTTCACCCAAAAACTTTTTCATCCCCACTTTATAGAGATGATTGAGCCTATCTTGCAGTGAAAAAGGGTCATCATAAGCAACCCCTTTCCAATAAAACTTTAGCTCATTGGGGTTATTTGTCTCATCTACCACTTTACACAAAAAGAGGTTGACCAACTTATCAAAAGCATTTTCACGACCACTCACATTGTGCTGACGCATAATCGTAGCAAACTCATGATATTTCCCCTGAATATCTCTGCTTGTGACTGTCTCCAAATCATCTATTGAGTATCTATCTTTTCCTATATGATAGGGCTGAGACTCCTCAAACAGCCCTTTGGTGGCATACTCTTTTTGATAAGTCTGCGACCAAACAGCATAAATCTCCTCTACTGTATGAGCCTCTTTGTAGCTTTTGAGCGTTTTATCACTCTCCAAAAGCTTCTCATTATCAAACATATTCATCAGATAGTAGCTACTCTTGACCTCTCCATCTACAAAATCACTAGCATAGAGAGCAATAAACTTAGTAGTTCTCACTTGAACCACATAAGAGAAAAGCTGTGTCGGTTTAACCTGTGTCTCTCTCCACGCCTTATCAAACTCCAACCCTGCCGTTTTGCACTCTATAATAAGCAGTGCATTGTCACTATTATCTTTGACCAAAACATCAGCACGACCACCACTAGCCCCATGCCCCACTTTCCATTTTGGTTCAAGCTCTATATGCTTTGGATTATACCCTTGAGTTAACAATCTATGAACACACTCAAAAACCACAAAATTCTCTGCCTGTTTAAAGTTACAAGTTTGTCGTTCATTGATAGTTAAACCATCTTTTTCAGGATAGATAAGTAGCTCTTTGTCAAAATCCACCTTTAGTTCTGTTCTAAATTCTAGAAATTTTTTAATATAAATACTCTTTGTCTGCTTAAAATCGAGTTGCTCTAATAGTTTTGAGAAATTTTCTTTTTTTATCATGATTTAGCTTATTGTTTGGATTTGTTAATGGCGTTATTTTAGCGTAAATTTCAACAAAATAGCCCTTTAGAGCCTATGGTTATATGACAATTTGACATACTTTAAAGCAAATCAGACTTCTTATGGTAAAAACTAAAAAAGAAACCATTTAGAAATATTGAAGAGCAGGTCTTCAGTTTAATTAGTGATAAATTTGATTATTTTTAGGAAAAGTGGCTCCGAATGCTGGATTCGAACCAGCGACCAAGTGATTAACAGTCACCTACTCTACCGCTGAGCTAATTCGGAACGTATAACGTTAAATTTCAAAAGATAGTGATTGTAAATATGGCTCCGAATGCTGGATTCGAACCAGCGACCAAGTGATTAACAGTCACCTACTCTACCGCTGAGCTAATTCGGAACAATCTCCACATCTTTTGTGGAGTGCGATTATAGGGAATTTTTTCTTTTATGTCAAGCGTTTTTTTAAATTTCTAACTATATCGTATAAAAAAATCATATTCACTGCTGTTTACAACCGTTATCTCTTTTTCATTAATCAAAATTTGTAACTCTTCTTTACTTTTAGAATCAAATAAAACATCAATATCCTCTTGTGTTAGGGGTCGTTTTTTAATCGTCTCCAAAATACTCTCTCTGCTATAAAAAGAGGGCTTTTTTTCCACTTTTTTACGAGAGGCGATATAGATAGAGAGTGAACTATCAAATTTAAAAGAGATTTCACGTAACTCCTCATAACTCAACGCTTCTACTTTGTACGCTGGGGGTCTATCAATCGTACCGATATCTATACGGGTGGGGTTAAGTTTCAAAAGATAAGCATTTAACATGGCTATCTCTTTATCTCCATCATTTACCCCTTTGACAATCAGTATCTCGATAATCAGAGGATTTTGAAACTTGGATTTAAAACCAAGCATCCCCTCTTTTATACTCTCTACCTCTATACCATCATGAGACCTATCCAAACGTTTTAGACAACGTTTTGAAGCACAGTCAAGTGAGAGCTTCACCGTATCAAACTTTAGTAGTGCCTCTTGGGTTGCTTTTTCATGAATTTTTGCAGCGTTAGAGAGAATTAATGTTTTGATAGTGCCTTTTATCTTGTCTATCTCGGTGATAAGTTCTAGTAGATGGGGATAGAGGGTGGGTTCACCATTTGCCGTGACCGTGAGAGCATCAATATCTTGATGCTCTTTTAAAGATTTCGTTAATGCCATGATAATCTCCTCTACAGAGACCACTTCGTCATAGCTATCTACGGTCTTAGCAGGGTCTAATTCGCAATACAAACAGTCAAAATTACACTGCTTTTTACTTGGACTCAAATCAATCCCCAAAGATTTTCCAAAACGTCTTGAGTTAACAGGACCAAATATTATGTTCATATGTTGGCACTATCCTCGTTTAGAAGCTCTTTGGCACTCTTTGACAAAGTGAATCGCATTCTCCACAGGGACATCGGGTAAAATTCCATGACCCAAGTTAAAGATATGTCGCCCCTCTTTCATCATTTCAGCCAAAGACTCTACGCACTCAGTGGTCGCCTCTTTACTATAGAGACGTGTAGGCTCCATGTTTCCTTGAAGCACATATTTCTCTCCAAGCTTCTCTTTTGCCAATGCCATAGGCGTTCCCCAATCGACACCAAATACATCAAAGTTTCCATAGACAAGCCCCTGCTCGATAAACGAAGCCACACCCTTAGGGAACATAATAATCGGTGTATCAGGATATTTAGACTTAAGATAATCTGCAATCTCAACCATGTATTTCCATGAGAACTCATCATATTTACTAGGCTCAATCGCGGCTGCCCATGAGTCAAATATCTGTACCACATCAATTCCAGATTCTATCTGTTTCTCCATGTAATACTTAACGACCTCTGTCACCTCTTTTAGGATATTATGAAGTAATTCAGGGTTTGAATACATCATCTTTTTACAGATATTATAGGTCTTTGTCCCCTGCCCCTCTATCATATAGGTGGCCAATGTCCAAGGTGCACCACAAAAACCGATAAGTGCTATCTCATCTCCACGCTCATCAAGTTGTGTTCTAAGAAGTTTAATCGTATCATAGACATACGTAAGCTTGTCTGATGCCTCTTTTCCTTTAACCAGTCTGTCCAAATCCTCTTGTGACTTAATTGGGTCATTAAACTTTGGCCCAAAACCAGTGATAAATTCCAAATCCATTCCCATCTCATCAGGAATTACCAAGATGTCAGAAAATAAAATAGCAGCATCAACACCCACAATATCAAGTGGCTGAATGGTCACCTCTGCTGCTTTTTTAGGGTCATGACAAAGATTTAAGAAATTCCCTGCTTCTGCTCTTACAGCTTTGTATTCAGGAAGGTATCGTCCTGCTTGTCTCATCATCCATACAGGAGTGTAAGGTGTCTCTTTTCCAAGACACGCATCTACAAATATTTTGCTCATTAATGGTCACCGCCTTTGTGTAAAAAATATAGTGCTATCGCCAGTGCTAAAATAGAGATGGCAAAATATACCAAATCTAACGCACCGTTATAGGTTGTAAAGAGTACCCGTTGAAAGAAATTAACAACCAATACCATCACGATTACTTTACCCAGTTTATCTTTAAGTTCATCAAGAGAGTGAATCTCCAAAATTTTTGAAGCTCCCTCTTTTTTGGCCACATCTATATCAGAGATAAAAAGCTCATAAAGCCCAAATCCAAAGATAAACATAACAACTGCCATCAAATATAGGTCAATCGCTCCAATTAACCCACCCACAATCACTTCATGAAATTTTTCAGGGTGAAGATGGTTCCAATAGGTAGAGATAACTTCTGCTACCACACCATAAATATCCACCGAAGCGACAAGAAAGAGAGCAATCCCCCCCAACATAGAGAAAACCACTGCAAAAAGTACAAAAAACCGTGTATTCCAAAGTAGACTCTCAAAAAAGTGTTCAATAAACTTCATATTAATCCTCTAACTTTGTCCATTTTTGAGCAATACGAACAGCATTGGTAGCTGCCCCCACTCTCACTTGGTCGGCAACACCCCAAATATGTAACATATTTGAAGCATAGATATCTTTTCTAATCCGTCCCACATAGGTCTCATCGGTATCGGTTGCTGTAATTGGCATGGGATATTCGTTGTTCTCTATGTCATCTATCACAGTAACATTTTCAAACTCACCCAATACTTTTCGAGCCATATCAACACTCACATCTACCCCCTCTTCAAAGGTGATAGTAATGGACTCAGAGTGACTTCTTAGCACAGGAACACGCACACAAGTTGCACTAATAGCAAACTCAGCGTCCATAATCTTATTGGTCTCATTCACCATTTTCATCTCCTCTTTGGTGTAGCCATTCTCTTGTGGCACATCAATATGAGGGATAACATTTAGAGCAATTTGATGAGCAAACGCTTTAGCTTCACTCTCTCCTAGTTTAAAGGCAAAGAAGTCTTGCATCTGTTTAACAAGCTCCTCCATCCCTGCTTTTCCTGCTCCACTTGTCGCTTGATAGGTACTCACATCAACTCTTTTGATTCCATAGAGGTCATGAAGAGGTTTAAGCAACTGTACCATCTGAATAGTGGAACAGTTAGGATTGGCAATAATCCCTGTATCTTCCCAAAGCTCAATATCTTGTGGGTTTACCTCTGGCACAACCAAAGGCACTCTCTCCATCATTCTAAAATGAGATGTATTATCAATAACCACAGCCCCTGCTTCTACGGCATACTTGGCATATTTTTCAGAGATACTTCCCCCTGCTGAAAAGAAAGCAATATCTATATCATGCCCTTCAAACACAGTTTTGGTTAACTCTTCTATCTTATACTGCTTACCTGAAAACTCAATAAAATTACCAGCAGAGTTCGCACTCGCCAAAGGCAAAAGGTTTCCTATTGGAAAATTTTGCTCCTCTAAAACTCGAAAAAGCTCTTCACCGACAGCCCCACTTGCACCGACAACAGCCACATTATACTGCTTCACATCTATTCCTTTGTTCCTATGGTTTTTAGACCATAGGGATTTTAATTAGTGACATTCTAACAGATAGCGTGTAAGTAATGGCTTTTAAAAATGCTTTTGGATTAAAATAGAATAGAGGTGTTTTGTTTTGTTGCAAACTTTATAAATACCTCTGGTTTTAGAGGTATCTATAAGTAAAATAATTAAGTTCTACTGGACATCATCAATAAGGATATCTTCCCCCACGATATCAGGCTCAACTGCTTCCTCTTTTGGACACTTCGCCATGCTTACCACGATATCTTTTTTCTCTACATTGACCACTTTTACCCCAGAGGTGTTACGCCCTGCTTTTCTTATGGTCTCCATGTCTACACGTATCATCTTTCCAATACTCGTAAGACACATCATATCTTTGTCTGATTCGACCAGAACCACCCCCACGACATCACCTGTTTTGGCAGATAGCTTCATGGAGATAACCCCTTTACCTGCACGACTCTGTTCACGATATTCAGAGGCAGTGGTACGTTTACCTATACCCTTTTCACTAAGCATAAGAAGCTCGGACTCCTCATCGGCAATGGTGGTTGCACCACAAACAAAATCATCTTCTATTTTAAACTTAATCGCAGTAACACCACGTGAAACTCTCCCTATCTCTCGTGCATCTTCTACTTTAAATCTAATACATTGACCTTTTTTGGTGGTTAAAAATAGCCATTTTGTCTCAGGCATGACGATTTTGGCAGCGACAATAGAGTCATCTTCATCAAGATTAATCGCTCTTACCCCATTGGTTCGGATATTGGAGTACTCTTTCAGGTTGGTTCGTTTTACAATACCATTGGTGGTAAAAAAGACCAATCCTTTGTCCTCTTCAAAATCAGTTGTTGGGATAATTGACATAATTTTCTCATCTTGTTTGAGGTTAATGAGGTTAACCACGGCTTTACCTTTGGCTGTTCTGCTTCCCTCTGGGATTCTGTAGACTTTTAGCCAGTAGAGTTGTCCCATATCGGTTACAAACATAAGTGTATCATGTGTATTTGAGATAAAGAATTGCTCAATAAAGTCATCATCATGGGTGGTTACAGCTATCTTACCTTTTCCACCACGTTTCTGCTTTTCATACTGTTTTACAGGAACACGTTTGATGTATCCTCTATGGGTAATGGTTACCACCATTGGCTCATTTGGAATCAAATCTTCAATATCAATATCATCATAATCATCAACTATCTCTGTACGTCTTGGGGCTTTGAAGTTGTCCCCAATCTCTTTGAGTTCATCGGCAATAATACCATTAAGTATCTCTTCACTTTTCAAGATAGACTCTAGGTAATCAATCACTTTATAAAGCTCTACCAGCTCATTTTCGATTTTTTCACGCTCCAAACCTGTAAGCCGTCTTAGTTTCATCTCCAAAATAGCACTGGATTGCACTTCACTTAGTGAGAATTTTTCCATTAGATTTAGTTTGGCTGTCTCGCTGTCTTCACTCTCACGGATAATACAAATAACCTCATCAATATTATCAACGGCAATCTTTAATCCCTCCAATAGGTGGGCTCTTGCACGTGCCTTTTCAAGCTCAAAGATGGTTCTTCTAATAATAACTGTTTTTCGGTGTCTTAAAAAGAGGTCAAGAAGCTCACGAAGTTTAAATACCTTTGGCTCTTTATTGGCAATTGCCAACATAATAATACCAAATGTCACCTGCATCTGTGTACTTTTGTAGAGGTTATTTAGAATAATATCACTCATCGCATCACGCTTAAGCTCAATAACCACCCTCATACCATCACGGTCAGACTCATCTCGTATCTCAGAGATTCCCTCTATCTGCTTGTCTCGTACTAGGTGAGCAATGTTCTCAATCAGACGCGATTTATTGACCTGATAAGGAAGCTCATCAATCACGATAACCTCTCGGCTCTTTTTCTCTTCTATATGAATTTTTGCACGAACTTTTATCCGTCCACGACCTGTTGTATAGGCTTCGGTAATACCTTTTTTCCCAAAGATAATCCCCCCTGTAGGAAAATCGGGACCCTTGATAATATTAAGCAGTTCACTCTCTTCACACTCAGGGTCATCAATGATATGTAAAAGTGCCTCTATTAGCTCATCCATACGGTGAGGAGGAATGTTGGTTGCCATCCCCACGGCGATACCACTTGAACCATTTAAAAGTAAATTAGGAACACGTGAAGGGAGAACATCAGGCTCGGTCATAGAGTCATCATAGTTGGGGGTGAAGTCTACGGTGTCTTTGTCTATATCTATTAATAACTGCTCGGTAAGCTTGGTCATACGGGCTTCGGTATATCTCATCGCTGCGGCATTATCACCATCAACTGAACCAAAGTTCCCTTGACCATCAATCAGTGGTGCTCTAAGTGAAAAATCTTGTGCCATACGCACCAATGCATCATAGACAGAGTTGTCACCATGTGGGTGAT
>Ga0256914_1004068_pt1 | contig 11241 bp, 6 predicted proteins | sample HulkmetaG_FD_191571 | JGI IMG/M metagenome (GOLD analysis project Ga0256914, IMG submission 191571) | Hydrothermal chimney microbial communities from Main Endeavour vent field at the Juan de Fuca Ridge, Pacific Ocean - Hulk | ecosystem: Environmental > Aquatic > Marine > Hydrothermal vents ...
TCGGGGCGGACCTACCTCCTCCTGGAGCGGGTGAAGGCTCCCGGCGGTCCCGTCCTCTCCCGGGCGGCGGAACTCCTTCCCCTCCCCTTCCGGCCTTCGGCGGTATCCTTCCTTCTTTTGCAAAAACCCTGAGCCCCTAAGATCCGGCCTTTCCCCTTTCCGATCCTCTTTCAGGCATGGATTTCCACAGCAGCACCTACGGCTTCTTCCTGGCGGCGGTCTTCTGCCTCTTCTGGCTCCTGGCCGGCCGCCGGGGGGCCCGGGTCCTCCTTCTGCTGGCCGCCTCCTGGTTCTTCTACGCCTCCTGGAACGCCAAGTACCTCTCCCTCATCCTCTTTTCCACCCTCCTGGACTACTTCGTAGGCATGGCCCTGGGGAAGCTGGACCCCGCCGATCCGGCCGACCGGGGGAGGCGGCGCCTCCTCCTCTTCCTCTCCCTGGCGGGCAACCTGGGGTGCCTGGGGATCTTCAAGTACTACAACTTCTTCCGGGGCAACCTGGAGGCCCTCCTGGGGGGCCTGGGGATCCACATCCCCCACCTGGACGTGATCCTTCCCGTGGGGATCAGCTTCTACACCTTCCAGACCCTGAGCTACACCATCGACATCTACAGGGGGACCTTGAAGCCTGTGAAGAGTTTCAAGGACTTCGCCCTTTTCGTGGCCTTCTTCCCCCAGCTCGTCGCCGGCCCCATCGTCCGGGCCAGGGACTTCCTTCCACAGATCGGGAGGCGGCCGGCCCTCCCGCCGGAGAACTTCCGCCGGGGCCTCTTCCGGATCGCCCTGGGCCTGGCCAAGAAGGTCCTCGTGGCGGACATCCTCGCCCTGGAGATCGTGGACCAGGCCTTCCGCCACGGCTCGGCGGTCCATGGATCGGAGGCACTCTTCGCCGTCTACGCCTACGCCCTCCAGATCTACTGCGACTTCTCCGGCTACAGCGACATCGCCATCGGCTCGGCCCTCCTCCTGGGTTTCCGGATCCCCGAGAACTTCGACCTCCCCTATCTTGCGGCCAACGTGCGCGATTTCTGGCGCCGCTGGCACATCTCCCTCTCCACCTGGCTCAGGGACTACCTTTATATCCCCCTTGGAGGAAATCGAAAGGGCCGCATCCGGACCTACGTGAACCTCATGATCACCATGCTCCTGGGCGGGCTCTGGCACGGAAGTTCCTGGAGTTTCGTGGCCTGGGGGGGAATCCACGGGACCTGGCTCGCCGCCGACAGGTGGTGGCAGGAAAAAGGCCTTCCCGGCCCACCCGGAAGGTGGGGCAAGGTCCTCTCCGTCCTCTTCACCTTCCACCTGGTCTGCCTGGGTTGGATCTTCTTCCGCTCCAACGATTTCGGCCTCGCCATGGACATGATCGGGAGGATCGGAAGGGGATGGGGCTTCCCGAGGATCGCCCTGACGGCCTGGCTCGCCTTCGCCCTGGGCCTGGCCACCCACCTGGCGGGGGGGAGGCCCAGGGCCTTGGCGGAGCGCCTCTGGCTCGCCGCGCCGGCCCCCCTCATGGGCCTCTTCTGGGCCCTCTTCCTGGGCCTCCTGGCCTCGGCCAAGGGCGCATCGGTACCCTTCATCTACTTCCAGTTCTGAGGAGGATCCGTGGAAACAACCGGACCAGAAGGACAGGGCGGAAGGGACAGGGGCGGAGAGAAGGCCTTCCCCGCCCGGACGGTCTTCTCCGCTCTCGCCGGTTTTCTCCTCGCCCTGGTCTTCCTCAATCTCCTCCTCCCCGACCCCTCGGCCGAGATGCCCGCCATCGCCGCGCCCGGACCCTCCATGCCCGCCTTCCGGGGCCTCGAGGCGCGTCGCGGGCCCGGGGAGATCCGGATCTTCGTCGTCGGCGCGAGCCTCACCTCGGGATATCCCTACCAGCCCCAGGGCGCCGCCTCCTACGCGGCCCTCCTGGAACAGGGGCTCTCGGCCCTCTTTCCCGGAAGGAAGATCCTCTGCAGGCCCGCCGCCGTTCCCGCCCTGGACAGCCCCCGCCTGGCCGAGCTCGTCCGCCGGGCCCTCCGGTTCGATCCCAGCCTGATCTGCGTCGCCCTGGGTTCCAACGAATATGCAAACCGGATCTTCTTCGGAAGGTCCCTGGTCCCTGCGGATCCCAGGGGAAAGGCCGAGGACCGGATCTCCCGGGCCAGGCTCCTCTTCAAGGCCCTCCGCAGGCTCCTCCCCGGAGGCAAGGTGAAGGCATCCCGGGCGGTGCAGGAGAAGATCGCCGGCAGGATCTTCCGCTCCAGACCGGGGAAGCCCGGCCTGTCGGGACTCCCCGTGGAGAGGCCCGACAGGATGCTTCTCCTGGACCGGATGGCCCGATCCATGAGGGAGATGTCCGCAGCCTGCGCCGCCCGGGGAGTCCCCCTGGTCTTCCTGGCGGCAGCCCACGACCTGGCCGGGAGCTGGCCCTGGTCCGACCTGGGCAAAGGGGGGAAGGCCGAAGCGGACCGGCTGATTTCTCTCTACCGGAAAGGGAGGAGGAAAGGCCTCCTCGGGGCGGTCCTCCGTGCCAGGAGGGACCATCCCGGCCGGGCCGACCTGGCCTTCCTGGAGGGTCTCCTCCTGGAGGAGGAAGGCCGGGCCCTCCGGGCCCGGAAGGCCTTCCTCGAGGCCCGCGACGCCGACGGGGTTCCCATGCACCTCACCGGCCCCGTCCTGGAGAGGATCGCCTCCACGGCCGCCGCCCTGGGAAGGCCCTTCCTGGACCTGAACGCCCCCCTCGGGGAGGGAAGGCCCGGAAACCTCCCCGACCCGGCCCTCTTCCTGGACTACGGCCACCTGGACCTGGAGGGCCACCTCCGGCTGGCCCTCTTCCTGGCCCGGCGTCTCTCCCCCCTGGGACTCCTCCCCCCCCTTCCTCCAGGATGGGAGGGGATTTTCCGTTCCGCCGTAGACAGCCACATCTCGCGGACCATCGGGAAGGAATCCCTCCGGAAGGCCAAGGCCAACCTCTGCTGGGCCGACGGGAACTTCTTCATGCTCTTCGGGAACTTCCGGGACGCCCTGCCCCTCCTGGAGGAAGCCTTCCGGAGGGGGGCCGAGGGCAGGCCCGGGGCGGACCTTCCCTATGCGTGGAACCTCCTGTTCTGCGCCTACACCCTGGCCGGAAAGGAACAGGAGGTGACGGGGCTCTCCGAAAAAGAGAGGGCCGCCCTCTTCCGGAAGATCTACGGCAGACTCCTCGCGGCGGCCCGGAAGGGGAGGCTCCACCGGGTCCTGGAGGAGATCATGGGGGAAAAGAAGAACTGACCTCCTCTTCCCCCGGATGGGGCGCCCTTTCCTTCAAAAAACCCCGCCCCCCGGCTATCCTCCCTTTCCCCGCCTTCCCCCCTGGGCGGGGCCTTCCCCTCCAGCCCGCACGGAGACACGATCATGGAAAGACCTGGATTCCCCGCCCTCCTCGGGGCCCTCATCCTCGCCGCCCTCCCGGCGGCCGCCCAGAAGAAGACCCGCCTTCCCTACCAGAACCCAAAACTTCCCGTCGAAGTCCGGGTCCGTGATCTCCTGGGAAGGATGACCGTGGAGGAGAAGGTGGCACAGCTCAGGTGCAAGTGGATCCGGAGCGAGAAGGACGTCCCCGGTCCCGAGGGTTCGGGCATCCTCCGGATCCGGATCAACCACCTTCCTCCCCTGGAAGGAGCGAAACTGGTCAACAGGATCCTGAAGGTCTACCTGGAGCGCTCCCGGTTGAAGGTGCCCCCCATCAACCACAACGAGTCCCTCCACGGCCTGCTGGCCCGGGGCTCCACCTCCTTCCCCCAGTCCATCGGCCTTGCCGCCACCTTCGACCCGGCCCTGGTGGAGCGGATCGGCACGGTCATCGGCAAGGAGGCCCGGGCCCGGGGAGTGAGGCAGGTCCTCTCTCCCGTGGTCAACATCGCCAGGGACGTCCGCTGGGGCAGGACCCAGGAGACCTACGGTGAGGATCCCTATCTCTCCTCCCGGATCGGGGCGGCCTATTGCAGGGGCGTCGGCAAGTCCAAGGTGATCACCACTCCCAAGCACTTCGTGGCCAACATCGGTGACGGAGGACGGGATTCCAACGCCGTCAGCTTCTCCCCCCTCCTCCTCCACGAGATCTACTTCCCCGCCTTCCAGGCCTGCTTCCGCGAGGGAGGCGCCCTCTCGGTGATGGCGGCCTACAACTCCGTAAACGGAAGGCCCTGCTCGGCCGACCGCTGGCTCCTCACGGAGATCCTGAGGAAGGAGATGGGCTTCAAGGGCTACGTGGTCTCCGACTACGGCTCCGTGGCGGGCATCATGGAGAAACACCACACCGCCGACACCATGCTGGACACCGCCGTCCAGGCGGTCACGGCCGGCATGGACGTGGAGCTTCCCAACGTGCGCTACTTCGGAAAGCCCCTCCTGGAAGCCGCCAGGAAGGGAATCCTCCCCGGGGACGTGCTGGACCTGGCCGTATCGAGGGTGCTCCGGGTGAAGTTCCGGATGGGCGTCTTCGACCGCCCCTTCGCCGACGAGAAGGCCGTCTCCCGGCTCACCGACTGCCCGGCCCACCAGGCCCTGGCCCTGGAAGCCGCCAGGAAGTGCATCACCCTCCTCAAGAACGACAAGGGCATCCTCCCCCTGAAGAAGGACCTATCCTCCGTGGCCGTCCTGGGCCCCGCCGCCGACGACGGCCGCCTGGGGAACTACAGCCGTTGGGGAGGCAAGGGGGTCTCCCTCCTGGAGGGGATCCGGGAGATCCTTCCTTCCGGCACCAAGGTCTACTACGCCGAGGGAACGGGAGAGGAGAAACCCCCGCTTCCCGTGGTTCCGCCCGAGTACCTCAGGCCCGAGGCCGGGTCCGGGGTCCACGGACTCAAGGGGGAATACTTCAAGGGCAAGAAACCCTCGGGGAAACCGGCCTTCACCAGGATCGATCCACGGATCCGGTTCGACTTCGACGAGAAGCCCCCCGGCGCCCCCCTGGGAACGGACGAGTTCTTCATCCGTTGGACCGGAATACTGGTCTCTCCCGGCGACGGCGAGTGGAATCTCTCCCTCACCAGCGACGACGGGGTCCGGCTCTGGCTGGACGGCAGGCTCCTCCTGGACTCCTGGTCCGACCGGCCCGCCACGACGGACTACGTGAAGGTCCGCTTCGAGAAAGGCCGGACCTACAGGATCCGGATCGAATACTACGAGAACACGGGCAACGCCTCGGTCCGCTTCGGCTGGGCTCCCGCCGGGGAGACCTCGGACAAGCTGACCGAAGCCGTGGAGGCGGCGAAGAAGGCCGACGTTGCCATCGTGGCCGTGGGCATCGAGGAGGGTGAAGGCCTGGACCGGTCCGACCTGGACCTGCCCGGGAGGCAGGAAGACCTGATCCGGGCCGTGGCGGCCCTTGGAAAGCCCGTGGTGGTCGTGGTCTACGCAGGAAGCGCCGTCACCATGGAGGACTGGCTCGATCTCGTGGACGCCGTGGTCTACGCCTGGTATCCCGGCGAGAAGGGCGGGACGGCCCTGGCGGAAGTGCTCTTCGGGGACTACGACCCGGCGGGCCGCCTGCCCATCACCTTCCCGAGGAGCGTGGGCCAGTGCCCCCTCTATTACAACTACAAGCCTTCCGGGAGGGGATACGGCTACGTGGACCTTTCCGGCGCCCCCCGCTTCCCCTTCGGCTACGGTCTGAGCTACACGACCTTCCGCTACTCCGGCCTGAAGATCGACCCGGCGAAACCCGCCATGGGGCGCTCCGTGAAGATCTCCTTCAAGGTCCGGAACACGGGATCCCGCAAAGGCGACGAAGTGGTCCAGCTCTACCTCCGCGACGTGACGGCGAGCCTGACCCAGCCCCTGAAGTCCCTCAAGCGCTTCAAGAGGATCACCCTCGATCCCGGCGAGGAGAGGGAGGTCACTTTCGTCCTCCAGCCCAGGGACCTGGCCTTCTACACACGGGCCTGCAGGCTCAAGGTGGAGCCGGGGGAGTTCAGGGTGATGGTGGGGGCCTCCTCGGCGGACATCCGCCTGAAGGGGAGCTTCACCGTTACCGGCTGGTGAGAGGCGTGCCCGGGGGATGGGGAAGGCCGTGAACCGGGGCCGGATCCTCCCGGCCCTGGAGGCCGTCCTGGCCGGCCTGGTCCTCCTCTGGGCCCACATCGCCCTGGACGTCCCGGCCGGGAGGATCCCGGACTACGGGAGGCCGGACGCCCTTTTCTATACCCTTGGGAGCATGAATCTCGCCCGGGGCCGGGGCTACCACGTCGAGGTGAACGGCCGGCTCCTTCCGCCCAAGTTCCCTCCGGGGACCTCCCTCCTCCTCTCCCCCTGGTATCTCCTCTCCGGCGGAAAGAGGGAGTCGGGAATCACGGCCGTCCAGATCCTGGCGGTCCTCCTGGGAGGAGGGGTGTGGTGGCTCGGCCGCAAGAGGGCGGGCTTCCTGGGAGGGTTCGCCGCCCTCCTCGCCCTGGAGGGCTCCTTTTGTTTCGCCGCCTACAGGAACCAGCCCGTCTCGGAAATACCCTCGGCCCTGGTGGTGCTCCTCCTCTTCGGCCTCTCCACGGGCGCGGATCCGGGCAAGGGAAGGATCTTCCTGGCGGGATTTCTTTCCGGCCTGGCGAGCTGGTTCCGTTACCCCCTGGCGATCCTCCTCCCCGCCCCCCTCCTCGCCCTGGAGCCCTGGAAGGAGGGAGGAAGGAGGAAGGTCCTCACCTTCGCCGCAGGGGCCCTCCTTCCCCTGGCCCTGCTCCCGGCCTGGCACTGGAGCGCCTTCGGCTCCCCCTTCCGGACGGGATACAGCCTTTGGCTTCCCGGATACCACCAGGGCGGCCGGCCCCTCTTCTCCGCGGCCTACGCCCTCCACGGCCCGGCCCAGGGAAAACCCGGCGAGCCCAACCTGCCCTACTACCTCTCCCTCCTGGCCGGCAGGGAGGACCTCCTCCTGCCCTGGCCCCAGGCCCTGGGGGTGCTGGCGGCCTTCCTCTTCCTCCTCTTCGGGAACCCCCGGCGGCACCTCAGGAAGGCCGCCCTCTTCGCCGCCTTCTCCCTTCCGGCCTTTCTCGCCCTCTTCGGCCTCTACTACTACCAGGAGGCCCGCCTCCTCTTCCCCCTGGCCCCTCTCCTGGCCGTCCTGGGAGCCCAGGGGGCGGCCGAACTGGGAAGGAGGATCGCAAGGGGAAGGGAAGGCCCGGCGGGCCGGGTCCTGGCCTTCCTGCCCCTCCTCCTCCTGGCCCCGGCCTCGGGGTGGTTCTTCGGGAGGCTCACGGCTGAGCGACCCGCCCGGTGGGCCCGCCTGGACCTGGAGACCCGCCGGGCCAGGACCCTGGCCCGCCTGGTCCCCCCCGGCTCCATCCTCGCCACGGGGGAAGACATCCTCCTCCTTTCCGGGGAGCTTCCAGGACGCCTCCTACTTCCCCTCTCGGCCGGCCAGGAATGGGCGGGAGCCCTCCTCTACCGGGACTGGAAGCGGAAGATCCGCCCCGGCGGAACCTACGAGGAATTCCTCCGCTGGAAGAAGGATCTTTCCGAAAGGTCCCTCCCGGGCGTCCCGGGAAAGGACTTCCTGGCCCCCCCTGCAGGAGCGGTCACGACCTTCCTGGAACGGGCGGCCCGCCGTGGAAGGCCCCTGTTCCTGGACCTTCCGGGAAGGCGGAAACTCCCGGCCTGGACGAAACGGTTCCGGTCGAAGCCGGCGGGAAAGGGCCTCTTCCTCCTGGAGCCGCGCCGCCGCTGATCCTCACCGGCCCTCCCGCCGGGCCGCCCAGAGACGGAAGAGTTCGTCCACCCCTTCCGGTCCCCGGCCGAACAACCGCTTCACCGCCCAGGGCTGGGTGCCGTGCTTGTATCCCAGGTAACGGGCCAGGAGCCCGATGTCCCTGGGGTCCTTCTCCCAGAGCATGGCCGTGATCCCCGCCGCCTTGGCCGTATCGTAGACGGTGAGAGTCTTCTCCGACTGGAGGAAGACCTGGGAGAGGGGGGGGTCCTTCCGAATCCTCCCGAGGGTGAGGATCAGCCTCCGCCAGGTGACCCCGTCCGTATAGGCGTATGGCCGGCCCCGGAGGGAGAACTCCACCCGGACGGGCTGGGAGGTCCCCAGGATCCGGCGCACCGCTTCCACGGCGAAGCCCTCGGGGAACCAGGGCATGAGCCTCGCGTCGGCCGACGCCTCGATCCAGGAGCGGGCCAGGGCCCTCAGGAAGGGCGCTTCCAGGTGGAAGGGATGGAGCTCGAGGAGGGTCAGGCAGTAGTGGTCCCATCCGTTGGGAGGGATTCCCAGGCCCCAGGCCCGGAAGAAACGCCTGTCGCTGGCATTCACGCCGCCGTGGGTCTTGGAGACGTATGCCTCCAGGGCGGGCAGGTCCCGGGCCCGCACCAGGTAGAAGTGGAACTTCCCCCGCCGGGCGGCGAAAGGGTTCAGGCAGGGATCCTCGTAGATCTCCCGCCCCCAGGTGGAGAGGGCCCTCTCCCCCAGGTCCAGCAAGGCCCGGGCCTCGCCGGGAGAGAGAAAGCCCTGGATGGAGATCCGCCTGCTGGAAAGGACCGTCACGGCCGGCACTCCCAACGCGCCTGCCAGGGCCCAGGCGTCGGCCCGGTCCGAAGCGGCCTCGGCGGCGATCTGCTCGTCCAGGGGCGCCCCGCCGTAGGCGAAGTTCCTCTTCCGCTCCTCCTCCTCTTCCTGCAGCCTCTTCTCCGCCCGGGCCACCTCCTCCTTCTCCTTCAAGGCGTCCCGCTCCTTCGGGGTCATCCACTTGCCCTTGTAGCGGACGAAGCCCATGGCCTTCCGGGCCTTCTCGTTGTCCGGGTCCCACTTCAAGACCAGCTTGAAGACCCGGGGGAGGAGGGGCTCGAGCTTCTTCTTGCGGGAGGGATCCAGGGCCCAGTCCACCAAGGCCCGGACCCTCTTCCTGCCTCCCAGGCGCCGGACCCGGTCCAGCCGGTCCAGGAGTTCTCCCGGGAGCCAGGGCTTGCGCCGGATCCTGGCGATCCGGGAGCGGGGGATGATCTTCAGACCCGTCAAGGTCCTGAGGAAGACCCGGCGGCGCTCCATCCTCACCACCTTCCCCTCCACCTGGAATCCCCCCTTGAGGTAGATCACGTCGGCCCGGGCAGGAGCCAGGAGGGCGCACCAGGAGACTGTGGCCGCCAGGACGAAGAGGGTGGTCGCTCGCTTCCCCATGGGTCTTCTTCTCGTCCGAAAAGGAAAGGGAAAGAAAGCCATCTTTGCGGGACGGGGCCCTTCCCGGCAAGGCCCCAGCCACGCTTCCCTGGTATCCTTCCCCGGTGATGTTCCGCTCCCGCCCCACATCCCAAGCCTTCCCGGTGGTGTTCCTCCTCTTCGGAGGGGCCTTGGCCCTCCTGGCCTGGGCCTGCCTCCAGCGGAACCCTTCCCTCTCCCTCCCCCTGGACGACGGCTGGATCCACCTGGCCTTCGCCCGGAACCTGGCGGAAGGAAAGGGGTTCTCCCTGGGCGCCGACCCCACGCCCGTCTCGGGTTCCACGGCCCCCCTGTGGACCCTGCTCCTCTCCCTCCTCTTCCGCCTGGGCATCCCTGCCGTTCCCGCCGCCCTGGGCCTGGGCATCCTGGCCTCCCTCCTGGCCCTCTGGGCCGCCGCCGGCCTGGGGGGGAGGGTCACGGGCCGGGCCACGGGGGCTCTCTGGGTGGCGGGAGGACTGGCCCTTGCCCCCCGCTTCGCCTGGGGGGCCCTGTCGGGCATGGAGGTGCCCCTGTTCACCTGGCTCGTCCTCTCGGGCTTCCTCCTCTTCCTCCAGGGGAGACGTCCCTGGCTCGGTGTCCTGGCGGCCTCCCTGGCCGGCTGGGCCAGGCCCGAATGCTTCGCCCTGGGGGCCTGGCTGGCCGGACTGGCCCTCTTCGTGCCTGCCGGCGGACCGGGCCGGCGGAAGGGGTCCTTCCTCACCGCGGCGGCGGCCTTCCTCCTTCCCCTGGCGGCCTGGTTCGCCTTCCACCTCCTCCTCTGGGGCCGCCCCCTTCCCACCACCTTCTACGTCAAGGCCGCCTCGGCCTCCCCCCTGGCCGCCCTGGCCCGCGAGGGATGGACGGCCCTCCCGAGAATCCTCTTCCTCCAGCCCCTGGAAGAGATCGTCTCCTTCGCAGGCTACTTCCCCGGCTGGAACCTCTTCCTCACCGCCGGGACGGCGGCGGCCCTCCTGAAGGGGGAGACCCGCCGGACGGCCTTCGTCCTGGGCGGAGGCATCCTCTTCTTCGCCCTGGCCAGGGGCTTCCTGGGTTTCTCCGGGCCCTGGCTCCAGCACGGCCGGTACTTCACCTTCCTCTACCCCCTCTGGCTCGCCCTCTCGGCGGCGGGCCTCTTCGCCGGCGAGTCATCCTCCAGGCGGGCCTCGCCTGCCGGCTGGATCCCCCACCTGGCCGCGGCGGCCTTTCTCCTCTACGCCCTCTTCCTCGCCCCCCAGCCCTGGAAGGACCTGGCCCGCCTCTTCTACCTGGACGACCCCTCGGCCAGGCCCGGCGTGGAGACGGCCCGGCGCCTCCTTCCCTGGCTCCTCCTCCTCCCCGCCCTCCTCCACATCCTGCACACATCCCTCACCGCATTCATTCCCAGGCCCAGGGCCCTCCTTCCCGGCCTGGCCCTTTTGGGCCTCCTTTGGTACGCCCTCGCCCTGCCCCCCATGGCCCGTGCCTACGCCCGGAACGTGGAGGACACCAGGAAGGGGGAGATCGCCATGGCGGAGTGGATCGCCCGCAACACCCCCCCCGGCGCGGTCATCGCCTGCCACGACGTGGGCGCTCTCGGATATTTCGCGGGGCGGAAACTCCTGGACCTGGCGGGAATCGCCACACCGGAGGTGCTCTTCTGGAAGAAGCGCCGCCCCGGCGGCGGGCCGGACCGGCTGGACTTCCTTCGACGGAAGAAACCCGACTACCTCTGCGTCATGGAGGGCTGGTTCGCCGCGGACCTGGCGGGCCTGGCCGAGGACGTGAGGGCGGGAAGACTCGCCCTCCGTCCCGTTCACAGGATCGACCTTCCCGGAAACGTCACCCTGGGAGGCGAGCACTACGTACTCCTCCGCCTGGACTGGAAGTGACGGGCCGGTCTGCCCCGGCCCCCGGGCTCACCTGGCCCCGCAGACCCACCACCGGAAGGAGGCCCACACACGGGGATCGAGGGAGGCCTCGTCCTTCCCGGCCGCCTCGATCCACTCCCGTTGGGCCGCATACAAGGCCCCGGAAGAGGGATCCTTCGCCAGGTGTTCCAGGAGGATCTTCTCGAACCGCTTCCGGGCCGCCCCGGCTCCCCCCGCCGGCGAGGGGCCTGCGAGGAGG
>Ga0256914_1004069_pt1 | contig 11236 bp, 9 predicted proteins | sample HulkmetaG_FD_191571 | JGI IMG/M metagenome (GOLD analysis project Ga0256914, IMG submission 191571) | Hydrothermal chimney microbial communities from Main Endeavour vent field at the Juan de Fuca Ridge, Pacific Ocean - Hulk | ecosystem: Environmental > Aquatic > Marine > Hydrothermal vents ...
CCATAATCAAGTGTACCCCCCATGTCGGCTATCTCCATCGCGGCTTTGACAAGATCGCCGAACACCGGACCTATGCCCAGGCCCTGATTCTCACCGACCGGCTTGACTACATCGCGGCCATGGCCAACAACGTCGGCTACTGCGTGGCGGTTGAGAAGCTGCTCAACATTTCCGTGCCGCTCAGGGCCAAGTACATCAGGACCATGGTCTGCGAAATGTCAAGGATTGCCTCGCATCTCCTCTGGCTGGCCACCCATGCCCTTGATATCGGCGCCATGACCGTCTTCCTCTACTGCTTCCGCGAGCGCGAGGTCATGCTTGATCTCTTTGAGGAGTTGTGCGGCGCCCGGTTGACCTTTTCCTATACCAGGATCGGCGGTGTGCGGCAGGATGTGACCAGACATTTCATCGATGTCCTGCAACAGTTTGTCATCGATTTTCCCCGCAACCTCGAAGAGTATGAAACCCTGATCGACACCAACCGGATCTGGCTGAAACGGACCGTGGGCATTGGCGTTCTTTCGGCCGAGGAGGCCCTGTCCCTGGGCCTGACCGGTGCCTGCCTGCGCGGCTCAGGCGTCGATTACGATATCCGCAAGCATCGTCCCTATGATGCCTACGACCTTGTCGATTTCGAGGTCCCTCTCGCCACCGAGGGAGATATCTACGCCCGGTACCGCTGCCGCATGGAAGAGCTGCGCCAGTCGGCCCGGATCATCCAGCAGTGTATCGACCAGCTTCCTCCCGGCCCCATTGTCAGCGAGGATGCACCGGATCTGGTCATGCCGCTGCACGGCGGCCGCAAGACCGAGGCGGGCTCGACAACCTACGGCACCGGCCTGGTCAGGTTCCTGGAGGAAAACGGCCAGTTTCCCATCGGCGATATCTATGTCTCCACAGAGGTACCCAAGGGCGAGCTCGGCTTTTATTTTATCAGTGATGGAACCGGCAGGCCCTACCGGATGCACGTGCGGTCGCCCTCCTTCATTCACATCGGCGCGCTGCCGGCCCTTGCCGAGGGCAGCATGATTGCCGATCTCATAGCAAATATCGGTACTCTGGATGTCGTTCTCGGTGAATGCGACAGGTAGGCTGATACAGTGAGTAGGAACTGACAGGGATTCAAGCAAAAGGAATATTATGCAGGTTATCATCATACTCATAGAGATCCTCATACTCTTTGCGATAGTTATGTTGCATGTAGCCTATGCAACATATTTCGAGCGGAAGATCATCGGCCACATGCAGGTGCGGATGGGACCGATGCGCGTCGGCTGGCACGGCCTGCTCCAGCCCATCGCCGATGGTATCAAGAGTTTTTTCAAGGAAGATATCATTCCCGAGCAGGCGGACCGGTTCACCTTCCGGGCCGCGCCCATCATCTGCCTGGTCGCCATGATGACCTCCCTGGCCGTCCTGCCCTTTGCCAAGGGGTGGGTACTGGCAGACATCAACATCGGCCTGCTCTTTATTTTCGCCATGAGTTCCCTGGCCAGTTACGGTGTTATCCTCGCCGGATGGGCATCCAATTCCAAGTACACCTTTCTTGGCGGTCTGCGTTCCATGGCCCAGGTTATCTCCTACGAGATCGCCATGGGGCTCTCGCTGGTCGGTGTGATGATGTTGTCCGGTACCCTCAACCTCTCCGAGATTGTGGAGGCCCAGGGCGGTACATTCACCGGCATGTATGTCTTTCCGCAGATCATCGCCTTTTTTGTCTTCTTTGTCGCCATGCTTGCCGAAACCAACCGTGTTCCCTTTGACCTGCCCGAGGCGGAGACCGAGCTGGTGTCTGGCTACTGCACCGAGTATTCAGGCATGCGCTACGCCATTTTCTTCATGGCCGAGTATATCGGCATGATGGTCATGTCTTCCATCGGCACCATCTGTTTTCTCGGCGGCTGGAGTGGTCCTTTCGAGGTCTCGATTTTCCCGCCCTTCTGGTTTGTGCTCAAGGTGTACGGATTCATGTTTTTGTTTATCTGGATTCGAGCCACCCTGCCACGATATCGCTATGACCAGTTGATGTCCCTTGGCTGGAAGGTCCTCATCCCGCTGGCGCTCGCCAATATAGTTCTCACTGGTTTTGTCAAAGCCATTACCGGATAAAGGGTGCGATATGCAAGTCCAATACAAACCAAAAAGAAATCTGCTCCAGACCATCCTGCATACCGAGATCATGCAGGGCATGGCTCTGACCTTGAAACGGTTGTTTTCCAAGCCGATTACCCGCCAGTATCCGCAGGAAAAGCCGAATATCCAGCTTGGATTCCGCGGCCAGCACGCCCTGGTGCGTGATCCTCAGACAGGTGGATCGAAATGCATAGCCTGCATGCGCTGCGTTACGGTCTGTCCGTCACGCTGTATCCATATCCGTTATCACAAGGATGAGGAGAAGAACTGCCGGGTCGTTGAATCCTATGATATTGAGGCCCTGCGCTGTGTGTACTGCGGTTTCTGCGAGGAGGTCTGCCCGGTCAATGCCCTGGTGCTGACCGAGGTGTTTGAATATGCGGCCTATGACCGGGAGTCGATCTTTTTTGACCAGGAAAAGCTGCTGAAGAACTGGGATGATTTCGCCGCTGAAAAGGGAAGCGCGATACACAACTATGTCAATCCCTTCTGGAGGCCCCGCGGCCTGCCGGAAAAATATCTGGCCGCTGCCAAGCGGGTCAGTGTTCCGGAAGAGTGGACCGTGGAAGGTCAGGTAGTCGGGCATCTTGCCAAAGAACAATAAGAACCGTAACGTGTTCCGGTCAGGGAGCTGAATCTCATGTTTAACTATTTTTTCTTTCTCTACTGTGCGGTGGTCATTGTGGGAACAGGGTTGCTTGCCATTACCATGCGCAACCCGGTCCATTCCGTGCTCATGGTCCTTGTTCTGTTCTTTCACATGGCCGGGCTCTATCTCATACTCAATGCGGAGTTTCTTGCCGCGGTGCAGATCATTGTCTATGCCGGCGCTATTTTGGTCTTATATCTTTTTGTTGTCTTTCTTGTCAGCATCCGGGAGGAGCTGCGCATGGACCGGTTTGTGCCGTCGTCGTGGGTGGGCCGAATCATTGCGGCCGGCATTGCCGTTTCGCTCATTTCCATGCTGCCGGCCTTCAAGCTGGGACCCAAGGGCAGGTGGCCGGTCGAACGGGTGGTTGAGGTGACTCACACCAAGGCCATCGGCATGGAGATGTATTCCTCTTACATTCTGCCCTTTGAAATTGCCGGTCTGATCCTGCTCATTGCCGTCATCGGCGGTCTTGTGCTGGCCAAGCATGATGATGAGGCCTCGGCCAAGTAAGGCAGCCGCTGAAAACAATGAAGATATGCTTAAAGATGATGCAGGTATCCTGCGCCACTGATTTAGATATGAAAGAGGAGGTCTCCAGGTGATTCCCTTAAGTTGGTACATGTCTCTTGCGGCAATACTGTTCGCGATAGGTGTCTGCGGTTTTCTGACCAGGAGAAATCTGATCATGATGTTTCTCTCCATTGAGCTGATGCTCAATGCCGTCAACCTGAACATGGTTGCCATGAGTCACTATATGGAGTCGATGCGCGGCCAGGTTTTCACCTTTTTTATTATTACGGTTGCGGCCGCGGAGGCGGCCATCGGACTGGGCATTGCTGTGACCCTGTATCGGAGTAGAAAAACCGTCCATGTGGATGAAGTTAACCAGTTGAAGGGATAGGCATGAGACATTTAACACTGAAATTCGTTTTCCTGATTATTGCTGCTGCAGGATTTGTCGCTCTGCCCGTATTGGCCAACGAGGGGCATGGGGTAAGCGAGCATGCGAATACCGCAGTACCTGTACATGCAACCCATGCGGCTGCTGCTTCGCACGGGAAGGCAGCTGTCCATGCAACTGGTCACCAGGCCTCTGTCAAGGCCGAACATCATGCCGTGGCCGGTGAACATGGCGCCCATGCGGGCCATGGCGGCAATGTCCGGCAGATCATCGCGCCGACCAAGGATGGTTCCCTGCCAGCCTGGCTGCTGGCCATTCCCTTTCTGCCCCTGGCCTCCTTTATCTTTACCCTGCTGTTCGGGAAACGGCTGGGCGTCAAGTCGCACTGGGTTCCGATCATCGCTGTCTTGATCTCCTTTGTCTGTGCCCTGAAGGCCCTGACAACGGTTATCTCGGGCCATTACATCAACCAGGATCTCTATACCTGGATCAGTTCGGGCAACACCCGGGTGGCGGTCGGCTTTCTCCTTGATCAGCTTACCTCGGTCATGCTGATCGTGGTTACCAGTATTTCCTCCCTGGTCCACATCTATTCAGTGGGCTACATGAAAGGTGAGGACGGCTACTACCGCTTCTTCTCCTACCTGAGCCTGTTTACCTTTTCCATGCTCATGCTGGTACTGGGCAATAATTTCATGCAGCTCTTTTTCGGCTGGGAGGCGGTCGGGCTTTCCTCCTATCTGCTGATCGGGTTTTACTACGAGAAGGTTTCCGCCGCCGATGCCGGCAAGAAGGCATTTATTGTGAACAGGTTCGGCGACTTTGGCTTCATCCTCGGCCTGTTTCTGGTTTTTGTCAACTTCGGCAGCCTCCATTATCATGATGTCTTTGCCAATGCGGGCCAGATCGTTGGTCAGACATGGCATTTTTTCGGCATGAGCTTTGACATGCCAACCGCCATCTGCCTGCTGCTCCTGTGCGGCGCCCTTGGTAAATCCGCCCAGATACCACTCCATGTCTGGCTGCCGGATGCCATGGAGGGTCCCACGCCCGTATCCGCTCTTATCCATGCCGCGACCATGGTTACCGCCGGTGTTTTTCTGGTGGCGCGGTGCAACCCGCTCTTTGAACTGTCCCACTTTGCGCTCAACGTGGTCACTCTGATCGGGACGGTCACCTGTCTGTTCGCGGCCACCATCGCCCTGGTCCAGACCGATATCAAGCGGGTGGTCGCCTACTCCACGGTATCCCAGCTCGCCTATATGTTCATCGGCTGTGGCGTTGGCGCCTATTCGGCCGGTATCTTTCACCTGTTTACCCATGCCTACTTCAAGGCCCTGCTCTTTCTCGGCTGCGGTTCGATCATCCTCGGCATGCATCATGAGCAGGATGTAAAGTACATGGGCGGCCTGAAGAAGTACATGCCGATCACCTATTGGACCTTTCTGCTCGCCTCGCTGTCTATTTCGGGCGTGCCCGGGTTTGCCGGCTTTTTCTCCAAGGACGAGATACTGACCATGGCCTTTAATTCGCCCATTGCCATGGGCAAGCTGGCCTGGTTCATCGGCACCTTTGTCGCCTTCATGACCGCCTTCTACTCCTTCAGGCTCTTTTTCCTGATCTTTCATGGCGAGTTCCGGGGTACCGAGAAGCAGAAGGCGCATCTCAAGGAATCCCCAGCCGTTGTGACGATCCCGCTTATACTGCTGGCGGTGGGTGCGGTTTCCGCGGGCTGGCTTGGCGTTCCGGACCTGCTCGGCGGCGAGAACCACTGGGCCGCCTATCTCGCGCCCGTACTCGGCCATCCGCATCTGACCATTTCCAGGTACGCCGAGTCCATGCTCATGGGCAGTTCCATCCTGGCCGGTGGCTGCGGCATCCTGCTGGCATTCTTTATGTATATCACCAGGCCGGAACTGCCGGGCAAGCTGGCCGAGACCTTCCCCAAGGTCTACAACCTGCTCCTGAACAAGTACTTCATTGACGAAATCTATATCGCCGGCCTGGTTGAACCGACACTGAGCTTCAGCCGCAAGGCCCTGCTCAAGGTTGTCGATACGATTATCATCGAAGGTATAGTCAATGGCATACCGCGCGGGATCGGCGCCTTTTCTGCCAAGCTGCGAGGACTGCAGAGTGGCCAGGTATCCAATTACCTTGCCTGGATGGGATGCAGTGCCCTGTTCCTCTTTGTCTGGATGTTTACAAGGTAGAAGTCTGGGAAAAGTACATTTGGGTTCTATCCCCCAACCAACAACAACACGGTAATCAATATGTCTGTACCATTGCTGAGCGCACTCATTTTCTTCCCCATCATAGGTGGATTCTCCCTGCTTATCGTGAAGAGGGAAGATGTTCAGGCCATAAAGATCATGGCGCTTTTGATCAGTCTGTTGGAATTTTTACTTTCCATTCCGCTGTTCTTTATGTTCGACAAGACGACATACCATATGCAGTTTACCGAACATCACAGCTGGATCCCGGCTTTTAACATCAATTACAGCCTGGGGGTAGACGGCATCAGCGTGCTGTTTATTCTGCTCTCGGCCCTGGTCACCATCCTCTCCATTCTGGTTTCCTGGGAGGCGATCAAGGAAAAGGTGGTCGAGTTTTTCATCTCGATCCTGGTTCTCGAAGGACTGATGATTGGTGTCTTTTGCGCCCTTGATCTGTTCCTCTTCTACATCTTCTGGGAGGCCATGCTGATACCGATGTTTCTCATCATCGGTATCTGGGGCGGCCCAAAACGGCTCTATGCGACCGTCAAGTTCTTCCTGTATACCCTGGTCGGCAGTCTGCTCATGCTGATCGGGATTATCTCCCTGTACATGCATGGCGGCCATACCTTTGACATCCTTGAGCTGGCCAAACAATCCTATCCCATGAAGTTCCAGTTGTTGCTCTTCTGGGGCTTCTTTGCCGCATTTGCCGTCAAGGTACCCATGTGGCCCGTCCATACCTGGCTGCCCGATGCCCATACCGAGGCCCCGGCCGCCGGTTCGGTTATCCTGGCCGCCATTCTGATCAAGATGGGCGCTTACGGCTTCCTTCGCTTCTCCATGCCCATTCTGCCCGAGGCAACTCAGGCCATGATGATGCCCATGATCATCCTGTCACTGATCGCCATTGTCTACGGAGCGATCATCTGCCTGGCCCAGACCGACCTCAAACGCCTGATCGCCTACAGCTCGGTTTCGCATATGGGTTTTGTGACCCTGGGGCTCTATTCACTCAATACGCAGAGTGTCGAGGGCGGTATTCTGCAGATGATCAATCACGGCGTGGTCACCGGGGCCCTGTTCCTCTCCATCGGTATGGTGTATGAACGCACCCATACAAGGGCTATCAAGGATTATGGCGGACTGGCCTCGACCATGCCGGTGTTCGGTTCCTTTTTTCTGCTCTTTACCATGGCCGCCATCGGCCTGCCGGCCACCAACGGCTTCATCGGTGAGTTCCTGATCCTGCTCGGCTCCTTTATCAAAAGCCCCTGGATCGCCTTTTTCGCCGCCACCGGCCTGATTCTCGGCGCCTGGTACATGCTCTGGCTCTACCAGCGGATATTTTTCAACCCGGTCAATGACAAGGTTGTCGGCCTTGCCGAACTGAACATGCGCGAGGTCCTTACCCTGGTGCCCATGGTGGTGCTGATCTTCTGGATCGGCCTGTATCCCAATGCTATGCTCAGTTTCATGCATGTGTCAGTTGCCCATCTTCTCGATCAGGTGCATGGCGGAGCCGAAGTCGCCCGGCAGGTTGCCACTGTCCTGCATTGAAATACGTACTCATCAACCTGAAGTTCTTTAAGCAAAAGGATAGACAATGATTGATACAGCACTTGTCAGCTGGAAAGCCTTTCAGCCCATACTGCCAGAGATGTTTCTGGTCTGCATTGGCCTGTTTCTGATCGGCCTGGATGTGTTTGCGCCCAAGCGACGTGAACTTCTGCCCTGGCTCACCGTGGTCGGTTCGCTTGCAGCCATGATCATGGTGGCGGGTGAAAAAGGCGTGACCGGCTTTGGCGGCATGATCCAGGCCGATTCCTACGCTGCCTTCTTCAAGGTGATCTGTCTGCTTGGCGTCATCCTGGCCGCTCTGATGAGTGAACATTTTCGCCGTACCGAGGGACTTAAGCAGGGCGAGTATTATGCGCTGATGGTCTTTTCCGCCGTTGGCATGTTGCTCATGGTTTCGGCCGGCGATCTGATGGTTCTCTATCTGGGACTCGAGCTGATGGCGCTTTCAGTCTACTGCCTGGTCGGGCTGCCGCGCAACGATGGCCGATCCGCAGAAGCGGCCATGAAATACCTGCTCATGGGTGGTTTTGCCTCGGCCATTCTTCTCTATGGCATGTCCATTGTCTATGGACTGACCGGTACCACCGATATCGCGGCCATTGCCAAAATGGCGGCCGAGGGGGACATGCTCAGAAACGCGGCCCTGCTTGGCGGGCTCGGCTTTATGATTGCCGCGTTCTGCTTCAAGGTAGCCATCGCTCCTTTCCATTTCTGGACCCCGGATGTGTACGAGGGCGCACCAACGGCCATTACCGCTTTTATGTCCGTTGGCCCCAAGGCCGCTGGTTTTGCCGTATTCGGTCGGGTCCTCTTTACCGGTTTCCCTCAGTTCCAGGCGGACTGGGGAACCTTGCTCGCCGGGCTGGCCCTGCTGACCATGGCTATCGGTAATATAACCGCCCTGTCCCAGACCTCGATCAAGCGGATGCTGGCCTATTCCGCGGTCGCCCATGCCGGCTATTCATTGCTTGGCGTGCTGTCCGGTACCGCCGAGGGCTTGTCGGCCACCATGTCGTATCTGCTGATTTACGGTTTTATGAACATGGGCGCCTTTGCCATTCTTGTTCTTCTGGCCGGTCCGGGTAACCGGCGTGAATCCCTTGAAGATTACAAGGGGCTGGCCAAGACCAATCCCCTGGCGGCCCTGCTTATGCTGGTGTTCATGTTTTCCCTCACCGGCATCCCGCCGACGGCCGGCTTTATCGGCAAATTTTACCTGCTCAAGGCCGCCCTTGCCGCCGGTTATACAAAGACAGTCATCGGCCTGGTTATCTTCAGCTCCATCTCGGCGTACTTCTATCTGCGTGTGGTTCGCTATATGTATATGAGCGATCCCAAGGAAGAGATTACCATCGAATACTCTCCTGGAATCTCATGGGTTCTGGGAATTGCCTTGCTTGGCGTAGTGGGCATAGGCCTGCTGCCGAGCTCAGTGATTGGTCAGGCGGCCAGCGCGCTGCTTGGCCAATGAGGGTAGAAAAGCAGACTGCCAACTGCTTCAATACCTTGTTTTCTCCTTCGTCAGGCAGCCGGCTGTAACAGGCCGGCTGCCATTGTACCAGACGGAACGAAACGTGATTATCCTTACCTGGTCCTCGGACCGGGTTCAGAGATTGGTCGTGCAATATGCTTTGCCTGGCCAATATGGTAGAAAAGCAGACTGCCAACTGCTTCAATACCTTGTTTTCTCCTTCGTAAACGGCCGGCCATAGGGGCCGGCCGTTTTATTTTGTCGTGAGGATGGGGAGATTATCCCCGGATGCGGGAGAGCATGGTGTTCACAACCTGCTCGGCGTTCATGTGGGTAGAATCGATACGGATGGCATCATCGGCTGCCCTTAAGGGGGCAATGGTACGCTGCTGGTCCTGCCGGTCACGTTCCCTGATCTGGGCAAGTATGTCACTCTCGCTCACCTCCACCCCCTGTTCCTGAAGTTGTCTTGCCCGTCTGCGGGCACGCTCCCGCGCTTCAGCATCGAGATAGAATTTCCAGCGGGCCTGCGGAAAAACCACTGTTCCTGTATCCCGTCCCTCGACGACAATTTTTCCCGCCGCGCCTATTTGCTGCTGCAGTTTTGTCAGGTGCTGCCGCACTGCCGGTACAGCAGATATGGCAGAGGCAAGCATGCCTGTTTCCGGGGTGCGCAGAAAAGGTGTCACTTCTGATCCATCAACGAAGACGCGGACATCATCAGCGGGATCATCAGCAGGCTCCATGGTCAGCTCGATGGCGTTGACCAGTTTTTCCACCGCCTTTTCATCCGTGGCCGGTATGCCTCTCTGCCGGGCTGCATAGGCAATGGCCCGGTACATGGCGCCGGTATCGAGATATGTATAGCCGAGCTTGGCTGCCAGCATGCGCGCTATGGTTGATTTACCCACCCCCGATGGACCGTCAATGGTGATGATATCGAGTTTTTCAGACATAGCCGAGTAATGCTATGGTTTGTTCGAACGCGCGCAGAAAACGGTCATTTTCGGCCTCTGTGCCGATGGTGATACGGATAAACTGTGGATAGCCATAGGCGGACATGGAGCGGACAATAACGCCCTTATGGAGCATGGCCTCATACAGAACATTGGCATCGCCATGCACATCAATGAGGAAGAAGTTGGTTTCTGAAGGATAGGGGACGCACCCCAGACTGTTGATCGCCTCCTGCAGTCGTGTCCGTTCCGACCGGGTTTTATTAAGGGTCATGTTGTAGTGGCCGGTGTCTTCAAGCGCTGCCAGGGCTCCGACCTGGGCCGGCAGGTTCACATTGAAGGGCTGCCGGACCCGGTGCAGGAGCATGGCGATTTCAGGATGCATCAGGCCAAAGCCGATCCGCAGCCCGGCCAGGCCAAAGGCCTTGGAAAAGGTTCGCAGGGCCACCACGGCAGCTCTTCCTTCCGGTTTGCGGATGTAGGAGAGCACATCAATGCGCTCTTCGGGCTGGACAAAATCGACGTACGCCTCATCAAGAACGACAATGACAGTCTCCGGCAGCTTTTGGACAAAGGCATCAAATTCATCGGGCCCAATAAAGGTGGCACAGGGATTGTTGGGGTTGTCAATGAAGATAAGCCTGGTCCTTTCGTTCACCATTGCCGCTATTTCCGCGAGGTCATGGCGCATCTTTTTGAGTTCGACGACCCTGTTTTCCCCTCCCCGCACCTGGACGAATTTCTGATACATGAGAAAGGAGGGATGGCTGGTGATCACCTCATCGCCGGGCATGACAAAGGCCTTGGTCAGAAACTCGATGATTTCATTGGAGCCGTTGCCGAGCACGATTTCATCCATGCCCGAGCCCATCCAGCGGGCCACCGCCTCGGTCAGGTAAAAGGAGGAGCCATCCGGGTAACGGTGCAGGCCGGAAAGGCATTCTTTGATGGCCTCCACGGCCTTCGGGGAAGGGCCCCACGGGTTTTCATTGGAGGCGAGCTTGATGGAATCGGTTACGCCATATTCCCGTTCAAGTTCGTCCAGGGGCTTGCCCGGTGGATAGGGAGTGATGGCGGCGATGTTTTCAGGGATGGACAGTTTCATGGCAGTTTGGGTTTGTGGTCACTGATACCGGCGCGTTGTTCAAGATTCCAGGCCGCGCGCAGAAGTGTTTCTTCGGCAAAGGGGGCTCCCTGCAACTGCATGCCGATGGGGAGTCCATTGCTGGAAAATCCACAGGGCACGGACATGGCGGGGATCCCGGCCAGGTTGGCCGATATGGTCAGGATATCGGACAGGTAGAGGGCGAGCGGGTCATCGGCATG
>Ga0256914_1004070_pt1 | contig 11234 bp, 11 predicted proteins | sample HulkmetaG_FD_191571 | JGI IMG/M metagenome (GOLD analysis project Ga0256914, IMG submission 191571) | Hydrothermal chimney microbial communities from Main Endeavour vent field at the Juan de Fuca Ridge, Pacific Ocean - Hulk | ecosystem: Environmental > Aquatic > Marine > Hydrothermal vents ...
GCCCTCGATGAGCCGATAGGTGGAGTGGACCCCGCATATGCAGGCGAGATCCTGACTTACGTGAGCAACCTAAGGAAGCAGTGGGATGTCAGCTTCCTCCTCATAGAGCACAGGATAGACATTGCCTTACCCTTCGCGGACTATGTGTACGTGCTCGATAGAGGGACCTTAATAGCAGAAGGCTTACCCGATGAGGTCGCCAATAATCCTAAGGTAATCGAGATCTACATAGGATGAGGTGGTCTTATGGCAGTGTTAGAGACTAAGGGGTTGTACTCAGGATATGGGAAGCTGGAGGTTCTATTCGACATAAACTTCGAGGTGAGGGAAGGGGAGATAACGGTAGTTGTTGGACCTAATGGCGCGGGTAAGACTACTCTCCTTAACAGCATCATGGGGATAGCCACCATTCACAAGGGCCAAGTTCTTTTCGAGGGACAGGATGTCACAAAGGTGCCCGCCTACAAAAAAGCAAGGATGGGTATCGCATACCTACCTCAGTTGGGTAATGTAGCATCTGGATTGAGCGTTGAAGAGAACTTGAAAATCGCCGGCTACCTCCTACCTAGGGAGGAAGTTCCTGAAAGGATAGAGGAGATATTAGACATGTTCCCCAGGCTGAGAGAATTCAGGAAGAGGAAGGCAGGGACCTTGAGCGGTGGAGAGAGGAGAATGCTCGCGATAGGTATGGCTCTGATGAGGAGACCTAAGGTCCTGATGTTGGACGAAATGACCACTGATCTAGCCCCGATCCTCGTTAAGCAGGTCCTTAACAAGGTAGTTGAGTTGAGGGATAAGCATCACCAGACGATAGTTATGGTAGAGCAGCACGCGAAGAGGGCGTTGGAGGTAGGAGATAGGGGATACCTTCTAGTAAGCGGCACCATGAGGTATGAGGGTAGCGCTAAGGAGTTATTGGAGCACCCCCAGTTCGCCAAGCTCTACTTGGGCATAATAAAGTAAGAATAACCCTCTAAACCCATTTTTACTACCTCCTACCTAATTGAGGGGTAGGTTTATCACTAACCCTACCAAGCTTCCTCAGGTGGTATTTTGAGTGTTGAGGATGGGAGGGCCTACCTCCAGAGTGCATACCCAATAATCTACCCGATTGTGTTGGAAAGAGCCAAGGGAATTGAGATTTGGGATGTCGATGGTAACAAGTATCTCGACTTCTTTTCGGGGTTCGGAGTCATTAACTACGGCCATTCTCATCCCAAGATAGTCAACGCCGTTAAGGAACAGATGGAGAAGATAGCCCACATAGGTATGATTTACTACAATGTCCCCGCGCTCGAGCTCGCGAAGAAACTCGCGGAAATAGCCCCTGGCGATCTTAAGAAAACATATTACGCTAACAGTGGCACAGAAGCCGTGGAGGGCGCCATAAAATTAGCAAAGAAGTATTCGGTCAAGGTCCAAGGTAAGACAGGTGCCTACATCATAGCCTTCGATTTCGCGTTCCACGGAAGAGGGGCTCTAACTCTCACGCTCACTCATGAGAGAAAATATAAGAGGCATTTGGGCCATTTTGCCAATTATCCAGGTGTCGTGCACCTTCCCTCTCCATACTGCTTCAGGTTCCCGGGAGATGTGGAGACCTGCAAGAATTACACCTTGGAGAAGGTGGATGAGTATGTAAGATACCATCTCGGCTCGGAAAACGTGGCTGCCATAATAATGGAGCCGGTCATGGGCGAGGGAGGTATAATAGTCCCACCCGACGGCTGGTTGAAGGAGCTAGAGAAGATCGCTAGAGAGAACGAGGTCCTCCTCATAATGGATGAGGTACAGAGCGGCTTCGGGAGGACAGGCAAGATATTCGCCCATGAGTGGGAGGATGTCAAGGCCGACATAATGACCATGGGCAAGGCTTTGGGAGCGGGACTTCCACTGGCCGGTACCATGACGACTGAGGAGGTGGACAGAGCTTGGGAGCCTGGGGATCATAATGTTACTTTCTCGGGTAATCCGGTGGCGTGCGCGGCGGGGCTTGCTGGGATAGAGGTAATGTTGGAGGAGAAGCTGCATGAAAACGCTCACAAGGTGGGCGAATTCATAATGAAGAAGCTTAGAGATTCTTCCCTCCCAACCATCGGTGAGGTGAGGGGAAGAGGGCTCTTCATAGGGATCGAGCTCGTTAGGGATGGGAAGAAGCCGAATCCTGAACTCACGAAGAAGGTCAAGGAGGGTATGTTCAAGAGGGGATACATAATCGGAACCGGTGGGATGTTTGGAAACGTGGTGAGGATCGAGCCCCCACTCACGGTCACGGTGGATCAAGCTGACAGGATGACCGACGACCTCATCGACATACTCAAGACCTCCTGAACATTATCCACAATTATTATTTTTTCGCCTAACGAAACTCGGGTGCTTCCCTTGAGAGCTGTTGTGACCGGAGGAGCGGGATTCATTGGCAGTAATCTGACAGCGAAACTATTGAGGGACGGGATGGATGTGGTGGTCATAGATAACTTCATGACTGGGTCGAGGGAGGTGGCTGCTCTCCTTGAAGAGAGGGGTGCGACGCTTTTGGAGGGGACTTCCTCCTCCATCAGTGAGCTAACGCCCGTGGACGTCGTCTTCCATCTAGGCATTCCCTCATCCAGTCCAATGTATCGCAAGGATCCTGCCCTCCTCTCCCTTGCGATAGGAGATGCCGTAGCTGTTTTCGAGTATGCAAGGGAATCCGGTGCGAAGGTAGTTTACGCCTCAACATCTTCCCTATACAACGGCAATGAACCTCCGTTCTCAGAGGACATGCCCGTTTTCCCCACCGACTTCTATACGGAGGGAAGGTATTGGATAGAGAGACTAGCTAAGGTTTATCACGAGCTGCATGGGGTAGAAAGTGTGGGCCTTAGGCTGTTCAGTGTATACGGGCCTAACGAGAGGCCCAAGGGATCTTTCGCAAACGTGGCCTCTCAGATGGTATGGGCTGCGCTGGAGGGCAGGCCTTTCGTTATATATGGTGACGGAAGGCAGACCAGGGATTTCATATACGTGACGGATGTTGTCAGAGCCTTCCTGCTGGCCTGGACGAGGGGGAGGGGCTGTGAAGTGTACAACGTTGGGACGGGAAAGGAAACGTCGTTTAACGAGTTAGCTGAGCTTATAAGGGATTTGGGCCTCGATTTGAAGCTAGAATACAGGGAAAATCCGATAAAGAACTACGTTTTCAGGACACTTGCTGATACTAAGAAGGCTGAGCATGATCTGGGTTTCAGGTACGATGTAGAGCTGAAAGAGGGGTTGAAGAAAATCATGGAGGCTTATAAGGGGAAGAGACTTGTCCTCGCCTACTGACGGGTTGGTCCTCGCTCATCCATGGTTTGGAGGTCGGGGGGTCGATTACCCCTGGGTAAATCATTTTTAGAGTCCCCTCATTCTGGGATGGCTATCTCATCCCCCCCAAGGTAGAGGGCGCCCATCATTTTAAGGATAGCCCAGTCATAAGGCAGGGTGGTACCCCTGCGCATTTTGAAAGGTAAGGATGCATGGAAATTCCTAGTCGAACTGGAATCTCGTGAGATAGATCTGGCAGTTTTCAGGGAGTCTGTGAAGCCCATAATAGAACAAGTGAAGCTGCGGGAGGATGATGCTGTATCTGAGTTCACCGAGAAGCTTTACGGAGTTAAACTATCTCCAGAGGAGTTTCGGATCAGCGAGGATGCGATGGATGAGGCCCTCTCACTAGTCGGCCGGGATCTGGACATCATCGAGGAACTCGTGGAGAGGGTCAGGGAGTTCTACTCCATGCAGAGGATAGAGGATTTCGTCAGGAGGAATGAAGGAGAGTATGGCGTCAGATGGATTCCTCTGGAGAGAATAGGGATCCATGTACCTGAGGGTGAGGGATACTCCTACTTCTCAACCCTGATCTACACCGCCGTGCCCGCGAAAGTTGCGGGCGTCCAGCAGATTTACGTATTTACGCCCCCTCTCGCGGGTGGTCAGATTAATCCATATCTACTGGCCGCCGCGAAGCTCTCGGGCGTCACAAAGATGTACAGGATCGGTGGTCCCGTGGCTGTCGCTGCTATGGCTTACGGAACCACGACGATACAAGAGGTCCAGAAGATATTCGGGACAGGAGACCTGCTCTTCATGGTGGCCAAGAAGATGGTTTCCCCCGATGTGGCGGTTGACTTCCCTTCCTCTCCCGTCGAGCACGTGATAGTCGTTGGAAGGGGTGTGGATGCCGAGAGAGTGGCTTGGGAGCTTGTATCTCAAGCTGAGCATGGACTGGATACCTTCTTGATGGTGTTAACGATTGATGAAGCCCTAGCAGATGAGATAGTGAGGGAGACCGATAAGATACTGGATGGCCTGTCCATGCCCGCCGTCGATGACGCGAGTGTGCTAGTACTGGATGAATGGAGGGAGGTGGAAGAGGCTGTGGATGTAATATCCCCAGCCAGGGTGCTCGTGCTCGGTGATCTTGGGGAGGAATTGAGGTTTACTAACGTTGGCGCAGTGTTGTGGGATATCCCATCTCCCCTAGTGGACTACGCCCTCGGCGTGCCTCAAAGATTACCATCATCCAGATACAGCAGGTTCAGAGGTCCTCTAACCCTGTTCGACTTCATGAAATCGGTTTTGACCGTTAAAGGGAGCGATGAGTTAGTGAGAGAATTCGGAGATCTGTCGATCAGGATAGCCAAGCTGGAGGGTATGGACTTCCACGCGAGGTACATAGAGAGGTTCATGAGGGGCCAATAGCTTGGGTGATGGTTATATAGTCCTCATCGGAAGGTATGTTGAGGCCCGGGAGGTGCCGGGTGGTTAATGTCCTGCATGCTTGAAAGGGAGAAGTACGCTGACTACCTCGCCAGCGCTATCAAGGAGGAGTCCCCTTGGATAATTGAGATGAGGGCGGGTGTATCCCTCCTAGCCACTAGGGAATATGAGGTAGGGGGGAAGGTTGTCCGCTCGGGCTTCATCGTTAACCTGACTCCCTCCCCGGATAGACCTAGGGTTGGTAGGGTCGATCCCATCGTCTTAATTGAAGATAATGGCGATTGGAGGATCGTGGATTCCCTCTGGACACTGGGTAGGCTGGCAGGAGGTAGTACAGCGTCAGCCTTCGCTCAAAACCCGATAATAATGTTGGATGTATCGTCCGGTCCTGCTATAATCAGGAGGATGCTCCCTAGGGTCAAGGAACTCGCATCCATCTCCTCTGAGTTTCCTGAGGCACTTACTAGGGCTTCAGACAATTCATCGGTCATAGGGGAGAAGCCTCTCGAGGAGATCCACTCCATCCTATCTAACCTGATACCTCACCTCTATGACCGAGATGTGGATATTAGGGGCAAGATTAACATACTACTCGGAGGATGGAGTGTAGAGGAGTTCAGGAAACATTTCTCCTTGGGCTTGGAGGCCATCAGGGTAATCGAGGATGAGGCCCAGAGTACCTACGATAACCTCAGCCAGCTGGTTAGGGTCGATGAGTTCATAGCCTTGAGGGAAGAGGAGTTCTCCCTAGTGGGCGACAACGCTGAGATATTACAGAGAATATCCTTGGGGTGGATCTTCTACTCATTGGGCAGGAGGCCTACTGGTGAGACCTACACCAAGGAATTCTACAACGAGCTCGGGAAGAAAGACCTCGACGAGTGGATAGACCCGGAGGACATGCCCAAGTGGAAGGAAGTAATGATGATGACCATAAGAGAGATCCTGAGGAGGTGGATCGAGGAAAGGGCTGAGAAATTGAGCGAGGAGCCGGAATTAGACAGTAGGAGCTCCACACTCGAGAGAATGGTTAGAGGGTTCTCCGAGGAGGAAGAGCGCAAGGTAAGTGGGAGCTTGGAAAGGTTCTTCTGAGGACGGTTGAAGGATCGCTTGAGGGAACCAGAGATGGGCGGCGAGATCGAGATCAGTAGCTATATAAACCCCCCCTCCCCCCCTCCCCCCCTCCTAGTCAATCAAGCCCATAGAAATTGGATGAGAAGTGTTCTGGTATCAAATGAGCATTTTTAGTGATCTTTGCAAACTAAAATAGTTATAAGAACCGTTTAAAGCTTGAGAACACAGGTGAAAACCTGAAATTGAGAGTTTAACAATATCTTTTTCGATTTAGTTCTCCTAGCTCATTAGAGAACCCTTCTAAACGCTATAAACCCGGATATAAACGCTCTATCATTCCTCTACAGCTGTCAGATCCCTTTTCATAATGTTTTTAAAGAGCTAGAGCGGTCTCACCATGAGATGGGGGTGGAGGTGCGGCAAAATGGTGAAGGCCTTTGAGTTCCATGTGATCGGTGAGCTCCTCGATGTGGAACCCGCGATGCTCGACGATGTAGAATTCGTCCAGAGCGCGCTGGTTGAAGCGGTTCTGAGATCTGGTCTCACGCTGTTCGACGTGTTAAGCCAGAGAAGGCCGGAGGGAGGCGTCCTGAGCATAGCGATCATAGGGGAATCTCATGCAGCTGTACACACCTGGCCGGATCGTGGACTGGTAACGGTGGCGATATCGTCTTGCAAGGATGCAGAGAGCACTTGGCAGGTATTTATCGAGCTGAAGAGGATCTTCAGGGCTAGGAGGCACAAGGCCATAGAGATGAGGAGTGGTATACCACTCATGGAGAGAATAGAGGGACTCCCTGTGGAGGCCCTCGCATAATACCCGAGGTTACCTTCTCTTCACCTCGAACCTTATCTTACCGAACCCGGCGTTCCTCATGTACCCGACTCCCACAAGTTCAGCGAACCTAAGGTAAGTATTGAGCCATGTAGCCATCTCCTCGTGAGAGCCGGAGTGCCACTCGGGATGATCTACTACCTTGTAGTTCACCCAGCCCATGAACCCCACTAAAGTCCTACCTTCACTTATCTCAACTGGTTTCGTAGTGCAGAGCTCATATCCTGTCTCCACGACGCTCAGATCAGCCCACATCGACATTATTCTGGTCTCTGGCCCTTTCTTAGGCGAAAGCGCATTCCAGACGGAGGATGCCGACGAGACCACCATCTTGGAGTTAGGATAGAGATAACAGTAGGGGGTCGATGTTCTCCTGAAGCACGTCGGAGTGAGGAACCTTATCCTGAAATTCTTGCATGGTTGGTCCTGTATGAAGTCCTCTATCTCTATCTCTTGATATGAATACCCCACCACCTTGAAGGGTACCTCCCTTATCGTTATGGTCGGCTTCTTGTAGATCCAACCCTTCACAGCCTCTACAAGCGTCTTGTCATCGAATATTATGATGGAACCCCTGTATTCCGATCCTGTATACACCAAGTCGTCTTGAAAGCCGCAGGGTAGCTGTCTCCTATCCCTAAGGAATGCCTCTATGAATATCCGGTTGGAAGACATCTCCAGAGCCTTCGCTAGTAGAGGATTCTGCGAGGAGAGGGCTTTGAACAAGGCGCGCCTCAAGGGAGGCCCGGTGAAGGGAACTATACCCTCACCTTGGCTTACAGCCTCAATCTCTATCACTGAGATCATTTTTTAGATCCCCGTTTCCCGTAAATGGCTCTTCTTTAAAACCACTCTCCCTAGATGGACCTTGACCTCGTGTGGGCTGATCTTTATATGGATGCCGGGGCCTCGCCCCTAGATGGGAGGGTTCGGTAGGAAAGTAGTTCTGATAGTGGGGCTTCCCGGAAGCGGCAAGGACGCCGCAGCAAAGGCAATCGAAGAGGAGCTGGGATTCAAGGTTTTGAGGATGAGCGATGAACTGCTGGACGAGCTAAAGAGGAGGGGCCTCCCGATCACTAGGGAAAACATGAGAAAGTTGGGAATGGAGCTTAGAGGTGAGATGGGACCATCTGCGATCGCTAAGCTGGTAATAAGGAGAATCGAGGGTTCTAATGGGGAAAAAGGATTTGTAGTTAATGGTATAAGAAATTTAGAGGAGATAGAGGAATTCGAACGGAAGTTCGGTGATGATGTGGTCACGATAGCCATACTCGCCTCAAAAAACCTAAGGTTCCTGAGGCAATTGAAGAGAAGGAGGGTGGGATTCGACAAGGAGAGCTATGAAGAATTCCTCGTCGAGGATAGGGAGGAGATAAGGACTTTCCACTTGGGAGATGCAATTGCTGCAGCGGATTACTTCATCTTGAATGAAGGGAGTTTAGAGGATCTCAGGTGGAGGGTCGTCACGCTTTTGCTCACAATCAGCTGACAGACCTCCATCTCAGGCCCAGCGTATCGGCCAGTCGGTAGGCCCTCATCATCTCCTCGCCAGTCACCCTCCTGTTTATCTCGTCGAACTTGCTGGCCTTGTATTCTGGTCTGTACTGGTCCATTATGTTCACTAGGATGTTGGGGATGTTGTCCGATACCCATCTCAGGATGGGCTCAGTGCAGCAATCTAGGTGTCCGGGAAGGACCAGATGTCTGAGTACGATCTCCCCGGGAGGATAGTCATATGCCATTTTCAGGTTCCTAGTGACCGTCTCCCTGTACCTTATAACACCACTGTATTTCCTAGCGCACTCATTGTTCCAGTATTTGAAGTCGGGCAGCCAGAGGTCCACCAAGCCGAGCAGGAGTTTCATGGCCTCCTCGCTCATGTACATGTTGGAGTTCCACACAACGGGGAAATCTTCCTTGGCGATGTTCAAGGAGGATAGTATCAGAGGGAGATTGGGCGTTGGTTCCCCTCCAACTAGATTTATGTTTCTAGCGCCTTGCCTTCTCAGCTCGTCCATTATGAATGCCAGTTCCCTCTCATCCACTCGCTTACCTGATTCGGGGAACTGAGATATGTCCCAGTTCTGGCAGAAAACGCATTTGAAGTTACATCCGGAGAAGAATATGGTTCCCGATGGAGTTATGGGTGCTTCTTCCCCCATGTGGATGAAGGCGCTCGCCACCCTAGAGTCCCGGACCCTGCACACGCCCAGCTCTCCCTTGAGCCTATTCACACCGCACTTCCACTCGCACAGCCTGCAGTTTTGTATCAAATCCTTAGCCAAGAGCGCTTTCAGTTCAAGCAGGGAGAGTCTTCCGTCTCTCCTCTCTTGCGGGCACTCTCCCTCGATTATACATCTTGAGAGGATCTGAAGACCCTCGTCATGGGCGGTCCAAGGATCATCATCCACATCCAAGAAAATCCTCTGGGCTAACCGGAAGAGAGGAGGTTCTTCCCTCCTCACTACCCTTATATATCTGGGTATCGTGTCCCTTATCTCCTCGTTCTCGAAGGCCGAGAAAGCATCCGGCCTCAGAAACCATGTCATGCTATCACCAAAGGAGGTGGAGGTGCGGGGAGCCGCCCGGCACGATGTCCGGAGGGAGGCGTCCTGAGGACGCCCGAGATCGGGGCCAATTCAGGGCCCCTTCCACTTCGGTGGTAGGCCATAGCCCGCACATCGGGCTAAGCCCGCCAAGGGCCGGGCGACCCCAATATATAGGACCGGAAGGGGTATATAACCCTTCCACTCCCCATAAACACTTTTAACACTCGGTGGGGGGCGGGAGAGCGTAACTATAATGTCTTACTCGGGAGCTAATGGAAGAGATGGATATCGATAGGACCAGATTTGGGCCAGCTGGTTACCCATTAGATGCCCCGAAGGAAGAGGCTTTCTCTTATCTGAGGAGTATAGGATTAGACGGAATGGAATATCAGGCCGTTAGAGCTGTCCCCAAGAATAAGGAACTGCTCAGATGGATAAGGGAACAAGCAGAGGAGAATGACATAATGCTATCCCTCCATGCGCCCTACGCCATAAACCTAGCCTCCGAGGATCCTAGGAAGAGAGAAGCAAGCATTGAGAGGATTTTATTGGCAGCTGGAGCCGCCCACAGGATGGGTGCGAAGCATGTAACGTTTCATCCAGGGTACTACGGTAAGTTCGGGAGGGAGGAGGCCTTAAAGATGGCTATAGAAGCTCTAGAACGCCTTCGCGGGTTGATAGAGGGTCGGGGATTGCGGGTGGAGCTCGGGCCGGAAACTACAGGAAAGCCCTCGCAACTCGGTTCCCTAGATGACGTTCTAGTCATGGCAGAGAGCGTCGATGGCGTCGTGCCGACCATTGATTTCGCTCATATTCACGTGAGGGAAGGGGGTGTCATCAGGGGCTTGGAGGACTATGAGAGGATCTTGGATGAGATAGAGGGTAGATTGGGGACCCTGAATGGCCTAGTTATACATTTCACTGAGGTGGAACCCACCAAGTCAGGTTACGGGGAGAGGATGCACCATGAGTTGGGTTCAGGTTACGGTCCTGAGTTCGAGCCCCTAGCTCGACTCATGGTGGAGAGGGACGTACGGTGGCTGGTGATCTCCGAGTCTCCCTTGTTGGAGAGGGACGCCCTGAAAATGAAGCAGGTCTACGAACGCCTGAGGCGGGAACGGTGAAATATTTATAATGATGGTTGCCTCCTCTACTCCGGTGCCCGGGTGGTGTAGCCCGGTTAGCATAGGGGCCTGTCGAGCCCCAGACCCGGGTTCAAATCCCGGCCCGGGCGCCATTTCACTATATTAGCAAAGGTGAGGGCAATTCCGGGGAGGAAATACGCGATTACTATAAAGCAAAGTAAGGCCATCATAGACAGGGCGGTCAGGGAAATAAGGGGCATGGACAACGTCTTCAAGAAGAGAAAGATTTCCCTCCAAGTGCTTGAGGTTCCATGGAAGGGAAAGGTGGCCAAGGTTTACTACTACGAAGGGGAGCCCGTGTTAGTCGAACTTCCCACGGAAGACGGCGATCTCATACCATTCCTCACAGCCGTGGAGAAGTTCGGTCTCGATCTGCCTAGGGTGGTAGTGGACTTGGGAGCTGTCAAGCCGATAGCCGGTGGTGCTCACGTGATGGGACCGGGTATCAGGGAGATCGTGGGGGATTTCAGTGAGGGGGACCTAGTGGTCGTGGTGGATGAGAGGTTGGGTGCCACCATAGCCATAGGGAGGGCCCTCAGACCTCCCGATCAGATGAAAGCGAAGGGACGATCCGTTAGAAACCTGCATCATGCTGGAGACGCGATCTGGAGGGCGGTTGCTGCCGAGTCCAAATGAGGGGGTGGTTCTTTGGAGGATGTGGTGAGGACGCTCTTCGAGCCTAAGTCCATCGCTGTCATAGGCGTGTCGAAGACCCCGGGTAAGATGGGCTACGAGGTACTCACTAACCTCGTTAAATACGGTTTTCCTGGGCCCATATTCCCTGTGAATCCGAAATATGCGGAGATACACGATATAAGGTGCTACAAGACTGTCTTGGATGTAACGGAGGAGATAGATCTCGCGGTATTGGTGTCCCCCGTCGAGAGG
>Ga0256914_1004071_pt1 | contig 11232 bp, 9 predicted proteins | sample HulkmetaG_FD_191571 | JGI IMG/M metagenome (GOLD analysis project Ga0256914, IMG submission 191571) | Hydrothermal chimney microbial communities from Main Endeavour vent field at the Juan de Fuca Ridge, Pacific Ocean - Hulk | ecosystem: Environmental > Aquatic > Marine > Hydrothermal vents ...
GGTGGGCCCCGCAGGGAGGTCCCGATGTTTTCGCGGGTATGCTGCACATATGTTCTGTGATGAACAATTGTACGTGGGGAGTGTACACAAAACCCTGTTCCCTGTCAAGGAAGTGAAGGATGGGCGGCATGGAAGAGGTCTTGCGGGGCCTCGGTGCATCTGTACCGAGACCCCGACACTGAGCGGTAATGCGATCTTAGATGACGCCGTGGGAGCGCAGGTCCGCGATCTCCTCGGCCGAGTAGCCTAATTCACTGAGTATCTCGTCCGTGTGCTCACCAAGTAGGGGTGGGTGTCGGTAGATGCCCAGCGGTGTTTCGGAGAGTTTGTAGGGCAGTCCCACCATTTTGATCTTACCCGCAGTGGGGTGGGGTACTTCAACCACCATCTCCCGGGCCCGGGTCTGTGGGTGAGCGAACACACGGTCAATGGTGTTAATGGGCGCGCAGGGGATACCTGCCTTGTCCAGGAGGGTGAGCCACTCATCCGTAGGCCGGGTGCGGAACTGTTCTCGTAACAGGGGGATGAGTTCATCCCGGTGGCGCACCCGATCCGGATTGGTGCGGAAGCGGGGATCGTCCGCTAATTCCGCTATTCCGAGAATTTGACACAGGTGGCGGAATTGGCGGTCATTGCCCGCACCGGCCGCGATGTACCCGTCCGCGGTGGGGAATGTCTCGTAGGGGACAATGTTGGGGTGGGCGTTCCCGTAGCGTTTGGGCGGTTCCCCGGAGATGAGGTACCCGGAAGCGACGTTGATCAGCCAGGCGATTTGGGATTCGTACAGGGAGATGTCGATTTTCTGGCCTTTTCCTGTGCGGTCTCGATAGCGTAACGCGGCCTGTATGGCATTGGCCGCGTACAGGCCGGCAGTAACATCCACGATGGCCACGCCGACTTTGTACGGTTCTCCATCCGCGGGGCCGGTGATGCTCATAATGCCGCCCGCGGCTTGGACCATGAAGTCATAGCCGGGCCTGTGGGCCAGGGGGCCGGTGACTCCGTAGCCGGTAATGGAGCAATAGATAAGTCCTGGGTTCACCTGGCGCAGATCTTCGTATCCCAGTCCCAGACGGTCAAATGTGCCGGTTTTGAAGTTTTCAATGAGCACGTCGGCCGTTTTGACCAGTTGCCGCAGGATGGCTTTGCCGCGTTCGTCTTTCAGGTTAAGGGTGATGCTGCGTTTGTTTCGGTTCGCGGAGAAGTAATACGCGCTTTCCCCGCCGACAAACGGGGGGCCCCAGCGTCGTGTGTCATCGCCGGTGCCCGGTCGTTCCACCTTGATGACATCTGCTCCCATGTCGCCCAAGATCATGGAAGCGTACGGTCCTGCGAGGACTCGAGAGCAATCAATAACCCGTACACCACTTAGCGGTAAGTCGTTGTTCATCACGTGTCCGGACTTTCTTGAGTTCCTCGGGATGTGGGCTTGGCGCGCGGAGGTGACTTTCACAGGTTCCCGGGGCAACCTGCGGGCTGCCCCGGGGTGTCCCTCTTCCCTGAACCGGGGTATGTGTTCCCCAAGCCCTACGCCCTTGGGTCGTATCGGGGGCTAAATGCCCATGTACGCTTCTTTGATTAAGGGGTTATCCATCAATTCCTGGGAAGGACCGCTGAGGATAACCCGTCCAACGTCGAGTACATAGGCCCGGTCGGCCTGTTCTAAGGCCAGGAGCACATCCTGCTCCACAATGAGCACGGTGGCCCCTCGTTCGATGACCCGGCCAATGGCTTCGTAAATGACTTCGACGATTAAAGGTGCTAATCCCAGGGAGAGTTCGTCTATCATCAGCAACTTGGGTGCGGCCATTAGTCCCCGGGCTACGGCACACATTTGTTGTTCTCCACCGGATAGGCTCCCCGCGGGTTGGTTCAAGCGTTCCTTCATGCGGGGGAACAGGTCGAGGACGAACTCGAAGTCCTTTTTGATCTGTTCCTTGTCCTTCCGGTGGTACGCGCCCATCATAATGTTCTCTTTGACGGTCATTCCCGCGAAGAGGCGTCGGCCCTGGGGCACCTGGGTGATGCCCAGGTTAACGATTTCCTCTGACGGGAGACCGGCTATCTCCTGGCCCAGGAATTGGATGCTGCCCGAAAAGGGCTTTAGAAGGCCGGAGATGGTGTACAGGAGTGTGGTTTTGCCCGCGCCGTTGGATCCGACCAGGGCTACCACCTCTCCTTCCTGGATTTCCATGTTCACATCCCACAGTACTTGGACATCGCCGTAACCGACGTTCAGATTCTCTATCTTGAGCATCTACACATCCCTCATGCGTTTGTGGTGCTGGATTTCTGGTGGAGGAGACGTCGTTGTCGTTCGACGAACTTCTCCCCCAGGTAGGCTTTAATTACCCGGGGGTCGTTGAGTACTTCCTCTGGGGTGCCCTGAGCGAGTTCTGTGCCGAAGTTCAGCACGAACACCCGTTGAGTAACCCCGGCAATGGCCTTCATCACGTGTTCGATGATGAGCAAGGTGACCCCGGACGCGTTGATTTTGCGGATGAGGTCCATGGCTTCCTCGATCTCGCGCGTGTTCAGCCCGGCCATGACCTCATCCAGGAAGAGGAGTTCCGGCTCCATGGCCAGGGCTTTGGCGAGTTCCAGGCGTTTAAGGTATGCCAACGTGAGTTGGTCCGCGAAGTGATTGCGCAGGTGGGCCATTTCCACGAATTCCAGGACCTCATCGGCCTTTTCCAATGCCTCCTGGGCTGTTCGTTCCCCCCCTTTATGGCCGAACATGGCACCGACAGCGACATTCTCCCGCACGGTCATTCCCCGAAAGGGTTTAACGATCTGGAATGTGCGGGCGATGCCAATGCGTCCGATTTTGTACGCGGGCCAACCGGTGATGTCCCGACCTTTGAAGAACACCCGACCGCGAGTAGGGGGCAACATACCGGTGATGACGTTGACAAACGTTGTCTTGCCCGCGCCGTTCGGCCCGATGAGGCCTAAAATCTCGCCCCTGTAGATTTTCATGTTCACGTTGTCAACGGCGGCTAGCCCGCCGAAGTGTTTTGTAATTCCCTGTGTCTCAAAGATAACTTCTCCAGTCATGGCTTATACCCTGTGCATACGTATGTTTTCGAGCAATGAAGAGAGCGTCAACTTCTTGCGTCCGCTGAGGAAGTCCATAATACCTTGCGGGGTGAACACCATCACCAGGATGATAATGGTGCCCAAAATGGTCTCATGTAACTGTCCGACCGGCAGGAAGAACACCAGGAGGGTGATGAGAATGTAGTACATAAACGCTCCAATGAAGGGGCCGAAGATGGTTCCCGGCCCGCCTAACACAGTCGCTAAGATCATCTGGAGTGTGTACTCGATTTTGAACACTTCTTCGGCGAGCACGAACGTGTTCCAGTAAGCGTAGATTCCTCCAGCAAGGCCGGCCATAAGGGCGCTGAGGGCAAAGGCCACAACTTTCGCCCAGGTGGTGTTGATGCCCATCATTTTGGCCGCGTCCTCGTCTTCACGGATGGCGACCCAACTGTAGCCGAGTTTGCGGTTCATAATCAAGTAAGTCAGCCCCAGACCTAACAGCACCAGAAGCAAAGCCAGGTAGTAGAAGAAATAGTTGCTCAGGCTGATGGGGCGGAAAAAGGGCAAGGTTAAGCCCGCGGCGCCGCCGGTGAAGTCCGTCCAGAAGTCTGCGACTTCCCCCAACGCGGTGGCAAGGGCCACAGTGGCAATGGCGAAGTAATGGCCCTTCAAGCGCAGGACCGGCAGGCCGATGACGACGGCAAAGGCCATGGCTGCAGCGCCCCCCACCAGGAGGGCCGGCAGGAAGGGAAAGTGAAGGCGCAGCATGGAAAGCGCTGTGCCGTAAGCGCCAATGCCGAAGAAGGCCACATTGCCAAAGGCTGCATATCCGGTGTACCCCCCAATGAAGTTCCACCCCTGGGCCATGGCTGCCAGCAGGAAGAGGAGGGTTAACGTGCGCATCCAGAACCCGGACGCGATGAGGGGGAACACGAACAGAACCACGATAAAGCCGAACACCCCCACGAGCAACAACCGTTGACGGTTGGAGGCCAGTTTATCAAACCTGGAGAGGGTCATGGGCCCTTTTTGCTTTTCCGTCATAGATCCTAACCTCACGTGTCAAATTTAGTGGTAAAACGCCTTGCCCGCGATTCCTGTTGGTCGCACGATGAGCACCAGGACCAGGACGAAGAGGGCAATTGCGTCCTTTAACCCCGGAGCGTAAATACCGCTGAACACCTCAATAAACGCGTAGACCAGCGCGCCCAGCATTACCGCGGGGATACTCCCCAGACCACCTAACACGCATATGAGGAACGCGCGCAACGTGTACGCGCCGCCCATGGTGGGATCAATGGGGAAACTCACGCTGATCAAGGACCCGGCCGCGCCGGCCAGGGCCGATCCAATGGCAAAGGTGAGCGCGTAGGTGTGGGCAATTTTCACTCCCTGCAGACGGGCCGCGTCAATGTCCATGCCTGTAGCGCGAATCGCGTTGCCGGCTTTCGTGTAGGTCATAAACACGTGCAGGAGACCGGTGAGAAACAGGGAGATGAAAAACGCGGCCAAACGAATGTACGGTATTTGCACCATTCCCAGGGTAAGTCCCGCCCCCGAATAAGCGGGTGTTACCGAGCGGAGATCTCCTTTCCAAAAGAACGTTGCCAGGTTAATGATGACGATCTCCATCGCGAAGGTGAGCAGAAACGTCACCAGGAGCGGGGCCCGAATAACCAGGTTGATCAGATACCGTTGAATCAGGTAGCCCACTATGAACAGAGTGAGCATGGAAAGGGGAATAGAGAGAAATGGATCAATGCCGAACAACGTGAAGAGCCAATAGGTGATGTAGGCTCCCAGCATAATAAATGCACCGTGGGCAATGTTGATGATGTTAAGGATGCCCCACACAATGGAAAAGCCAATAGCCACCAAGGCCAGCGTTCCGCTTAACAATATCGCGTTGACCACACCTTGGGTCAGTTCCAACGAACTCATAAAACGCCTCCAAGGGGTAAAGTTTAGGAGAAAGGTCGAGGGGGCCATGTCCCCTCGACCTGTATCTCACGTGTGGGTTTTGGCCTACCGCTGATCCCAGGGTTTGAAGGGATAGAGGAACGGTTTTGTGGCCGCCTCCTTGGGCCATACCGTGTACAGTTTGCCGTCCGGATAGTTCTGCATGACGGCCATAGGCTTGTACACGTTCATGCCCTGTTCGTTGAACTTGAGCCGCCCGTAGAAGGACATGAAGTCCAACGCGGCCAGGGCATCGCGGACCTTGTCCTTGTCCAGAGTGCCCGCGGCCTCGATGGCCTTCTGGTAAGCGATCAGCGCGGCCGCGGATTCCGCAGCCTGGTACGGTGGGATTTCACCGTACTTCGCCTTGTAGAGTTCAGCGAACTTCTGCGGGGTTCCGAACACGTCCTCCGCCTGGATCTTCAGTTCCGGCGTCCACTGCGCCCCGCCTACAATGTAGTCCGCATCCTTCCCCAGCGCGTTGCGGAATTCCGGCGCGGTGGGCCCTACGCTAAAGCCCATGACTTTGGGGGACACGTTGAGGTCCTTGGATTGCTTAACGATGAGCAGCGTGTCCTGCAAGTGACCCGCACCCAGCAAAATGTCCGGGTTCTTCGCTTTAATGGCGGTGATAAGTGAGGACACGTCCTTAGTGTTCTTGGCGTACTTATCGAAGTACACCACCTGCAAACCCTTCTCCTCCGCGTAATCCTTGGCGCCCTGAGCCACCTCCAGAGCGAAGGCACCATTTTCAGCCACGATGGCCACGGTCTTCAAGTTCGGATCCGCGTCCAAAGCCATATCGATAATACCACGCAAATAATACGGTGCCGGGGTCAACACCGCGAAGGAGTACTTAAACCCACGCTTGAAGATCTTTGTGGCCGCACCGTTGGCCTCCACCATGGGGACCTGGTACTTTTCGGCAATGGCTGTTGTTGCGTATGTGTTGCCGGACCCGTAAGGGCCTAAGAGGTACTGGACCTTGTCCTCGGTGATCAGTTTTTCGACCAACTGGGCACTGCGGTCGGCGTTGCTCTGATCGTCGTAGATCTTCAGCGCCACCTTGCACGTTTTATCACCGACCTTGATCCCGCCCTGCTTGTTGATCTCCTCCACGTACAACTCATACCCGTTCTTAACGTACTCGCCTTCCTTGGCGTACTTCCCTGTCAAGGAAACGGCAGCCCCAAACGTGATAACGCATTCCTTGCTCTCCGCTTGTTTGGATTCTCCCTTGGCGCATCCCGCTAAGATAACGGAGAGAATAAGCACCAGTACCAACAGGAGTTGAATTGTCCTTTTCATGGGTGTCTCCTTTCCTCCTGGATGTGGTCCGACTTCAACCTATACCTTACCCTGCTCCCGGCAGGTTTGGAACCCACCGGCGCAGACAGTAGGATGCCCTTTTCTCCTCCTTCGAACCCTCCTCCTCTGTTCTCACCTCCTTTGCCGGTTGACCGACGGGTTGCACTCCGCGCGCGATAACGCGAAGTAATGTCCCGTTTCAACCCTTACACGTATCTCACAACCCCGTCAATCAACCCAATCGTTATTATGAAATAAGCGTGTCCGTGGAGAACACGCTCAGAGTACCCGTACTTAGAACTGTTGGAGGAGGATGAAACATGCTCGCGAAGAGGCGTCAGGCAAGAGGGGGCTCTCAGGCGCGCGGAAACGCGGCGGAGAAACAGAAAGGATGTGTGCCAACAAATTCACCGGGTATATCCCCTTCCCGAACAGAATGCAGCGTGGAACCGCGAGGACGAGAGATTGCGGCCCAAGCTGGGATGGTGTCGGATTATAGGATAGGGCTCCCAAAGATGTCAAATTCAGGTGTACTTATCTGGAAGTGGGATCCAATTTTGAATTGCTGATAAGGGAAATCCCAGGAGCAAGGCCGGATTCTCCATTCTGGCCGATTCACAGGGAAGGGAGAGCAGGGTGATCTGCCAAAATCTAATACTTCGCTAATCTTCATCTTGCGTTGTTCTAACGCAGGCTTGCTATAAATGGGAGCGGCTGCAATAAGACACCACTCCATCCTTCAATCCTTTGAAGGAAGGAGGTGACAGCCATGACGGAACTGCGGGTGTGGGAACCGCTGCGGGAGATGAGGGAACTCGAGCGGGTTGTGGATCGCCTCTTTGAGGATGTAATGGGCACCTGGTATCGGCCGGTGGCTGATAGTGGGCGACTGATTAGCCGTTATGTGCCGGTGGACATTTACACCACGGATGAGAACGTGGTGATCCTGGCAGCGTTGCCCGGTCTGCGACCCGAAGATGTGGATGTGACCTTTGAAGGGAACACGCTCACCATCCGCGGCGAGTTCGCTCAGCCGACCGAGGAGAACATCAATTGGCACCTGCAGGAGCGCTATTACGGACCGTTTGAGCGCACCATCCGCCTGAACATCCCGGTGGATTGGGACAAGGCGGAGGCGCACTTTGAGAACGGTCTGCTGCGGTTGGTCATCCCGAAGGCGGAGGAGATCCGACCGCGGAAGATTAAGGTGAAGGCCAAGTAAGCGCTGTTCCGTCTGGCGAGAAGCGCGAACCCCGAGAGGGGTTCGCGCTATGATTGTGTGGAGCCCAGTTGGCAGGACGGGATATGGAGGTGAGCAATGGCCATTAAATTGCGACCGCTAGGTGATCGGGTGCTGGTTAAGCGCATCGAACAGGAAACCCAGTTGCCCAGTGGTCTGGTTCTGCCGGAGACCGCGAAGGATAAGCCGCAAATCGGGGAAATCCTCGCGGTAGGACCGGGTTCCCGCACAGATGACGGAAAGTACATTCCCTTGGAAGTGAAGGTCGGCCAGAAGGTCGCGTTCCCCAAATACGCAGGAACAGAACTGCGCCTCAACGGTGATGAGTACTTGCTACTCCGTGAAAGTGATTTGTTGGCCGTCGTCGAGGAGGAGTAACCTTATCAGGTTGTGGGTGCTTCCAACGTGGTGAACGTGCAAGTGGTATGTGACAAAAACCAAAACCATAAACGTGTAAGGAGGGAGTGAGCAATGGCGAAGCAATTGGTGTTCTCCGAGGAGGCTCGGCGTAACTTGAAGATCGGTGTGGATATTCTGGCAAACGCGGTGAAAACAACGCTGGGCCCCAAGGGACGCAATGTTGCCCTCGATAAGAAGTGGGGGGCTCCGACCATCACCCATGACGGTGTGACGGTCGCGAAGGAGATCGAACTGCAGGATCCGTATCAGAACATGGGGGCTCAGTTGCTCAAAGAGGCTGCCACCAAGACCAATGATGTGGCTGGGGATGGCACCACGACCGCGACGGTTCTGGCACAGGCCATTGTCAACGAGGGCATGAAGAACATCGCCGCCGGCGCGAACCCCATGCTCCTCAAGCGGGGCATCGAACAGGCCGCACAGGCTGTGTCCAAGGCCATTCGGGATATGGCCATTGAGGTGGAAACCCGTGAGGACATTGCCCATGTCGCGTCCATCTCCGCGAACGACCGCCAGATCGGCGAACTCATTGCCGAGGTGATGGACAAGGTGGGCAAGGACGGCGTGATCACGGTCGAAGAGAGCAAGGGCCTGGAGTTCGAGACCGAGTACGTGGAGGGTATGCAGTTCGACCGTGGGTACATCAGCCCGTACTTTGTCACCAACCCGGAGCGCATGGAAGCCGTCCTGGAAGAGCCCTACATCCTCATCCATGAGAAGAAGATCAGCGCTGCGCAGGACCTGGTACCTCTCCTGGAGAAGTTGCTCCAGATCGGCAAGCGCGAGTTGCTCATCATTGCCGAGGATGTGGAAGGTGAAGCGCTGGCGACACTGGTGCTGAACAAACTGCGGGGTGTGCTCAATGTCGTCGCGGTGAAGGCTCCTGGTTTTGGTGAGCGCCGCAAGCGCATGCTGGAGGACATCGCCATCCTGACGGGTGGCCAGGTCATCAGCGAGGAACTGGGCCGCAAACTGGAGAACGTGCGCATCGACGATCTGGGCCGCGCGGACAAGGTGGTCGTCACCAAGGACGACACCACCATTGTCGGTGGCAAGGGTGATGAGAAGGCCATCAAGGGCCGCATCGAGCAGATTCGAGCCGAGATCGAGCGGGCCACCAGCGATTATGACCGCGAGAAACTGCAGGAGCGCCTGGCCAAGTTGGCCGGTGGCGTGGCCATCATCCGTGTGGGTGCGGCCACCGAGGTCGAACTGAAGGAGAAGAAGCATCGCGTTGAGGATGCGCTGAGCGCGACCCGCGCTGCCGTGGAAGAAGGCATTGTGCCCGGTGGCGGCGTGGCCCTGCTGAACGCGGTCGAAGCCCTGGTTAACCTGGAGAAGGAACTGAACGGCGACATCCTCACGGGCGTGAAGATCGTGCGCCGTGCCCTGGAAGAGCCCATGCGGCAACTTGCCGAGAACGCGGGCTATGATGGCGCGGTCATCGTGGAGGGTGTGCGCCGCAAGCAGGCCGAGGAGAAGAACAAGAACATCGGCTTCGACGTCCTGAAAGAGGACTACGTGGACATGCTCAAGGCCGGTATCATTGACCCGGCAAAGGTCACCCGGAGCGCGGTGGAGAACGCGGCCAGCATCGCGGCCATGATCCTGACCACCGAGGCGCTCATCACCGACATCCCGGAAAAGGAGAAGGCGCCGACACCCACCAGCGGTGAGTTCGGCGAATTCTAAACCATCACTCCCTCAAGCGTAACCTCAAGCCCCCTCCTGCGTTGAGCGAGGAGGGGGCTTTCTTTTTCCCGACACCTAAGGGATTGGGAATGACACCCGATGGCTTTCCCAAAATGTAACGAAAGCCCCCCAAAGTGCGTCTTATAAGAGCCATCGGGTGTAGGAAACTTATACCTATACCACAACTGACAAGAAGGAGGTATTTGAACCGTGAAATTTCGTCGTTCGCCTCACATATTTACCCGTGTAGTTGTTCTCCTATTCCTCATTTCCCTATTTGCCTTCCCTGTGACCCTGTACGCGGATGGGCCAGTGCGCATTCACTTCCCCTTTGTCCAGGAAGGTGGTGTAGCGCCCCTGGGCGACATTGTCTCCGATGAGAACGGGGCTCTGGCCCTGATCGGCATGAACGGACCCGTCAACGAGCGTTGGATGTCCTCCATTGTTTCCATGTATGGTGGGCACCTGGAAGGACGTATCCCCCAAATTAACGTCTACATGGTGCGCTTCCCCAAAGGATGGCCTCCCTCTGACATGGTAAATGCACTCCAGCGGGTGCTTCATGCCCGATTTATTGAGCCTGATACATACGTGAACATGTTCGACACCGTTCCCAACGATCCCAAATATGGCGATCAGTGGCATCACCCCAAAGTGCAAAATCCAAAGGCATGGGACATCACTCAGGGATCCTCTTCCGTGGTCGTGGCCATTGTGGACACCGGAGTGGACTTGCAGCACAAGGACTTGCGAGACCGCTTGAGCCCTCGTTCCACCTGGTATGACTTTGGCGATGGCGACAATGACCCCCAGGACACCAACGGTCACGGTACCCACGTTGCGGGCATCGTTGCCGCCACCGGGAACAACGGTGTGGGTGTCACCGGCATGGGATGGCGGGTGACAATCATGCCGGTCAAAGTCTTCCCCAACAACAGCGACAGCACCACAACCTCGAAAATCGCCCAGGGCATAACCCACGCCACAGACAAGGGCGCGGACATCATCAACCTGAGCCTGGGCGGGAGCAGCGCGTCCAGCACATTACGGGACGCGGTGAATTACGCCTACGATCACGGTGTTGTGGTAGTGGCGGCCGCGGGGAATAACAACAGCGAATCGCGAACATATCCCGCGGCCTTTGAACACGTCATCGCTGTGGCCGCGACCGACCGGAACGATAAGAAGGCCGACTTTTCCAACTACGGCACATGGGTGGATATTTCCGCCCCTGGCGTGGGGATTGTCTCCACGTATCTCACCTCCAAAGGCGAGTATGCCAGCATGAGCGGCACATCCATGGCCTCACCGGTCATCGCGGGCGCCGCGGCCCTGGTCAAGAGTGTTCATCCCGATTGGGATCCTGACCAGATCGAGAAACAACTAAAGGATAGCGCGGACAGCATCGACAAGCAGAACCCCGATTACGCGGGCAAACTGGGCGCGGGGCGCCTGAACACCTACAACGCGGTGGCCGAATCCGCATCCGCAACGCCGACGCCCACTGCGACGCCTACGGCCCAGCCGACGAACACGCCGACGCCCACTGCGACGCCTACGGCCCAACC
>Ga0256914_1004072_pt1 | contig 11232 bp, 11 predicted proteins | sample HulkmetaG_FD_191571 | JGI IMG/M metagenome (GOLD analysis project Ga0256914, IMG submission 191571) | Hydrothermal chimney microbial communities from Main Endeavour vent field at the Juan de Fuca Ridge, Pacific Ocean - Hulk | ecosystem: Environmental > Aquatic > Marine > Hydrothermal vents ...
GATTGTTGCCATTCCGGTATCAACCCTTATTTACATCAAGCGAATCATTACTGAAGCCACCACGCCTCCGGCAATTAATGTAAAAGTGCTTGATAAAAAAACATCGCGGGGTAATAAATATACACACGATTTAACACGTGAAATTGATAACGGCAAGTATGTGGGAATTTATTTATGCGAAAAAGAGCTGAGAAGCGAATGGAATAAAAAAAGCCGTATCAGTTACGACAGTCTGACCCTTTCGGGAGAGCCGCTTTCGGCTACGCTGATACGTTATCTTACCTCAAAAGATTTGCGTAAGGATGCCGATGGTGTCGATGCGTTATCGACATGGGATATTCAGATGGTTGAAAAAGGGGTGGCCAATATTTGTTATGTTAAAAACCCCGGAATGCGCACCAGAATATTAAAGATTATATACGGATATCAGGTATATAAAAAACTGGGTGACCCTTCGGGAAATTCGGTTATGCAGCGTTACGAATATATGAGGGCGGCCACACGGTTAATCAAAAAACATTTTTTTACCGGTGTGGGTACCGGCGATTTGGAAGATGCCCTTTACAGCCAGTATAAGGTAATGAAGTCGAAACTCCACAAAGAATTCAGGTTTCATGCCCATAACCAGTTTTTGGCCATAGCCATTGCCTTTGGTGTTTTCGGGCTGCTTTGGTTTATATTTGCCCTTATCTATCCGCCGGTAAAGCTGCATTATTTTAAAGATTACTATTTTTTAGTCTTCTTTATCATTATTATTTGGTCTATGTTTACCGATGATACACTCGAAACCCAGGCGGGGTCAACGCTTTTCGGGTTTTATTACACTCTTCTTTTATTTGGAAGGAAGGATATAAAAAACATTGTATCTTAGCTCTAAATTCAAACGAAATGAAAATACTAAAACCGGAAATATCCATTGAACAATACAGCAACCCCCGGGAGTTGACGGCGGAAGATCAACGTCTGTTAAAAGAGGCGGAGGCAGCAGTATCCGGTTCGTATGCTCCCTATTCGGAGTTTCATGTGGGAGCGGCTGTATTGCTGGAAAACGGTATCGTTATAAAAGGCGGTAATCAGGAGAACAGCGCCTATCCCTCAGGGCTTTGTGCCGAAAGGGTAGCCCTGTTTTATGCCGGTTCGCAATACCCCGGTGTGGCCGTAAAAGCCATTGCCATAACAGCCAAAGCCGATCACTTTGTGGTAAATTCGCCCATTGCTCCGTGCGGTGCCTGCCGGCAGGTAATTGCCGAAACCGAGCATCGTCAGCAAAGTAAAATACGGGTTATTATGTACGGACAGGAGGGCAGTGTGCTGGCAACACAAGGCATTGAAAACCTCCTCCCGCTTACCTTTCAGGAAGAAAAACTTAAAAAGAAAAATAAAAAATGAAAAAAATTCTGTTTGCATTAAGTGCATTGTTGGTGTTAACCGCTTTTAAATCGGACAAACCCGCCTATTATTTTTACAATAATAAGGGTAAAAAAGTAAAATACGAAAAGGTACTTAAGGCCGCGCTTAAGGCTGATGTGGTGTTTTTCGGCGAAAGTCATAACAACCCGATTGCACACTGGATGGAGCTTGAGTTCACCAAAAGCTTTTTTGAGGCCAAAGGGGAGAACCTGATTTTGGGTGCCGAAATGTTTGAACGTGATAATCAGCTTATTTTAAATGAGTATCTTACAGGAAAGATAAGCAGAAAAAGTTTTAACGATGAAGCACGCCTCTGGCCAAATTACAGTACCGATTACAAACCGCTGGTTGAATTTGCAAAAAAGAATAAACTGCCTTTTATTGCTACCAATATACCGCGTCGATACGCATCGGTGGTTTATAAAAAGGGGTTCGAAGGGCTGGAAGAACTTTATCCGGAATCAAAATCCTATATCGCCCCGTTACCCATTGCGTACGATTTGAACTTAAAATGTTATTACGATATGTTGCATATGCAGGGAATGGAAGGACATGTAAACGAAAACTTCCCTAAAGCACAAGCGGTTAAAGATGCAACCATGGCTTACTCAATTGCCGGTTATGCCGAAAAGGGAAAACTCTTTTTTCATTACAACGGCTCTTATCACTCCGATAACTATCAAAGTATTTTGTGGCACCTTAATAAATATAAAGAGGGGCTTAAAATTGTAACCATTACCACCGTTGAGCAGGCTGATATCGATTCCATCAGCGAAGAAACCAAAAAACTTGCCGACTTTATTCTTGTGGTTCCGGAGGACATGACAAGAACATATTAAGATACCGTTTAGGTTTAAATATGAATTATAAAGAAACGCTTCAGTGGTTGTTTGAAAAACTGCCGATGTACCAGCGTATGGGAAAGGCTGCTTATAAAGCCGATCTTGAAAATACGGTTGAATTGTTGCAGATACTTGGTAATCCGCAAAACAGCTTTAAAACCGTTCATGTTGCAGGTACCAACGGAAAAGGCAGCGTGTCAAATCTGGTAGCTTCGGTTTTGCAGGAGGCGGGATTTAAAACGGGATTATATACTTCGCCGCATTTAAAAGATTTCAGAGAACGAATCAGAATAAACGGCGAAATGATTGGAGAAGACGAGGTGATTGACTTTGTTCAATCGCACATGGATGACTTCTCAAAAATCAGACCCTCCTTTTTTGAAATGACCGTGGGAATGGCCTTTAAGCATTTTGCCGACAATAAAGTTGATATCGCCGTTGTTGAAGTGGGAATGGGAGGACGTTTGGATTCAACCAATGTGGTTAATCCGCTGGTAAGCGTTATAACCAATATTGCTTTGGACCATACGCAGTTTCTCGGGGATTCGCTGGAGAAAATTGCCGCCGAAAAGGCAGGGATCATTAAAAATAATGTGCCGGTGGTTATCGGACGAAAACAACCTGAAACCGAACAGGTTTTTAATAAAACGGCTAAAGAAAAAAATGCAGAGTTGTTTTATGCCGAAGCGCATTACGACATAAAAATGTTGCAAAGCCTGAAACCGGATGAACAGTTGATTGACATTTGGAGAAATAATGAGATTTTTCTTGAAGCGGTAAACTCACCTTTGCTTGGTAATTATCAACAGGAAAATATTGCTACCGCTTTGATGACACTGGATGTTCTTAAAACAAAATATAACCTGTCCGTTGAACCGGAACATATAAAAGAAGGCATTGAGTACCTTTATAAAAATACGGGATTTATAGGGCGGTGGCATATTCTTGATACCAATCCGCTGGTTGTTTGCGACTCGGGCCATAACGTTGAGGGGATAAAAGCCGTTGTTCAGCAGATTATGTCAATTTCATTCGACCATCTGCATTTTGTTTTGGGTATGGTAAACGATAAAGAACCCTCAACCATATTTTCGTTACTGCCCCGCAATGCCACCTATTACTTTTGTAAACCCGATATCCCGCGGGGAATGGATGCGGAATTGTTGCAGCAAAAGGCTGAAGCGTTTGGTTTAACCGGTCTTTCGTACGGTTCGGTTGAAAGGGCTTACAGCTCGGCATATAACAATGCACATCCCCGCGATTTGGTGTTTGTGGGCGGAAGTACGTTTGTGGTGGCCGAAGTTGTATAAAACCGGATTAATTGCTTTTGCCGGATTTTGGGACGTGGAATCTGAAATTTATTAATACAATGCAAATTACCCTATATCAAATAGTTCAGGTGGTGCTGCTCGGTATCATTCTCTTTTATCTGATCTATTATGTTTATTCTGTTTTGTTCGATAAAAATTATCAGCCAAAGGCATACAGGGCAGCGGTAAAAAACGGAGAAGTATCGGATACTCTTCGTAAATACGAGAAAAAATATCCCGACAAGGTGCGGTTTTTTAATTTTTGGTTTCAGGTGGAGCGTCTTAAAAACAACGGGGTGCAGGGCGCTTTTGCCGAACTGGGTGTTTATAAAGGCGATTCGGCTTTTTTGCTTCACCAAATGGACAAGTCACGAATATTCCACCTGTTTGATACGTTTGAAGGGTTTCAGTCGAAAGACCTTAAACCTGAAACAGGCAAAGCAGCTACCTACACCACTTCAAACTTTGCCGATACTTCCATTGAAAAAGTTAAAAAACGGTTGTCCGATCCTGAATTTGTTTTTCATCAGGGATATTTTCCCGAAACAACCAGGGGTTTGGAAAATGAACTGTTTGCCCTTGTAAGCATGGATGCCGACCTCTATAATCCCACTAAGTCAGGTCTTGAATATTTTTATCCGAGGTTGTCGCCCGGTGGTGTTATCATTGTTCACGATTACAATCCCGACTGGCCGGGCATTATGAAAGCGGTTGATGATTTTGCCGCCGGCATCCCCGTGCCTGTTGTTCCCGTTGCCGATGTTGACAGCAGTGTGATGATTGTTAAGCCAAAAGAGTAAAGTGGTTTTTTACTTTATGTATTGGGGGATTGCGGTTTTCGCCGCTAAGAAATCAGTTTATAAATAATACGTGCCGCTTTTTCGGAAGCTCCGCTTTGCCCCAGTTTCGCTTTAAGAGTTTCGTAATCGGATAAAATCCTTTGCCGGTTGTTTTTGTTGTTTAAAATTAAATCCAGCTCCGTTTTAAGGTTAGCTATGGTCAGTTGGTGCTGGATAAGCTCTTTAACCACCGGCTTTTCCATAATAAGGTTTACCAGCGAAATGTACTCAACTTTAATTACCCGTTTGGCAATTTCGTACGACAATCTGTTACCCTTATAACAAACCACTTCGGGGGTGCCAATCAATGCCGTTTCGAGGGTTGCCGTTCCCGATGTTACCAGCGCCGCATCGGCAAAATGCAAAATGTTGTGTGTTTGATTGAAGATAACCTTTACCGCATCATTTACTAAAAACCTGTTGTAATAATCTTTGCCCAGTGACTGAACCCCTGCAATAATAAACTGATGATTGTTAAAATGGGGAACAACGCCCGACATGATGCGAAGCATTTTTGCCACTTCCTGTTTGCGGCTTCCGGGCAGTAAAGCAATAACCGGTTTGTCGGGCAGGTTGTTTTGTTTTAAAAAGAGTTGTTTGGGCGGATATTTTTCATGGTTCAGTGCATCCAGCAGCGGATGTCCTGTAAAATCAACCTCCATTCCGTAACGGGCATAAAACTCCTTTTCAAACGGAAGGATAACGAGCATCCGGTCAACAAATTTTTTGATTTTCTTAACCCTTCCCCGTTTCCATGCCCATACCTGCGGCGAAATATAATAAACAACCTTAAAACCTTTTTTATGGGCAAACTCCGCAATGCGCAGGTTAAATCCCGGATAATCGACCAGAACAAGCACATCGGGATTCCACGAAACTATATCTTTTTTGCAGAAAGCGATGTTGCCCAAAATGGTTCTTAAATTAAACAGCACTTCCGCAAATCCCATAAATGCCAAATCGCGGTAATGTTTTACCATGGTGCCGCCCTGCTGTTGCATTAAATCGCCGCCCCAAAACCTGAATTCGGCCTTTTCGTCCTGTTGAACAATGGCTTTCATCAAATTGGAAGCATGGAGGTCGCCCGAGGCTTCGCCGGCAATAATATAGTATTTCACGGTTAGCTTGTTGTTTCAAAATATTTAAACAAATAGAGCAGTACAAAAATGATGGTTGTCAGCAACAATGCCATACCGGTTTTTGTAAAATTTTTTTTGCTCATATAATATCGTAACCAAAAGAGGTTCGGGATAACCGAAAGCAGGATTAAATAATGAGGTGCTCTTACAATATGTTTTCCGAAATAGCTGACAAATAGTAAATCAACACCATATAAAATAGCGTACAGTATTGCGGGCGAAATAATTCCAAGTATCAATCCGGGTATGTAACTGTCCTTTTTAAACATATTAAAATTTAAGCGTGTTCAGTAATTGTGTGGCGGTAAAATCAACCTGCGACGGGACAACAGCCACATAGTTGTCTTTCAGTGCTTTTTCGTCGGTATCGGGCCGCTGGTCGCCGTCTAAAAATATACCCGACATCCAATAATATTTTCTGCCGAAGGGGTCGGTTCGTTCTTCGTAAGTCTCTTTCCACACAGCTTCTGCCTGTCTGCACACCTTAATTCCTTTTAACGGTTTATCCGATTTTTTAGGGATGTTCACATTAAGTGCAATTCCTTTGGGCAGGCCGTCGGCAAGTACCTTTTTTGTAATTTTAAGGATAACTTCATCCGTATGATCCAAACCGGGATGTTGCCCGTATTCGTCAACCGAGAAACCGATGGCGGGGATACCGTCCATGGCGGCTTCCAAAGCGGCGGCCATGGTTCCCGAATAGATAATGTTGATGGCTGCATTGGAGCCGTGGTTTATTCCCGATACCACAAGGTCGGGCATACGGTTGAGCAAAAGATGTTTTCCTAATTTGATGTTGTCGGCAGGGGTTCCGTTCGAGAGGTATTCGGTATATCCTTCTTCTTCTTTAATTTTGTTTAATCGAAGCGGTGTTTGCATGGTAACGGCGTGTCCCATGGCCGAAGTGCTCTCCAAAGTGGAAACAGCCACCACATCACCCAAAGGGCGCATCAGCTTTATTAGCCTGTTATAGCCGTCGGCTTTGTAACCGTCGTCGTTGGTAATTAATATTAAAGGTTTTTTGCTCATTCGGTTTTGTTTTACAACCGGCAAAGATAGGGGTTTTGGATGTAGCTTTTTAGATGTGATGTTTTTTTAAAGTTTTTATCAGTTAACCTTATTACGGATTTAGAAGTCCAAAACATCTTCGGGCAGGCGTGTCATATTTTTTAAGCGGTAAACAAATGCACATTCTACCGTATCGCCACAACGTATAACAGGTATGGTGTCGGCAGGCTCGATGATGGCAAAATAAGGTTTGAAAAACGGGTCGGGAGCGCGGTAAATGTGTGAAGTTGTGATGTAATAACCCGACATGCCCTTTTTAAATCCGCCGTTTACCCTGTTTGTCCAGGCATATTTATGGATTCTTTCCAGACTGCCGATTCCGTAAACTTTCATTTTTAGCGGCGAAGCGGCATAGTAGTGGAAATTTGCCAAAGGGAACCACCTGTTACCGAACAGCACCGAATTTCGGGGCATTTCCCCTTTTTTCACATCGTTTTTTACAATTTCTCCGAAGGCTCTTCCTATTTGGTCATAGCCGTACATATCCAGCGTAATATCGTCTTCGCCCAGAGTTTCGCATGTTTTGTTATTGTTCGGTGATATAATTCCGCAGTTTATTTCGGTAAACCCTAAAACCACTGCCAGTGTTGTAACGGCCAGTGCGATTTTGATAACAAAGGGAACCGGTTTTTTTACAAACCGGTCGTCCAGCCAAAGGGCTGCAATAAATATTAAACCGGTGTAACCGGGGGCTGTCCAGTGAGGCAATGTGCTGCGGAAAAGAGAAAAAACAAGGAATGTTACAATCAGGGGTAAACCGGTAAGCATTATCAATGCAATTTGTTTTTTTTCAGCAATTCTTTTTTTAAATATCAGCATAAAAACAGCTGCCCAGATAAGAATAAAATTAACCGGATTGTTATAGGCGGCTTCTCCGGCCACTTCGGTCAGAAAATAATCCCATCTTAACGAATGACCGATCATGTCCACCCGTTCGCCATGAAAAGTAAAACTGATAAAATTGTTTTGGAAATTCCAGATAATAATGGGAAGAATGGTTACGGCTGTAATTAAAACGGCAAAATATAATTTAGGACTTTTAAGCCAGGCTCTGTTGTAAAACAGGATATACAAGCCGGCTCCAACCCATAAATATACGGATGTATATTTCGATAAAATGGCCAGTCCTATGGTAAAACCCAATAACAACATATTTTTACCCCGGTTTTTTTCGGCAGGATTTCCCGGAAGCGTTTTTGCCATTAGCAGTAAACTGATGAGCCAGAAAAACATTTGAGGCGTATCGGGCAGGATAAAAACACCTGCAATTACCGATGCGTAAACCGACGATACATAAAGTAATGAAGCCAGTAACCCCGTTCGTTGATTTTTTATTTCCTTACCAATTTTAAAAACCAGCCAAATATCGACTGCTCCGAGGATTACCGGGCCCATTCTTAAAAACAGTTCGCTGTTAAAACGGAGGTTTAATGAAAAGAGTTGAATTACCCGGCCCACCATCAACGGGTGATCGAAATGCGACCAGTCGGGGTACAGCGCATAAAGAAGGTAGTAGACTTCGTCGTTACCGAGTTCAATAAGCCCGGCGGCCAGCGCCCTTATTACGGTTGAAACCAAAATCAACAGCCAAACGGTTTTATGGTAATTAATTTGCTTCATAAGCATCCGCCGGGTTTTTTTAAACTCTTTTTTCGTGGTTTTTTCCGGGTAATTTTCGTGTAAAATACCAAAAGGTTGTTGCCACCACGGCAAAATAAAAAATCCGTAACCAACCTGTGGCCGTAACATCGGGTTTTGCGGTGAGTTTTGATTCGGGTTTGTCGCCGCTGTACCTGATTACCGGGTTCAGATAGTATCTGGTTCCGTCCTCTAAATCAATCTCCGTTCGTATATACCTGTCGTCGGGTTTAACCGCATATTTTGCCTTATTTTGATTGATCTCTTTAACAACTTCGCCGCCCTGCCGGATAAATCTCACCGTTTTAACCATTCGTTCTATGCTTACGGTTATGGTATCGCCGTTTAACGCAAAACCGGTTATAAGCGGCAGTTTTTTTTCTCTGGCGGCTTTTTGGGCAAGGGTTTCGTTTTCAGTAAGTTTGAAATCAACGCCGTAAGCGTTTCCCGATTTTAAGGCTGTAATTATATCGTCTTTGTTGGTTGTGGGGGAGTTGATCATGGTAAAACGGGTACCCACTTCAACAGGGTTCATTACATCGTGTGCATCGTCGTTGGCAAGAATAAAAACCTTTTGGCCTGCCGATAAAGCCGTATCCCACCGGGCCGATGAAATTCGGAAATTATTAAGAACCTCCATCAGGTCGTAATGGGTGAGTTTTTTAAGATCATCGAATGTATATCCGTTTCGGAGTTTAGGATGTGCCAGCGCCACAATTTGGTTATGCGGACGAAGTTTGTCGATAATCCATTGTTTCATGCCCGTTGACTGGAATAGAAACAGGTCGACCCAAAGTACCTCATCGGAGCCGATACATACCTGATGTGTTTTAAAAACGTTGTAACCATGTTCGTATGTGGGGATAAACCGGGGAGTGTTTTTTCCGTGGTAATTGATGCTCTGGTAGTCGGAGGTGGCAACATAATCGTAACCAAGTACTTTGTAAACCGAATCGATTAACCGGTTGCTGTTTTTACGGCCGTTGGTAACACCACCCCAAACATGCGACTGTACCTGAAAATTATATTTTCTCCAACGTGTACTGTCCATCCCCTCATAAGGGTTGTATAGTTTTTCGCCTTTAAAAGGTACAGGCCCCGAAAATTTATAAACAGGAGCCATAAAATAGAATAGAAGCAGTATTCCGGCGAGGCTGCCAATCAGGATAATAAAAAATTTTAACAGACGTTTCAAAAACTTCATAAACAAAACCTGAAGGTTAATTTTATTTTGCAAAGGTAGTTTTAATATTCTGCCACAGCAAAACAGGTTTGATTATTTAGGTTTCCGTTTTCACAAATGTACAGGTGAGGAATATTTCCCGAATTTGTATTATTTTTCATATATAGACGTATTTGCTTGTTTTTCCCGAATTTATGACTAATTTTGTCGGACAAACCCATCTTATATTTTAGGCGCTCTTTTTATTGTACTATCAATAATATTTAATAACTATAAGAATGAATACATTTAAAATATTTGTTATTGAAGATGATCCGTTTTACGGCGAACTTTTACGAAGACACCTTGCACTAAATCCCGATAATGAAGTTTATTTGTTTAAGAGCGGGAAGGAGGCACTGTCAAAAATACATATTCAACCTCATTTGGTTTCGCTTGATTACCGGTTGCCGGATCTTTCGGGGATGGAGGTATTGAAAAGAATCCACGCATCTTTTCCCGAAATACCTGTTATTATTGTTTCGGGACAGGAAGATATTAATACAGCTGTTGAATTGCTTCGCATGGGAGCGTACGATTACTTTGTAAAAGATGACCATACCAAAACACGGTTGTGGAATGCCACCAACAAGGTGCGTGAAAATATGCTGCTGAAGAATGAGTTGAGTGAACTTAAAAAGGAGGTGGGTAAAAAGTACGAGTTTGCCAATATTTTGAAGGGTAACAGCGAAGAGATGCAGCGGATTTTCAGGTTGATGAGCAGGGCAACCAAAACAAACATTACCGTATCCATAAGCGGTGAAACCGGTACCGGTAAAGAGCTTGTTGCCAAAGCCATTCATTACAATTCCGACAGGGCCAAAAAGCCTTTTGTGGCGGTAAATGTTTCGGCCATTCCCAACGAGCTTATCGAAAGCGAGCTGTTTGGTTACGAAAAAGGTGCTTTTACGGGAGCCAATACCCGCAAAATCGGAAAATTTGAACAGGCCAGCGAAGGAACTTTGTTTTTGGACGAAATAGGTGAGATGGACATCAACATGCAGGCAAAAATATTACGGGTTATTCAGGAAAACGAGTTGACGCGTATTGGCGGTAACACAACCATTAAAATCAATCCGCGTATTATTGTTGCCACGCACCGAAACCTTGCCGAAGAGGTACAAAAAGGAAATTTCAGAGAAGACCTATATTACAGGATACTCGGGCTCCCCATTGAATTGCCGCCGTTGCGCGACAGAGGGAACGATATTCTTATTTTAGCCAAGTTTTTTACCGACACTTTTTGTAAAGAAAACGGACTTTCGCAAAAAACCATTACCAAAGAGGCACAGGATAAACTGTTAACATACAGTTTTCCGGGAAATGTGCGGGAGTTGAGAGCCGTGGTTGAACTGGGGTGTGTTATGTCGGACGGCGACACCATTGAGGCTTCGCATATTAATTTTAACTCCACCAACTCATTATCTAACTTTTTACTTGAGGAGACTACCCTGGCCGAATACAGCCGTAAGATTATCCGCTATTTTCTTGTTAAGTATAACAACAATGTTACTCTGGCAGCCAAGAAACTGGATATCGGAAAATCAACCATCTACAGGATGCTTAAAAACAATGAACTTTAATAATAACAAAAAAAAACCTTCTGACATGTCGGAAACTAATCTGTTCAACCTGGATAAACTGCGCTCTTACGTTGGAAACAACAATGCTGATGTTAAAGACATGATTGCTTTATTTCTCGAAATAATTCCTGCTCAAAAGCAAAAACTGCAAAATGCTTTAAATAAAAGTGACTGGGGAACG
>Ga0256914_1004073_pt1 | contig 11228 bp, 17 predicted proteins | sample HulkmetaG_FD_191571 | JGI IMG/M metagenome (GOLD analysis project Ga0256914, IMG submission 191571) | Hydrothermal chimney microbial communities from Main Endeavour vent field at the Juan de Fuca Ridge, Pacific Ocean - Hulk | ecosystem: Environmental > Aquatic > Marine > Hydrothermal vents ...
ACCAAACGCTTCCCTGTACGCCTGCTGGTCATCATCCTCTTAGGGATTTTACTGATAATTGCGGGGATCTTTCTATATTCCCATCATAAGAGCAAAACGAGTTTCTCGACCATTAATGCCCCAGCGCTAAAGGGTCCATCGGGGTTTGAGTCTGCTCCTCTGGTCAAAGAGGGAGAAAAGGCCAAAGAAGGAACCACCAAATCCAAACCTTGAGATTGGTTACCAAGGCCCTGGTCCTTAATCGATATGAAATAGGGGAAAGCGACCTCTTATTGGTCATGCTCTCCCCTACCCTTGGGCGTTTCTCGGCTCTGGCTAAAGGGGCCAGACGCAGCCGACGAAGGTTTGTCAATGTACTGGAGCCCTTCACCCTCCTTCGTGCCCATCTGCGCGGAGGGAATGCCCATCTTTCCCCTTTTTTGGATCAAGCCGATCTAGTTGAGGCCTGGGAGGCCATCCGCTTTGATCCGTGGCGTTTTGTCACCGCAGCCTACTTCGCCGAACTGGTAGAGCTCTTCTCCAAACCCAGGGCTGGGCAGGAAATCTTTGGCCTCTTACAGGAGGCCTTAGAAGTCCTCTCTCAAGAAGGGACCCATCCCCTCTTCAAGTTGGCCTTTGAATTGAAACTCCTCTTGCTAAATGGTTTCGGTCCGGAATTGAACCTTTGTGTGCGTTGTCATACCTCGGCTTCACCTTTTACGGCCTTCTCGTTGGAGGAAGGCGGTTTGATCTGTGAAAAATGCCAAAAAGAGACCGATGTCTCCCTTTCTTCCCGAAATATTTCCTTTTTAAGGGCCTGCCTGCGTTATCCGTTATCAACCATAAAGAGGATTCGTCTTTGTCCAGAAGATCTTTCTCAAACGGCCAGTTTGATTGAAAATTATCTATTACGGATCTTGGACCACGAGGTTAAAGCCTTACAGGTGTGGAAACAAATGAACACCAGGAGGGTTTTGGGTGAAGGACTGGGTAGAAGCGAGTAAACAATACGTCTTAAACGGCTTGGCTGCCAAGGAATCTTGGCGTCTTTTTCGAATTCTGGCCGAATTCGTGGACGGCTTCGAGGAATTACCCAAGGTCTTTCCGGCGGTGACCATTTTTGGCTCTACCAGGGTGAGGGAAGGACATCCGTATTATGAAAAGGCCGAAGCCATCGCCCGCCTTTTGGGACAAGAGGGGTTTTCGGTCATCACCGGTGGGGGGCCGGGGATCATGGAGGCGGCCAATAAAGGGGCGGCTGAGGCCGGGGCTTACTCTGTAGGTCTGAACATCAAGTTACCCCATGAGCAAGAACCAAATCCTTACGCCAACGTAAGGCTGGAATTCCGGTATTTTTTTGTCCGTAAGGTGATGATGGCCAAATACGCCGTGGCCTTTATCTGCCTTCCCGGAGGCTTCGGCACCCTGGATGAATTCTTTGAGGCCGTGACCTTGGTCCAGACCCATAAGATCCGACCCATCCCGATCGTCTTGGTCGAACAAGAATATTGGAAAGGCCTGACCGCCTGGATCAAAGGGCGTTTATTGGCCGAAAAGATGATCTCCCGTGAAGATTTAGAACTCTTTGCCGTGCTCGATGAACCAGAAGAGATTGTTAGATACATAAAAGAAAAGACCAAGATCTATTCCCGGGACTTTTGTCGGTACGAGGCTATGCGTTAGGCCGTGAAGGTCGTTTTTGATATTTGATGGCCAAGACAGCCAGGTGGCGTAGGGTCTCGGTCTGCTGTTTTTCCTTGGTGGTAAAGGGTCTTTTCCGCAGGGCCAAGATAGCCCCAAGCCCTCGTCCTTCGATACTCAAAGGAGAGATCAGCACGTCATACCCAGGCCAGTGTCTGACCAATTCATTGGGCGTGGGCAGGTTTTCCACCTTACCAGACCACTCTACTCCTTTAGAAAAGATATTTCCGAAGAATTGATCCACCGGGATATTGGTTCCCTTGAGGGCCTTTATTTGGTGGCCTACCCCATATTTGAGGCTTATCTGTCGGCGATCAAGACTCAGGACACCAAGACAGACATTTTGGCATTCAAAGGCCCGACAGATGGTCTCCATGACCATAAGGAGAATTTCCTGATAATCAAAGTTGGGGGAGGCCAGGGCCGCGGTGATCTCCCTAAGGGCCTTATCATAAAAGTCTTCGGGGGGTGGTGGTTCGGGCTCCTTGGTAGCAGGAATAGAAATTTGTGCCTCTTCGGCGGGTCTTAAAGCCCTGGCCATCGGCGGCCAAAGCTCTTGAATGGCCTTTTGACTTTTTTCAAGAAACTCTTCTAAATCAGCCTCTTTAAGCCCGATTTCTCGAAATAACTCCTTGAGTTTCGTTTGCTTTCCGATCCTTAAATATTCATCTACCCCGGCATCAAGGCGGTCTATCCGGGAGGCCAAAGAACCTTCCTCCTTGGCCTTAGGAGAGCCTTCAAGCATATCGAGTAGTTTACCCGGAAAGGACCAACAGACAGCCACCTTTTCGGCCAAGCGATAGAGGCGCCTCTTGATCAGTTCCGGCTTGCTCTCTTCCTTTTTTTCCCATTCTTCAAGTGTCTCCGGGCTAGAAACAGCCAAAAGGATGCGGACGATCCGGTGGAATAGACCATAGATGAAGATTTCCTCGTCGTCATAGGCCAGATATTGGGCCATTTGTTTGGCCAAAAAGGCACAGAGATAAGAGTGCCCTAAATAGGAAAGGATCCGTTTGGCCTGGGAAGGCGGGGTCTTCTGGAGGATGACCTCAAAAAAGGTGGAGGCCAGGGCCATTTCGCGGATAAACTCTACCCCTAACATCACTATAGCCCTGGAGACGGTGGTAATCTCCTGATTGGTGGGATTAAAGTAGCAGGTGTTGGCCATGCGGATGACCCTGGTGGTCAGACCATAGTCTTTGAGGATAAGAGAGGCCAATTCCTGGATAGAAAATTCGTCTTCGGGTCTTAGGTGAAGGATGGCGGTGATGACCGAGGAAGAACTAGGGAGGTCGCCTTCGCAGATCTTTTCGGCTAATTTGGAAAGACTTGACGGACTACTTTCCTTAAAGTTTTTTGAGGGTTTCATCTAATGAATTTATCGTTTTTTGAGCCAAGATTATTAAGGAGAACAAATGAATATCTCAAGATTTATCGCTACTGGCCTGGGGAGTGGTTATTTACCCAAGGCCCCTGGTACCTGGGGATCGCTATTGGCGGTGTTCGCCTTTATCTTTTTGGCCAAACTATCTCTGGTCCTTCAGGTGCTGGTGGTGGTTATTATTTCCTTGGTAGGAATCTATACGGCTAACAAAGTAGCCAAAGAGGAAGGGAAAAAAGACCCCAAAATGGTGGTCATCGATGAGATTGCCGGCCAATTTTTGGCCCTAATCGGCCTTTCTCCCCGGCCTTTTATCCTTTTGAGCGCCTTTTTCCTCTTTAGGGCCCTAGACATTATCAAACCCCCTCCGGTACGTCAGCTTGAGAGGTTACCCGGGGGGGTTGGCATCATGGCCGATGACTTAATGGCCGGCCTTTTGACCAATCTCATTTTGAGACTCTTAGCCCCATTCTTCCACCTTAATCCCGGCGGCTAAGAGCCTTGCCGCGGCCACTCCGAGTTTGGGAGTAAGGCCGCAGGAAGGGCTTCGACTCTTCAAAATAGCCCGCCTGACCCCAAAGAGTTTGGCTAAACGTAGGGCCTCTTCTGCCCCTTTGAGAAAGGCCTTGGTCACGTCCTCGCCTTCTTGGTTTATGACCCGGGCCTGGCCTTCAAGCACCGCCAATCCATCACCGCCTACGATCTCCGCCGGCGGCCTTGGGGTGGGAAGCCCCCCTAATTGTTCCGGGCAAACAGGAATAAACCTGGCTTCAGAGATGAGGGAAAGGATGGTTGGGTCTTCCTTTGAGGCCCCGTCATAACGGGTACAAAGCCCGAATAAACAAGCTGAGACAAGGATCGGCTCCCCCATGGCAATCCCCTTTTAGCTATTCTAGACACCCGGCCAATTTCTCACATGAACATATTTATGCGGCAGTTCTGAGCATACTTAAGATAGTCTTCCGCGGTCTCGATGGCCACGCCCTCGATAAAGTCCTCTTCCTTGAGATTCATCATGTCTACGGTCATTTTACAGGCTACAAAACGAACCCCTTCCAATTGAGCCATCTCCAACAGCTCGGGTAAAGAAGGAATGTTAGCGGCTTCTATCTTTTTCTGCATCATTTTAGTGGCCAAGATGGCCATTCCCGGAATGGCTCCTAACACCCCGGGAGGGATAAATTTACATTTTCGGGCCCCGTCTTTTCTGATGACGTTAATGCCCATAAAGGTAAAGAAAATGGTGGCCTCCATGCCCAATCTCCGGGCATTAATGGCCAAAATAAGAGGCGGATAGGCCCCGTCAAGGGTATCCCGACTACAAATAAAGGTACAAGCAACTTTTGCCCTGTTTTGGTCCATATTCCCCCCCTTATAGAAAATTTTCTTGGTCTCGGCTTAGAAGACAAATCTAAAAGATAGACTTTGTAAAGTTTATAATCGAAAAACTATTCAAAAATGATGAACTTGTTCCGATAAATGGACAAGGGTGGGGAATTCAAAAGGGGGGAGTGAGATGGAATTCGTTGTTTGGCATTCTTCGTATTGTATTGGAGACCCTAAAGTTGATCGTCAACATCAAGAGCTGGTCAAACTCTTAAATTTACTGCACAAGAAGATCCATTCCGGTTGTTCTAACAAGATCATCGATGAGGTTCTCATTCAACTGATCAACTATGCTGAAAACCATTTTCGGGATGAAGAGGAATTGATGCAAAGGATAAACTATCCTGAATACGAGGAACACCGGGCGGAGCACGAACGGCTGGTCTTAGAGGTCTTTGAGTTTAAGAGGCGTTATGAACAGAAAAAAGTATCCAAATATGATTTGTTGCTATTTTTACGGGACTGGCTGGTAGACCACATCATCGGCACCGATCTCAAAATCAAAAATTGGTTATTAAGATTAGGCTTAATTTAAACAAGGATTTTCTGAAATCTCTTGATTCCTAACCCTAATCTTTCCTTGTGACTTGTTATCAGTGGGCTTGTTCTTAGATATGGAAGGCCCCAGGCCAACCCACCATTTTCTCCGGTAAAGGCTTCAAAGGAGGAGCTACTGCGCGTGCCAGGGCTTGATCCTACCTTAGTGAATAGTTGTCGAAATTTAAATTTGCTTTACAATTAATTTTAGCTTTACTAATAGGAGAAGTCTTATGTTTATCAAGACGGTTAAGATTTCCCGTAAGGGCCAGATCACTCTGCCCAGGCAGATTAGGGAAGCCCTAGGTTCCAAGGTAGTTAAGCTCGTCCTCAAGGGCCGAACGGTGGTTATTGAGCCGGTGGAAGATTTGGCAGGCTCACTAAAGAAATATGCCAAGCCCATTTCTATAGAAGAGGCTAAAGAGAAGGCCTGGACGGAGGCCGTGCGTGAAAAGTTTGGTGGTGATTGATACGAACGTCATCATCCGTTATCTCCTTGCCGACCACCAGGAACATTTTGAAAAGGCTCGGTCTTTCTGGGAAAAAGTTAAGCTTGGAGAAATTGCAGCCTTCATTCCCGAAAGCGTGCTCGCTGAAAGTGTTTATGTCCTTCTAAAGATTTATGGCGTGCCAAAGGGTGAGGTGGTGGCCAAGCTATCCAGGCTCCTTGATTACAAGGGACTAACCGGAGAGCTAGATGTTTATCGGGAGGCCTTGAAAATCTTTGGCCGAAAGAGCATTGACGTGGTGGACGCTATCATTCTGGCTTGGGCTAAGGTGAAAGACTACAAACCAATCAGCTTCGACAAAGACATTTCAAAACTTATCTAAAAAACTACCTTAAACTTTTAGTTACAGATTCTTGGCGTTAGGATCGAATTTTATAAAATAAATATGGTGCTATAGTTATCCATATCAAGACAAATATCCAAACTCTGCCCTTGAAGATACTGTAATCGTAAAAGAGTCTATGCCAGGAATGGCCTATCACATAATGACCAAAAAGAAATTCAAAAGTAATAGTTAGGATCAGCCACATACCACCTATTAAAAAGGCCTGCTCTGCTGATTCGATTGGCCAAATTCCTGTGAGAATCCAGACAAAAAATCCTAAGAGGACGATCCCCATTAATGTGGACAATTGATGGGCTGACAACTCGTTCATAAATTGTCCATACCATTTTTCTCTGATAACTCCATTAAAGATAGCGAGAGCCACCAGTCCGATCCAACTCAGACCATATTTTATGAAGATGTTCATATCAGGTTTTCCCATAACACCGAACTAAGAGTGGACAAGAGCTGCTGGATTATTGCTCATCCCTCCTCAGCGATTGGTTATGTGATGATAATTCAACTGGCGGTGTGAAAATTATAGCATTAAAATGGCAGTTGAATTTTAAAGCGCTTCCATTAATGGAGGCATTTAATGTATGACATTTTTTCTCTTTCAGCCCTGAAGAATATAGACCAAAAAGTCACAAATTTGATAATCCATTTTTTCTACTATTGATTCTCTGTTATCTTACAACATAATTTGTACTTCGGATCTGAAGGAGCCCCTCTAAACAACCATTCAGGTACCTTTGTTAAAGGCCAAGGCCAAAGCAGATCGCTAAGAGAGTCAGCCCACGCACAAGCATCTTGAAAATGCTTTCGATCTTGCCGATTATTTGAGATTAGGCGTTTGTCGGCAGCCAAAGCAGTAAGCACAATTGGCAAATCCTTACTAATTCTGGAACGAATATTTATGTCTATGAAACCATTAAGGATTTTGTCACCCTGTTCTTGATCAATCTCATAGATTCGAGTCCTTTGCCTACTTTGCATATCAGTCCACCAGAAATAAGCATGGTAAGAAATATATAAACTCCATTTTCCTCTTGGGTTTTCCCTTTCAGCCAGACACTCTTTTAGTAAAAGACTTATAAGCCTCGATTCTTATCTGTGTAAACATGTTTTTTCCTCTTCTGATAGCTAAAATTATAACTGAATAAAAAATTATAACTAAATAAGGGAAACTTAATACTCAAACTCAGCGGATCGGCGAATATCGCCGATCCGCTGAAGAGACTTGTTAGAAATTATTCTTCTTTAAATAGCCTTACATTATCTATAAAACGGAAATCTTTAACATTGTAAGTCCATAAAGTAATATCATAATAGATAGCAGTAGAAGCTATCAAAGCATCTGGTATTTTTAATCCATGACTTTTTGAGTATTTCTCAATTAACTCTACTGCTATTTGTGTAATATCTTCATTTAACAATAATATATCAAATTCACTTAGCGCTCTTTTAATTTTATTCAATTCTCGCTTATTAATAGCACCGTAAAATAGTTCCATTAAAGTAATGGCACTTAATGCAATATTTTTATTTTTTAGTTTATCAAAAATTTTCTTCGTTGTTTCGTTGCCTTTTAAATATTCAATGATTACATCTGTATCACACAAAACTTTTATATTCTCCATGCTTTTTCTCTCAATTTTTCTTTTGTAATATCTCTATTTCTCCAGAGACCAAAAATTTCTTCAAATTTTAATCCTTTTTTTCTTCTTTGTTTTTGAATTTCTTCTATTCTTACAAAAGATAACTGTTTTAAAAACTTCATCAAAGCTCTACCTTCTTTATTATCTTCAACTTCTAAAATAATACGCATAAATTTTCTCCTTTTAAATCTTTTCTAACGTCCAAACTCAGCGACCCACTTTCTTCTTCATCTAAAGTTTCTAAATATAATTCTACAGCTTCTTTGATATTTTTTAAAACCTCTTCCAAACTATCTCCTTGGGTATGACAACCTTTCAATTCAGGACAATAGACATAATATCCGAATTCGTCTTTTTCTATTATTACGGTTACTTTCATCTCTTTCTCCTGCATTAAAATATTTTTATAAAAATTTAAACTTTTTAAATTTTTTTCAATCTAATGCCCAAGTTCAGTGGTGGCGCTATAGCACCTTCCGCTGAAGCAGATTGTTAGAAAATTTTTAATTCTCATTATTTTTAGATCCATTATTTGCTCGATCATATTCCCAGATCGCAAGATCGACTTCTTGCACTTTCCATCCTAACTCATTTGCCAATCGATGAATTGCACAGAGATACTTCTTGTAATCTCGAATTGAGAATGTTCTCTTTTCCTCACCAAACACTTGTCTCCAGCCTCGAAAGTCAATAACAGCGTACTTTTCAGGAAAGACGATTGCGAGCACTGCAGAAGCTACAGGTATACTTACACCATTTAAGAATTCGATATCATCGCCGTAATCGTGCGTCAATATTTTTGACAATAATCAGGTCATTAAGACCAAATGATAATGGGTCCAGTTGGTTATAAACCTCTGACAAGGCGTATTAGATCTTCTCTAAACGTCCAGAGCCCATTGGACGGCTAAAAATTAGCCCGTGCTCAGACTTGCTTTTAGGCAATTTTGAAATTATACTGCACAAAATTTAAAAATTTTGTGCAGTATGGATATCAAACAGCTCATAATATCCCAGAAAGAAGAGCGCGATTTCCTTTTAGGAAAAGAGTATATCCCTCGGGAAGGCCTTGAACTGGCTAGAGCTTCTCTTGAAAACGATCTTATCAAAGTCATCGTAGGACCAAGGAGGGCTGGGAAATCGGTTTTCGCCCTTCAAATGCTTAAAGGACTTAATTTTGCCTACGTGAATTTTGACGACGAGCGTCTTCTGGCCATAAGGGATTATGACGAAATTCTTAAGGCCCTGCGGGAGATCTATGGAGAAACTCCTTTTCTCTTGCTCGATGAAATTCAAAATCTGGATTCCTGGGAACTCTGGGTGAATCGTCTTCAACGCCGGGGACTTCGGCTGGTGATCACCGGCTCTAATTCCAGACTTTTGAGCCGGGAACTCGCCACCCACCTAACTGGTCGCTACCAGCCCTTCAATCTCTTACCTTTTTCTTTTCGAGAATTTTTAAAGGCCCAAAATTTTGATGTTGATCCTGAGCTTTATTCACTAGAAACCCTTGGTGCTCTTTTAAATCATCTACACCACTACCTTGAGGTAGGTGGCTATCCAGAAATAGTCCTAGGAAAGGTTGACCCTAAGGGCTATCTCCGCACCTTGATAGACGGTGTGCTCTTCAAGGATATCGTGCGACGATACAATCTCCGGTTTGCCAGAAAGCTCTCAGACCTTGCCTTGTATTTGCTAAGCAATACCAGTGGGCGCTTTTCTTTCACCAAACTGAAAAACGTCCTTTCTTTCAGGAGCGTACACACGGTCGAAAACTATGTGAAGTATCTGGAAGAAGGTTTTGTGGTCTTTTGTCTGGAAAGATTTACCACCAAGCTTAAAGAACGCCTCAAGAGCCCCCGCAAAGTATACGCCTACGACACCGGAGTAGTGACCTCTTTTAAATCTCGCCTCTCCCCTGACTACGGTATTTTGATGGAAAACCTCGTGGCCATAGAGCTTTTACGTCGCGGAAAAGAATTCTTTTATTTTCAGAGCAGAGATGGACAAGAAGTTGACTTTGTAGTGAAAGAAGGGATTGAGTCTTTTCAGTTGATCCAGGTCTGTTACGACCTTTCTGATGAGGCCACTAAAAAAAGAGAATTTTCGGCTCTTAGAAAAGCCGGCAAAGAACTTGGTATTTCCGATTTACTGGTCCTTTCCTGGGATGAAGAGGGAGAAAGTACATATAGGAACGCGAAGATCTCGATTCGTCCTCTGTGGAAGTGGCTTTTCACATCGGTTTCTTACCTTGATTTTAATTTTTCATTACTTAAACTCGAAAGTAAGACTAAAAGCTTGGAGTAAGCTATGGAAGCTTTAGCAAAGATTACTTCTAAAGGCCAAGTTACCATTCCCAAAAAAATTCGGGATTTGTTAGGGACGGATGTGGTACGGTTTAAAGTAGTAGAGGGCAAAGTAATCCTCGAGCCTGTAAGAGACTTAGGAGGGATCTTTAGAAAGTACGTCAAAAAGCCCCTTTCTTATGAGCAAGAACGCGAGATTGCTTGGCAAAAGGTAGCTGATGAGTACGGTGATCTTTCCTGATACCAATATCCTTCTGCGTTATCTACTGGCCGACAATGAGGAGCAGTATCGGAAAATCTTACCTTTCTTTGAATCTTTAAAGCAAGGGCGTCAGAAAGCCGTTTTTCTTTCCGAAGTTTTACTGGAAGCTTTTTATGTCCTTACCAAGACGTATGGTGTTCCTCCAAAAGAAGCAGCCGAAGCTTTAAAAGATCTCCTTCTCTATAGAGGCGTGGCTAATAAAGACAAATCATTGCTTTTAGAAGCCTTTAATTTCTTTATCGAAAGTGAGGGATTGAGTTTGCTTGACTGTTTTCTCTGCGTAAAAACCAAAAAACAAAAAGGAGAGCTTCTGACTTTTGACAAACGACTTAAGAGAAGATGTTAACGATTAGAATCGATCGAAATTTTGCGGCTAAAACCACTCCGACAATCCTTAGTCGAAAGTTTTGAGTATCTTATTGACCAGGTTCTGTTGTTTGTGCGGAAGTCTCTGGATCTTCAAATCAAGGGCCTCGGCATAATGTGGCTTCACCACGTTGAAAAACACCCACCGGGCCTGATCAAGGTCCTTTTGGGCTTTCCCCTCTTCCCTTCTTCTATGCGCAACGAGAATTTTGTGGATCACAAAGTCTGCCGGATGAGGAACCAGAATACGGCCCTCTGGTAAAAGCGAAGGTATCTCAAGCCATATAGGTGAGGAAAAAAGAATTCGCAGGTGATTTAGCGCCTGAAGGACCAACTCGAGCTTTGGTACCCTGACCGGACGTTCCTCTCCTCTAAAAGAGGGCGTTAAAAAGTCTACCCTGAAAGGGCCCTTTTTGAGCCTAATGGCTCCGTTTGCTAGAAAAACGATCTCAAAACCCCTCTTTTCAAACTCGCTTACCAAAGGAAATTCCTTGCCGCGATACGGCCTTTCCAGAGCAAAATCCACATCTGTGGTAGAAAAAAGGGGCAAAGGGACATTAAAGGCCTCAGAATAAAGCCTCTGAACAAAGCTTCCCATGAGGAGGAAACCCTCTTCAAATAGACCATTCTTTACGAATACGTCCAAAAGCTCTCTAAGAAAGGCCAAGACATCCTGATCTTTTTCCATCCCAAGAGCCTTTTGCTTTCGGTTTACCTCTTTCAGCCGTTGTTTCAAAAGCCGATGTTTTTCAGACAACGATCGGACCTCTTCAAGGAGTTGGTGCGGTATGTAATCCGTGAATACGTTCTTCGGCGAC
>Ga0256914_1004074_pt1 | contig 11228 bp, 9 predicted proteins | sample HulkmetaG_FD_191571 | JGI IMG/M metagenome (GOLD analysis project Ga0256914, IMG submission 191571) | Hydrothermal chimney microbial communities from Main Endeavour vent field at the Juan de Fuca Ridge, Pacific Ocean - Hulk | ecosystem: Environmental > Aquatic > Marine > Hydrothermal vents ...
ATCGAATTAAGCGTAGACCGAAAGCAAAAAGGAATAACAAAAAAACAAATCGGTGACGAAAAAGAAATTTTCTGGGGAAACGGGGCCAAAAAGTAGATAAATAAAACCAAAAAAAAGTAACAATAAGTAATAAAGAAAGACTAAAATTAAGCCAATGAGGTAAAGGCCAGAGTTGATGATGATTAAGCCAAAACAAAGAAGCCCAATTATTAAAACTAAAAACTAAAGAGAACAATAAAAAGATTATAAGGCCCGACAAGGAGTCTAAAGTTAAAATTAGTGGTAAAGCATACAATAAATGACGTTCGTGCATTCGAGTAGCTAAAGTATAAAAACTTAAAAGACTTAAAGCTGAAAATCTAACCAAAGTTTGAAAATTAAAAGAGCGAAGATTAATGAAAGATAACAAAAGTTTAAAATAAGCAAAAAGGAATAAACTTAAACCCAAAAAGTGAGCATTAAGACCCAAAACGGTAAAAGTGTCTGAAGTCCAAAAACGACTTAATAATGACCATAAATTAAAAGCGTTAATGGTTGTGAAAGGATAAACAGAAGCCTGAAATATAAGTCGATGAAGAAAAAAATTGATTATAGTCAAAGGTTTTGGATGAGAAACAAAATAAAGATTTGGCAAAAGAACTATTATTGAAAACAGAAGGATAAATTTAAAACCTAAATGCCAATTTCCTCGAGTAAACCAATAATAAACAAGAAAAGGTAAAACCAAGATTACAAGAGATTTTAGAGAAAAAGCAAAGCTAAAAGTGATTAGAGAAAGATAAAATCCCGAAGGTAATTGGGTAGCAAGCAAACTTAAAAGCAAAAGCAAACTAACAAGAGTGTCTAGTTGACCCCAAAGAGATCCATTAATAATAAGTGGTGGTGAGAACAAAAGTAATAAGTAAGTAAGTTTTGATTGAGAGAATGGTTTGAAGTGAGCAATTAAAAATAAAAGCAAGATTTCAAATATAACCAAAGTTAATTTCCAAATTAGAGAAAAAGGTAAGTTAAAATTAGATGCCAACCAAGCTACAAATTTAGTCAAAAGAAGCGGCAAAGGTAAATAATCAGACCAAACATGATTAAAAAACTCAAAACCTGATAATTGATTAAGTTTAAATCCCCAAACAGCAAAAGTGTTAATGTCTAACCAATGGCCAGGTTTAAAGATAAAAAATAAACGTAAGATAAAGGCCAAAAAAAGCCAAAAAAGAAGTTGTTTATTGGTGAATTGTTTGTTTAATGTAATCATGAATAGTTTGCCAATTAGTTTTAGGAATCAAAACCCATTGATTAGCATAAGGTTTTAGATCAATTGGTTCTTTTAATAAAGAAACTAAAGAATGAGTTTGTAAATTTTGAGGATTTTGTTTTAAAATCCATAAAAGTTTTAAAAGAGCGGGATAAGTTTGAGGAGTTAAGTTGGTAATTAAAGAATGTTGAAGTTCTGATTTAAGTTTAAGAAAATTAGATGGTTCAAGTAGATTTGGCGAAGAAATGATTTTCTTTAAGAAAGCTTGAATCACTTGTTGTTGTCGGCGGGAACGAGCAAAATCGCTTCCTTCTGGTCCTAAAGCATGGCGGGAACGAGCAAATTTGAGAGCTAATTGACCATCCATATGTTGCCAACCTTTGTCAAAATGAAGATGCTCATAACGAGCTGATTCTGGTTCGGCAGTTTCTTTTCCAGGAATAGGATATTTATAATCATCAAAAGCATTTTGAACATTAATATCAATACCTCCAACAAGATCAATGAGACGAACAAAACCTTGAAAATCAATAATTGCAAGGTAATGAATGGGTAAACCAAGAGTTTGAGAAAACATTTCTTGAGTAACTTTGAGAGATTGTTGAGGTGATTGTTCGAGAGCATAGTGATAAAAAGTATTAATTTTGGCATGATAAGAGCTGACCCATAAATCTCTAGGAATAGAGATTAAATTAAAATGATTAGTCTGATGATTAAAAGAGGCTAAAATGATGGTGTCAGTTAAATCAGGAGCTTGATGACCTTGACCACCAATTCCCAAAAAAAGAAAGTTGGTTAAACCATCATCTTGAGCAAGAGAAATTGAAGAATGAATAGAAGTGGATGAAGAAGAATGAGAATGAGAAAATAAATAACAAGATTGTTTTAAACAAAGAAAACTAATCAATAAGACAATTGATAAAAAACTAAAAATTAATAACAAAGATTTACGTCGTGAAGATGAAATGATAAACATAGAAAACCTGTTTTTTGTTATTGTAATTGTTTAACTAAATGAACAAGAACCAGAGGATCAAGAATAGCATGACCAACTAAAAATCCTCCAAAGTAAGGAAGGTTAAGATAGTCAGTAACATTATCAGGAGCAACTGAACCACCATACAAAATAGTTTGAGTACCTGTAAGATCAGCAATGAGTTGAAATGCTTGACTAATAATTTGTGGATCTGCAGGATGATCAGTACCGATAGCTGAAGTAGGTTCATAAGCAAAAAGACAATGAGAGCGTTGACGAGAATCGAGAAGTTCAATCTGAGTACGAAGATTATCTTGATTGAGACAGACAATAGGTAAAAGATGGCGATCTAATAGAAGATCGATTTTATTAACTACTTCAGAATCGGTTTCATGAAAATAACGCCGACGCTCGGAATGGCCCACTAAACTTCCCTGAATATGAAAATCAAGTAAGTGATCAACATTAATAGCACCAGTATAAGAACCAGGAGGAAAAGGAGAAACATCTTGAGCTAAGAGTTTAAATTGAGATACATCTTGAAAGAGATAATAATAAGGGGCTGGAGGAGCTAGATAAAGTTTATCGGTACTTAGAGAAGACAAGTTGTGGACAATGACATCAAGCCATTCTTGTAAATCATGAAGGGTTTTATAGGATTTTAGATTTGCAATTAAAGTGTATTTCATGCTTAAGTATTCTAACGTATGTCTCAGTTAAATCTCAAGCAGTTAAACGAAAAGCAACGAGAAGCAGTTGAATGGTTTGATACTCCTCTATTGGTTTTTGCAGGAGCTGGATCTGGTAAAACTAGAACAATTGTTTATAAAGCAGCCTATGCTTTAGATAAAAATTTGGTTAAACAAAATCAAATTTTGTTAGTTACTTTCACTAATAAGGCTGCTGAAGAAATGAGAAAAAGAGTTAACTATCTTACCGGTCAAACGCTTCCTCATGTTGGCACTTTCCATTCTTTAGCAGCAAAAATATTAAGACGTGACGGATCTAAATTAGGTATAAAACAAGATTTCTTAATTTATGATCAACAAGACCAGCTTTCATTAATAAAAGAAATTTTAAAAGAACTAAATTATGATTATAGGCAAATAAAACCACGAAGTGTAGGATACAACATTTCAGTAGCAAAACAAGAAATGTTAACAGCAGCTGATTATGGAAAATTAGCTAGAAGTTACCAACAGGAAATAATTGCTAAGATATATCAAGAATATGAAAAACGATTACAACAATTCGGAGCTTTAGATTTTGATGATTTATTAATGAAGGTAGTAGATTTATTAAAGACAAAAACTGAGATATTAGAAAAATATCAGAATTTATTCAAATACGTTTTTGTGGATGAATATCAAGATACTAATACAGTTCAATATCAATTGACAAAATTATTAGCTCAAGGCCATAAGAATTTGTGTGTGGTTGGTGATGTGGCTCAATCAATTTACCGCTGGAGAGGAGCTAACTACCGAAACATTTTAAAACTTAAAGACGATTTTCCTGATCTAAAGGAAATTAGATTAGAAAGAAACTATCGTTCAAGTCAAACGATCTTAGATGCAGCTGAACAAGTAATCAAAAACAACACTTCTCACCCTACCCTATCTTTATGGACAGATAAAGATTCTGGAGAAAAAATAGGTTTAATTGAAGCGAGTTCGCCGAGAGACGAAGCTAAAAAAATTCTAGAAGAGGTTTACAAATGGAAACAAAAAGGTAAAAAGTGGAATGAGATAGCCATTTTATACAGAACTAATGCTCAGTCAAGGGTGCTAGAAGAAGCTTTAGTTAGAGAAGGAATTCCTTATATATTGGTGGGAGGAATTAAATTTTATGAAAGAGCAGAAATTAAAGATGTTTTGGCTTATCTACGTTTAGTTTTTAACCAACAGGATGGAGTTTCACGCAAACGGTTAGAAAAAATTGGTAAGCGCCGCCTTAAGCGATTAGAGGAAAAATTAGTTAACTTTGATTATAGAAAGTATAAAGTAAACGAAATTTTAATGATGATTTATGAAACTACTGGTTATTTGGAAAAATACAACAAAGAAGATAAGGAAGATTTAGCTCGATTAGAAAACTTAAGAGAATTAGAAGCGTTAGCAATGGAGTATGAGAGATTGGATGAATTTTTGGAAAACGTAGCTTTGGTTCAGGCTGAATATTACGCAGGAGAAATGAGTAAAAATAAAGAAGCTTTAACTTTAATGACTCTACATGCTGCTAAAGGTTTAGAATTTTCAATCGTATTTATAGTAGGAATGGAGGAAGGATTATTTCCTCATTCACGATCGATGTTAGATCAAGAAGAATTAGAGGAAGAAAGACGTTTATGTTATGTGGGAATTACACGAGCAAAAGAAAAATTGTACTTAAGTTATGCTAAACAACGTTTAGTTTACGGTAGTTATACCAGTAATGAACGATCGCGTTTTATTGATGAAATCGATCCAGATTTATTAGAAAGTCAAGGAATTTCCCAAGAAAGTTTTAATAATAAAAGTAAACAAGTTCAAAAAATTGATGATGATGTCTTTGAAGCTTTTCTAGAAGGAGAAATTGATATCGACAGATTATTAGAGTAAGTTAAAATAAGAATAATGAAGCAAATTAGACAAATTAGAGAACAACGGCAAAAATTAAGTTTTAACAAAGTAGCAAAGCATCCTTTACAAAGTTGGGAATGGGGCGAATTTAGGCAAAAAACAGGAATTAAAGTTCAAAGGTGGGGATTATTTGAAGGTCGCCAACTAAAAGAAGCTATTCAAGTAACCATTCATCCTCTTCCTAAAGGAAAATGGACAATAGGTTATTTTCCAAAAGGAGAGATTCCATCGCGAGATCAAAAAAGAGTGTTAGAAAAAATTGCTAAAAAAGAAAATTGTATATTTATTAAATTAGAACCTAAAGTTGAACTTAAAAAAATCAATCAAGCAAAAATCAAGTTTTTAAAAAGAAATGGGTTTGTAAAAGGAAGATCGCTATTTACTCCTTATAACTTTATATTAGACCTAAGCCCTAGTTTAGAAGAATTATTAAAAAACTTTAAGAGTAAAACACGATACAACATTCGTTTAGCACAACGTAAAGGGGTTGAAGTAAAAATTGATAATTCTGATGAAGCTTTTGAGTTTTTTCTGAAGTTAATGAAAGAAACAACTCAACGACAAGGTTTTTATGCACATGAAGAAGATTATTACAGAGAAATGTGGGCTACACTTCAAAATCAAAAATCGGTAATTAACTCCAGTTCGACTAAAACATTAAAAGCTGATTTAATGGTGGCGAAATACAAAGGAGAAATAATAACGGCTTGGATGTTATTTTGGTTCGGAGAAACTATGTACTATCCTTATGGAGCTTCGACTAGGAAATATAGAGAAGTAATGGCAAATAATCTAGTTATGTGGGAGGCAATCAAATTAGCTAAAAAAAGAGGTTGCAATTATTTTGATATGTGGGGAGCTTTAGGACCAAACCCTAGCAAAAATGATCCATGGTATGGGTTTCATCGGTTCAAGTCTGGCTATAATCCAAATTTAATAGAATATATGGGAACTTATGATTTGGTCTTTCATCCATTTCTCTATAAGTTGTTTCGATTGACAGAAAGCTTAAGATGGAAATGGTTAAAATTAAAAACAAAATTAAGATTAAGAAGAAGATGAAGTTTCTTCTGAAACTTCATTGTTTGAAGTTTGATTGAAGTGTAACATAATTTGATGAAGTTGTTCTCGGGCAAGTTTATAAGAATGATAGACGGCAGAAAACATTAAAGAGGTGATTATGAATATTTTTTTACCAGCAGGTAAAAACATAAAAGCAATATAGGAACCAATAGGTAAAACTAGTTGCATTAACCAAACATGTTTGCGAGCCAAAATAACTGGAGATCTAAGAGCAATTAAAATTTCAACAACGAAAATCAAAATCGATTGGATTAAATTTAAAGTAGCATTAGGTCGAGACAAATCGTACTTACCTAAAAAGATAAGATTAACATGGTTAACTTTTGGCATAAAACTATAAAGTAAATGATAGTCTCTTCCTTCAAGGCCAGTAGTAAAAATACGATAAAGCATGAGAACAATTCCCAATTGAATTATTAAATTGATAGTAGTAGAAATAACTACTCGTTTATTACGACGCATAACTTGACGGATAAGTTCCTTTTGGCGAATAGGATCATGAGAATAGTGTTTTTTTATGTTATCGATTTGTTTCATGATTTTATGTTTCTCTTCTTCTGATCGTTCTCCCGCTAAAGTAAGAGGAAAAGTTAAAAGACGAACTACAAGGGCAAAAATAATAACTGCAATACCCATATCTGCCAAGGAAGGAGAGATTTGACCTAAAAGCCAATAAATGCCGACAAGAATATTAAAAAATGGTTGATAAAAATATTTTATAAACATAATAGCTAACTGGCTTGATTATAAAGCTTTTCTCCTAAAATGGTAGTTGAAATATTAGGATTTTGAGAATAAACAACCTTTAATTGACCTCCATATTTTTTGATTAAAAGACGCTTTTGAGATTGATGAGGAGAGTGAGAAGAAACAGCTAAAATCTGAGGTTTAATAAGTTGAATAAATAATTCTCTCAGGTAAGGTTGATTAAAATTAAGAGGCAAAAGAACAACTAAATCAACGCTCTCAAACCTAGATAATTGCAAAGCACGTTGTTGCTGAGTTTGATAAGGACGAGAAAAACTTTTAAGTTGGCGAGCACGAAGATCTGATTCTACACCAACAATAAGAAATTGAGCTTGAGATTTAGCTTTGATTAAAAAATGACGATGTTCTGAATGAAATAAGTCAAAAAAACCAGTTACCACTACTTTAGATAGATCGTTAGGAATTAAAGTAGTTAGTTCAAATAAGGTTGTAATTGGGGCCATAATTTTATATTATACCGAGTTAAACGTTGGCGAAGTTGAGAGATAATTTGAGGATAAAGAGGTTTAGGATGAAAAAAGGCATAATGACGACTAATAAGTTCATTGGTAATACGAGAACGCATATGTCTATATTGAAGAGAATAAAGAAAAGGTTCAAAAAAATTAAAAGAGTTAATAAAGTTTAAGGGTTTGGTTGGTTGAGTAAATTCAAAATTAGGCAAGTAATTAAATAACCAACGATTAGCTTGATAAAAATGAGATTGAAAATGATAACGTTCAAATAAAGGCTGAAGTTGAAGTAGCTCATAAGCTGAGTGAAGATTTCGTTTTGATGAAGGTAAAGTTAAACTGTGGGGAGTGAGGTAAAGATTAAGACAAAGCTTATTGTTCGAGAATTGATCATTAGGTTTACGTCTCAAGTGAAAAATATCTAAAAGAGAGTTAAGAAGAAAACGAGTTGTCCAAAGCCAATTTGGAGAAGTAATGATTAAAAAATCGATATCAGCAGAAGGAGAAGCATTGTTAACGGCTAAAGAACCAGTTAGATAAATAGCTAAAACTGAAGGTAAGTTGGTTAATTTAGCAGCTAAAATTTTAGCTCGTTTAAGCTTTTGTTGGGAAATAGTTTGACGTTGAATATGGAGTTTTATAATAGCTTGGCGACTAGGTAAAAAATAAAAATCTTGTTGGAATTCAAGACGTTGTTGAGAACGAAGTCTAGTTAAAGATTGATGAAGTTGCTTGGGGGTTGTTTTAACCCCAATAAGACGTTGGTAGATTTGAGAAAAAGTTAAAGGAGTAGCAAAAATATCAGAATAAGCAAGGGTTAATAATACTGCATCATCTAAAAGAGAAGTCATATCTATGGAGTGATTGAATATTTATGCAAAACTTGAGCCACTCCTTGACTTAAAGTAGAAACAACAGAGTTAACACTCTGACCTTTATTAATAGCATTAATGGCATCACGGTAATATTTCAAAAGTTGATCATTAAGGCCATCATCGTGAGTTAGATCAGCTAAATACCAAGAGTGGTAGTAGGGTCCTTGTTGAACAAAAGCGGCATTAATAGGATCTTTCTCTAAAAGAGAAGCCATACTTTGACGAGGATATGGTTCACCGTAGCCACGCAAAAGAGATTCTTGTTGATAAAGTTTTTGAAGAACTTCTGGAGAACTGAGATATTTGAGAAATTGCCAAGCTTCTTGAGGATGTTGACTAGCCTTGGTTACAGCTTCTGCCCAATAAGTAGCCCAAGCTATGTTAGTATCGGGCAAAGTTGGGGTAGGAATAACTTTAAAATCTAAATTAGGATTTAATTGTTTAATTTGAGCAGCTTGCCAAGATGGGGCTAAGATCATAGCAACAGAACCACTGGCAAAAGCATAAATAGAATTAGGTTGTGATACATCCCATACCTTATCTTTTGTTGAAAAAATCGTGTAAAAAACTAGAGCATCATATACTTGTTGAGTGTCTGGTTTACCGGGGTTAGCTGAATTTTGTAACATTAACAAACCTAAAATATCAGACCAATGAGGAATGTTGTCTGTTGTTCCTAAAGCAACTCCAGCACGTTTGATAGCGTGCGTTTTAGGGTCTCGCACAGTTAGATTATAAGCAAGTTTTCTAAGCTCATTCCAATCAGTAGGAGGTTGCAAGTGAGCTTGTTGAAAAATATCAACATTATAGTAAAGAGCGAGACCATCAATCATAAGAGGTAAAGCATAAACCTGATTTTGAAAAATAAAATCACGACGAAAAACAGGATAGAAATCGTTAAGATCTTGTTGAGTTAGAAGGTTATTGGGAGCAGGTACTAAATAATTAATTAGCATAGGTAACCAAGTATTGTGAATCCTGACAATGTCTGGACCAGTTTTTTGTTGAATAGCAGTTTGAAGACGAGTTCTAAAATTCTTTGAAGATTGCATCTTATAAACAATTTTGATATTAGGATGTTGACGTTCATAATCAGCGATAATGGGCTCCATAACACTTTTAGGTTCCCACAAACCCCAATAAGTGAGGGTAATAACATTCTTAGTTTCAGATTTTGAAGAGTTTGAATTGAAATAAGGTAGAACAATTTTAATAATTACGAAAATTAAAATAAGAAAGACAACAATACCAAAAACAAAGGGTAAAAATTTAGAAAATGACTTTTTGGGTGGAAGAGAAGAAGAAGAAAGTTGTGGTTTTTTCTTAGTTGGAGGAGGCGGAGAAGGAGGAGATTGTTCTGATACTGGAGGCTTGTAAGGTTCAGTCTTAAGTTTTGCAGTTTCAAGTTTGGAAGAAATTGGCTCAGCAGTGTATGTTTTGGTAGGATCAGGAAATTTTGGCATATCTTTGTTATCATAGCAGAGATGAAAGTTTTACTTCAAGCGATTAGGCTATTGGGTTTTAGTATATTAGTTTGGTTAAGTTTAACCGGATGGCTAAATTGGAAATGGAAGAATAGAACTCTACCTCAAGTTTATATAGGCCAAACTAAAGTTGGTAATTTAAGTGATAAGCAAATTGAAAATTTTATTCAACAACTAGAACAAAAGTGTCAAATGAATGTATTAAAAGATAAAAATCATCAAATAGAGTTAAAGGCTCTTAAAATTGACCGAAGTATTTTAAAGTCTAGTTTAGAAGCGGGAAAAGGCTGGGCAATTGTAAACAATTGGGGAAAGAAATGGATATTATCACCTAAATTAGATGAAAAAAGCTGGCAAGAGATTGTTAATATGGCAAGCATGCAATTTAAAATTGAAGGTCAGGAACCTATTTGGTATCAAGATAGAAATCAAAATTGGAAAATTAAAAATGGAAGTAATGGCTATCAAATAGATGTTAGTCAATTAAAATCGGAGATTTTGAAAAGTTTAGAAAATAAAAATCAATGCCCTAAAGTTATAGATGTACCTTGGCAACAAGAACAACAACGATTAACGACTGAAGAAATCATAAATTTAGAAGCTATGGCTAAGCAATTAGCCCAAAAAAAAGTAAGTTTAGAAGTTGGAAAAACAACTATTGTTTTATCGAGTCAAGAATTAGTAAATTTTTTAGAAATTAGTCCAAAACAAGAGGAGTTTGGTCAACTAAGTAAATCAAAAATCGAAACTTATTTAAAAAGTCTAAAACTAAAATTAGATAGCCAACCGGAGGATGCAAGATTTACTATTAAGAACAATAAAGTAGTAGAATTCTCTCCAGCTAAATCTGGCTATCAGTTAGAAGTAGAAAAAAGTGCTCAATTACTAATAAATGCTCTAACAAAACCGGAAAAAAATCAAAAAATTAAGTTAGCCGTAAAAGTTATCAAACCAAAAATAACCATCAAAGATAGTAATGATTTAGGAATTGTTGAGCTTTTAGGCCGAGGAGAGTCTTTTTATCGACATAGTATTCCAAGCCGGGTTTACAATGTTGAGTTAGCATCAAGAAAAATAGACGGAGTTTTAATCGCTCCTGGGGAAGAATTTTCTTTTAATCAAGCAGTAGGTGAGATTTCCAAAGCCACTGGCTTTAAAAGTGCTTATATCATTAAAGATGGACGAACTATTTTGGGTGACGGTGGTGGAGTTTGTCAAGTCTCAACAACAGTTTTTCGAGCAGCTTTGAACGCTGGTCTGCCAATCACAGAGAGATGGGCTCATGCTTATCGAGTTGGTTATTATGAACAAAACAGCAAACCAGGTTTTGATGCCACGGTTTTTGCTCCAAATAAAGATCTAAAATTCAAAAATGATACTGGTTCGTATATTTTATTAGACAGTTGGTATGATGATAAAGAGCGTCATTTAGTTGTTGATTTGTATGGTAAAAATGACGGTCGCAAAAGCATTATTAAAAATATTAAAGTATGGGACATTGTTCCTCCTCCACCTCCAATTTATCAAGATGACCCTAGTCTACCCAAAGGAGTAGTTAAACAAGTTGATTGGAAAGCTTGGGGAGCAAAGGCTAAATTTGATTATTGGGTAGAAAAAGAAGGGAAAGTTATATTTCAGAAAACATTTTTCTCAAATTATCGCCCGTGGCAGGACGTGTTTTTAGTAGGAACAAAAGCAAACTAACGAAGTAGCAAAG
>Ga0256914_1004075_pt1 | contig 11225 bp, 10 predicted proteins | sample HulkmetaG_FD_191571 | JGI IMG/M metagenome (GOLD analysis project Ga0256914, IMG submission 191571) | Hydrothermal chimney microbial communities from Main Endeavour vent field at the Juan de Fuca Ridge, Pacific Ocean - Hulk | ecosystem: Environmental > Aquatic > Marine > Hydrothermal vents ...
CTTTTTCCGAATCATCCTCTTTTGCTGGAGACCTCTTTCGAGCCTTTGAAGGGCAAAAGATACGTGGAGAAAAAGGCTTTCGGAAGAGAGGGAGAAAATACGATAATTTATGATCTTGACGGTTCCGTGATAGAGAAAAAAGATGGAGAATACGGAAATTTCAAATCCGTTTATCAAGAGTATGCGGAGCTTCCTAAAGACGAAGAGGGCAGAAGTTATCAAGCCGGAGTGTTTTTCGCTTACGAAGGATGCGGTTTGGGTTATAGAAGAGGCGGAAGGATACTCGATAACTTTTCAAAATTCGTAGGACATATGATAGAGTGAAAAAGTGCTACTTTTATCGTATAACTCCCTTTGGAATCGGAGTATAATAGAAGTTTAACGAAAACATTTGAAAGGTGAAACGATGTCAGATCTTAAAACGGATTTGCTTTTGAATACTTTGGTATTCGAAACTTTGGGAGAACCGAGCAGGGAGAGGGAGTTTAAGTTAAAATCTCTGAAAAAATGGGGATTTGATTTGCTATTTGGGAAAAAAGAGGGCGTTGAGACCTTTTTCACTTCTCCTCTCGATACGAGAAAGAGCGGAGATAAGTATGAAGAGGAGGAAATAGGCTATGAAGTTACCGAAGTTTTGAAAGAGCTTCCCAAAAATAAGAAAGTTTTCGCTCATATAGAGATGATGGAAGGAACGGCGTTTTTGTGCGTGGATTTGAGAGATAAAGAGAATTTGGAGATTTTGAGAGTGCCTGCCGGAGAGATACTGCTGGCGTTTTTGAAAAAGCATAAGTTCGTTCATTTGATAAATTCTCTTAAAAATTTGGGAAGTGCGGCTCTTCTTTTAAAGCATCACGGTTTGGAGGGCAAACCTCTTCCTTTCCAAGAGCTTCCGCCCGTTGCGAGGAGATTTTTAAGAGAGAGCAAAAAGATAGAAAAGGAGATGGGTTTTGGAAGAGTGGCTCTCTCCTACTTCGGAGAGGATAAGGATAAAAAGGCGAGATTTTGGCTTGAGTGGATGGTTCCGACCATCTCTTTGTTTGACGAGCATATTTCTCAAAAGATAGATAAAGTTTTAGCGGAATTAAAATAGAGAGTTTTTATGTTCGATACGCTGCGGCAAATGGATAGAATAAAAACGATTGTTACCGTTTTGGTAAGAAATGGTTTTGAAGATTTTGTTAGCGAATTGGGAGCGGAAAAGTATATAAAAACGCCTTTTTCTTTAGATAATTCCAATAAACTCAAGTTAAGCCGCAGCGAGAGAATAAGGAAAACGGTGGAGGAACTGGGACCTACTTTTATAAAGATGGCTCAGATCCTTTCCACTCGTCCGGATCTTATTCCGTTGGAGCTTGTAAGAGAGTTTTCCAAACTTCAAGATCAAGTAGAGCCTCTTCCTTTTGAAAAGATAAAACCTGTTTTTATAGAAGAGTTCGGTAAAGATGTGGAAGATATTTTTAAAGGAGAGTTGATTTTAGTGGCTTCCGCTTCTTTGGGACAGGTTTATAAAGGCGTATTGAAAAGCGGAGATAAAGTAGCCGTAAAGGTGCTTAAACCGGGAGTTAAAGAGACTATAAAATCGGATATAGCCATTATGTATAAAATAGCCTCTTTGCTTGAAGGTAAATTAAATTCTTACGGAATAGATTCTCCGATTAAAATCGTTCAAGAGTTTGAAAAAAGTATAAAAAGAGAGATAAATTATACGATAGAGGCTTTGAATCTCAAAAGATTTGCCAAAAATTTTGAAGGGGATTATAGGATAAAGGTTCCCAAGCTTTACGAAGAGTTCTCTTCGGCTTCTGTTTTAATGATGGAATACATAGAGGGAGTAAAAATAACGGATAAGGAAAAGCTTCTTGAAGCGGGGATAGATCCCAAAAGAGTGGCTAAAGTGGGATTCGATCTCGTTTGCAAGCAGATTTTCGTAGATAGATTTTTTCACGCCGATCCTCATCCGGGAAATATTTTTGCCTTGAGCGACGATAGAATCGCTTTTGTGGATTTCGGAATGATGGGAAGTATTTCCCAGCAAGATAGAAAATATTTTGTGGATATGATTTACTATATCGTAAAGCAGGATGAAGAGAAAGCGGCTCTTTATATACTTAAATTAGCAAAAACGGAGAATGAAAGTATAGATATAAACGCTTTTGCTAAAGATATGGGAGATGTTATCAGAACCTATTTTTATGGTTCTTTAAAAGAGATAGATATAAAAGGTTTGCTTAACGATATAGTTTCCTTGATGAGTCAATATAGAATATATTTTAGAGAAAATAATTATCTTCTTATAAAAGCCATTGTAACTATAGAAGGAGTAGGTAAAGAGCTCGATCCCGATTTTAATGCTACGGAAGAGATAAAGCCTTTTATATTGGAATTTTATAGGGAAAATCTTTCTTTAAAAGCTTTTCTTTCGGGACTATCCGAAATGCCTAAAGAGATCGGAGATTTTTTAACCTCTTTTCCTCAAGATATGAAAGCGATAACGGAAAAGATGAAAAGCGGCAATTTGAAAATAGAGTTTGAGCATATCGGGCTTGAGAAGGTGGAAGAGAGTATGGAAAAGTCCGCAAATCGTCTTGCCATTTCCATTATAATAGCCTCTATTTTAGTGGGTTCGGCTCTTTTGCTTCTTGCTAAAACTCCGCCTCTTTTTTACGATATTCCCGTTTTGGGATTAGCCGGATTCGTAACCGCCGTTGTTATGGGAATAATATTGATCAATTCCATTTATAAGAAAGGAAGGCTTTAGGCTGGGATTTCAAGTTTTTTTTTGATTTTTTCTATATCTATTTCTATCTGTTTTTTAAGTTCTTTTAGAGATGAGAATTTCTTATTTTCTCTGATAAAACTTTTGAAAATGATTTCCACTTCTTTTTTCGGAGTGGAAATCGTCTTTCCTATGATATGAGTTTCTATAGAAAAACTGCCGTCTATCGTTTCTCTTTTTCCTATAAAGGTTGCTGAAGGGTATGTGATGTTTTCTATTTTGCAAAATGATGCGTAAACTCCCTCTTTCGGAAGCAAGAAACCGTTTATGTCGAGATTTAACGTAGCTACCAATTCTTTGCTTCCTATTCCGAGTCCTTTTATTACCTTTCCGAATATGGAGTAGTCTCTTCCCAAAAGTTTTTTGGCTTTTGCTATATCTCCCGCTTTGATAATATCTCTTATCGTTCGTGAATGTACGGAGATTCCTTCTATTTTTATTTCATCTACTATTTCGACCTCTTTATCAAAAATATTTTTTAAATCTTTAGCCGAATTTGCTCTATTTTTCCCGAAATAAAAATCGTAACCTACGACTATTTTTTTTAAATTCGGAAACTCTTTTTTTAAAAATTCTATAAATTCTTTTCCGCTTAGACCTTTTATTTGAGAAAGCTGTATAAAAAAACAAGGTTTTTTCGTGTAAAGACATCTATATTTTCCGGGAGTTAGATTTGCGCCGGGTTTTTCTATAACGACCACTCCTCCTTTTTTGCCCGTTTTTTCTATTAAAACTTTATGAGCCGCGTGAACTCCGTCAAATCCTCCCAGAGCTATCGCTTCTATCTCTTTTTTTTCTAAAATAGTAGAATGTTTCGACATTCCCTTCTTTTCCCTTTATTTTTGATTCCTCTTTTGCTATTAACTGCCATTTATATTGTTCAATCGATTTTTCAAATCTCTTTTCAGCCTCTTTTATAGCTTTTTTATCCGTTACGACGCCTTTTTTGTTTCTTTTTGCATTTTTTCCCACTTCAAATTGAGGTTTGAAAAGAAGAATTATTTTATCCGTCGCAAACTCATCCATTTTCGGTAAAATATTTTCTATTCCCGTAAAAGATACGTCGCATACTACCAAATTAAACTTTTTATTACATTTAAATTCCCTTATATCCGTTTTTTCAAAACTTTTTACTTTAGGATTTGATTTTAGTAAAGGATGGAGTTGATCTTTACCTACATCTACGGCATAGACCTCTTTTACTTTAAATTCTAAAAGTATTTGAGTAAATCCTCCCGTACTGCTTCCTATATCAAGACATACGGAGTTTTCGATATCTAGATTTAGGCTTTGGAGAAAAAATTTCAGTTTATATGCGGCTCTTCCGACATAAACTTTATCTTCAAGTATTTCAATTTTATACTCTAAATCTTCCATATTATATGAAGGTTTTAAAATTATCTTACCGTTTATCTTGATTTTCCCGCTTTTTATAAGTTCGCAAGCTTTGCTTCTACTGGAAACAAAATTTTTTTTGTATAAATAAATATCGAGCCTCATTTTCTTTTTACTACTTTTTTTTACTTTTTTTCTGTAAATTAATTTATTTTTAATACAAAACTTTATAAAATGCTTAGCAAATTAAAGTATAATAAAGTAACAAACCTTTACCAAAGAAATAGTTTAATCTGGGAAAATAGTTATATTATATAAAAAATTTTCTCAAATTAACGATAATAGAATACACGCGAATCCAATACAAGGAATGAATATGAAAGTTACTAACAAAGAGATAGCTGAGGCTATAAACAAAACTCCGTCGGCAATCTCTTATCTCAAAAAGAACAACCCTAACGAGTTTGTTATTTTGAGATTGGGTGTGCTTTGTCAAAAATTAAATCTTGACGAAGACGATTTGAAAGCGATGCATTCTCTTAAGCAGATAGAGCTTAAAAAAATCGCTTCATAATACGAGTCGGGAAGCCGAAGGCTCCCCTTGGCGATATTTGTCAGACTGCTTGACCTTTCCCCAAAAGCGTTTCAAGCAGTCTTTTGGCAATATATTTTACATAATTAATTCTTTTCTTTAGATAAAGAATTCTACAGGCGTAGATAGCGGATACTCCGACTCTTGCGGTTAGTATGCCGTTTGCAAGTCCTTGAGCGCTGTGATAGGATAATTTGCTTAATACGGATGTTCCGACTATGTTTGATAGATAGTCGCTTGCCAAATCGGTAACGCTTGCGAAAATTAGATTAAAAGATACTCTTTTTAATAGAATCGCTTTTGCGGTAAAATTAGGTTTATATCCGTAAAGTTCGGCGATAGAGGTTATCATTGCCCAGCTTCTGCTGAGTATAAGTAGCATATCTATTAAAGCGACGGGACTTATTGCTGTAGATAATGCCGTTTGAGTGGAGTATTTGGATATTATTTCATAGGCTTTTTTGTCTATTTTGGAAAAGAGTTTCTCTTCCAAAACATCCATAACTTCCTCTTTTAAAAAAACTTTTTCTTCCAACTCTCTTTCTATTTTTAAAGCGCTTTCTTTGATTGATTCGTCTTTATGATTTTTGTAATTTCGGATTATATTTTTTGCAAATTCGAAAACTTCTTCAGTGGGATTTTCTTGAAGTCTTTTAGCCGTTTCTTGAAGAGTTTCAAGCTTTTTTAATGTTGCATATCCTTTATATTGGGTAAAAAGTATATAAATAATAGTTGCTAGAAAAACGAAAAACGAAAATATGTATATTGTTCCTAAAATCGGAGCTTCTTTTGTCATATTTAAAAAAAAGGAAAATATATCGTATATGCTTCCTATCGTTAGCATAGTGACGAGAGATAGCCAAAAAGCCGTCTTTAAAAAACTTCCTTTTTCTTTTTGCTCATTTGCCGTAAAATCCTCTTTTTCAATTTTTTCGAATTCTTTATCCACTCTTTGAGGAGAGGGAGTAAACTCTTCTGTCGTTTTGAAAGTTTCTATTCTTGAGGGTTTTAATTCTTTCATAATTTATCCTTTAAAATCGAGTATATAATTCTATCCATTCGTATGTGATCCGGAGCTTTAGTATTTGATAAAGGAAATCTGGGAGGTTTGAATTTTGGAAATTTAAACTCTCTTTTCCAAATTTCTTCTCCCTTTAGACTTTTCGGAAGAGTCCCGACATAATGTATTGATGGAGCGTTTTCTCCTTCCACCACTCCTTTTATGCAAGATACTTTTTTACCGTCTATTTTTGCGTAAACGGTTTCGGCGGATTTTACCGAAGCTAGAACCGTAACTTCCGTTTCTATATGTTCTACGTTAAGCTCCTTTTTTATATCTCCTATCATCTCTTCCAAAAGAAGTTTGTACTCTTGGATTTGATCTTTGGGAATGAGATCGGCTTTTGTAGCGGCGAATATGACTTTTTCTATTTTCAAACCGAAAATTTTAGTAATGAAATTATTATGTCCGTATGTAAAATTTTGAAGTATTTTTCTAATACTGTATCTCATATCTTCAAAACTCTCTTTGGAATTTTCGAGAGTTTTTAAAAGATCTATTAAGACTATCTGAGTATCGAAATTTTGAAAATGATCCAAATGTAATCTTTTAACTACTTCATTGACGTATCTTTCGTATCTATTTTTAAATCTAGCGTATATTGAATCTTCGTGCGGTTTTTTCGGAATTTGGGGAGGCAGCGGAGTAAAAAGCAAAATGGGATCGTTTTCGAGATCTCCGGGTTGCAAAAAACGTCCCGGCTGGATAAAACTAAGACCTTTTTCATAAGATTTTTTCAGATACTTTTTATAAAGTTCTACTATTTCTTCATCTATGTTTTCGTCACTTTTGGAATATAAATCTATGGAATTTATTTTATTAAACCATTCGTTTGCAAATTCAGCTCTTTTTTTATCTTTGGTCATTTCGATCATATGATAAGACCAATCTTCAAAGTTTTTTCCTTGCATATCCAGATCCAAAAGCCACTCTCCCGGATAGTCTATAAGTTCCAGATCTATAACTTTGTTTTCCAACCAGCTGTAACGGCTTTTGACGGTTATCTCTATCGTGGTTTTCGTTACCGATTTCGTGGATTTGGGCCAAGTGGGATTTTTGGATCTGAAAGCTCTAACAAAATTGTAATAATCGAATCTTGAGATGGAACTTTCCGGAGGCATAAGCTTTGCGTGAAACTCTTTTTTGCTTTTTTGATGAACGAAGTCGAGTTTATCGTCTGCTAATAGCTGATAGATAAGGGAGGTAAGAAAAACGCTTTTGCCGCTTTTACTTAATCCCGTTACGGCTATTTTAGCGTTTTCTTTGAATCTGGGGATTTTGAAGGGGATGTCGATATTCAAATCAAAAAGATCCATAAAAAAGCCTCTTTTTGATTTGAATTATATCAAAATAAAGCGGAGAAGCCGTTATCCTCTCCAGTGTCTAACGGGTCCTACGTCCACGTGTACGAATCCGGATCTAGGATAATAGCCTACTCCGCCTCTTTGAAGATGCATAGCTATTCTTTTTAAAATTCTTAAAGGTACTTTAGGAATTCTGATATCGGCGGCTTTTCCTAAAATATGATAGCTATGTTTTGCGACGCCTCTTCTGTGTCTTCTTAATTCGTTGTTCGTTTCCGGAGATCTGTATCCCGATAAAAGCTCTATAGGAAGTCCTCCGGCATAACTTTGTATCGAGTGAAGAAGATCTATGAGGTTATTGTCGATTTCTCTTATTTCGTGTCTTCTGTAGTCTTCCATTATTTCGTATATTTCGTAAATGGCATCGGAGATATAAGCTCCGTTTTCGTAATAAACCGCATTTATCGATTTTCCGGTATGAATATTGAAGATGTGAATTTTTCTAATGTCGTCCGTTTTTGCTAAAATTTCGGAAGGAAGGAATAAACCGCCTATCGCTATACTCGCCGCTTTTTTTAGGAAACTTCTTCTTGAAATCTCTTCTTTGCCGCTTATGATATTAAACTCTTTTTCGTCCATATCGTTTTTCAACATCCTCCTCCTTTTGACGAAAAATTTTGAGGCAATCTATATCCATAACGAAAGTATATCGACTTTATCCATAAAAAAATTAAAGGATATTATCATTATATGGTAAAGTTAATTTTAATTTTATTTAGAAGCGAATTTGATTGAGGGAGAAGTTTGGGATTTTAATACCAAAAGTTGTATATCGTCATAATCGTATATGTCTTCATAAAGTCTGATTTGACCGTTTTCATCGGCTTTGGCAGTTATGTATTGAATGACTATGGGAATTTTGTTTTTTAAAGTTATAACATAGTGTTCACCAGAATCTATAATATCTTTTATTTTCATAAAATCCATAGAGTGTTCTTTGTTGATTATATATTTTAAAAGCTCAAGAGGTTTTTGAAGTCTTATGCATCCCGAGCTAAACATTCTTTTTCTTCTTTTAAACAGGCTTTTTTTAGGGGTGTCGTGCATAAAAACCGCAAAAGGATTTGAAAACTGAAATTTTATCTTTCCGAGCGGGTTGTAGATGCCCGGATCTTGAACGAAAACGAACGGAATGTTATCCTCTTCGCTAAATTGATTCCAGTCGATATCGTAAATATTTATTTCGTTTTCAAGTTTCCAGTTGTCGTAAACACGGATATTTTTTCTATAGAAAGATTCCGGACTCTCTTTTATCTTTTTAAGAAGATCTTTTTGGACGATCGTTTTTGGCACGTGCCAATAAGGATTTAAAATTATTGATGAGATATAACTTGTGAAAATCGGAGTGGGGCGCTTTTTTTTCCCTACTATAACCGGTATGGTCATTATGGAACCGTCTTCTTTTTTAAGGACCATTTTAAAAGAGGGAATATTTATCTCTATATACGGTTTTGTTATGTCTTTTGGGAGCCATCGATATCTTTCCATATTTAGTATTATTTTATCTATTATGGTTTCTACGGGTATATTCATAGCCTGAATCGTTTTATATCCTATATTTCCGTCCGGTAATAGGGAGAATCTTTGTTGAAATTCTTTAACGGCTTTTAGTAATTTTTTATCGTAAAGATAAGGATCTTCATCTGTTTGAGTTTCTATGCCGAGTCTTTTTCTAATTAATAAAATCCTTTCGTCTTTGTCGCCGTATCTTATGGTTTTACCGCTAGGGATGTTTTCAAATCCTCCGTTTTTTGCCAATTGTATATATTTTTTTAGAGCTTTTTGCAGATTTTTATAGTCTTCATATGGTGGAGCGAGATTTTCAAGAGCCTCTTTTATCTCTTTTTTTATAAAGTTTTTGGCTAAATAGTCTATGAGATTGATATTTCTTTTTTCTCTAAGCCATTCGAATTTCTCTTTTTTTAATTCGCTTGCTTTTACTATTTCTTTCCAGTTTCCGAAACCGTAATAAAGATCGTATGCCAAAGATATGTAGGCATCGGTGAAAAAAATATCGAGTTTTTTTATAATTTCCTCTTTTTCTTTTTTGTCTTTATAGTTTTTATCCAATATCTTTTTCGTTAAAGAAAAAATTTTTTCCTTATGATAACTTTTTGGTGTCAATCCGTGATTTTTACTCTCTTTTATGGCTTTTATGATCCAAAGAGCGTTTACGGTAAAGTGTCCGTCCTCCTTAAACCATAAGGGTCTGTAATCGTTTTCAAAAAATTTAGAATAAAATTTAAAAGTTTCTTCCCTATGATTTAAATTTTCAAATTCGTAAATATATTCTTTGTTTCTATCTATTTTGGAAGTTTCGTTGTTTTCAGTTGATATTTTTATATCCGTTTTTGTAGATACGCTTGTATTTTCATCGGCAGAAGATAAAATTATCACATTATCGGTAGCAAAAAGATAAGTATTTAAAATAAAAACCGTGATAATCGATAATGTTTTATTCATATCCTCTTCTTTTTGCGTTTTATTTTTTTATCCTAACCGATATAAATTTTAACTAAATAGAGATAAAATTTAACTTTTATGTATTTTTATTGATAATCGGTCTATTTTATATCGAATTTTAAATATTTTTCTAAAGAGTTTTCGGAGGGAGAAATGTTATAATGAAGAGAATTTATTAAGCGAAGGAGATTGCAATGGTTGAATTTTTAAAAAAGATTACAGAGTGGGTTTTGGATAAAGAGGAGCAAGCCGCTCAAAACTGCAAAATAGATCTTGAGGATTTGGAAAAACAAATAAGAGTTGTAAAAGAAAAAAGAGAAAAACTTAAAAAAGAGTGCGAAGAAAATCTAAAAGAGCTTGATCATATTTTGGAAAGACTTGATAAAATAAAGGAGAAAGAGCTCTCCTGTGAGAGATAAAACGGATTATCTCTCCTCATAAAGTCCCACATCCGGAGCTTTCCCTTTGAAAAATCTGGTTTTTTCGGTGGAAACTCCGGCATCTATACAAGGAGAGGAAGGAAGAAGATGAAAATCTCTTTTTTTAACGTTTACGAATTTCGGGTCTTTTTGAAAATTGTGTAAAATTTTATCGTAACCGTTTTGTTTGTTAAATTCTTTTACAGTTAATTTTTTCCCCCTATAATAGACGGTTTTTGTGATATTTTTACTGTTATAGATGCAATTATTTAAATAATTATTGTTTTTGACCGTTTTATGATCGTCTATGATAAGGGCTACGTAAGGAAGTTTGTCTTTTGAATTTATTCCGCAATTATATAATATATTATTTCTGACGGAGTTATTATATTTATCGCTGTCTCCGGCTCTTATTCTTATTCCGGCTTCTTCGCAGTTTATGATGATGTTATTGTCTATTTTGTTGTCGTGACTTACGTAAGTAGTTCCGTATCCTTGTATCTCTATTCCTTGAGCCGTTCCGTAAGGTTTTACGGGAGAATTTTTGACGGTATCTATGATATTGTGGTGAAAATAGTTATGATCACCGTTTAATTGGCTTCTAACGGTGGTATTTTTTATGATATTATAAAAAAACTCGTTATGATGAGCTTTGCCTTCTATGCCGTCAACTCCTATTCCTCTAGAATAAGAGATATCCTCTCCGGTTATTAGATTGTTATAAAATTTGTTATTGTAAACTCCGGGGTTTAAGGGATGTAAAGCCACTATATTTATGCCCGTATGTCCCCAGTCTTTTATATGATTGTCTCTTATTATGCAATTATACGCTCCGTTATTTAAATATACCCCGTCTATGGAGCCTCTTGTGGAAGGAGCAGGATAATGAAATCTTAGTTTTGAATCTATCAGGCATTTTTCTACTAGAATATCGTGAGAAGAGATGTATCTGCCGTCAACGTTATTATCCATTATTTGTATGCCCATTCTGCCGTAAGCGCCTATTTCGCAGTTTCTGACGATTATGTCGTAACATCCTCTAATCGCTATGGAGTAACCGTTTCCTCCCTCTATCGCTATGTTCTCGAATATTATGTCGTGTTTGTCTTTTAAAAGAATCGTTTCGTATCTTAAATTTACCTTTATGGATTCGTATTCCGATGCCGGATTTCGGCGAGAATAGAGATATAATTTTTTATCTTTCCAAAACCAAAAT
>Ga0256914_1004076_pt1 | contig 11224 bp, 10 predicted proteins | sample HulkmetaG_FD_191571 | JGI IMG/M metagenome (GOLD analysis project Ga0256914, IMG submission 191571) | Hydrothermal chimney microbial communities from Main Endeavour vent field at the Juan de Fuca Ridge, Pacific Ocean - Hulk | ecosystem: Environmental > Aquatic > Marine > Hydrothermal vents ...
ACTTGCCGCCGGCGTCGTCTTAACCGGCGGCTTGACGAAATTAGACGGAATACGCGAACTAGCTTCGGCTATATTCAACAATATTCCGGTCAGACTCGCAAGGCCGAACGAAGAGAATATAGAGGGGATGTTCGAAACTCTCAAAGAGCCCGAGTTTTCGACGGCTATCGGTCTTATTCAGTATGGTTTCGGATATTTTACCCCATATGAGATGGACTCGAACAAAAAATTAAGATACAAAGACGAAACTATCGAGCCTAGCCCGATTCAAAACCTGATGGATGACGAGGCTGAGGAGGGAGATTTAAAAGAGGATCTCGCTCTTGCGAAAAACGATTTTTCGACTCTTATAGAGGATGAACCGACAATCAAAGACGGTTTTCGAAAATTCTGGAATCGAATAACACAACTGTTCTAACAATCAAAAAGGAGAAATTTTATGTCTAATACAACAATCGGCGCACAGATAAAAGTTATAGGTGTCGGCGGCGGCGGCGGAAATATGATCAATCATATGATCAACGAAGGTGTTGACAACATTGGACTTATAGCCGCAAATACCGACGCTCAAGCACTTCAATCTTCAAACGCTGCGATCAAAATCCAGCTCGGTGAAAGAAAAACCAAAGGTCTAGGAGCCGGAATGAAACCGGAAGTCGGACGTGAGTCGGCACTTGAGAGCTTCGAAGATATAAAAGAGGCTCTTGAAGGTGCGGATATGGTCTTTATAGCTTCGGGATTCGGTGGAGGAACCGGTACAGGTGCCGCTCCCATCGTCGCTCAAGCGGCAAAAGAGGTAGGTGCTCTTACCGTATCGGTAGTTACCAAGCCGTTCGGTTTCGAAGGTAGAAAGAGATTGAAACTTGCAGAAGAGGGAATTGATGAACTAAAAAAAGAGAGTGATTCTATCGTTGTAATTCCAAACGACAAACTTCTATCTATAGTCGATAAAAATCTCGGTATAAAAGAGAGTTTCAAACTAGTTGACGATGTGTTAAGTCGTGCGGTCGGCGGAATGAGCGCCGTTGTTCTCTCGACGGGGGTAAACGATATCAATGTTGACTTTGCGGATATTCAAACGATAATGGGGCACAAAGGTATGGCGATTTTGGGCGTCGGTGAAGCCGAGGGAGACGACGCGGCGATAGAAGCTATCAAAAACGCTATAGAATCGCCGCTACTTGACAATATGTCCATCAACGGCGCTATGGGTGTTTTGGTTCATTTTCATATGCATCCCAACTTTCCACTTACCCAGATACAACAAGCGATGGATATTATTTACGATAGTGCCGACGAAGATGCGGAAGTTATTTTCGGTACAACGACAAATGAGAATCTTGCGGAAAACGAAGTAAAAATCACTATCGTAGCGACGGGTTTCGAAAATGCCAACAAAGCTTTAAACAATACCACTCCACCTTCAACTCAACCGGAGCCGGAAACAAAAAAAAACCCTATTGAAGTCCCCTCTTTCATAAGAAAAATAGCAAACGGCGAGTATATACTTGAAGATGATAAAGATCTTGATATACCGACATTTCTTAGAAGACAGATGGATTGATATTTGTTCCTTTTTGATAAAATACGGAGGCTTAAGTGCCGTCCGTATTTACCGCCGCTAAATGCGAAACGTTCTCTTGCGAATTTTCAACCATTTTCAACCATTTAAAAGCCTCGGGCATACTTTTTTGAATTCCGCCTTTACCCTCTTTATAAATCAAAGCTAAGTTAAATTGAGCAAGTACATCGCCGCTATTTGCCGCCTTTTTATACCAGCTTACGGCTCTATCGAGATTTTTCGCTACATGAAATCCGTTTTCGTACATCGTCCCAAGTAGATATTGAGCTTTTACGCTATCTCTGTTTGCAGCTTTAGCTAACCAAAAAAAAGCTTTTTCATAATCTTTTTCTACAATTATCCCTTCAAGATACATCTCACCGAGCATCGTCTGCGCATCTATATCTCCGCTTTTTGCCAAATCGAAAAACGATTCGTAAGACGTAATCGATTTTCCTTTATCCAAAAGCTCCAAATCAAAAGCTGTCATATTGTTACCCGCAAAAACGAGAGAAGTTGCCAATAGTGTGCCGAACATAATTTTTTTCATACTGTTATCCTTTATTCAAGTTAACCTATGATCGGCGAACGGGTAATTAATTTTATACTTTTTGAGGGTTTTTTCGCTAAATGGTCATAAATTTGTAGATTTTACACACTTAAGGTTTAAAAATATATCTTTTTTGTAACTCCTCATAACACTCTACTCTTCTGTCTCGAAAAAAGGGCCAAACCTTTCGCACCTCTTCGACTCTTTTCATATCAATATCGACTACCTTGACGACCTCTTCATCATCGCCGGCTCTAAATAAAAACTCTCCTTGCGGTCCGCAAACAAAAGAGTTTCCCCAAAAACGAATGCCGTCGATACAGTTGGAGTTATCCGACTCTTTGCCGCTGCGATTTACCGAGACGACATATATTCCGTTTGATATGGCATGAGAGCGCTGAATTGTAATCCAAGCATCAAGCTGTGTTGCCTTCTGCGATTCGCTATCCTCGTCGAACCACCCTATTGCCGTCGGATATATCAGAATCTCAGCACCCTTTAGCGCCATGATCCTTGCGGCTTCGCTAAACCATTGATCCCAACAAATAAGAATACCGAGTCTGCCTACACTCGTATCTATCGGTTCAAATCCGAGATCACCGGGTGTGAAATAAAATTTCTCGTAAAATCCGGGATCATCGGGAATATGCATCTTTCTATATTTGCCGGCAATCGTTCCGTCTTTCTCAAAAACTATCGAACTGTTATGATAAATTCCGGGCGCTCTCTTTTCAAACAGCGAAGTTACGAGCACGACCGAATTACTCTTTGCCACTTTCGACCAAAAGCTCATATCTTTTTCAAAATCGTCCGCATATGAAAAAGAGTCGATGTCTTCGGTTATACAGAAATAGTGTGTTTGATGAAGCTCCTGCAAAACAACCAAATCGGCACCCTTTAAAGCCGCCTCCTTTATCATCGATTCGCTTTGAGCGATCATCTCTTCTTTATTGCCGGCATATTTTTGCTGAACAAGAGCCACTTTCATATTAAGGTATCCTCTATAGCTTCATATACTTTCAGAGCTTGAAAATGCTCTTTTACATCATGACATCTAATGATAGAAGCCCCCTGCTCTACCGCCTTTAAATGAAGCGTTAGCGTACCGGGAAACCTTTCGTTTACTTGCGAAGGAACTATTTTGTCGATCAAACTTTTACGACTCGCACCTATCAACAGCGGAAGATTGAAGTGTAAAAAGTGATTTAGATGTTTTATCAAAAGTAGATTATGAGCGACCGTTTTACCAAATCCTATCCCGACATCCAAAACGATCTCTTTTATACCGAACTTATAAGCTTTTTCCACTCTCATTGAAAAAAAATCGTCTATATCGGTTATGACATGATCGTATGTGGGATTGTTCTGCATTATTTGGGGATCGTTTTGCATATGCATTATTACGGCTTTCGCGCCGTATGAAGCGCAAAGATCGCACACCTTGTCGTCTTTTAATCCGGTAATATCGTTCACGATGCCAAAACCCCTCTCAAGAGCGTAAGATATCGGTTTTGGAGCGTAACTGTCTATACTAAGAGTAACTTTTTCGTAAACCTCTCTTTCATAAAGTATATCGACTATATTTTTTATCCTATCAAGCTCCTCCTCCTGAGTTACCGGCTTTGAACCGGGACGAGAAGAGACGCCTCCTATATCGATTATATCCGCGCCGTCCTCAATCATCCGTAAAATTTTTTCTACCGCATTTTTATCTTTGAAGCGGCTTTTATGATAAAAGCTATCGTCGTTGGCATTTATAACACCCATAATTTCGACTCTTTCTCTTTTAGAAAAAGAATAACCCTCAAGTATATCCGCCAACTTTTTTAATCCGAAAGGTTGAAACTTCTCTTTTTTTATCAAAACCCTGCGCTGTTTGGGATTTACTATCAAAAGAGCGTTAACGGTTTTACTTTTGCATAAGATCGTATCTTTTTCGACCGCAAGTTCCGCTCCGACCGAGAGAGCATCCTGCTTTAAAATATTTGCCGCGGGAGTTTTAATATCTTTTATATAAAAAAGCTCGCATCCGAACTTCTCTTTCATGATCTTAATTCCCTCTTGAGTGGAACCTATCTTATTCAAAAGTTTTTTCGCATCGCTGTTTGAATCAAGCTTTATAACTCTCATCTCTTTCTCGTTTTAGCCTCGTATATCGTAAGCAGCAATAAAGAGAGTATATTTTGCGCTCTGGTATTTAACTGAGCAAGTTCGAACGAAACGTCGAAAAGCTCAAGTTCGCTTTGCGTAAATTCGATAGAGCTGTTTACACTGCTTTGAATAAAAAGTTTTTCTATAACTCTTAAAAGCTCATCTTTTTTGAGATTTTGATTCTCTTTTAAAAATGAAAAGATCATGGAGAGATCAAGTTTGGATATATCAAGATCAAGAGGGCTATGACTCTTTTGCATACTCAAAACCTCCGAAGGCATACGGGATCTTATGGTAGGCAAAAGTGAATTTTTCGAACGGCTTATTAATATAAAATAAGTATCTTCGGGCGGCTCTTCAAAAAGTTTCAAAAGGGCGTTTTGAGCATATACGTTATACTCCAAAGCGGATAAAACGATAATCTTTTCCCTCTCTTCGGCTATATACGCCTCTTTTATAACGGCTGCCGCGTTTTCCACTTTGAACTCGTCAGTAAAGAAAGTTTTGACGATCGCACCGTCTTGATCGAGAGTTTGCAAAACTGTTGTCGCGGCGAACTCGACGTTTGAACATACGACTATCTTCGAACTATTCACAATACACTCTGAATATCTACTTCGCAAAAGAGTATGGCATCGATACTTTTGTCAAAAAGCGTTAAAAGCTGAATCAACTTTATATCTAGATCTTCGTCTTTTGAACTGAGAGAAAAAGAGTTTTGAGCACTCTCGTCCAAAAGCCACAATAAAGAGTCGCTTTTGCTTTTTGCAATTTGAGCTCTAGGATCGCTTCCCCTTCCGATATAAAAAAACATATGATCGTTCGGAAACGCCAAAGAGAGCATATCCTCCAAAATTTTCAACTGTTCGCTATCGTTTATTTTATCTAAATATGGGAAAACGGTTCCTAACGAAATGATGGGCAAAAGAGGTCTTTGCGTATCGAATTTATTAAGTCTCATAAGCGCATATCGCGCAAACCACTCTCTCTCTCGATCAGTAACAAGCAGAAGTGTTCTGGCGCTCATAAGTTGCTCGATCGCCGCCGCCGCAATAGCTACCCAGTCAAAACGCCTCTCCTCCATCCAACTCATAGCCGATCCTTTCGAACGAATCTGCTCCAGAGTCCAGTTGGAGAAATCTTTAGGAGTCGTCTCTATTGTCAAGTCCGTAAGCCTCATGCAATATTCTAACCGCAAGTTCACCGTATTTCTCAGCTACTATCATAGAAATTTTTATCTCGCTGGTACTTATCATCTCTATATTTATATTCTCCTTCGCAAGAGCGCTAAACGCTCTGCTAGCCACTCCGCTATGAGATTTCATCCCCACACCCACTATAGATACTTTTGCGATATTCGAATCGAATTCGAGATTTTCACTTGCGTCAAGCCGTCGCAAAACGGTTTTTGTTTTATCCAGTTCATTCTCCGGTATAGTAAAACCTATATTAGCCGTACCGTCTTGTCCTACATTTTGAATGATCATGTCAACGTTTATATTGTTAACCGCCAAAGTCGAGAAGATCTTCGCGGCGATTCCCGGTTCATCTTTTATATTTCTAAGAGTGATTCTAGCCTGATTTTTATCAAGCGCCACACCGCTTACAATCGGTTGTTCCATTATATTGTCTTCCTTTGTGATAAGTGTACCTTCGTTATCGTTGAAACTGCTTCTGGTAACAAGATTTACATTCAACTTCTTCGCGAGCTCCACCGATCTGTTTTGTAAAACTTTCGCACCCATAGAAGCGAACTCCAACATCTCGTCATACGATATTTTATCTATCTTCTGAGCTCTTCGCTCTATTCTCGGATCGGTAGTATATACGCCGTCAACATCGGTATATATCTCACAAAGATCGGCATTTACCGCTCCGGCGATCGCTACGGCGCTAAGATCGCTTCCTCCGCGTCCTAGAGTCGATACCTCATCCTCCTTGGTAATACCTTGAAAACCGGCCACAACGACAATTTTACCTTTATTTAAATGATCTTTTATCGACTTGGTATCGATCTTGTCGATTCTGGCACTTGTATGTACGCTGTTTGTATATATCCCCGCTTGTCTTCCGGTAAGTGCGATAGCGTCAAAACCCTTCTCCTGAAGAGCGATCGCCAAAAGGGCGCTTGTCACTCTCTCTCCCGCACTTAAAAGCAGATCCATCTCACGAGGTGAAGGATTTTTACTAAAATAGTGTGCAAAATCCGTCAATTTATTCGTCTCCCCGCTCATCGCCGAAACAACAACTATTACATCATGTCCCTCTTCTTTCGTTTTAGCGACTCTTTTTACGACATTTTCGATACGTTCAAGATCACCGACACTCGTACCGCCGTATTTTTGTACTATAAGCATTTAACTACAATCCTCATCTTAAGATAAAAACCCCTCTTTATGAAAATAGTCCAAGACCTTTTTGTAAATAGGTTTTTTCATATGCGTAACATAATCAAAAAGTTTGTTCTTATCTACGAATCTGTACTCTTTAAATTCGGGTATTTTCGTATTTAGCTCGATTTTCGCATCCGGTTTGAGTTTGACGAGGAAATATTTTTGTGTTTGACCGTCATAGGGATAACGCTTTTTTGTCGCTTTATTCGGAAAATCATAACTTAACCACTGCGGATATTCCGAAAGAATCTCCACTTCACTCGTACCAATCTCTTCGAGAAGTTCACGATAAAGCGCTTCTTGGGGATTCTCACCCTCATCTATTCCACCCTGCGGAAATTGCCATACATCATCGCGAAAATCGCTTCTGTTGGCTATAAATATCTCGCAGCACATAGGATATCTGGATGACAAAATCACGGCAGCCACATTAGGTCTGTACTTTTTCGCCTTTGACATGCCAACCCCTTCCCTGATTTTTTTCATGATATACTACCCAAAAAAAATTTCAAAAAAGGTTAAATTTGCTCCTATATCTTCATATACCTTTTTGCGACAGCAAGTGCCACTACTGCTCTTTTAACTCTTACACGAATTACCGTCATATGCAAAACGACTATATGAAAGCGATAATAAAACAACTTCGGTACGAACTGAAAAAATATGACGTAAAAAAAGAAGGGATAGAAACTCTCTTCATAGGAGGAGGTACCCCAAGTTGTATAGATGCTAACTTATACGAGCCATTTTTCAAAACGATAGCGCCGTTTTTGGAAAAAGACGCCGAAATTACGATAGAAGCCAATCCTAATTCAGCTACATCCAAATGGCTAAAAGCGATGAAAGATCTCGGAGTAAACCGTATAAGTTTCGGCGTACAAAGTTTTAATGAAAGAAAACTTAAAACGCTCGGTCGAAACCATACGCCAAAAATGGCGCAAGAAGCGGTAAAAAACGCAAATTTATGCGGTTTTTCAAACATCTCGATAGATCTAATTTACGGAACGTACATAGATAACGAAAAGATTTTACAATACGATCTTGATATCGCCTTTAATCTTCCGATAAACCATTTAAGCGCTTACTCTTTGACTATTGAAAAAGAGACTAAGTTTTATAATAAAAAATCGGTCAAAAACGATGATGAGAAGTTGGCTCTATGGCTTGTCGAGAGTATAAAAGATAGAGGTTTTCAACAGTATGAAATCTCCAATTTCGGTAAATATCGCTCAAAACACAACTTGGGATACTGGCAATATAAAGATTATATCGCCATAGGAAGCGGAGCTGTCGGATTTATGAAAAACAGTCGTTTCTATCCGCACAAAGAGATACGAAGGTATATAGACGATCCCCTCTTTAGAACCGTCGAGAACTTAAGTGAAGAAGATATGATATTGGAAAAAACTTTTCTTGGTCTAAGAAGCGTAGTCGGTGTTGACAGATCAATCTTCAATCAAGAAAGACAAAGTAGAGTCGAAGATCTGATAAAAGAGAAAAAAGTTTTCGAAAAAGATTTCAAGATCTATAACATAGACTTTTTTATAAGTGACGAGATAGCTCTTTATATAGTGAGTTAGGGTATAATTTATATATTAAAGTAAAGGATTTTTTTTGGACTATCTAAAAATTGAAGGCAAAAACCGTCTTAAAGGCAGCGTAACGATCGACGGAGCGAAAAATGCGGCTCTTCCTCTTATCGCGGCGACGATTTTATCTAAAAGATCCGTAACGATCGATAATCTCCCTCCCGTAAACGATATATTCACTATGCTGAAACTTCTTGAAAATCTCGGAGCCGAATATCGATTTAAAGACAATAAAGCGACTATCGATACGACATCTATAAACAATACCACCGCAAAATATGATATAGTCAGAAAAATGCGCGCTTCCATACTTACTCTAGGGCCTCTTCTGGCACGATTTGGTACCTGCGAAGTTAGTCTTCCGGGAGGATGCGCCATCGGTCAACGACCGATAGATCTCCATCTAAAAGCTCTTGAGATGATGGGAGCCAAAATAGAGATAAAACAAGGATATGTAATCGCCAAAGCACCAAACGGACTAAAAGGCGCGACTATCGTATTTGACAAAATTACCGTAACCGGAACCGAAAATATCGTTATGGCGGCGGCACTGGCGGATGGAGAGAGTCGCATAATAAACGCGGCGAAAGAGCCTGAAGTGGTACAGCTTTGCGAAGTCCTCAACGATGCCGGTATAAAGATAGAAGGAATCGGAAGCGACGAACTTCTCATACGAGGAAGCGATAGAGAACTTTTGGATATCAAAGATTTTACGGTAATTCCCGATCGTATAGAAGCGGGTACTTATCTGTGTGCCGGTGCCATTACGAACTCTTGCATAACTCTAAAAAAAGTAAATCATGCGCATTTGGTATCGATTATATTGAAACTTCAGGAGATGGGCTACGATTTTGAAATCGAGAAAGAGCAGATCACGATCAAACCGGCTTCTAGAATCAAAGCTTTTCGCATCTCCACAACGGAATATCCCGGGTTTCCTACGGATATGCAAGCTCAATTTATGGCTCTTTCACTCATCGCAAAAGGTACCAGTACCATTGAGGAACGCCTCTTTGAAAACCGCTTCATGCATGTCAGCGAGTTGAATCGTATGGGTGCTAATATAACTCTAAATAACCATATCGCGACTATCGACGGTGAAGCGAAATTATACGGAGCGGATGTTATGGCTACCGATCTTCGAGCAAGCTCCGCACTGGTTCTAGCCGCTCTCATAGCCGACGGAGTAACAAAAGTCCATAGAATCTACCATCTTGATCGAGGATATGTCAAACTTGAAGAAAAACTGCAAAAATTAGGTGCGAAAATTGAACGAATGAGAGAATAAGCTTATATTAAAACCACTCTTATTTTAGAATAGTTTAATAATTATAAGATAAAATTAAGTATATCAAATAAGGATATATTTATGAGCGAGAGACTTTTTCGTATTCAAATATTTCAATATACTCTCTCCACCTTATATATGTATCCTCTTCGTATATACAAAAACGACTGTTACGAAAATTTTTTCAACGCTTTATCCGAAGATAGCGAAACTATAAAAAAACTTACAACCCTTTTAAATACGAACCGACAACAGATTATTCCCTCGATAAAAGAGGCGCTTAAGTCGGATCCTCTAAGATATAGTCAACCCATATGCGATATTTTAAACTCTTACAGCGCAAAGCTGCGCTCTTTTATGTGGTTTACGAGACATAGCAACTCGCTGGCGTTTACACGGGAGTTAAAATCGAACAAGGCATTATGGCTTCATCTTATGTTGTACGCGCTATTCGATAAGAGATATATTGAAAAGAATTTCGACAAACCGAAAATTGAAGAGTGTCTTGCCGAGATGAAATCCATTTATATCAAACTGGATCGAAACTACACGATAGTGATCGGCCGTCTTTTCGAAAAAAAACAAAATATAGATGAGATCATTCAAAATATAATCGATAGATTTAAAATAAACAATATCGATATATTCGAGATGACCAAACTAGCCCATAAAAGAAACTTTTTCGAAATAGAAGAGGTCAAAAGAGAATCCGTTGTTATAAAAAAAGCTTTTAAACTTTTTCTAGACATCGTGGATGATCTCCCGCCAAGCATTCCCAAAAAACATCTTGAAAAGATAGCCATTTTCATCTATATGCAAACTTACAAAGAGTCATGCGAGTACGTTCTGAATCTCGATAACTACTCTATCGTTTATAAAGACAACAAACTAAGAATCGATTTCAATAAAAAACATCCGAACACAAAGTCGTCACAAGAGTTATATAAAAAGTATTACCAAAAATATCTACTTCATAGAAGTTTTTCACAAAACGAATTCACTTCAAGGCTAAAAAGCTCTCTCGCAAAAAAATATACCGCTTTTAACGAAGGAAACGAATTTACGCCGATCGACGAAGTCATCCAAAGAGTTTGCGGTTCACTAAATGCCGACGGAGGCTGTTATATAAAATACAACCTATCGAAACAGACATTCAAAAGAGCGGCAAAATACGGTGATAAAGAGTATATTCTCGGAATTTCGAAATATATAACGAAAATCAATCAAAAAGATAAAGCCACACTAAAAAAAAGCAGGGTTTTGAAGATCGTAAACAATTACTACAGCGACAAACCCAACCGCAGCATCTCCGACATGATTATCTTCAACTACAAAGAAAACGCCCTGTTGCAACCGGTACCGAATAAACCGATCTACTCCAATATCGCCATCCCGGTAACGTTTAAACACAAGCTTTTAGGTATTTTACTCATAGATAGCTTCAGAAAAAACAGTTTTACGAAAAACGATATACAACTTGTACTCTCGATCACCAACGCTCTTTCGGTTCAAATTTACGACAATATAGTGGAAAAAAAACTCTTCGCCATCATAGAAAATATCCCTAACAAAACTCAGCTGGACGATAATAAAGATATGAAAAATAGATTGACGAAATTGACTAGATATATAAACAGTATCTTTTTTAGTATCGGCGTTGAGATATGGATATATCAAAACGGACAATTCAAA
>Ga0256914_1004077_pt1 | contig 11222 bp, 6 predicted proteins | sample HulkmetaG_FD_191571 | JGI IMG/M metagenome (GOLD analysis project Ga0256914, IMG submission 191571) | Hydrothermal chimney microbial communities from Main Endeavour vent field at the Juan de Fuca Ridge, Pacific Ocean - Hulk | ecosystem: Environmental > Aquatic > Marine > Hydrothermal vents ...
ATTGTCCTACATTTACATCTGCTAAAGCTACTAAAAACAGGTGATTATCTTTGACCTCTATAGCCAATTTTTTATCATAAACTTTACCATTTTGAGTCATGACACTCACAGGAATTTTATAAAATCCACCCCTTTTAATCTTCTCAAACACAAACTTTCCACTTCTATCCACACGAATCTCTTGATTATCAATTTTTAGTAGATAGTTTGGAGAAATTCCCTGACCATAAACTCTAACTCTTGCCCCTTCAATTGGTATAGATCTACTCTTTAGATTACTATGTCCAAAAATTTGAGCCTCAATATCATCTCGATGAGCATAGTCTGGTTTACCCTTTTTGAGAATTACCACTCTAGGAGAGGTCTGATCAAAATTACCTGCATCATCATAAACTCTCAAAACATATTCAAGCTTATCACCAAGAAAAAATGTAGTTTTTTTCTCATCTGCAATATCCCAATCAATCTCTGAGGGGAGATATTTACCCTCAAAAAGTTTAATAGGCTCTTTTTTGCCATGATTATCAACTCTATAGATAAGAAGTTGATATCTTTTGATAAAGTCACTATAGTTATTGTAGATATGAAATGTAAGAGGTTTATCCATTTGACCATTAGATGCCAAAAATGTATCTCTTGTTTTTATATCCAAATGAGGGGTAAATTTAATAGGATCACTTGTAACCCATATAACTCCACCATTATCCAAATATGCTCTGCTCTTTACCTCTTTTTGATATGAGACTTCCCTTGTTTTTATACTCTCTCTAGTGAGTGTTACATCTACTCTTCTATTTTTTTGCATACCACCACTAGGTTTATCATTTGGGGCTATTGGTTTTGATTCAGCATGATCTATAATTTTTGCCCCATAAGGGATATTAGCAGACAAAGAGCTAAACAAAATAGATGAAGTAAACAAACTTATTTTAATAATTTTCACTATGCACCCCCTTCTCTCTTTAATGCATCCCTACAAGCCTTATTGCTAAGTCCTAGCTTAGTACACTCTTTTTTTGTTCGTGGAATATTTGGTTTACCCCACCAATCATATTTGGGATTAAATTTTACCTCTTTATCTACATCATCATAGATAACAGAAACTTTTTGCATTTGGGTATCATTAAGATGACATTTTAGGGCAACATAGACACTTTGAGCTCTTTTGTATGCCAACTTTTTGTTATACCATGCAGGAGCTCTAGCATCTGTATTACCCTCTATTATAAGCTCTCCACCGCCATAAGCCTTTAACTTTTCTGCCATCTTTTTTATTGTTTTGGCTTGATCTGGTCTAATACAGTTTTGATCAGAATCAAAATATATTGAACCTATAGGGATACTCTCCTTTTGAATATAACGCTCCTCTTTTATATCATTCTCAAAAACTATCTTTTCTCTTGAAAACTTTTCAACTTGAGGTAATTTCACACTAAAATTAACTACATTTAATCCACTAGAAGTGACTCTATAAACTCTTGGATTTTCTGATAAAATTATAGTTCCATTAGGAAGTGTAGTTGGATCAATTTTGAGGATAATATTTCTTCCACGCCCTCCAAATAGGCTTTTGATATCATCAGAGACATGATATCTTCCATATCCATCTGTCTCAATCACCATACCATCAACACCAACAATTCTTACTCCAGCAATACCCTTCTCACAACAACTATCTTGGATTCCATTTTGATTTTTATCATCAAAAATTTTACCAATAATCAATGAGTTATCCATAAAGGGGATAGAGATAACTCGAACAGTAGCAATAGTACGATTACTAACTAAAATACCATTAGCATCTACTACTGAAGCCTCATTTATATGCTCTCCCTCTGCTACACCAATTCCAACTTGAAGAAGATAATCAATTTTAATAGACTCTTTAGAATCAAAGTCAATCCCTTCAAAAATAATAGGATCACTCCCTGTTGGTTCTATTTTGCTCTTAACATCATCTTGAGTATTTAATACTCCATCTACACCTGCCCTTATAATAATTGCCGACTTTTTTACAAATGAAAATCCATCAGGAATATTATCAGCTACACTTATATCACTTTTTGTAAATTTTGATTGGTTAGAAACAGTAATAGAGTATGGAACAAAATCACCAATACTTACCTCTTTTTTTTGTGAGACCTTATTGATAACAAAAGCCAAATCAACACTCTCAACAACATTACCACTATCAAGAGGAATATGATTATTAAATATCCCCATATCACCTATAGCTATCTCAAGATTCAAAAAGTATGTAGTATCTTCTTCTAGAAGTGGAGCATCTGCTTGAAGTTGAATTTGACAACTATCATTATTCAATAATTTATCAACAACACAAAATCTCTCTTGAGTACCACTTTTAAAAGGCTCTTTTTGAGCGTTAATCTGTGAAGATGGAAATATATATCCATTAGGTGGAGTTATCTCTATTTTATATATACTTTTAGATTTGGGACAAGAGGGATCTGCACCAAAATTGATATCAATCCAATAAAAACCATCATCTCTTGTAATCTGAGATTGCCCCAAATTTAACAAACATTGTGAAGGCAAAAGAGTACCTTTATCATCTGTTATAGATACTTTAGCTCCAGCAATTGTCTCTCTAGTAAGAGCATCATAAACAACACCCGTAGGGTGAAGAGGCAAATCTTTTACTACAACTTCTGAAGGCTTAATATCATGAGTAGTCTCTACACCCATAAGATCTAAATAGGTATTAAAAAACTCTACTCTATATTTTCCACCAAAAATATTTGAAACACTATATTGACCATTTTTATCTGTTTTAATATTAGATACAATCTCTCCCATCTCATTAATAATATGAACACTCCACCCCTCCATTCTCTTTTCATTATCATTAATATCATAACTATTATCTGAATCTAACCAAATAGTACCTCGAATTGTTATAGGATAATGAATAGTTACTATAGCTTGATTTGACTCAGTAAAATCTTCATCTTTAATAGTATATTTAATAGGAGTAGGCTCACCTACAAAGGTATCAAGAGGAGTAAAAATAATCGTACCAGCTACAACACTCCAAATCCCCTCATTAATTACAATAAGAGAGTCTCCTGCGTTTAAAGTTCCAACAATTTGCAAAGAGACAGGATCAAGTGCCTTATCATCTGATACCTTTTCATCATTTTTTAATACATCTATAACAGTTGGTTTTCCTACAACACCAACAACAGTATCATCTTTGGCAAAAGGGATAAAAGGAAAATAATCAACAACTACTTTTGCCTCATTTGATTTGGTTTTATCTTCATTTTCTACAGTATAATAGATTTGTGTTGGATCATTTTTCATATTGGTATCGGGAAGAAATGTAATATAGCCATTATCAGGATTTACCACCCATATACCCTCATTTGGTACATCTAACTCTTTTGCATCATCAGACAAAACTGCACCTTCTATAGGAACAATTTTTACACTAGTAGGATCTAATCTATTATTTGCATCTATATCCTTGCCATATCCATTATCTTCAAAAATATCTACTACAGTAGGATTTGTTCCAGATATTGGCTGATTATTTCTCTTGTAATCATCTTTGGCAATGGGAATAACTTCTCCATTTTCTCCAAAATTAAATGAATCAATAAAAATTATCTTATAATCTTCAACTTCACCATCTCTAACTTTTTCACCACTAAAAAGATTATCATGGGGAGGTAAGTTTTGCTCAGTTGAGTATCTAAATCTTGCATAGCTATCACCTTTAGAGATATCTTTAGGAATATCTACTACTATAGTAACTGTATCTTTTGCTGAAGAGAGATAGTTATCAATAATTTTCTCTCCACTATCTTCAAAGTCACCATCTCTATTAAAATCAATCCAGCCACTTAAATAACCATCCTCTACACCATTAGTTTGGATATTTAGAGTAACTTTTTCTCCAATTTTGAGTCTTTGATTTGAAAGAGATTTACTATCAACATAGACACCATCTTCATCATCTCCATCTTTATCAGCTTCCACACTATATTGATCCAACACATGATCATCATCACCATATTTTGACCCCAAATATAATTTACTAGCTTGTGTAGATATTTGAGGTAATTTATGAGCAGCAATACCATAGCTAGATGGTGCATCTCCTGCATCTATACGCCCACCGCCATTACATGCTAGAGAGTCAATATCACTATTACCACCAAAAATTGCTGCTTTTAACATATCTCCATTTGAGATATCAATAGAGTATAGATTTCTTATGCCATCATGTTTAGCATCATCATTCTCAACATAAAGAAGACCATCTCCTGCAAAACTCAATCCTCCTGAATCAATAGGAAACTCTAGCTCTATTGGATTTTTTGTACTATTAGAAGCTAAATCAACCTCATAAAGAGTGGGCTTAAGAGTAATAGTATCATCACCTACCACATAAAATTTATCTGTTTTTGAATCATAAGCCAAACTTCTAAGAGTAATATTATCAGAAATTTTAATAGGCATACCAGCCTTAAGAGTTAAAGTATCCATATCCCATTGATAAAAATCAATCCAAGCACCACTTGTTATTACTATTGCCGATAGATACTCTTTACCACTAACAGAATCTACATGAGATGTAGCACCTACAACTTCACTCCATCCACCAACAATAATGTTAGATTTAATACTCTCTCGTGTAGAAGCACTATTTAAATGATCAATACTATAAGTATACAAATTACAATCACTACCATCATTACAATCAAAAAGGTATAATTTTTCATTACTCACACGATAGAAGGATCCTCCAACATTAAAAGGCTTATCAACTGCTATTTCAGTAGCACTAGGAAGGGGAGAACTTCCTGAATCTGGGGAGATAAACCAAGCTCTATTACTATCTTTACTCACACCATAACACTGAGCAATACCAGCAAAAAGATTAATTTGTAAAAAAATAGACAATAATATTAGGATATGTTTGATATGCATATAAAAACTCCTTCTAGATCTAACTCATATTATCGACTAAAAGAAGTTTTTTTTAAGTTTTTATTGAGGAGGTTTTATATCCTTTACCATATCGTGAAGTTTTGCATTTTGTTCAAAACCTGAAGGAAGAAGCTCTATATCTCCAGTTTTTTTCAAAATTTTAGCAACAGCTAAAAATAGAAAAGACCCCATAGGAAGTACTGTAATACCGCCACCTACACCCATTCTAAAAAGATCAGCCAGTTGATCTTTAATAAAGATTTTTTCATCATCTGTTTTATCTTTTTTGGAGATAAGTTTTAACATGACTCTTGTCTCATGATACTCAATATGAGCACCTATTTTCATTTTAGAAATAACATTATTAATACGATTTTTCATAACAGAAGATTCCCCTAAAAAGATATTGTTTTTAAGGATAATTAAGTTTTGTTTAATTTAAGATTAAAGAAAAATATAAATTTAAGATATTAAATATTCATGGGAAAGTTTTCCCATGAAGTTAACAATAATCCGCCAAAAGCCCATTTTTGAGAGCTTGATATGTCTCATCACCTACAAGCTGCTTGACAATAGATAATCCAAAACATATTGCAGTACCAGGTCCCCTTGAAGTCACAATTCGACCAGATACAACAACTTTATCTTTATCTGTAAAGTTTCCACTCTTTATACCCTCTTCATACGAAGGATAACAGGTATAATCACCCTTAATTAAACCCGCTTTTTCAAGAGCAATAGGTGCAGCACATATAGCACCAATTGGCTTAGAAGAGCTATCAAACTCTTTTAATAACTCTTGCACCCTATCACTATCACGAAGATGCTCCGCACCAGGTATACCACCAGGTAAAACAATCATATCAAAGTCTTCACTTTTAATATTTTTCAGTTCATTATTTGCAACAATAGTAATACCATTTGAACCAAGAACATTACGACGATCATCCAAAGAGGCACTAACAACCTCTATACCACCTCTACGCAAAACATCAATTATAGATACAACTTCAATCTCTTCAAATCCCATTGCCAACGGAACTAATACACTTGCCATGATAAGATCCTTTTACCTATTTAATTTTCTCTAAATATTCACCTTTTACAGTGTCTACACGAACTTTATCACCCTCAAGGACATGATAAGGTATTTGAATTACAGCACCACTCTCTAGTGTTGCTGGTTTTTTACCACCTTGTGAATCACCTTTGAAATTTGGACCAGTCTCTGCAATTACCAACTCTACAGTTGAAGGAGCCTCTACATCAATTGCATTTCCATTATGAAAAAGAATCTCAACATTCATGCCATCAACAATCCATTTTTCAGTATCACCAACTTGATCATAAGTCAAACCAACTTGATCATAAGTAACAGTATCCATAAATTGTAACATCTCCCCATCATCATATAGATATTGCATTGTCTTTTGTTCTAAATCAGGTTTTGCACACTTATCACCTGCATGAAAAGTCTTCTCTACTACTTTGCCATTTAAATATGATTTAATTTTGCATCTTACAAATGCTGCACCCTTACCTGGTTTTACATGTTGATACTCTGTTATTTTATATGGTTTACCATCTAACTCTATTTTAAGACCTTTTTTAAGATCTCCCATTGAAATTGAAGCCATTGCCTCTCCTATCTTAATTTTAAGCGATTATAACAAAAAGCATATATAAATAAAAATGACAAACTATGTAAATTTTATATAACTTTTTGGCTATAATTAAAATATTATTTCATAAAAGGAGAATTAGATGAATAAAAGTTTAGTCTATTTTATCGTCGCTGTACTTGTTATTATTATTGCTGCACAAGCATATTCTACATACATAGATGCTAATCCAGAAGTGGCAACTACATCAGTAGAAACAACTCACTAATATAGAGTCATTCCCCAAAGAGGGGGAATGACTTTTCATTTAATTTATTAAAGTGCATCTAGTTGTGATGCTAAAATATCTTTTCTTTGATTTACAAAGTCACGAAGTTCACCATCTACATAATCATTAAATTTTTGCTCTTTTGCTGGCCAGTGAGCAGGTATAGACATATAGTTTTTCCTTGGAGCTATAAGCTCATCTATAATTCTATTTACATTTACAGGGTCAAATGTGCTATTTAGTAGATTATTAAATTTTGTTTTAAACTTTGCCTTAAATGCACTATTAGTTAATAGACCTCTTAATAATTTTGTAATCATAGGACCTGATCCCGTTGCAACATCAAAGTAGTTCTTTTTATTTGCAGGGGCTCTAAAGCCTAAATCTATATCATCAAGTATCCATCTCCATTTGGCACCCTCTTTTCTCTCTCTCCAACATCTATGATTAGCCCATATCCAATCAGTATTACCGACATAAATCATAACAATCATGTAATCCATATAACTATCTATATCAACCATCGTGGCAAGGGTATTATAGTTTTCAGCAGTTGATAAATCACTATTCTTGATATAATCAAACAACTTATTATATTCAACCATATCTCCTTTTTTAATACGATTTCCTCTATTTATGATATCCAAATTTTTTCTATTAATTTCAGGATGATTAGATTTTAGATAATCAGTATCCTTAGATTCTCTAATATTATATATCCCCCAATAATCACCATTTAAAAACATTTGCACTGTTTTATATTCTTGATAATCAACATCTAGTTTAGCATCTTTAACAAGAGCTGCTGCTAACATATCTAATATATATAACCCCTCATATCCAACTCTAAGTTTTAATGATTTTAGACTCTTCATATTTGGCTTATCATCAAAAAATATATTTTCGAGTGATGAAGTACCATATTTTTTACCAAGCTCTAATTTAAATGATTTTTTACTAACTTTTCTAGAACATCCTCCCGCTATTGATATATCAGAGTCAAAAGAGACTATTTTTTGTCTTGATGAATCAAAATACTCTATAGATGCAGGTCGTCTCCACTCTTGCCCATAATTTACAGGTACAGTTGCACTTTTTGAGCACTGTTTTAGAGGTGCTCCATTTTTACCCTCTACATATATTCCAATCATATCATCATATAGATATTCTGAATTCATAGCTACTGCAAAAATAGGCAAATTAGTATCAACTTCATTAACAAAATATGTATTACTAGCAATTGAGCTCAAAAGATGATCACTCTCTAGTGCCACAGCTCTGACTGTTTCTGTTTTATCAATATTTATTGCCTCTGTATATAGTGTAGATTTTGTTGTTGGAGTACTGCCATCAGTAGTATAATATATAGAAGCTCCATTATCAGCTCTTAACATTAATGAGTCGGATCCATTATATATAAATTCTGGTTCGGGAGTTGGTAATAGTTGAGTCAAAATTTCACCATTTTTTGCATTTGGCGTAGGAGTCATATAGAGTACTTCTCCTTGTGTATTTGCTATTGAAACATCTCCTTTTGTACCTTTATATTTAATGGTATCAATAATGCTCCCACTTCTATCTGCAAATGTAATTTTAGCTTTTTTTGAAGAGAGACCAAAATTGGTATGAAGCTCTTTTCCTACCATATCCTCTTTATCTGCCCAAATCAAGAGATATCCTTGAGCATCAATAGTTGTATTAGCTGGTATTTGCCACAATTTTGTATTATTTTTATCATTACTCAGATAATATCCACCAATATCTACTACTTCATCCGAATTGTTATAAAGTTCAATCCAATCTGAAAAAGCATAAAAATCAGTATCAAAATTTATAGTTGCATTAGATGGTAAAAGTTCATCAATATGAACACCTTGTTCAAACTCTTGTGCATGTACATTACTTACATGAGCGGGAGGAGTGGCTATAGGAGTAGAGTTGCTAGTATCACTACTACTATTATTTATTATATTATTTGTATTAGTAATACTATCCTCCCCTCCACTACCGCCACCACAAGCAGTAAAGGTAGATAAAGTTATACCAAATACGATATATTTTAGAGATGATGAAAAATTCATATTTATATTCCTTAAAATTATTTTCTTATATATAGGTCTAATTGCTAAAACCAGCAGAACCATGAATATCTGATGTAGTCCAATTCTCAGCTCTGGAGTTATCACTATCTGGGTTAATCAAAATAACTGTTTTACCATTACCTTTAGCATCGGGCCAACTCTTATCATAACTAATAGAGTCAATCAATAAACCATTTTTATCAAAAACTCTTATACTATCTTCACTACCTAGTCCAAAGTCAAGATTACCTACGGCTTTTACATTGGGATAGTGTTTCTTGAATAGTTCCAAATTACCTGCCAAAACAATATATTCACCTGCTTTTAATATAGTATTATTTGGTATTTTAAAAGAGCCAAATACCTTAGCATCTTTAATAATCCATGATGAAAGATCAATATCTTGAATATCATTATTATAAAGCTCTATCCAATCTCCTGTTTTGAAGTTTTTATCTGAGTTGTAATTAAATTCATTAATAACTATTTTTGGTGCTTGAGCAGGTTCAAAAAATGGACCAATTGTCAAATTAGAGTTTAATAATATTTTTCTATTATTTCTTTTTGATCCATCACTCCACTGTACAAATCTATAACCATTATCTGGTACAGCTTTTAGAGTTACAGATACATTAGCAAAATATGGAGCACTAAAATTATCAGTTAATGGAACATCATCTATTAAAACTGTTCCATTTGCTACTTTTGGAATTGTTAAATCCAAATTTACACTAAGATTAAAATGACTTTTGATATGGTCTCTTACATAAGGATTTCTCTCATATGCATAATTAATCATTCTCTGGATACTTGATTCCCACCTAGGTCTATTAAGTGGTTTTGAAAATTGTGGTTTCCAAAAAGCATAGTGTCTATCTATCTCTGGTTCAATTGCAGCCTTTGCCTTCAAGATAGTCTCCTCAACTCTATTAGGCATAAATGTTGTATTTAGATGTGTCAAAAATCTACCAGCAAAATCACTTTTAAACTCTGGATTTTTTAATAAATTTGCAAAAATAACTGCTCTCCAGTCACCTTTTGTAATCCTAGCTAGAGTATCTGTATCCGTACTATATAGATCAACATAAAGACCTAATCCAAAATCAGTATCGTGTAGAAACCATCTCCATTTTGATTTATCATTTTTTTCTCTCCAAAAACGAACATTTTTCCCAAGCCAATCTGAATTTCCTATAAACACTTCAGTAATCATATAGTTCATATACTCTACGGTATCAACCCTATTTTTAACAACATTATAAAACTCATCATTACTCAAATCATGTGATTTCACATAATCAACCAAATCTTTATAATTATCTGTACTACCACTCATCAAAGCATTATCTATATCAGAGCCCCTAGTTTTTAATATATCTACATTATTAGGATCAGCTCCATGATTTGAAGAGAGATAATCTTTATTTGATTTTTCACGAATATTTAACATTCCCCAATATTGACCATTTATAAAGACTATAGCAGGTTCATAGGATTCATAATCAATATCCATCATATCTTTTACAAGAGTATGTATTACACCATCGGTCATGAAAGCTTTTGTCCAATCATTTCCTGCATTTCTTAAAATAAAACTTTTGATCTCCTTGATATATGGCTTATATCTAAAGAGTGGATATTTAATTTTTTTAGAACCAAACTTATCTTTTGCATAAATAGCTAAAGATTTTTGTGGTTTGCTTCTACTATGATCGCCATTAATTCTAAGACCAATATTTTCAGAAAATTGACTTTTCTGATCTCTAAAAAACTCTATACTTGCAGGTCTTACCCAATTTTGATTGTAGTTAGGATGAACATCATCCTCTTTATATGCTTTACCATTAGAGTCTGTTCCTACAACATGAATTCCTATTTTATCATCAAATAGATATTTTTCATCTACTCCAATGGAGAAGACAGGAAGAGTCACACTCTCATCAATCAAATAAGTTTGACTGACAGGAGTACTCATAAATTGATTTGGTTGAATTGATCTTGCCCTAATAATTGTGGTTTTATTAATTTGAATTGGCGTAGTATATTGGTTAGATTTAGTAGTAGGAATAGATCCATCAGTGGTATAATATATCACACCTTTACCATCTTGAGTCAAAGTTATACTTTGTGTTCCTTTATAAAATCCACCTTTCTTTGAAAATATAGGTTTTTTAGTTTTCCATTTTTCACTATAAGCACTCTCATTTGCAGCCAATGGAGTAGGATTCATGTAGTAGATTTTATCACCAATCTTTGTACATGAAATATCACTTTTCTGTTTTTTGTAATCTATCT
>Ga0256914_1004078_pt1 | contig 11216 bp, 11 predicted proteins | sample HulkmetaG_FD_191571 | JGI IMG/M metagenome (GOLD analysis project Ga0256914, IMG submission 191571) | Hydrothermal chimney microbial communities from Main Endeavour vent field at the Juan de Fuca Ridge, Pacific Ocean - Hulk | ecosystem: Environmental > Aquatic > Marine > Hydrothermal vents ...
GGTCGCGCTCGGCCAGCTCCAGGAGCAAGAAGCGGCTGGCGGCGCTGGAGCCGCGGAGCTGCCGCAAGCGGCCGTAACCGCTCTGGCAACGGGGCTTTTCGTCGGCCCAAACCTCGCTGCCGTCCGGGCAGCGCCACAGGGCGGCCGGCCTGGCGGCGTCGCCGGCGTGGGCGCGCTCGAGGGCGGCGATGGCCTCAAAGTCTTCTTCGTAGGCGGCTTCGCGCAGGCGCAGCCGGTATGCGTAGAGGGGCGCGCCGCCGACTCCGGCGCGCTGGTGCTCCAGCTCGCTGGCGAAAGGCGGCCAGACGGGGCGGCCGGAACGGGCCAGGGCAAAGCTGGAGCCGTCGAGGAGGTCCGGCGTCTTCGCGCCGGCGGCTACCAGCTCCACCTCGTCGCCGGGGCGCAGCCAGCGGACCGCGTCGCCGCTGAGGCGGAGGGTCGGGCCGCCGGCCAGCTCCAGCTCGCCGTACCAGCGCCAGTAAAAACGCCGCCGCGCAACCCGGTAGGTCATCTTGATTCCCCTAGACCGCCTCCCGCTCAGTCAGCAACTCGCCCAGGGCCCCCAGGTCGGGCTCGAGGCGGTCGGGCCCGGCGGCGGCCAGGGTGGCGGCGTCGTGGTTGCCCCAGGTTACCGCGTAGGTCGCCAGCCCGGCGGCCCGGCCGGCGCCGATGTCGTGAACGGTGTCGCCAACCATCCAAAGCCCCTGCCCGCCCACTGCCTCCAGGGCGGCCAGCACCACGTCGGGAGCCGGCTTGGGAGGCAGGCCGTCGGTGCCCTGAACGTGGTCGAGCAGTCCTTCCAGCCCGACGGCGGCTACCAGCTTTTCGGCCACCGGCGTCTTCTTGGTGGTGGCGACCACCCGCAGGTAACCGGCGCTACCCAGGGCGGCCAGCAGCTCCGGAACTCCCGGGTAGGGGCGGCTGTGGTCGGCCAGGTGCTCCGGGTAGTAGTCGCGGAAGGCGGCCACCAGCCGGCTTTCGTCGGCGCCGGGGGCGGCCTCGCGAAACATCTCGGCCAGCGGCCGGCCGATCAGGCGGCTCATGGCGGCGTCGTCGGGCTCGGGGTAACCGGCCTGCCTGAGGACGTGGCGGAAGCTGGCCCTGATATCGGCCAGCGAGTCTACCAGGGTGCCGTCGAGGTCGAAAACTACCGCTTTCCTCAAGACTTGGGCTTCCTCAGTATCCTGACGGTCTCGATGGTGTCCTGCTGGGTCAGCTGCTTGACCACCTCGAGCCCTTCGGTCACCTTGCCGAAGATGGTATAAGCGCCGGTCAGGTGGGGCGTCGGCGCCAGGGTGATGAAGAACTGGCTGCCGTTGGTGTTGGGGTCGTTGGTCCGGGCCATGCCCACCCAGCCGGCGGCGTCGTAGGAGAGCTTGGGGTCTATCTCCAGGCCGAACTGGTAACCGGGGCCGCCGGCGCCGGTACCGGTGGGGTCGCCCGTCTGAGCGACGAAGCCAGGCACCACCCGGTGCCACTTGAGGCCGTCGAAGTAGTGGTGCAGGGCCAGGAAGACGAAGGAGTTGACGGTATTGGGAGCGCTGTCTTCAAGCAGGTCGATGACGATTCTGCCCTTCGAGGTGTCGATCTCGGCGTAGTAATCGTACTTTTTGTGGTCGGTAACGACCTCCGGCTTGTCGAAGTGGCGAACCGGAGCGTCGCTGAGATACTCCATTACTTCCATGTCTCCCGCTTTCTGCGCCGCCTGGGCGCCCTGCTGGGCCTTCTTGGGCTTGCAGCCCGCCAGGCCCGCCGCTAGCAAGATTACCAGAAAAGCCGTCAGGTAAGGCCGCATGACCGCAGGATACCCCGCGGCGATGAACGGCGCATGGGCCGGCTGGGGCGAGCATTAAGGGAACGTTAAGGCCTGCCTAACCATCCCGGCCGCCTGGAAAAATACGCTCGATGGTAGTTATGAGTGCATCCTGCGGGGAAACTGCGTCCAAAAAACCCTTGCGGCCGCGCGCCGGCATGACGCTGATAGAGATGCTCCTCGTTCTGGCGATTCTGGGAATCCTCTTCGGCCTGGCCGCCTCGGTGAAGCCGTGGGCGTTCGACGGCAGACGGATAGCCGAGGATTCGCGGAGGCTATTGCAAACCGCCAAGAGCGAGGCTTCCAAGCGGAACCGCAGCGTCTGGGTGCAGGTAAACGACGGCGAGATTCGCACCTTTACGGGCAGCGTCGCGGCCGGTTGCACCGTCAGCGAGGAGGACCCCGTGGGTAGCCTGAGCGCGAGTGAGTATCGCGGCGGCTTCTCGTTTTCCAGCTCCTACGAAAACGGCCTGTTCCGGTTCAACCCTCAAGGCTTCCCCCGCGATTGCTACGGCAACCCGCTGGCCGGCGAGATAGACATCGTCGGCTCCGGCCGCAAGCTTTGCGTCTCGCAGGGAGGCAGTCTGCGGGTCGTCAAGGGAGGTGCCTGTCCATGAATCAGAGCCGCGGCTTTACCCTGATCGAGGTCGTCATCGCCGCCTTCATCCTGGCGGTAGCAGTGCTGGCCCTTTTGGGCCTGCAGCTTACCAGCGCGAAGAGCAGCGCCAAGGCCCGGGAGCTGCGCGCCGCCACCAGCATTACCGAAAACATCTTGCAATCCGTCCGTAGCGCCGCGGCCGACGACGTTAGCAGCGCCTGCCCCGACGAAAACGTGATAGACGGCCTCACGGTCAGTTGCCAGATAATCCCTTGCTCGGTGGCGAGCGACGAAATTAGCTGCGGTGCCGATGTGGGTGAACCCCAGGTCTACGACGTCATGGTGACGGTTAGCAAAGACAACCAGACCCTCGTCTCGACGCATACCTACGTCCACCCCGCCCCCAGACTGGGAGACGTTGAAAATGAGGAGTAACCGAGCTTTCAGCCTGATCGAGCTCCTGATAGTTCTGGCCCTTGGCGCCGTGCTCATGGTTGCCTTCTTCAACTCGCTGGCCGCCTCGAGCCGGTCGCAGGACAAGCAGTCGTCGCTCGAACAGGCCGAGTCGGAGTTCGAGTCGGTCCTGCTAAGCCTGGAAACCGACGCCGCCCGGGCCGGCTTCCTCTCGGCCGACCCGGAGACGGCTGCCTGGTTCGCCAGCAACTGGCCGGCGAGCTACCCAAGCCTGGCGGTCTCGAGCAGCGGCGGCTACGACAGCCTGACCATCCGCTGGGCGGCGAGCGGCAGCGACTGCCCGACCGGCGCCGAGTACTCGGTGACGCTCGCCTCGGGCAACGTCGCCTGCCTGCGCCGGGTCCGCTACTACGTCAGCGACACCGGCCTGGTTCGCGACCTCGACGAGGCCGGACCGGTAACCATATCGCCGTTTGCAATCGAGGCCTTCGACGTCTTCTTTCGCAGTTCGACCGGCGGCTGGAGCGCCAGCCTGCCACCGGCCGGAGAAATCCGCAACGTCGCCGCCTACGTCCGGGTCGCCGCCCCCTACAAGGGCGACGCGGGTTGCGGCGTCTATCCAAAAAGCGAGCTGCTGGAGCCTTACGGCGGGGCGGCGGCAATCGGCGTTAGCACCGTCGACTACACCAGCTGCCGCGACACCCTGCGCCTGGAGCAGGTGGTCAGCAGCGCACTCGTCAATCAGCAGCAGTACTGAGGGGAGGATCGCATGAATAAGGCGCGCAAGAAAAGAGGTTTTATACTGATGGCCACGCTGTCGGTTTCGGTGCTGATCTTGCTGCTCGGCTTCGCCGTCAGCAGCATCGCCAGCGCCAACCTGCGCAGCAGTGGCAACCGGCTTTCGCGGCTGGAAGCCAAGTACGCCGCCGAGTCAGGGATTGATATCGGCATGGCCGAGCTGGAAGCGCTCGAGCCGGAAACCGCCAGAACCTACTACGCGGTGCCGGTGGGGAAAACCTGCCCGGGCGGAACCGACTGCACGATAACCATCCAGTACGTCCAGAGCACCGACAACGGCGACGTCTACCGGATCAGCAGCGTCGGCCGCGGCCCCAAGGACGCCCGCTACGACTCGGTGGCCCTGGTGCTCAAGGGCGGCGGCGGCACCGAGACCAACCCCTGGTTCTCCAAGGGCCTGGTCTCCGAGGCAACCGTCTACGTCAACGGCTGGACGACGATCGAGGACGGCGGCCTCCACGGTAACACCGGATACCAGATCCATACCGGCCAGTTCAACGCCGACTACGTCAACGCCAGCTGCCCCAGCGACGAGATTCCCGCCTCGCAGTGCACGTGCTTCGCCGCTGGCAATAACCCCTACTGCGACGGGCACTACCCGGCCGAGGTTGTCGACCCGGTGGACGTCGGCGACATCAGCGCGCACCTGGACTCGCTGTGGGAAGAGTACGACCAGCCGCCGCCGACGGTCGGAACCGTCGTCAACGGCCCGCTGACCATCTCCAGCCAGTCACAGCTCGACGCCTGGTCGGGGCGGACGATTCTGGTACGCGGCGGCGACGTGACCATCAACGTTCCCGGGGCCGAGCTCGACAACGTCAACCTGGTCCTGGAGGATGGCTACTCGGTTACCTTTGAGCAGCCGACGAGCGTCACCGACTCCAACATCTGGGCCGAGAACCTGACCTTCCTGGGCCATTCCGACGTCTCCGGCTCCGGTTTCTACATAAACGACGACCTGGCCTTCCGCGGCACCAACACCAGCAGCGACAGCGTTTTCGTGGCCGGCGCCATCGACTTCCACGGCACCAGCACCGTCGACTCGACCAAGCTCTTCTCCGAGGGCGACTTTGACGACCACGGCGCGGTGACCTACTCCGGCGAGACCACCCTGGCCGCCCGCGGCGACATCGAGTTCCACGGGGCGACCGACCTCTCGGCCCTGACCAACGAAGACGGCCTGGCGGTCATCGCCGAGGGCGACCTTACCTTCAGCGGCCGCAGCGACACCGTCGGCATCTTCTGGATTGGCGGCGACTTCCGCATTAACGGCACCAAGAAGATAATCGGCGGCGTTCTCTCTCAAAGCGACATCGACCTCAATGGCCGCTCCTACATAAAGGCGCTGCGATTGCAAAACGACGACCTGCCGCAGGTTGACCTGCTCGAAGGCGTCTACGTGCTGAGCCGCGGCGCGGTCAGCGAAGACTGAGCCCGCTGCGCCGCCTCCCTAGCCGCCGCTGTCGTTGCAGCGGCGGCTTCCTTCGTCGAGCACCTCGCCGTCGCTGCTGACGAAACGCCAGGAGTAGGCGCCCGGACCCAGTTTCAGCTCGAGTACTCCGTAGTAGCGGTCGGCGACATAGGCGGCGTAGCCGTCGGCACCGGCGTCGTAAAGAGGGATGCCGCCGGTGCCGACGACGAACTGGACCATGCCCCCCTCCTCGTCCACCTCACCCGCGGCGTCGCGGGGTCGGTAGCGGGCGTAGAGGTGGTCGTGACCGGCCAGGAAAAGGTCGCCCCCGTGGGCCACCAGCAAGTCCCAAACGTCGTCCACCCCGGGGTCGTCGCCGTGGTGGCCGGGGCTGTAGCGCGGGTAGTGCGAGAACGCCAGGAGGCAGCCGGCCGGGTGGTCGGCCAGCTCGGCGGCCAGCCAGGCGTACTGGGCCGAACCCTTCCGGTAACCGGCCTCGCCGTTGAGCGCGTAGAGCCGCCAGCCGTTCAGCTCGAGCGCGTACCAGCCGTCGTCGGGGTTGGCCCGCCGGCCCCAGTAGCGGAAGTAGCCGGCCGCGTTTTCGGTGTGGTAGTCGTGGTTGCCCGGCACCGGATAGGTTTTTTCCTTGAACCTTCCCCAGGACGGGTCGTAATACCTCAGCAGCTCGTCGTAGGTGCCGTCCTGGTAGGCCAGGTCACCCAGCGCCAGCACCGCCCACTCGCCGGCGTCTGCGGAGAGGCTCTCTATCAGGTCGGCGGTGGCCTCGTCGTTCTTGCTCGCCTCGTCGTCGGGGGCGATGTCGCCGGCGGCGTATACGTAGACGTAGTCGGCGGCGGGCGGGCCTACCTCTATTTCCACGGCGGCGGCGGTCCGCTGGCCCTGCCCGTCGGCGACCGCGAAGGTGGCGGTGTAGCTGCCCTCGCGGCCGTAGGTGTGGCGCACCTCGCCGGCGCAACCGCCGGCCGTACCGCCGTCGCCGAAGTCGAGCGAGCAGCTCAGCCGGCCGCCCCCGGGGTCGCCGGCGTCGCGGACGAAGACCACCGCAAGCGGCGCCGCGCCGCTGCGGGGGCTGGCGCTCAGCTCGACCCGGGGCGAGGCGTCGCCGGCCGCCCGGTCCTGATCACGACACCCCGCCAGCACGACGCCCGCCAGCGCCAGGGCCAGCAGGATGGCGCGGACGACTTTCAACATGCCCGTCAAATCCGCGGCAGGGTGATGCCCCGCTGCCCCTGGTACTTACCGCGGCGGCTCTTGTAGGTGGTATCTGGCGGCTCGCCCTCGAAGAAGAGTATCTGGACGATCCCCTCACCGGCGTAGACGCGGGCCGGCAGGGGGGTGGTGTTGGAGATCTCCAGGGTAACGTGGCCCTCCCAGCCCGGCTCGAGCGGGGTAACGTTGGCGACGATGCCGCAGCGGGCGTACGTAGACTTGCCCAGGGCAATGGCGATGACGTTTTCGGGCATGCGGATGTACTCGATGGAACGGGTCAGGGCAAAGGAGTTGGGCGGGATGAGCACGTTCTCCGCCTCTATTTCCACGAAGCTCTGCGGGTCGAAGGCCTTCGGGTCGACCACCGCCCCGTAGGCGTTGGTGAAGACCTTCCACTCGGGCGCCGCCCGCAGGTCATAACCGTAGGAGCTGACGCCGTAGGAAATTACCCCTTCGCGCACCAGGTTCTCCTCGAAGGGCTCTATCATTCCCGCCTCCCGGGCCATCCGCCGGATCCACCAGTCGGGTTTGATACTCATGAAAAGAGTATACCCGCGCGGCGGCAGGGGGCCGGCTAGCGGGGGTAGAGGGCCAGACCGCTGACCACCGGCCGCTCGCGGCCGGGGAAGACCAGCCGGCCGCCGGCGTAGAGCTGGGCGGAGCCGCCGGCGTCCATCCGGATCGCCCCCCAGGCCCCCAGCGCCAGCAGCCGCTCGGCCAGCACCCCCGGGGTGGTCGGGCCGCTGGTCACCAGCCAGAGCTCGCCCTCTCTGGTCCAGGCGACCGCCGCCTGGTTGGTAACCTTGCTTATCTGGGGCGAGCCGGCGGCAAAGCGTTCGAGCTCGGGGGCGTAGGCCAGGTGGCCGCCCTGGACCAGCAACGGACCGGCTTCCAGCGCGTAGCGGACCGGCGGCTCGAGGGCGCCGTACAGGGAGAGGCGGTCCCCCGGGCGCAACCGCCCGCTCCAGTAGGGATCGCCGGCCGGGTAGGCCAGCGCCCAGCGGCCGGCCTTCAGCTCGACGGGAGCCGGGTAGGTGTGCAGCACCTCGTCACCGGCGACGATTATCACGTTCTCGCCCGTCCGGCCGACCCGGCCGGGAATCGTGTAGGCGGTCAGCCGCGCCGGCCAGCTGTTGACGCCCACCGGGTGGGCCCGGCCGTCGGGGGTGCGCACCCAGGCCTTGAAGCGGGGAATGGCCGCCTGCGGCAAGCCGCCGTCCCACATCAGGGCGCTGCGCCCGTACGGGTAACTTAGCGGCACCCCGTCGCGAACCCAGAGGCCGATCGGGGTCGCGGTCTTGGGGTCGTAGTAGCCGCCGTTGAGCAGCGCCAGCGCCTCCGGGGCCATCTGCGGCAGCTTCTGGCGGACGCCGGGGCGGCCCACCGGCTCCAGCCGCCAGCTACCGGCGGCGGCGATGACCCGCACCAGCTCCAGCGGCTCCGGCGTCCAGACGTACTCGCGCCGCAAGACTATCCCGCCGGCGAGCGGCGTCTCCTCGGGGGGCGGGACGAAGTAGGCGTCCATGACGAAGCGGGCGGGGGCGGCCAGCGGAAAGACGCGCCAGCGGTAGCTGCGCCCCTCCGGGGCCAGGTAGCGGATCTCGGTGCCGCGCTCGCCGTATACGAAGCTCAGCCCCGGCAACCGCGGCGGGTTGCTGACGAAGTAGGGCGCGAAGAAGGTGAACCAGCCGGGGCTCTCGCCCTCTTCACGGGGAAGTTCGGGCGGCTCTCCCGGCGGCAGGTCGAGAACCAGGCGGAGGCTGTGGTCGGTGAGCCGGTAGCGCAGCCGCGCCGAGGGCAGGTCGGCGGGCACGACGCCGGCGGCTCGCAGCACCCGCTCGTCGAGCCTGTAATCGTCGCCCAAAGGCGGCGGCAGGGCCGGGTCGAGGGGGCTGGTCCAGCCCAGGCCGGGAACGTAGCTGAAGCGCACCCCCTCGCGGGCGAAGACCAGAGCGCCGTCTTCTTCGTAGACGCTCAGCCCCAGCCAGGCGGCGGGGACCTGAGCCCAGGCGGCCAGCAGCAGGAAGACGAGACAGGCGAGCAGCCGGCGCACCTACTCCTCCCGGCGCAGGTAGAGGCGGGGATTGGCCTCGGGGAAGGGGTTGTCGCGGCTCTCGATTTGCGGCAGATCGGCGGGGATCCGGTTCTGGCGCAGGCTGTCGGCCAGGTGGAAGAAGAGGCGGGCGTGCTCGCGGTAGCGCTGGCGGGCGTATTCGGCCGCCTGGCCGGTGTGGATCAGGAATGGCCAGTCGGAAGCCTCCAGCAGCAGCAGCTCGCGCATCATCTGGCGCAGGACCCGCAGCCGCTCCCCCTGGCAGCGTTCGGCCGCCAGTAGCATCTCGGCCTCGGCGCGGTAGACGGTGCGCCAGTAGTCGCGGGTGTGCTCGCCCAGCCAGACGCGGTGATCGCCGCCCTCTCCCCAGGAACCCTCCGGCAGCCGGAAGGGGACCGCCGCGGCGCGGACGGCCTCGCGGCCGGTGAGCGGCCTGACGGCGTCTCCGGCCGCCAGCCGGCGGAAGACCTGCTCGAGCCAGTCCACCCCCTCGAACCACCAGTGGCCGAAGAGCTCGGCGTCGTAGGCGGCCGTCGTCACACCCCGGGGGTGTGAGCGGGCCAGCTCCGCCAGCAGGCCGGCGAAGTGCCCGGCGTGGGCGCGCACCCGCTCGGCGGCCCGGCCCGGCTCGTAGGGAGCCTTGGCGTCCAGCCCGGCCTGGCGCGAGGTGACCCGCCAGTGGTGCAGGCCGCTCTCGGGGTCCTTGCGGTGAAACTCGCGGTAGGCCGGGTCGCCCGGGTAGCCGTAGTCGGCGCTCCAGACCTGGAGCGAGGTGGCGCGGTTGCGCACCAGCAGGCGCAGGCCGCTCTCCAGCTCCAGCACCCGCTGGCTCAGGTCGCCGCCGGCGTCGCTGGTGGAGCGGCCGTAGGGGCCCACCGGCTCGCCGCCGTCCACCAGGGCGGCGTCGGTCAGCGTGTAGCGCAGGCCGGCGCTCATCAAGAACTCGTCCACCCCCGGCCGCCAGCCGGCCGGCGGCCCCTCGACCGGCGGCGTCCACAGGCCGGCGGGGCGGTAGGCCATCTCCGGCAGCCAGTAGCCGACCGGCTCGGCGCCGACGTGCCGCCGGTAGGTGTGGACGCCGGTGCGCACCTGGGCGGTCAGCGCCTCCGGGTAGCCCAGCAGCGGCGAGTAGCCGTGGGTGGCGCTCGAGGTAATCAGCTCAATCTGACCGCGCTCCTGGGCGCGCACGAAAGCGCCCACCAGGTCGCCGCCGTAACCGGCGAAGGCGGCCGCCGTCTCTTCCCAGAAACGCGCCTGAAACCTGGCCGAGGCCTCCAGCTCGCCGCCGGCGTAGCGCTCCAGGTCGCGCTCGGCCCGGGCCAGCCGGTCCTCGGCGTAGGCGGCGAAGCCCCGCCGCACCTCGCCGTCGCGCAGCTGCTCGGCCAGAATCGGGGTGATGCCGAGGGTCAGCGGCGCGGGCACGCCGTCGGCCCAGAGGCGGTCGAGGGCCCGGGCCAGCGGCAGGTAGGTTTCGGCCATTACCTCGTAGAGGGTCTCTTCTCCGAAAGGCCAAACCCCGTGCGCGCGCACGTAGGGCATGTGGGCGTGAAGCACCAATACGAAGTCCATCAGCTCCATCCTACCGGCTGCGCCAGGCCAGGTAGAGGAGCCAGGCACCGGCCAGCAGGAGGACCAGCGAGAAAAACGGTCTCCAGGAGCGCTGCTTGCGCGCTGGCGGCAGGACGCCCGTATCCCAGACGCGCTCCTGGTTGGCGGCCACCACGTCCAGCGCTCGCGGGGCCGACTCCGGCCCGTCGAGATACCAGACGCCGCCGCCGGGAAGGGCCTTGCGGAAGGCCCAGGGCTCGAAGGGATCGTAGATTCCGCTGGCCACGTAGGCCCGCGGCCTCTCGCTCAGGTCGGTCTGCACCCAGACCCAGTCGCCCTCGCGCCAGGCGCGCGCCGGCGCGCGCTCGCCGGTGGGGGTGCGCCTTTCGGCGCCCCAGCCGCTGACCAGGTAGGCCTCCTCCCAGCCGCCGCCGGCGGGGGTGCGCAGGCCGGTTCCGCTCAGCTCTTCCTCGCCCCCGGGCTCGGTATCCAGGTAAACGGCCACCGTCGCCAGCGAGAAGCCGAGCGGCGCGCCCGCCGGGTTTGGGTAGCGGGCCAGCCGGAAGCCGAGGCGCCAGCCCTCGTCGCTTTGCTTCAGCTCGAAGGCGGTGATGTCGGCGAAGCCGACCTCTTGATAGAGGGCCGCCCGCGGGTAGCCGAGGCCGGCCCCGTGGTCGTCGCCGACCGGGTCGGTCAGGATGAGCAGGGCCAGAAAAATCCAGTTCATCTCGCTAGCTCCAGCAGCGCCCGCGCCAGCTTGGCGGCGTCGTGGCGAATCGGCTCGCCGGCGTGGGCGAAGTCGCCGGTAATCAGCCTAACCCCGTCGGCGGCGAAGGGGCGGGCGTCGAGCTCGACCCGGTACTGACCGCCGGCGGCGTAGCGGCGCAGCGCCGCCGGGTCGAGGGCGGCGGTGTGAACGACGACCGCGTCGGGCCGCCGCCCCAGGTGCTCGGCCACGGCCCGGTAGTGGTCGTAGGCGTTCATCCCGTCGGTCTCGCCCGCCTCGGTCATGATGTTGACGACGTAGACCAGGCGGGCTTCGCTCCGGCGGATGGCCTGGCTGAGGTCGGGGGGAAGGAAGCTGGGGATGACCGAGGTAAAAAGGCTGCCGGGGCCGAGAACTATCAGACGGGCCCGCTCGATCGCCCTCAGCACCTCCGGCATTACCGGCGGGCCGGCTGGCTCCAGCCAGACGCGGCGCACCCGCCCCGGCGTCTCGCGGACGCGGCTCTCGCCCTCGATTCGCGAACCGTCCTCCAGCTCGGCCACCAGCCGCGCCGGGGCCGGCGTCGAAGGGTAGACCGAGCCGGCCAGCGCCAGCACCCGGTCGGCCATGCGCACCGCTTCGGCG
>Ga0256914_1004079_pt1 | contig 11206 bp, 9 predicted proteins | sample HulkmetaG_FD_191571 | JGI IMG/M metagenome (GOLD analysis project Ga0256914, IMG submission 191571) | Hydrothermal chimney microbial communities from Main Endeavour vent field at the Juan de Fuca Ridge, Pacific Ocean - Hulk | ecosystem: Environmental > Aquatic > Marine > Hydrothermal vents ...
TCCCCGTGCAATTTTTTGCAATGCCTGACTTGTCTCGTTCATAAAGCCCACCCGAGCTTGTTGAGAATACTACTCAAAATTATCATACTAGTGAAGCTCTTAAGCTTATCTTTTCAACATTTTGGTTACCTTGTTAAATAGAAAAGTTTATAAGACCTAAAGTTGGACATTACGTGATAACTTTTGGAGGTAGTACAGATGAAACGACTTTGGTTGGTAGTTGGGATGTCTGTGCTCCTGTTTGTTGGAGGAATTAAAGTTGGAGTCTCCTACTTCACGGATGCTGCCACTTCGACTGGAAACGAAATCTCCACAGGAGAGTTTGATATCGGGATAAGCAGAGATGGGAGCAGATACTATGATAACTACAAGCTTTTTGAGTTTTCAAACCTCAAGCCAGGCGAAGAAAAAACCATAGATTTTTACATAAAAAATCGCGGTGATTATCCGGTTTCACGAATTACAATGAGATTCAATATTACAGATTTGGAAAAGGGTGAACTTTCGGGAGCAGAAGCGCTGGTTGATAAAACTCCCGACACCGGAGAACTGAGCAGGAATCTTGTGATAACGAGTTTTAAGGTTAAATACAATGGACGGACTACCGCTCTGGATGGGTATGCAGGTAAGACCCTTGCGGAACTTAACAACACTAAGATAACGCTCTTCAGCGGGAAGTTGGAAAAAAGCGACTCTATGGAAGTTTTATTATCCATTAAGCTCTCGGAAAACGCAGGAAACGAATGTCAGACAGATATTTCCAAAATCGCTCTCACAATATATGCGGAGCAATAATGTAACCTTCAGGCTGATATAAATCGCAGGCAGAAGAAGGCAACCCATATCAAGAGTGATGGCAAACCCTTTAAGGCACCGTGAGAATCTCTAACTGCGATGATGAGTGATGGGCGAACCGATCGATGAGGATGGAAAGGTGATCTCTGAGCATATCTTTTTAAGACTCCCCCCATACTTTTCTTGGGATGATGATTTCAGCCTTGCCTGAGGCCCGTAAGATACTGATGAACTGGGGTTAGAACATACGTTACACAGTATCCAGGGCCAGTGATGATGGAGTGACGGTCTGACCATCCTCCGTTATGTTATTTGTGATATGGTATTAGAGTTTCCTAACAAATTTAGAAACCTTAATAAAGTTCGGATTTCTAATCCCATGCAACGTGTGGTGTTTATATGGAGGAGAGATTAAAACCGATATGGCTCAGCATCTTTGGAAATATGGTCCTCTCAGTTTTCAAGCTGGTGATAGGTTTTCTCTACTCCAGCATAGCCCTGATCTCCGATGGTATTCATTCCCTCTCCGATGTTATCACGAGCATCATAGGTTATTTTGGGATAATGATTTCCTCAAAGCCCCCGGACAAGAGTCATCCCTTTGGTCATTCCCGTTTTGAGCCTCTTGTGGCGTTGTTGATAGGTGAGGCCCTCCTTGTAGTTGCATATGAAATTGGGAGGGATGCCGTTTTTAGAATATTGCATGGAAAGAGTGTGGAGGTTAATTCTCTGATGTTAGTCATCACAATTGTTTCAATTCTGTCCAAAGAAGCAATGGCAAGATATTCAATTCATATCGGCAGAAAGCTCAGGAGCCAGATTCTCATAGCAGATGCATACCATCACAGAAGCGATGCACTCAGCAGTGTTGCTGTCCTATTTGGGCTTGGAACTCAGAAGCTTGGCTTTGAGTATGGGGATGCGTTGGCGGGGCTTATTGTTGCAATTTTCCTTGTTAAAGTGGCTTTTAATGTAATTATGGAGAATCTGGGCTACCTAACGGGGCAGGCACCTCCTTTTGAGCTATGTGAGGATATAAAGAAAATAGCATTGGAGGTATCCGGTGTTCTCGGTGTTCATGACCTCCGTGCTCATTATGTTGGAAGCAGGCTTCATGTGGAACTTCATATCGAAGTTTCAGCGGAACTCACGCTGAAGGAAGCTCATGACATAAGCGAAGAAGTCAAGAGAAGGATAGAGCAGCTTGAGGATGTTGATACAGCATTTGTTCATGTTGATATTCAGGGAATAACAAAGTAGCTTTCATACTGAGTAAACCCTGCCATTCAGATTTACTAAGAAGCTCTCCCTCACAGGTTCGATTATCACAAGCTTCCACGTAGTCAGGGTATCTATATTCACTATTATCCAATCTCCGCTTCTGATGTATTTTAGATAGGTTCTGCCCTCCTCAGGGGATATGGAGAAAATCTGCAGAATTCCATAATTCTCTGGGAGCTTCAGCTTGACTTCTATGTTTCTCTCCGGAACTGTCCAGTCATGATTTTTGTTATAATGGTAGTTGTAATTAATCAAGCTTAAAATAAACTCATTGGTGTCAAATTTTTTGAGGGTATTTATCATTACGTTCTTTGAAGCATTTGTATCAAGGAGCTTATCCATGTCCCAAGCGAAGCTTATCTTTCTTGCCATGTAACTGAATAGACTATTGTCAGGTTTTCTTTCTCCGAGAGAATCCCAATATAACTCACCAGTTTTATTAACAATAATAACGTTTTTGCTGTTTAGAATTGTTGTTCTAATCGTGTTCTCCCTCCCATTATTCATGTCGTCATATAGAGCAAAATCTGCCGTGGTAATTAATCGCCCCTCAGTTTCTAAAAATTTCTCTATTGCATTTAGGTCGCGTGAAGAAATCCTGCTCAATCTTGGGGCTATCAGCACCTTGTAATCCTTTAGTCTTTTGTAGGAATCTGTATTTAATATTCCATCCATCCCAAGTAGTAATACATCATAAGGAACATGCATCTCCTCCAAAGCTCTTGCCCAGCCACGGATCTCATCGTAGTAGTCATCACTACTGCGTATTCCAAAAGCCGGGAAATACTGCCATATTGCCGTTGGAAGAGAAACTAATAATGCCACATTGGAATAAGGGCGCGTGTTTTCAAATAATTCCCGCATATTTGAGATGAAGCGATAGTATTCTGCTACTCCCTTTCTTTCATGTTTGCTGACCAATCTGTGAGGTGGCCACCCTTCATCAGGAGAACCTGTTCCAAAAGGTATTAGCATTATACAGCCGGGGTTACTGAATATCTCTGAGATTCTAAGCTTTATGAGAGTAGAAACGTCTGTGGGTGGAGTTTCTGGTGCAAAAGGATTTGCAAACCAGAGAGCCCACTCGCCAATCCAGACAGGTTTTGTAAAATTTGAAGAAGCCCTGGCGAGCTTGCATACCAGCCCGTTGGTTTGGTATGGAAACGGCCTGAGTTGGCTGTCTTCGACATAAACTACATCCATATAGGGTGTTAGAGTTATGTGGGGAATCCATGCGTAGAATTCGTTTGTTGTCAACAGAACTTTTCTATGGTTTGCTTCTGCATATTTCTTGGTCTCCACTGAAATGTTTTTAACAAGAGCTATCGCAGACTGGTACCAGTATAACAATGCTTCCTTTAAAACGGGATCTGACAAAACTTCACTGTTGTTTTCAAATTCTATCCATTCAAACGGCCAGGATGTTAAAAATTTTTTTCTAAACGGAACACGAATTGAATAGTCTCCTTTTAGAGGATATTTGCTTTCTAAGTAGGTTTTCAAACAGAAATTATCCACATCTCTGATTCCCAGCTCTGAAAGCTGGCTTTTGGTGAATTTTGATTTTAGGTATTCTATAAACCCATGGCCTTCCCATGTATTCTTACAGCCCCAACCTCCGCCCCAGACAAATGTAAAAATAGCATCGGGACTGTCAAGGAATATTGCATCCGCTCCAGAGTTAATGGACTTCCTTATCCAATATAGAAGAAATTCCCTCCAGTACGGATTTTGGGGCTGCATTATTCCGTAAAAATCCCTTCTCCCAAGCTCTTCTCCCAGAATCCTGATGGTGAGATAACCCGAGAAGGAGCGAGACAGCCCTACTGTGTAGGGATCTGAAGCTATGGTTCCGTTAGGATACCTCCATCGTTTGGAGTAGGGAAGTACATGCTGATAATAATATAAAAAGCCAATGTGAGAGGTGTAGGGCTCATCAACGGAATCCCCAACATGCCATCCCATGGCTGTTCCAACCGGAATGCCATATGCATGGGAAAGTGAAATAAGTGATTGCACATGTCTCCACTCTTCGGGATATTTCATCCATGGTCTGTAGTCTATCCATGCTTGAACTGTGTTATGAAGGAATTCAAGGTGATAATCGCTTTTTATTTCATTCAACATATTCCCATAGAACTCAATTCTGAAGGCATCTCCAACAACAATCAGATCATTCCATTGAATTGCCGTTGATGTATTTGTCATTCCAATTAGCATAAAAATCATGAAACATATTACTATTCTCTTAGTGCTTAGATTGACAAACATCCTAAGCACCTTTAACAATGTGGAATAGTGTGTATAAAACTTTTTTGTTTAATTTCTTGTGATGTTTATGTTGGATCTCGTATGTGTAATTATGACTCTATAAAATCTCCCTTAGATCGCGCAAAAACTCCTCAAGATGTGCTTTCCTCACGTGAGGCATCATAACAATCCTTATATAACCCCTATGAGCGCTTATCCCCCAGCCTCTGTTTTTGAGCTCTTCCTCAACTCTCTCAAGCCCTTGAGTTCCAAATGAGACTATATTGAGAACTGGCTCGCGAATCAGGTAAACCCCTGGCATTCTTTTAAGCTCATCTGCGAACCATCTGCTCAGCTCCATAGCTTCCTTCACGATTTCCCTGTAGCCTTCAAACCCGAGATGTTTTATCATCCCCCATACAGCTAAAGCATTTGCTCCGGGTCTTGTGCCGGTTATGGTTGCCTGCCATACCTTTCCACCGGCGAGATAGGGCGCTGGAACACTTATAGCTTCTAAGAACATCTTCTTACGGAAGAGTATCCCTCCCGCTGGAATGGGTACCATGCCCATTTTGTGGGGATCTATGGTTACGCTCTGGACGCCTCTAAGTCTGAAGTCGAAATCCGGGAGTTCATAGCCAAGGGTCTTTGCAAAGGGTATTACAAATCCCCCGAAGGCCGCATCGACGTGAAGAGGAAGCCCGTAGTCCATGGCCAGATCGCTCAGGGCAGGTATATCATCGACGACTCCTAAACCTGTGGTTCCGGCTATGCCCACAATTCCAATTGTGTTGTCTGTTATCTTGGCTTCAACATCCTTAACATCCACGGAATAATCCTCCTTCAACTCAGCCCAGACAAGTTTAACCTTAAGCATCTCGCTGGCCTTCAGGAAAGAGAAATGGGCACTTTCTGGTAAAATAAGTTCTGGATTCTCAACGTCTGCAATATTCCGGAAGGCTCTAACGGCTAAGATGTTTGCTTCCGTTCCACCTGAAACTATATTGCCGTGAGCTCTTTTCAGATGGAGAAGAGAGCCAAGCATCTGAATCACTTCACGTTCTATCTCCCGGCTTCCGAGATGAAGTCCCGGATCGCCGAGATTTCTGTCAATATATCCTGCGACTATTTTTCTAGCGAAGGGATGGGGATAGGTACACATTGAGCCGAGAATTTTTCCAGAATCGAAAGTTAAATCTCTCTGAGTCTTTCTTTCCAGCTCTGCCAGAACTTCATTCTCATCTAAGCCTTTCTCTGGGAACATTTTCTCACCTGCTTGTTTAAGCTTTCAGCTTTTCAATTTAAGCTTTGCCTTTTATTCTCTTGAGATAGCTCTTGAAGAAGAAGGGAGTTGTTAATGCTGTCATCATCGAGACGGTTACAACACCTGCAAAGAGCACCTGATTTATTATGCCCGTATCGAGACCAAATTTAAGAATTGCCAGCTCAAGACTCCCCCTTCCGCCCATTCCGATACCTATGAGCAGGGAATCCTTCCACTCAAGTCCGAACATTTTGCTCCCGAGAGAACATCCTATCAGCTTTCCCATCACCGCAGCCATGTAAAGGATGACTATTAGGGCGAGGTTTATTTCGTTGACTTGTGGATTAAACATCAAGCCCACATAGACAAAGAAGAGGGGGATGAAGAACTCTGTAAGAACCACCTGCAGATTCTCTATAAGTTCGTTCAACTTTATGCGACTTATTATCATGGGATCCCGCCTTTCTTTCAGTCTGCTGATTGTGAGTCCAGCCAGATATGCTCCGATGATATAATGCAGACCAACGGTTTCTGCAAGCAGTGCCAGTGAAAAAGTTAGAATCAGCGTGAATGTAAAGAACACATTCAGGTTTTTGATTATATAGTTGAAGCTTTTGGCACGTTTGAAGACAAATTCGGAGAGCAGGAGAGTACCGGCTATGAACAGGGCAATTTTAATAGTGAGCAGGATCAGGGGGTATGTGCTGAATTCTCCCCTGGCTAAAGCAGTGATTATACCGATAAGATAAACTGCTATGATGTCATCGACGAAAGCCGCACCCATCAGGATTGAGGATACTTCCCTTCTGACCCGCTCCTTAACGAGAATTCCGCTCGTTACCTCTATAGCTGTGTTTCCGAGGGTTATACCAACAAATACTGCAGCGGCCAAGCCTTCTCCGAAGACTATAACCGTGGTAAAACCGAGGATAAATGAAAAAGCAACTCCCATCGCTGCAACGACAATTGATCTCTTTGTATTCTGAGCTATTGCAGAGAAGTTGCTTGTTAGACCCATGTAAAGCATCATCATGAGGAGTCCAAACTCGGATAAAACCTTAAGCTCTCCCATCGGTTGGACGACTCCAAGAATGAAAGGTCCGAGAATGATCCCTGTTAAAACATGGGCTATTATAGGGGGAATACTCACCCGCTCAAAAAGCCACTCTAAGCTCTTTGCAACCACCAGAAGAATGGCCAGAGCAAAGAGATAATTCACACTATTCCCCCTCCAGAGCAATATTTTTATTCCCTAAGGGGTATTTTGAGCTCCCTGTGATTACCAGCAAAACGATCTTCATCCCCTCCTCCAGAACAGTGCCCCTGCAATCCAAAGGAGCATCAGAATTATAGCAAGAATCATTGCCAGAGTTGCTCCTCTTTGCGTTCCGAAGACTATGGGGATGGGGCCTATCATTATGACCCCTCCGCCTTCTACCTCACCATGCTCTCCAGCGCTCATGAGAGCTCCCAGGAAAATCATCATAAATCCGATGAATATCAGGATTATTCCACCGGCTATCAGGAGTTCCCCTCTCATACCCATCAATGGAAATTATGTGATCTTTTTTTAAATCTTAACCTGTGCTGTGAGGGGTATCATGTGGTCGTAGTTCGTTAAGGATACCATCGAGCTTGTCCTGACAATATACACAACCCAAAAATTAAAAACGGGCGGGGGGAGGTTATAATATGCTCGTGCTCCTTGACCTCGATGATACCCTGTGCAATACATGGGAGGCAGGAAAGTACACTATACTGAGGCTGCTTCCTTACCTGCTTAAAAAAAAGAAGTTTAGAGCGCTCTTCTATATTCTGACAAGTAGGTATCGTGACTTAGAACAGGTCAAGGAGCTCCATCTAATGGATTTGGATAAAATTCTTGAAAAAGCCATGAGGAAGGTTTATTCCCACATACCTCAAAATGAACTTGATGAGATGTTTGAGCTCGTTGACAGAGTCTTCTTCTCAAATCTGAAACTTTTTCCTGATGCAAGGCCATTTCTTGAGGAGCTGAGGAAAATGGATGCTAAAATTGTCCTTATAACCGATTCTTCAAGCTACTGGCAGAGGAAAAAGCTCGAATACCTTGGAATAAAGGATTATTTTGACAGTATAGTGATAAGCGGCGAAACAGGGCACAGCAAATTTGAGCTCTATAACTTCATCCTTGCGAAAAAGCTCTTCCCTGTGGAGTCGGAAATATACATGATTGGTGACAGGGATGAAACTGATATGAAGGGTGGGAAAGCCATTGGAGCCATTACGATACTCGTAAACCGGGGCTATTTCAGGGGCAGAGGGACAAAAAATGCAGATTACATTGTGAGAAACCTCATGGAGGCTTTGGAGGTGATAAAACATGAGCATGAAAAGAGAGCTTAAGAGGAAGGCGCTTCACCTCACTGGTCTTATAGTTCCTGCAGTTTATATTTTCTCCGACAAGACATTCACGCTAACCTTTATTGGGGTTGCCATGCTTGTTTTCCTCATTCTGGAGCCATTCAGGATTGTTGAAGCCTTTAGGGATAAAATAAAGAAAATTCTCCGTATTTATGTCCAAGATGAGGTCATATCAACCCTTGAGAAAAACATAGATGAAATAACCAGAGAGGAAGAGAGGAGCGGGATTGCGGCCCACATATATTTTACAGCGGCGGCATTTATCGTGGTTTATTTCTTTCCAAAAAACATAGCGATAGGAGCAATCGCTGTAGCTACTATCGGGGATGCTATGGCAGCCATAATAGGAAAAACCTTCGGGAAGCATCGTTTTGCAAATGGTAAGAGTGTGGAAGGCAGCTGTGCATATTTTCTGAGTGCTCTTGTTATTCTGCTGTCTCTGATGGATCTTTCTCATGCTCTCATGGGAGCAATTGCCGGAATGCTTGCAGAGTTCTATGATCTTCCGCCTGATGACAACTTCTCAAACCAGCTGGCGATAGGCTTAGTGCTTTATATATTCGGACTAATAACCTGAGAAAAGGGAAGAGGAAAGATAAATCATTTAATTACCACCTTAACGAAGTTGCTGAGCGTATCGCTGTCTTTCCATTCATCGGTGCTGTCATGGACTGCTTTGTCATCTGGGATTGTTACAACGGCTGATGTCCTGTCTCCTCCAGCTATCCATGCTATAACCTTCACTTCTTTGGGCTTTCCTCCAATGGCCTTCCATGGTATCCTGAGTTCTACCGTTTGCAAACCTGAAGTTCCTCCAAAGTACGCTACCTTAAAGCCTTTAAACTGTTTGTTCCAGTCGTATGTCCATTTTCCATCCTCGTATTTGACCAGTTGCATTCCTGTGTCCTTGCCGAAGTTGTACTCAAGCCTCTTTGTTCCGCTGTTCCACCAGCCGTAGATTTCGTAGTCTACGCCTTCTGTGAAGCTTATCAGCTTGCCCCATGCATCTCTATCTCCTGTGTATCCTCCTTTCTTTACATCCAGCCCGATTCCATAGCTTAAGTCCCAGTTCTTGCTGTTGTTTGCCTCAAGGGCGATATAGAGGTAATTGTTGTCATAGTCCACTCCAAGCGTGACGAGATTGGCACCGGCATAATTTGAGTTCTTTTCCCTGATTACGACTTTGGCATTCTGCCAGTCAGCTAAGGCACCATCAATTGCGAGCTTCTTTGGAACTTCACTTCCGGTCCCCTTCAGCGTTGCATAGGTTGTTATCCAGTCTAAGTCGTTCCATTCATTTGCTTGGTCGTTTATGATCTTGTCATAGGGCAGGCAATCGACTGCTGAGGTTCCTGTATCTGCCCCTGTAACAAATGCACTCACCTTTGCATTATCTGGATCTGGGATGAGAGAGCGCGGAATCTGGAATATGAGCCTCTTTATTCCGCTGGAGCCTTTTGTATACGAAATTCTAATTCCGACCTCGTCGGGTTTGTTGTACTTCCATTCTCCAGACTTCCATTTGGCAAAGCTCATGGCATCAATGCTGTTATCCTCCGAGCTCCAATAGACATAGATTTCGTAATCAGGTTTAAAAGAGAACCAGATGTTCCTTCTCCAAGCATCAGATGTTCCATTGTAGCCTCCATCCTTTGCATCGATGGCGATTCCATAGGCGACATCCCAGTTTTCGGTGTTACCTGTATCAACAACTACATAGTAGTATTTATCATCAGAGCCGAGGTATAGAGCTGTGAGATTTGCACCCTCTTTTCCATGTTGCATGTCTTCCGCAACCTTGGTGACCCTGCTCATGACGCCCTCAGATTCAAGCTTTTTGATGAGGTTGGTTATCTTGGTCTGGATGCCCTTTATCCGGTAGTATGCTGAAGCCACGATGAAGGCCCCCCTTGGAGATGGATTACTTCCCTGTAGGAGAGTGAATCCCTTTTTGAACAGTCTATGGTTCTCTGCAAGCTTCTTCTCAAGGGTCTTGATTTTGGCTAATGATTCATTGGTGAGTGCTATCTCCTTTGCTTTCTCAAGTGCTTTTACACTCCATTCATATCTCTTCACGTATAAGTTAGGCCAGATATACATTCCAGCAGTCATCAAGTTCTGTCTTCTTATCTCAATTTCTCCGACATAGAGCTTGTAGGAAGAGGTTATGTTTTTCCCTTCGTACTCCACTACGGCTTTTAGATAGTGAGTCCCGGTTTTCTGTTCATTATACTCGTAAATGTAGTTCAGATTTATTTTGCCTTTAGCTGGGACACTAACAGTCCAGTTTTTAATTTTTACATCGTTATCGTAAAGTGTTACATTGACGCCTTGGGCCTCGAAGGCTCCATCATTGGAAACGGTTATAGTTATATTTGCCGGCTGATTCGCTTCAACATCATTAACATCTGAGGAAATAGTTACGCTAAGACTCACAAGCTTTGTAACGACAAGTTTGAGAGTCTCTGTGGATAGGTCATATTCAAGGAACTTCCAGAGAATAGCGGGTGCTGGAACATTTCCAGATGCTCCCCAGCTCGGGAAGATATCTTGGTCGGGGCACACATCAGACAACCACTGATAGGTTCCATCAAAACCTCCGGTTAATGTAGAAACTCCCCGAACCTTAAGGTCATTAAGGGACATGTCTCCAAATACTGAAAGGGGTATCTTAAATTCCGCCACAACCCACCCGTTATCTGAACCATAGCCAGAAGTTATCCGTGAGCTTACGTCACTAAAGCTTCCATCACTGTTTACAACCCATGCCGTAAATCCACTTTCCCAAGATTCAATCACAAAATCAATATCTCCCTCTGCAAATTTATATCTCCTGTTCCACGGATGACCAGTAGTTAAAGGATATCCTTTTCGGGTTGAGAAATCTATCATGGCCATGAAGTTGTTCCAGCCATCTTTTTTGAAAACTGCAACTATGTAGAGATAGTTTCCGTCAACAAAAAATCCGAAAGTTTTTATGTCATTGTTGGCACCCCATTTGCCGTCTCCAACAGGATCATTATACAGTAGATTTGCTGGCCAGTCACTTAAGTTTCCGTCTATGGTTATCTGGGGTGATTGGGCGCTTACAAGCTTTATCGCAGGTGCCACACTAAAACTCATAATGGCTACTAAAAATAGCACTATACCTTTCTTCATTTTTATTCACCTCGGGTGATACCTATTCACCCTTGTTGATATATGTGCATAAAA
>Ga0256914_1004080_pt1 | contig 11204 bp, 6 predicted proteins | sample HulkmetaG_FD_191571 | JGI IMG/M metagenome (GOLD analysis project Ga0256914, IMG submission 191571) | Hydrothermal chimney microbial communities from Main Endeavour vent field at the Juan de Fuca Ridge, Pacific Ocean - Hulk | ecosystem: Environmental > Aquatic > Marine > Hydrothermal vents ...
GTCGGGGGAGACCCAGGTGACCCCTTCGAGGCGGAGGGCCGCCCCCTCCAGGACCTTGACCTCCAGTCCCCTCACGCCGGCCTCGGGGATCTCGATCTCCCCCGTTCCGGCCGACCTCCCGGGATCGCCTCTGCTCCCGAGGAGCTCCGTCTCCCTCACCTGGGGCCCCTCGGAGAGATCCAGGACCAGGCTCTCCGCCTCCCCGGCCCCCTTGGCGGCGAGGCCGGGCACGAGGCGGACCTCCACCTTCGGCCCCCGGGCATCGAGCCCCGGAAGGGCGGGTTCCTCGAAGGTGAAGGTCAGAAGGAGGCGTCCCTTCCGGTAGGTCTTGCGGAACTCCAGCTTCAAGGGCTCCCCCGGGCCCGCACCCTCGAGAGCGGCCTTCACCTTTTGCAGAGGGATCCCGTAGGGTTTCACGAGCTGGGCGTCGGGGAAGCGGACCGGCGAGGGGCCCAGGTCCACGGGCTGGTAGCGGTAGTCCGGAACCCGCGCCACGGTCTTTCCCGAGAGCAGGTCCAGGAGGGGCTTGTCCCTCCGGGCGCCCTTGTAGGAGGCGAGGGTGCCCCCCGACATGGCCTCCACGAGCTTTCCGATCCTCTCGGCCCGCTCCTTCAACTGGTTGCGGACCCGCAACTCTCTCCACCTGGTCAACACCCTGGGGAGGAAGAGGCCGCCCAGGACGAGGGCGAGGCTCACCAGGAAAGCGGCCCTGCGCAACCTGACCCGTTCCCGGAAGAAATGGAGATGGAGCTGGTAGGCCCCGGCCAGGGCGCCCAGGAAGACCAGGGGGAAGAGGAGGATCTGGAGGAGCCCCAGGATCTTCTCCCAAAGCCCGGGACCGCTCTCGGACCTTCCCATGAGGACCACCCCCGGGTCCAGGAGGAGGCGCCCCCATCCCCGGGTGTCGCGGAAGGGATCGGGGATCCCCGTCCAGACCATGTAGGTGTACTTCTTTTCCGGCGGGTCGTGGTCCCCCAGGGCCACGTTGAATCCCAGGACCCCCGTGCCGGGCTTCAGCCCCCGGAAATTGTGGAAGGGGAAGCGGGCCTCGAAGGCGTATCCGCCGGGAAGCATCTGGAAGGCCACTTCCACGCCGGTCCACCCCATGTCCACCAGGCGGACCACCTGCTTGCCCGGCGGCCCTTCCCTGCGGACCACCCCCCAGGGCCGGGAAGGGTGGGCCGGCAAGAGGAAGATCTGGTAGTCGTCCTTGTCCAAGGGGCAGGGCTTGCCCGACTGGGGGCCCAGGTCGTCCTGGAGATCGGTGTTCAGGAAGATCTCCAGGGCGTCCCCCATCCAGGTGGGGGCCCCCTGGGGCGGGGGCACGACCTTCTGGTCCACCACCCGGCCCGCCAGGTAGAGGTCCGTCTCGTCCCAGGCCAGGAAGATCTCACCCGACAGGTCCTCCCCCGGCCCCTTCCAGCGGTTCGCTGTCGGGTCCCCCTTTCGAAGGTCCAACTGGGACCTGTGGCGGAGCTGGATGGAGGGGTAGCCTGCCCACTCCCGGAGGAAACCGTCCACCTGGACGGGTGTGGTCCTCCTTCGAGCCTTGATGGAAGGAACTTTCCCGACCCTCTTCAGGGGTGCCTTGGTCTGCCCCCTGGTTCCGGGAGAAAGGAGGGCCGAGCCGAGGAGAACGAGGATGGCCGAAAGAAAGGTCTTATTGGCCAAGGCCGGAACCTCCCGAGTTTCAAGGGCCTGGGGTTTCGGCGAACTTCCGGTTCAATCCCGCCGTGGCCGAAAGATACCTGGTTATGGCCAGGGAGGAAACCCTCCCGGTCCTGCCGGGAGAGGCAAGGGGAAGGGGAAGATGGAGAAAAGAGACCGCCCCGGGCCCCAGGCCCGCCGGGGCGGTCTCTTTCGGGGAGATGGAAGATCGGTGAGGCCCTCCCCGGCGGGACCCGCCGGGGAGAAGGCCTCCCCTTTCCTCAATGCTGGCGGGACCTGGGCCGGCGGCGGTGGTCCCGCTCCCGGTCACGGCCCTTGCCGTTACGCTCGTTCCGCTCGGGTCTCTCTCCTTGGGAGGTCTCCTCCTCCCGGGAAGGACCCTCGTCGCCTTCCTCCTCGTCCCCCCGCTCCACGGCCTTGATACTGAGCTTGATCTTGCCCTGCTCGTCCACGTCGATGACCTTGGCCTTGACCTTGTCGCCGATGTGGACCACGTCGGTGACCCGTTTCACGAAGTCGTTGGAGAGCTCCGAGACGTGACACAGGCCCTCCTGGCCCGGAAGGATCTCGATGAAGGCGCCGAACTCCTTCACGGAGACCACCTTCCCTTCGTAGACGGCGCCGATCTCCACTTCGGCGGTCATGTCCTCCAGGATCTTCTTGCACCGGTCCACCGAGGCCGAGTCGGGCCCGGAGACCGTGACGGTCCCGTCGTCCTCCACCTCGATGTTGGTACCCGTCTCCTCCTGGAGGCGGCGGATGTTCTTCCCGCCAGGGCCGATGATGAGGCCGATCTTGTCCGGGTTGACCTGGATCCTCTCCAGCTTGGGCGCATAGGGAGAGATCTGGTGCCTGGGGGCCCTCAGGGCCATGAGCATCTTGCGGAGGATGAAGATCCGCCCCTCCCTGGCCTGGTTGAGGGCTTTCCTCAGGATCTCCTGGGTGAGGCCCTTGCACTTGATGTCCATCTGGAGGGCGTTGATCCCCTTCTGGGTGCCCGCCACCTTGAAGTCCATGTCGCCGCTGTGATCCTCGGAGCCCAGGATGTCCGTGAGGATGGCGATCCGGTCCCCCTCCTTTACGAGGCCCATGGCGATCCCCGCAACGGGGTTCTTCAAGGGAACGCCCGCGTCCATGAGGGAGAGGCAACCGCCGCAGACCGTGGCCATGGAGGAGGAGCCGTTGCTCTCGAGGATGTCGGAGACCACCCGGACCGTATAGGGGAAGGAGTCCTCCGAGGGAAGGACGGGCTCCAGGGCCCTTTCGGCAAGGGCCCCGTGGCCGATCTCCCTGCGGGAGACGCCCCGGATGGGCTTCACTTCGCCCACGCAGAAGGGCGGGAAATTGTAGTGGAGGAGGAACCTCTTCCGGTATTCCGGGAAAAGCCCGTCGATGATCTGCTGGTCCCCAACCGTTCCAAGGGTGGTGGTGACCAGGGCCTGGGTCTCGCCCCTCGTGAAGAGGGCCGAGCCGTGCACCCTGGGCAGGAAGCCGATCTCGATGGAGATGGGACGGATCTCGTCCCACTTCCTTCCGTCGATCCGCTTCCCCGAAAGGATGATCTCCCTCTCGGCGTCACGGACGAGGTCCTCGAAGTAGGAGCCGATCCTTTTCTCCCGGAGCTTCTTCTCCGCCGGGTCGGCATCCTCGGGCAGGCCGAAGCGGGTCTTCGCCTCCTCCTTGATCGCCGAGACGGCGTCCTTGCGGGCGAGCTTGCCCTGGGTCAGGAGGGCGTCCTTGACCTTCTCCTTGAACTCCGACTCCATGGCGGACTGGAGTTCACGGTCCACCTCAACGGGAGGAACCTCCTTCTTGGGCTTCCCGGCCTTCTCACGGAGCTCCAGAACGGCTTCCGCCACGATCCGGCAGACCTCCTGGGCCTTCTGGAGGGCCTCCAGCATGGTTTCCTCCGAGACGGAATCGCTTCCCGCCTCGACCATGACGATGTTCTCCCTGGAGGCCGCAACGGTGAGGTTGAGCTTGTTCTCCGGGGACTTCAGCTCGGAGTAGGTCGGGTTGACAAGGAGCTTGCCGTCCCTCAGACCGATCCTGCATGAACCAAGGGGCCCGTCGAAGGGGATGGAGCTCACTTCCAGGGCCGCGAAGGCCGCCGTCATGGCCAGCCAATCCGGCTCGTTCTCCTGGTCCGTCGCCAGGACCTCCGACATGATCTGCACCTCTTCCTGGTAGCCCTCGGGAAAGAGAGGGCGGATCGAACGATCGATGAGGCGCATGGTGAGAATCTCGCCCGCCGTGGGGCGGCCTTCCCTCTTGAAGAAACCGCCGGGAATCTTCCCGGCGGCGTAGGTCCTCTCCCTGTAATCCACGGTGAGAGGGAAGAATCCCAGGTCTTCCCTTCCTTTGGCCGACTGGGCCGTGGCCAGAACCACCGTTTCCCCGTAGGTCGCCACAACGGCGCCGTCGGCCTGCTTGGCCATTCTGCCGGTTTCGAGGACGAGGGTCCTCCCGGCGATCTGTCTTTCGACTCTTACTGGTTCCACTGTTTTCTTTTTCTCCTTGCCACAACACTTACCTACATGCGGGCGGCCGCATTTTCCGGCCCGGCCCGTCTTCTTCCCCGGGTGTCCCCGGCCCCACTTGGGCCCCCAGGGACGTTTCCTCGGGTTTTCTCTGCAACGCGCCTTCCTCCCCCAGTCCGTGGAAGCAGGGGCCTTCCTTCCGGGCCATAGAGGGGGGCGCCGCCGGCCGGGGCCGGCGGGGCCCGAAAGCCTCGGTCCGGCCGGACCGGGCTCAGCGCTTCAGGTCCAGGCGCTCCTTGATGCGCTTGTATCTTTCGTAATCCTTCCGCTCCAGGTAACGGAGCAGGGTGTTCCTCCTCCCCACCTTCATCAGCAGGCCCCGCCGGGATGCGAAATCCTTCTTGTGAACCTTCAAATGCTCCGTCAGGTGGCGGATGTCCCAGGTGAGGAGGGCGATCTGCACTTCCGGGGAACCGCTGTCCTTCTCGTGAATCCTGAACTGGCGGATGATCTCTGCCTTGACTTCCGGGTCCATCATGATGGTCTTTCCTACGCCCTGTGGTTTCGTCGGTCTTTCCACCCGGGCCCCCCCGGAAACAGGGATTCCAGAAAGGGCCGGGCCTCTCCCGGGGACCGCCCCCGGGATGGACCTGCTCCTCTCCGGGCGCCGGGCCCGGGGAAGGCAGGTCGATGGCGGGGGATCTTAGGTCAGGAGGGAGGCCCTGTAAAGGTCACCCCTTCTGTTCCAGCGTTCCCGCCGGGTAGGTGCCGATCTTCCGCTTGGGAAGGCGGCTCAAGGTCTTCCCCGCCAGGATGTCCAAGGCCTCCCGCCTGAGGAGGGGGATCTCGTCGGGGCTGGGCATGCCGTGGCCCGGGACCCGGATCTCGGTGTCCACCGTCCCGCCCCAGATCTCCCGGCCCGATCGGGCGGAGACCAGGTGGACCTCCAGGGAGGCTCTGACCCTCCTGTCGACACGAAGGAGCCGTTCACTCCAGGAATTCAGGGTGATCAGGAGGAGGGCGTCCTCGCCGAACTTCCCGGCCAGGTCCTTCACCAGGGGAACGGCCCCCCCCGCCCGGGTCCGGAGGACCCGGTCCACGTAGTCCAGGGAGAGGGGGGTATAGCGCCTCTCCATGAGACGCCGGTAGAAGGCCCTCCTCAGCTCGGGAAGGATCTTCTGGGCCTTGGGACGGCCCGTCTTGTCCACCACGGGGAGGACGGCGACCTCGGCCGGATTCTCCCGGGGAAGGAGGGACGTAGGCTGCAAGTCCAGCCGTTCGGGATACTTGGAATACAGCCTGCACCCTGCCGCCGGCAGGAGGAGGGCCCAGAGGCACAACCAAAAGAGACCCGACGCGGCCGACCACTTCCTCATGGAACTTCTCCTGGTGAAGGGGATCCTGGAGCCCCGTTGTTACCACCCGGCCCGGCCTGTCTCAACCCCGGCCTGTCATTGGACGGCCGTGGAGGCCGCCTTCCCCCGGGCGAAGGTGGCATGGAACCGGAAGAGATCCTCCAGGGCAAGGTCCTCCGAACCCCCTCCCACGATCACGGCCAGCCAGCTCTCCACGTACACGGTCCAGGTGGAAGGCCGGGCCAGGCCCGTCACGGAGGAGGCGGCCAGGTCGGGGAGCTGGAGGGTGTCCGTGCCCGTCCCGTCCCTGTCGGGAACCCAAAGGGTCCACTTCCTGCCGTTCCCGTCCTGGACCTTCACCAGGTGCATGGCCGAATAGCCCCCGGTCGGATCCAGGTGGTCCTCCCATTGAATCTGGGGAGGACCCGTGGAGGTGGAGGGCGCCGTGACGGCCGGAACGGAAGGAAAGGCGAAGGGAAGTCCCGCCAGGGTCCCCAGGGTGTAGTCCAGGAAGAGTTCCCTGTGGCGGGCCCTGTTCCCCTCGGTGTCCCGGGCCTCCAGGGAACTCCAGACCAGGGGGGAGAGGCCCGAGAAGGCCGACACCAGGCTGGAGAACTGGCCGTTTACGGCGAGATTGTTCATGCTCCCCGAGGTGAATCCCGCCCCGAAGAGGACGCATCCCGGGATCCCGCCAAGGGAGGCCGTAACGGCGACCCGGGGGAAACCCGAGGCCAAGGAGGTCGTATCGATCCCTTTGCCCGTAAGGTCCTTGGAGTAGGAGGCTCCGTAGTTCGTCGCCAGGGGGGGAGTGGTCAGGATGGAAGGCTTCAGGCTTCCCTGGGGCTCCACGTCCAGAGAGGGCGGGCTCACCAGTGTGGTCAGGCCCGAGGACTTGACCTGGGAGGAGCCGAAGGCCGCAAGGGTGGGATTGGCCGTCGCCGGGAAGGCCCCCACGCAGGCCGTGACCACCACGGGTCTCCTGGGAAGCATGGGCGTTGCCGGGATGGTCCCCGGATCCCCGGAAGAGGTGACCACCATGCTGCCCTCCTCCCTGTCGGCCAGGGCGTTGCACCCGACCCAGGCCGTCTGTCCCGACGCGGGAGAGGGAAGGATCTTGCCCGAGAGGGCCGCCGCCTGGGAGGTCATGCTCTCCAGGGGGAGGGAGACGAAGGAGGCCCTGGTGTCCACCACGCTCGCCAGGTGATAACCCGAAGCGACGATGGTCACCGTATACCGGCTCCCCGTGAGTCCCGTGAAGACCGCCCTCCCGTCCGCCCCGGTCCGTGCCGTCCGCCTCCCCGAAGGAGGCCTGGCGGGGGCCCCCTCCTCGATGAGGACCGTGGCGTCCTGGATGGGATCGAAGGTCGCCAGGTCCCAGGCTTCCACCGTGAGGGTTCCCGCCGGGGAAATGCTTCCCGTCAGGACTCCGCGCTGGTGGATGGTCCCGCTCACGGCGGCCTGGTTCAGGTTGCCCGCCTCGTCGGTGACGTTCAGCGTGAAGGAGACTCCCGAGGCGTTCCTACCGATGTCCAAGGGTTTGAGGAAGAAGAACCCCTTCGAGTCGGAAGAGAAGAGATCGTTTCCTCCCGAGGCGTTGAGTTCCGCTTTTCCGAGTTTCTCGCTGGCCTTGCCGAAAAGGGAGACAAGCTGGAGATTCGTCACGAAGGTGGTCTTCTCGTCGGCCCCGTGGGGCGGACCGAAGAAGAGCACTTCCGGCCGCTTCAGGTCCTGGATCACGCCGGTCTTGATCATCCAGCCCCCGGGCTTGCCGGCCCGCACGATCCGGGCAGCCAGTGTGAGGGATCCGTCCTCCAGGAGAGGAGCCGCCTCCGTGCCCAGGGTGCCGGTGAAGTCCACCTGAAGGGTCTGGGTGCCCCCGGCGGCCGTGGCGGAGCGCTGGACGTAGCGCAGGTCCCCCGATCCCGAGGTCCTGGGATCCCCCCCGTAGACCCGGGCCTCCACGACGTCGCCTGCGGCCGTATCCGCCGGGAGGACCACGTCCAGCCTGAGCGTGGAGAGGTTGGTGATGTTTACGGCATCAGGAAAACCCGACACGGGATTGCCCACCTTCACTTCGTCGGGCATCCGCCAGGCCATGGTGGTGAACTTGGAATAGGGGTCGTTCTTCCCCGGATCCAAGGGCTGTCCCCCGGCCTCGATGGTCTCCTTCAGGACCAGGCCGTACTGGGTGGAAGCATCCAGGGTATAAGTGGGGGTGAACTGGAGCACCCTGGTGTCGGCTCCGGCCAGCCCCGTGAGAGGATAGGAGATGGAGCCCCCCACGGCGGTATTGGTGGATTCCTTCCGCACGTAGAAACTCGAAGTGGTCACCGTGGAGGCCGTGGCGGGTCCGTCCAGGAAGACCAGGACCTTTCCCTCCCGGAGGAAGTCCCGGGTGTCGGGAGGGGGGAAGACGGCCACGACCTTGGCCTTCTCGGTCGTGCCCGCCGAGGGAGTGAAGGAGCCCAGGGTCCCGCTCCCGCGGACCACCGTTCCGTCCAGGTCCCGGACCCCGGAATCCATGACGATCTCGTAGGTCACCTTGGGAAGGAGGGGAGCCTGGGGCCGGAGCAGGACCACCCGGCCCTGGCCCACAACGTCCACCAGGCACTTCACCTTGGGAGGAGGGGTGTTGCCCCCCGTGGTCCCGCTTCCCGTGAGGTTTTTCTCTCTCAGGTAGATCCTTTCGATCTTCAGGGTGGCGTCGTAGACCGAACCGGGGTTGAGGGCCTCGGAGAAGAAGACCACCACCGGCGTGGTCACGTGCCAACCCGATCCCAGGGGAGCCACCACCCCCACCGTGGCCTGGCCCGAAAGGGAGATGTCCCCCACCTTGGGGGCGGCGATGGTGGATTCCACCCCCTGGCCGCCCCCCTTCCCGCTCCCCCTCTTGGGGTCCCAGATCCGGCCCACGTTGTCCCCGGAGCAGGAAAGGAGGGCTCCCAGGAGGGCGCCCCCCAAGAAAGCGAAGATCCACGGCCTTGTGCGGTCCATTGGTTTCATTCCGGGACTCACCGCCTTTCCAGAGAAGATCCGCCACGACCAGCCTTGGACGGGCCGCCGGGGAATTCCTTGCATCCCAACATAAAGGAATTTCTCCCCTGCAAGGAGAGGCTCCTCTCCGGGGAGAAGGAAGGGTAACCTCTCTGTCCCCCTCCCTGGAAGGAAGGGGCTCCCCGCCAAGGAGGGCCGAACCCATGGATACGAAGGAACTCCTCGACGCCCTGGCGCCCGTCCGGGTGCTCCCCCTCCTTTCCGGCGAGGACCCGGAACGGGTCTCTGCGGCCGCCGAAGTCCTCGCGAGGGAAGGCTTTCCCGTCCTCGAGGTCGCCCTCAGGACGCCCCGGGCAATGGAGGCCCTGGACCTGATCTCACGCCGCCTCCCCGAAGTGATCCTCGGCGCAGGGACCCTCCTGGATCCCAGCCAGGCCGGGGAGGCCCGCCGGGCCGGAGCCCGTTTCGCCGTCTCCCCTGGGTTCCGGCCCATTCTCCTGGAGGCCGCCAGGGAGGCGGGCCTGGCCTTCGTGCCCGGCGTGGCCACCCCCTCCGAGGCCATGGCGGCCCTGGAAGAGGGCCTCACCCTCCTCAAGTTCTTCCCCGCCCGGGCCCTTGGGGGACCGGCCCGGCTCGAAGCGACCCACGCCGCCTTGGGCCACAAGGGCCTGGCCTGGATCCCCACGGGAGGCATCGACGAGAACAACCTGGCCCACTACCTGGCCCATCCCTGGGTGGCGGCCTGCGGGGGAAGCTGGACCGCTCCCAAGGCCCTTGTCCGGGAGGGCCGCCGCAAGGAACTGCAGGAGCGGGCCCGCAGCACCCTGGCCCTGGTCCAAGGCCTTTCCAAACCGAGGAGAAACGCCCCATGAAATTCCTCGCCTTCGGAGAAATCATGCTCCGCCTCTCCCCCCGGGGAGTCTCCTCCCTGGCCCAGGCCTTGCCGGGAAACCTGGAGGCCACCTTCGGCGGAGCCGAGGCCAATACGGCCGTCGCCCTGGCCGCTTTGGGGGGAGAAGCCTCCTTCTTCACCTTCCTGCCCGGGAATCCCCTTGGAAGGGCCTGCCTCGCCGCCCTTCGTGCCGCGGGAGTGGACACCGCAAAGGTGGTTCTCTCCCCAAGGGGTCGGATGGGAATCTACTTCCTGGAGAAAGGCACCGGCCCCAGGCCCTCCAGGGTGGTCTACGACAGGGAAGGGTCCACCCTGGCCTCGGCGGGTCCCGGGGAGGCGGAGTGGGAACGGATCCTGGAAGGAGTTGACTGGATCCACCTCTCCGGAATCACCCCGGCCCTGAGCCGGGGTGCGGCCGAACTGGTCCGGGAGTGCGCCGCCCAGGCGGCGGAAAGGGGGATTCCTTATTCGCTCGACCTGAACTACAGGTCCCGCCTGTGGCGCTGGGAGGAGGGAGTGAAGGCCGAGGCCCTTGCCCGCCGGGTCCTCCCCCCCATCGCGGCCGGAGCTTCCCTGGTCCTGGGGAACGAAGAAGACGCCGCCCGGGTCTTCGGCCTGGCCGTGGAAGGCCTGGACCTCGCCCGGGGGGAGATCGATCCCGCCGCTTACGCCGACCTGGCCCGCAGGACGGCCACCAAGTGTCCCGCCGCCAGGTTCGTGGCCTTCAGCCTCCGCCGCTCCCTGGATGCTTCCCGGAACCTCTGGGGAGGCATGCTCTTCGACGTAGAGGCAGGAAAGGCCCACTACCACCCCGTAGACGAGGAGGGGCGTTTCCGCCCCCTCGAAATCTCCCCTATCACCGACAGAGTGGGCGCCGGGGACGCCTTCGCGGCGGGCCTACTCTTCGGCCTTTTCCACCGGAGGGCCCTTCCCGCCAAGGCCCTCGCCCTGGGAGTCGCCGCAGGCGCCCTGGCCCATACCTTTCCCGGGGATTGGCTCTTCGCCGGCCTGGAGGAAGTGGAAGCCCTGGCGGGAGGCGAGACCTCGGGGCGGATCAAGCGCTGAAAAAGCCCCGGAAAGGAAGGTTTTCCCCGAGCATCCTGCGCCGAACCTTCCCGGCGGCCCTCCGGCCCGAGAGGCCCTCCCCGACCCCCCCACCAGCCTGGTTTCATCCAAAAAGCCCGCCGCCACTCCCAATCTCCCCTTCAGGCCCGATCTCCCCGTCGGCACTCGATCACCCCTTCAGTTCCAATCTCCCCGTCGGCCCTTGCCACCTGATGCCACTCCCCGGACGTCTCGGGCATGTCACTGCGTTCCATGCCCGAGCCGGCCGGGGCTAACGAGGGGATTCGATTTCCTCGTCAGCCCCCAATTTTCCCGTCAGCCCCTGCCGGCGGGGAAGACTGTTCGAAGAACAGAATTCCCCGACGTCAGGGGAGTGGGTGGCAGTTCGAAGTGTTTTTTGTAGCGTTTTCGTTGTTGTTGCCACTCCCGATTTCATTGTTAGCCCCTGCTCTATCTCATCGTTAGCCCCTGCCGGCGGGGAAGACTGTTCGAAGAACAGGATTCCCCGACGTCAGGGGAGTAGGTGGCTGTTCGGAGCGTTTTTTGTGGCGCTTTCGATGGTGGAGCCACTCCCCGGAGGTCCTAGCGCTTCTATTTCATCGTTAGCCCCTGCTCTATCTCATCGTTAGCCCCTGCCGGCGGGGATGTGCAGCTCGAAGAGCTGCAACATGCCCGACGTCAGGGGAGTCAAGGTCGTCAGCCCTCTGAGCCATTCCCACCATAGCCCTTTTCAAGTTTTTCTCACGGACT
>Ga0256914_1004081_pt1 | contig 11203 bp, 8 predicted proteins | sample HulkmetaG_FD_191571 | JGI IMG/M metagenome (GOLD analysis project Ga0256914, IMG submission 191571) | Hydrothermal chimney microbial communities from Main Endeavour vent field at the Juan de Fuca Ridge, Pacific Ocean - Hulk | ecosystem: Environmental > Aquatic > Marine > Hydrothermal vents ...
TGTCCAGAATACTCTGGTTAACAATGCTTTTCTGCGCTGGGGAAGCGATGAACTGAAAAAGAAATATTTGCCTCAGCTTGCCTCGGAAAAGATCGGCGCTTATTCTCTGTCAGAATCTGGCTCAGGAAGCGATGCGTTCTCTCTGCGTACCCGGGCGGAGGAGAAAGGTGATCATTTTGTGCTGAACGGTCAGAAATTGTGGACGACCAACGGCGGCGAAGCGGATATCTTTATCATCTTTGCCAATGTCAATCCCGAATTGGGTTACAAGGGAATTACCGCTTTTGTGGTGGAACGCGGATTTGATGGATTTACCGTGTCCAAGAAGGAAGATAAATTGGGCATTCGTGCCAGCAGTACCTGCGAATTGGTGCTGGACAATTGTGTTGTACCCAAAGAAAACGTTCTGGGCGAAATTGGCAAGGGTTACAAAGTGGCGATCGAAACGCTAAATGAAGGCAGAATTGGCATTGGTGCCCAGATGCTGGGTATTGCTGAAGCGGCATTGCAGTATGCCATGAGTTATTCTCTGGAGCGGGAGCAGTTTGGCAAACGCATTGCCGAATTCCAGGGCATTCAGTTTCAGATTGCCGAAATGGCCACACAACTGGAAGCCGCCCGCCTGTTAGTGTACAACGCTGCCCGGTTGAAAGAAGCAGGGAAAAGTTTCCTGAAAGAAGCCGCCATGGCCAAACTGTTCGCTTCCCGCATGGCAGAGTTTGTTACCTCGAAAGCCATCGAAATTTATGGTGGATATGGCTATACCAAAGAGTACCCGGTGGAAAAATTGTACCGCGATGCCAAAATTGGTCAGATTTACGAAGGAACTTCCAACATGCAGCTCCATACCATCGCCAAATATTTGCTGTTCAAACGGTAATTGATCATTCGGTAAAGGGGTTGAATTATTCAACCCCTTTTTTTATTCCCTGCATTTACGATTTTCCCATTTTGCCAGCAGGTTGGGCATTCCCGTCCAATCAAATCCTCTTTATTCAAATAAGTTTTGCACGGTGTTCGCTTTTTCGGTTATATTTGTTTAACATAAAAGCGAGGTCAATGGTATGAAACGGTTGCTTTTGCTGGCAGCGTTGGTGTTCAGTCTGGTGGGGGTTGTGCACTCCCAGACCCTTTACCAGCATTTCTTTACCGATAGTACCCTCCGAATTGATTATTTTCATGTGGGAACCCGGCAGGAAGAGTCCATTGTTCTGGATGAATTGTTTCAGGAAAGGGAATGGCCCGGAAGCCGAACCAATCTCATTGACACCCTGAATCTGGGAATGTATCTGGTCAAAGTGTTTACTGCGAGCGGGAATCAGCTGATTTATAGCTACGGATACAGTACATTGTTTAATGAATGGCAAACCACGCAGGAGGCGATTAATGGTGGGCGAAAGGTCATTCACGAAACGGTCCGCATTCCGTTTCCCAGAGATAAAGTGGTAGTGGAATTTTACCGCCGGGACAGGCAAAATTTATTTACCCGGCAAATTGGTTCGCTGGTGGTGGATCCCGGCTCTTTTCGGGTTCGCAAAGAAAATCGTGCTGCGCAGGTGACGGTGATACCGATTCAGAAGAAAGGGAAACCTGAGCACTGTGTGGATATCGCCGTCCTGGCCGATGGATACACCTCCTCGCAAAAAACGGATTTTGAAAATGATGTGCGTCGTTTGACGAATCGCCTGCTGAGTGTGGAACCGTTTCGCAGCTATGCTGATCAGATGAATATCTATGCGCTTTTCCGTCCTTCCCGGGATTCCGGTACCGACGATCCCCGAAAAGGGGTGTTTAAAAACACTGCGATCAGTACCAGCTTCAACACCTTTGGTTCCCAGCGCTATTTAATGAGCTTCGACAATCGCAGCATTCGCGATATTGCCTCTGCGGTTCCGTACGACGCGCTGTTTCTGGTGGTGAATACCGACCAGTACGGAGGCGGTGGAATTTATAATCTGTATGCGTGCAGTGCGGCGGATAATCGCTGGTCGGAATATGTGTTTGTGCACGAGTTTGGTCATAGTTTTGGTGGATTGGGGGACGAATACTACACCAGCGATGTGGCATACTCCGATTTTTACCCCCGGGGGGTGGAACCATGGGAGCCCAACGTAACAGCCTTGCTGAATCCGGAACATGTGAAATGGCAGTCGTTTCTGACACCCGGCATCCCAATTCCCACACCATGGGATAAGGAAAAATACGATCGGGAAGAAACCGAATACCGTCACAAATTAAAGGAGTTACGCGAAAAGAAAGCTCCGGAAAGTGAAATTGAGAAGGTTCGCCAGGAGCATCAAAAATGGGTGGAACACTTTTTCCAAAACCATCGGTATCGGGATGCGGTGGGAGCCTTCGAAGGTGCCGGATATGCTTCGAAAGGATTGTACCGTCCGGCGCTGAATTGCATTATGTTTTCCAAAGGAAATATTCCATTCGATCCGGTGTGTCGGGCAGCGATTGAACACCGAATTCGGTTTATTATTCAGTAACATAATCGGAGCTTTGGTGGCGAAAATATCCTGTAATTTTACGTTAAGTTTAAACCACCCGCTGCCGAATAATAAGGTAATGAACCTTTGAGTCTATTACATAGAGCGAACGAAATCTAAACGATACCCGGCAGGTGTAGGGGGGAGGATGTACGCTCAATTGATTATGATGCTCCCAAAGCGGTTCAGTGCATCAATAAGTTTTCCAATTTGTGGAATAGGTTTATTGGATGAAGAGAACGTTTCTGAAAAAATTATCCCTGGAAAATCGGTTACTGATGACGGTGGGAATTCTATTTGTCCTGGCTTATTTCAGTTCTCTTCTCATCACTCAGTATGTTTATTTTAATTTTGGCCGAAAGCAATACGAAGATCGCATCTTAACCGTTGCTCACAACTTTGCCGCCGTTTGTTACCAGCCTATTGTTCATTCAAACTATGTGGAGCTATATCGAGCTATTCGAACCTTTCTGAATGAAGACGATCTGGAGACGGTTTATATTCTGGATCGAAACGGTCATCCGCTGATTCAGGAGAATACGTTTGGGCAAGCTCAGGATTCCAGTGTTTTTCGTTTTTTACAGCAAATTCAGCTGGATTCTTTGCAGATCCCTTATTTAAAACGATTTACCGGGCATAAAAAAATTGTGGTTTATCCCATCCGGATGGATTTTATGGAAAGACCTTGGGGATATGCGGTACTGATTTTTAATCCCGGCGAGATTTTGTTGTTGCTTCAAAAAACCGGCTATACATCCACTTTAATTAGTCTGGTGGTATTGCTACTGGGTTTAATTCTGTTACAGAAGATCAGCCACAGTTTTACCTCACCAGCCAAGGAATTGATGCGGGGAACCGAGGAGGTCATTCGCGGGAATTTCGACTATCAGATTAAAGTTGATGATGAAGCTGAGTTCGGTCAGCTGGCCCGCAAGTTCAACGAAATGGTGCTCAAGCTGAATTATTACTACAAGCAAAAAACGTTACTCAATAAAAAATTAAATCAGTACAACGCTGAGCTGGAAGAAAAAGTTCGGGAGCGAACCAAACAGTTGATTCGCATCCAGGAAGAGGTAATCTCTATTTTTCATCAGATTCCCGTGGGTTTGCTGGTGGTGGACCTGGAAGGGAAAGTTCGCTGGCACAATCGGGAGTTCCTGAATATTCTGGAAGAGGATCCGGAAATCTCTTTGCGTGAACAATATTTCAAGGACATCGACGCCATCGAAGGGTGCGGATTGCATGCGGTGATCAACAAACTTTATCAGTCCACCGAGAAACATGTGTTGCAGGTGGATTTTCAGTGTAAAAAATCCGGTACAACCAAAATCGTAGAGATTGCCTCTCAACCACTGATGGGCACCAATGATAACCTGGAAGGAACGATTTTTATCTTTAAAGATATTACCCGGGAAACTGCACTGGAAAAGAAACTGGCTCAGGAGCAACGTCTGGAAAGCATTGGTAAAATTGCCGGGGGCATTGCCCACGATTTCAACAACGTGCTGGCGGTGATTTTACCCAATGCACAACTGTTAAAGATGCAGCTTCGGGATCATCCTCAATGGGTCCACGCGCTGGAAAATATTGAGAAGGCGGCTGAACAGGGCGCTGCTCTTACCAGTCAGATTCTGGCTTTCTCCCGCGGAAAAAGCCGGGAAAATCTGGAAATTCTGAACATGAACGAGGTGGTGGAAAATTTCACCAGGATGTTCCGTCGAGTACTGGATAGGAAAATAGAAATTGTGATGGACCTGGAAAGCCATTTGAATAACGTAAAAGCCGATCGGAATCAGATTGAACAGGTGTTAATGAATCTTTCGGTGAATGCGCGAGATGCCATGCCCAACGGTGGGAAAATTATTTACCGTACATACAATGTCGTGATTCACGATGACGCACAGCCGATTCTATCTGCTAAATTGAAAAAAGGTGAATATGTATGTCTGGAAGTTCAGGACACCGGCATGGGCATCCCTCCGGAGTATCTGGATCGAATTTTCGATCCCTTTTTCTCCAGCAAGAAAACCAAAGGTACCGGTCTGGGACTGAGTGTGGTTTACGGAATTATTAAAGGACATAAGGGAGTTATCGATGTGTCCTCCACTCCTGGCGAAGGCTCCTCGTTTCGGATTTATCTGCCCATTACCCGGGAGAAGGTTTCGCACAAAGCCACCAGGAGCGTTCGGCTACAAACCGGAACGGGTACCCTGCTCATTGTGGATGACGAAAAGATGATTCAGGAAACGCTAACCGGGATGCTGGAGAGTTTGAATTACACGGTAATAACCGCTAACAACGGAAAAGAAGCGGTGGAAATTTTCCGAAAGGAACAGGGGAAGATTAACGCTATTATCATGGACATTCAGATGCCGGTGATGGATGGAGTGGAAGCTGCAGCGAGCATTTTGAAGATTAATCCCGGAGCACGAATCATCTTTACCAGTGGTTATGCCGACCCGGCCCGGTTCGAAGAATTAAAGAAAATGGGCTACCAGTATTTTTTGAAAAAGCCTTATAAAATTGGGGTTCTGTCCGATATTATAAAACAAGCGTTGGGAGAGAACGGAAAAACAAGTTAGCCTGGGGAATGTTGCAGATTTAACACAGGGATGTGGGTTTAAACACAGGGACGTTTTTGTTGCAACATTCCCTTTATAATTTTAACCCGCCGATTCCCTTTCCCTCCCAAGAACTTCCTTGATTGCTCATTCCCGGATAAACCAGTTCATCATCCCTGTAAGAGAGTTGAGCGTGTTGAATTACGGTTAAGGTTAAACAGAATATACCGTTCGGGTGAACGACAGTGCGGGCAGTTCCCCGTGATCATCCAGTATGGAAATCAAAAGCGAACGGTGATTGAGCGAAATCTGAATGGATTTGATTTTGTACGTGTTTCCCGTTTTTTCTCCCAGCCGTTCCACACTCCGTTTGGAACGACGGTACACAAAAAGCACTCCGGAGTTCAAACTTAGCTGAAGGGCTTCTTTATTTAAATAGATGACATCGAGAACACGCCATTCGTTTTTAATCCGAGCCTGCAATACGGCCGGAATGAGTCCCCGGGAATTAAACACAACTTTTTCTTCGCCTATCGCGAAAGATTGCACATCTCTGTTAGAATTCTGCTTAAAATTCTTAAACAAAGGAGCCACAGTAATCCCTTTTCCTTTTCGTTTCCGTTGGTTATCCTTTTATCGCGTTAATCGGTAAGTGAATTTCGAAAAAATTCGTCTCAAAAACATCACAAAATAAAAAAACGGATCTGTTCAATCATTCTGGTTCTCCTGCTCTTTTACAAAGAATGAGCCGGAAAGGCGTACCCAATTAAACAGCCGTTCGGGCTCATTTTGATGCAGAATCCAAACTGGTTCGCTTTAAGGACACCTTCGTTCGGACGAACTGTTAATGCGGCATTCTACCGGGCATCCCCATGGGCATTCCACCGGGTGTATTCGTTGCTGCTGTGGGAATGGTGTAAAACAGCTTATAGTTGGAATTACGAATGTACCGGTCCCGGGCTTCGATTAATTGGGTTACCGAAACCTGATTGATGTCCTGGTATATCCGGAAAAAATAATCGGGTTGACGTCCGCTAAACTCGTTGATTCCCAGGGTAAAGGCCTGGCTTTCCCGACTGGCCCGGCGCCGGGTTAATGCGGCAAGGATGCTGTTCCTGGTTCGCGTAACCGCTTCTTCGGTGATTGGGTTTTTTCGGAATTGCTCAATTTCGTCCAGCAATCCCTGAATAGCCCGTTGGGTATTTCCCCGACCCGTTCCCATGGTGGCGGTTAACAGATAGTGATTTTTCCAGCGGGAAATGCTGGTTCCCAGCCGGTAAGCCCATCCTTTCTGTTCCCTCAAACTGAACGCAATCTGGCTGCTCAGCATCTGGTTGAGCACCAGCAGGGTGGGGGCATGGTCGGGTCTCCCCTCAAACGCATAACCCAGGTAAATATATGCCTGACGGGTACCGATTTTCATGCTGTCCCGTCCCGTGCCGGTGGTTGTTGGAATGGGTGGAATTTCCACCTTTTTCTGACTGACCGGCATGTCACCGAAATATTTTTCCACTGCAGCAAACACCCGGGCGGAATCCAGACTGCTGACAATGGATAAGATCGTGTTGTTAGCCGAGAAGTATTCGCGATGAAATTGCCTCAAATCTTCCGGAGTGATGCGAGCAATACTGGCGGGCGAACCGGACACCGGTTGAGCCAGCGGATGATTTTTCCCCATCACCATCTGGTAATAGTGGTATTTTCCCATTACACGGGCGTTTTTTTGCTCGCGGGCAGCCAGAAATTTCATGGTTCCCTGTACTTCCTTAAACACCGATTCCAGCTCCGGATGCAAGATATTGTCTGCTACAATATCCATGGCCGTATCGAAAAACTGGTCCAGTGTGACAAAGCGGACATACGAGTAATGGGGAACATTATAGTAATCGTCGTACGGGACGAAATTCCAGTCGTATGCTTTGACTTCTGCGCCAATCTCCCGGAGTGCCTGATCCAGTTGCTCTGCCGGGTAATGGGCGGATGCTTTAAACAGTGCGTGATGGAGAAAATCGGCAATGCCTTCTTTACCCGGTGGTTCCCAGGCTGCACGATTTTTAAATAAGAAGTGCATAGCCAGCACCGGATTGTCGCTGTTCTGAAGCAGCAGAACGGTCAGGCCGTTGGGCAATACTTTCCGATAAATGGTGCTTTTCCCTTTACGTTGGGTTTGTTTTTCGGCAAGGTAAGGGGTTATGTCGATGGTTTCCGTCCAGTGGCCGGGAGTAAAAAGGGAAGCAGGACGGGCAAATGTTTTCGGGTAGTTTTGAATCACCTGGTGCACCTGTGAGATGGGCGCCTCGAACAGAGCAGGCATCTTTCTGGCAAAGGCATCGAATCCGCCCACGGTTAAGTCCTGAGCTTTCAGGAATCCGTAATATAGAATTTTTTCGGATTGTAGAATCTCGTGAATGGCTCTTTCGCGACGGATGACCTGAAGTTCTCGAGCTGTTGGCAATTGAGCCTGTAACGTTTGGAGCGCCGTCTGAAATGCTTTCAGAAAATCCTGTTTGCCAATGCTGGAACTTGCTGTTGCTGAGATCGTCAGAACTCCAAATTCCGGATGAACTTCGTAACTGGATTGTACTCTTTTCAGATTCAATTGCTGGCTCATTTCCTTCAAAATAAAGGAATTCGGATCGGCCAGAGCGTAATGGTAAAACAGGGTGAAGGGAATGTACGAATCCGAATAAAAGGTGGGAGCCGGAAGTTTTAAATACAGCGTTTTTTGTTCTCCTTCCTCCTCCTCGTAAACGAACGGAAAGCTCTGGGTCAGTTGATAATGATTTTCGGGAATGGGGTGTGCTTTCGGAGTACCGAAATATTTTTTCAGTTTTGTCAGCATCTCGTTCGAATCGAAATCGCCAATGACAATGGCAATCATATTATTGGGTGCATAGTAGGTATGATAATAGTTCATCACCTGCTCTCGCTTCATGTTGCGAACCGTTTCTTCCGTTCCGATGACCGGCATGGAATAAGGGGGATTCTTATAGAATGCCCGGCGTAATGCCTGCTCTTTCTGAAAGTCCGGATTTTCGCTGTCTTTGCGGATTTCCTCGGCAATGATACCCTTCTCTTTGTCAAACTTCTTTGCCGGAAAGGTGGAATGAAAAAGCATATCCGACATAATATCCAGTGTTTGCTCAATTTTGTCCTTGTGATTCAGCGCCATGAAGGTGGTGTAATCTTCCGATGTCTGGGCATTCAGGTAAATCCCGTAGTAATCCAGCTCGTCGTAAAGTTGTTTCTGTGTCCGTTTTTCTGTTCCGTTAAAGGTCATGTGTTCCAGCATGTGGCTGATGCCATTGGTTTCCGGAGTCTCGTTGCACAAACCGGTTCGAACCACCACCACCGAGGCAATCAACGGATTGGTGTGGTTCTCCACCAGAATAACTTCGAAGCCGTTGTCAAATGTATGGTGAGTGTACGGTGGTAAATGAAAACGAAAATTGCTATCGGCAAACGAAATAGCAAAAAGCACGAGAATTCCGATGAGTAAAAAGCGAACTTTCATAATTCACCTCGAGGTTAGTCGATATTTATGGTTCCGACGTATTTAAAGTGGAATTTCACGGTTTTTATTCCAGTAAAGGCGTAATCAATTTAATGAGTGTGTGAATCTGTAGCTTCATTTTTCGGCTGAAACATTCCGGGTTAGACAGGAAGCACGTTTCGTTCAGGCATGCTTCCAGCGGTTCGCGGCACGCCTGTTTGTAATAATAATTGGGAATCGGCTCGTAATTGGTCCGAATCTCGGTTAGCGAAAGGGGTTTCCCCTCCTGAAGTTGATGGAGATACTGAAGTTCTTCCTCCAGAAAGTTGCGCACTTGCTGCATCTGCTCGGCGTTGAATTCTTCGAACAGATCGTCCAGTAATTCTCCTTTTTGAATGCGGAGTAGAATCTCGCTTTTTTCCAGAATCGTCAGGGTGTTTCCGTTGTCGTTTGTCATAATTCAATTACCTGAATTTTTCCTGTAAAATTGACTGTGGATTTATCAGAACGCAAACTCTTTTTTTAAGCGTTGCAGAATAAGAAGACTGAAATAGGCGATAAAGGTACCGGACACGAGTCCGTACAGGAGCATAATAGGAAATAGCTGAATGATGATTGGATTGTGAAGAAGAAGCAAATAGCCGACGAATAGTTGTCCTGCGCTATGAAAAGCGGCTCCCACGACACTCACTGCCCAGATGCCAAAGAGGTGGGCTCTGACCATCAGAATCATTCCCAGAACCGCAGCTATGCCTCCACTTAGCGACAGAAAAAATCCCGGAGTGAGAAAAGTGCCCACAAATAAAGAACCCAGTAAGATTCGATAAACAGAAACCAGCAGGGCAGACAGAGGGCCGTACCAGTACAAAGCAATTAGAGTGGCCATATTGGCCAGTCCCAATTTCAGCCAGGGTATCGGGCGAGGGATGAAAGCCTCAAAAATGAAAAGAATCATGCCCAGAGCAATCAAAGCCGATAGATGGGCTTCCTTTTGATATTTTTTATCCGGTAATGACATGGGGCGCCGAATGTATTGAATCCATAGATGCATGTTTTAAATAGATAACGATTTTTTTGGGCACACAGACGATGGATTGGTAGGGTTGATCGATAAAACCCGTGTGCACACAAATTTGCTTGGCACAATCATTGTGCAAAATTCGGATTTTTCCCGGTCGGATTTCCAGAACCACCGGTGGGTTCCATTCATTTAAATAAAACAATCGCCTTTGATTGAGAGGTAATTCGTATTTTAGATGTCCCTGAATCTCCACACAGGCAATCGGAGCCGGGCTGGTCAATTGGGGACGATTACTTAACCAGTAAAGGGGAATAAATATTATCAGCAGGAACACGAAAATATCGCCTGGTCGAAAAAAGCGGATGTTGGTGCCAGGATTATTCATTCCGCGAGAGCAGTTTGTTCAGATCGTTCTTTTTACCCACTAAAATTAGCACATCGTTTTCTTCGATGATGGTTTTGGCATCGGGCATGATGACCGTTTCTTTTTCCGATGGGGTGCCATTCTCACTTAAGACGGTTGAACGTTTGCGAATGGTAATGAGGTTGAGGCCAAACCGTGAGCGGAGTTGCAGTTCCTCCAGCGATTTGCCGATAAACATTTTCGGAGCATCTATTTCGGCAATGGTATAGGGACCGGCAAGGTAAAAAATCTCTTTCAGATGGGGATGCATCAGGGTGTAAGCCAGTTTTTCACCCACTTCCTGTTCCGGTACCACCACCCGATCAATTCCCACCGCTTTCAGAATTTTCTCTTCAATGGTTTTGGTAGCCCGGGTGATTACCTTGGGGACGCCCAACTGTTTCAGGATCACTGAAGTGAGCAAATTCGATTCAAAATCCTCCCCAATGCACACCACTGCAACATCCACTTCGTGAATTCCCTGGGCAATGAGTGCGTTCTCATCGGTGCTATCCATTCGCACGGCAATGGAGACGTAATCCTGAATTTCTTCCACCCGTGCCATATCCTTATCCACCGCAATCACTTCGGCTCCCTTTTCCGTAAGTGCTTTCGCCACACTCTCTCCAAACGTTCCCAGTCCTAAAATGGCAAATTTCTTCATGTTTCCGTTCCCGGTAATTTGACCAAAAAATATACAAGCTATTTCCATGGGATTCAAATCTTTTCACGATTCATTGGGAAATAGCCCTTGGTGAAATATCGTCTTGATCAACCGATATGGGAGGTCGATTTGCTAAAAGATGCATCCCCGGTGGTATGAAATTCTAAGTACTTGTTGTCTTTTGTTCTTTAACCCAGCAAGTTTAATAATCAAAAAAAATCGTCGTGATGTATCTCACTTGAGTTAGGTGGTTTCAGTATATATTCGTTTTGTTAATTTGGGCAAAGGAGAGGCTTATATCCTCCTCATCAAATACCGGTGAAAATAAAAATTTGATAAACCCCACATCATCAAGGAGGTTTTTTATGGAAAGATGCTTACGTAGTCATATGAGTTCTGTGTTGCTACTCATCGTATGGCTTATTCCCTCCTTTTTATTGGCAGTAGGACCAACCCCTCAATTGTTAAATAAAGTGAACAAGGGGGAGATTCCCACTCCCGCGTTTATGAAACAACAATTGGAGGATATGTTTGGTCAAGGGAATGTTCAGATGCTGAACAGTGTGGAT
>Ga0256914_1004082_pt1 | contig 11201 bp, 7 predicted proteins | sample HulkmetaG_FD_191571 | JGI IMG/M metagenome (GOLD analysis project Ga0256914, IMG submission 191571) | Hydrothermal chimney microbial communities from Main Endeavour vent field at the Juan de Fuca Ridge, Pacific Ocean - Hulk | ecosystem: Environmental > Aquatic > Marine > Hydrothermal vents ...
GTGCGCCTCAAATTCCACCGGCCCGAACGCTCCTTCCTGGAGGCCGTCCTGGCCAGGGGGGACAGGAGGGTGGCAGAGGCTGTGGGCCGGGCCTGGAAGCTTGGAGTCCGCCTGGACGGCTGGGACGATCATTTCCGGTGGGAGACCTGGCTCAGGGCCTTCGACGAGACCGGCCTGGACCCGGCCGCCCAGGGGCTGGCGGCCCGGGGGGAGGACCAGGTCCTTCCCTGGGACCACCTGGGGTGCGGCGTGCGCAAGGACTGGCTCCTGGAGGAGTGGCGCCGTTCCCAGGAAGGCCTTCCCACTCCCTCTTGCCAGGACGGGCCCTGCTCCCGGTGCGGATGGGATCCTGCCGCCTGCCGGAAGGCCCGCCGCCCGGGAGGATCCTACCGTTCCTGACTCCCCCTCCCTTTCCCCTCAGCTCACCCGGGTGAGGGCCCACTCCGCCAGGAGCGAGCAGGCCCGGGCCGATTTCTCCTGGGCATCGAAGTAGATCTCCAGGAGCCTCTCCCCCCCCTCCTTGGTTTCGCCTCCACGGATTCCCAGGAAACGGGCCGGCCTGCTCAGGAACACCGGGTCCAGCTGGTGGGTGGCCGCCACGGTGACCCAGTAGAGATCCCGGAGTTGCCGGAAGAAGGTCATGGCCCGGGAGAGCTCCTCCAGGGGACGGTGGATTTCGGGCCAGCGTTTTCCCAGCTCCAAGGGAAGCCTGGGGGTCACCTTCTTCCGGATCTTCCCTGCGGCCATGATCATGAGGAGGGTCATCTCCTGGCACCGGAGGCCTCCCGGGCCCTCCTTGAGGTCCAGGAGAAGGGGCCCCTCGGCGGAGGAGCAGGCCTTCTTCACCTGCCGGGCCATCCCCTCCACGTAGGGCCGGGCCCGTTCCAGGATCAGGGGCAGGATGACTTCCCCTTCCAGGCTCCGCCGGAAATGGTCCTCCCCGGCGGCGAAACGGGATCCCAGGAGGATGGAGGACTCCACCATGGGCGGGCCGGGAGCCAGGAGGAAGTGGCGCTTCACCTCCTCCAGGGTGCTCACCGTAGGGCCCAGGTGGTCGGAGAGGCAGAAATGGGGCATGAGGCCCCTCCGCCCGAGCTCCCGTCCCACCCGGTTCAGGACCTTGGCCAGGAAGGATGCGTCCTCCTTCCTGGCGCAAAGGGCGAAGAGGTCGCAATCCTCGCTGAAGGTCTCCCCCCGGGCCGTTCCGCCGGCCAGGAAGATCCCGATCTCGGCGTCGGCCATCTCGAGGGCGCCCGTCTCCTCCAGGACCTCCCCCAGGCAGGTGTGGTAGAGCTGGGAGAAGAAGGGGATGAAGAACCGCTCGAAGGTCTCTTCCGTGCCCGTCACGGAAGGAGTCCCCAGGGTGAGGAGCCCCATCCGGACCCGCTCCATGTCGAAGGAGTCTCCCAGGGCCTCCCTCCTCTCGGCGTAAGTGGGCCGGGTCTGGCCCCAGGCCTTGAGGCCGTGGGCGATCCGGTCCAGGAATTCCGGGTTGGAGAGGTGGCTGACCACGTAGGGGTGTCGCTCCACGACGCTGAGGAAGAAACGCTGGAAGTATCGGCTGTGGCTGTAGAAGAGCCTGCAGAGCCTGCGGATCTGGGCCAGGTAGCCCGAGGCGGGCTCCTCGTCCACCCCCTCGACCCGCTTCAGGATCTCGGCCACCCTGCGCTGTTCCTCCTCGGTGAGACTTCCCAGGAAGTGGCAGACCCGCCGGGTGTCCAGGAGGAAGACCTGGACCAGGCGAAGGGGAAGGTCCCCCTCCCGGGCGAGGGTGTCCAGGAAGCCCTGGACCAGGACCTGGACCAGCTCCCCCACCCCTTCCTGGTGAGCGTGCTTCTGCAGGAGGGTGATCAGCCTCATGACCCCCCGGGTCGTCCTGTGGGCTCCCGAGGAGATCCTGAGGAGGAGCTTCTTCAGAGGCCTCCGGGGAAGGGCCAGGGCGTCCTTCAGGAGGCCTTCCAGGAGGGCGGGCTCGTCCTCCAGCTTGTCCAGGATGTCGTCCCAGTATCCGACCCCCCGGAACTTCCTGGCCGCCCTCACGAGGTCCACCAGGCCCGGGGCGTCTTCCTTTTCCCCGCGCCTCTCCAGGAAGGGAGCGAAGAAAGTCGTCCTCCCCAGGTGGACCTTGAAGCGGTCCACGAAACGGAGGACCAGGTTCCTGGCGAGACGGACCTTCTGGTGGTAGCGGAAGACCAGCCCGTTCCAGGCGGATACAGGCCCGGCCTTCTCGTAACCCATGAGGTCGGCGATCCGCTCCTGCTCGGCCGAGACCCCGGGCTGGGGGAGGGCGATCTCCTCGGTCTCCTCCACGAAGAAGTGGTAGAGCTGGCGGAAGGTTTCGAAGAACAGGATATGATCCTCGAGCTCGTCGTAGAGGGGGATGTTCTCCGGGATCCGCCTCCTGAGGGCGTCGATGAGGTTGAGGGGGTCCGGCGCCTCGACCTTGTAGAGGGCCCGGGAGAGGCAGAGGATTCCCTTCAGGGGGCGGAGGGCGTCCTCCTTGGGCCTGAGAAGGCCCGGGTCCGCCGGGCGTGTCGCCAGGAGCAGGATCTCTCCCAGATTGCCCCGGAAGAAGATCTCGTGGTGGACGTTCTTCCCCTTTTCGTCGTAGTAGAAAAGGCCCTTTACTTCCTTCTTGAATTCCTCGAAGAGGCGGGCCGAACCCAGCATGAGGTCGGCGCTGAGCATCTCCGAGACGGAGACGAAGTCCCGGGGCGTCCGGGAGAGGAAGCGGCGGAAGTGCTCCACCGTGCCCGAATAGGCGTTCCCACCCGCCTCCTCGGCCAGATGGAAGTCCAGGCGGGTGGCGTAGCGGAGCATTTCCGTGGAAAGGCGGGAGACGGCCCTTCGCAGGCTCTCTCCCTCGGGGCTGCCGTCGTCCAGGACGCAGATGTCCAGGTCGTCCCTGTCCCACCGTGAGCCCACGTTGAGAAGGGCGAATTCGGGCCTCTTCTCGGGGGGAAGGAGGACCTCGAGCACCTTGGACATGTAGGTCTTCACCAGGTCCTGGAATCCCCTTGCGGAAGAGAGGAGGAAGAGCTTCCTCGCCCGGCCGGGCTGGAGGGACCGGGAGATCTCGAGGCCCAGGGCGTCCAGGACGGCCAGGTTGAGGTGGATCAACTGGAGAGCCTGGTAGGTTCCCAGGAAGGCGAGTTTCTCCTCCCTGTCCCGGCCCATGCGGGATACGGCCTCCATCTCGGCCGGGATGTCCCGGGCCCTGTCCCAGAGCCAGACCCGGTGGCGCAGCCCCCTCTCCTCGAGTCGTTTCTCCAGGTCCCCCGCCTTCCTGAGGGCCATGCGGAGGAACCGCCCCTGGTGGCTCCCGAGGGCGGCCACCCTTTCGCTCAGGCGCTGGAAGCCGAGGTCCTGGTGATCCAAGGGAGACAATCCGGCTGGGCGGCGGGGCTCAGGCGCCCCTGGAGGATCCCGGGGAGATCCGGTCCTTGTAGCGCTCCATGAACCACCTTCCTCCCCAGCCTTCGTTGGGTGGGGTGATCCTGGGGGATTCCACCAGGTGGACGTGACGGTCCAGGAGGAACTGGAGGTCTTCCGTCCCCCGGCAGGAGGGACAGAAGGGCTCCCAGAGGGTGGGGCTCCACCTCAAGGCGGCTTCCTCCTGGGCCTGTTCCTCGGGAACGACCTTGAGGATCCTCAAGGGACGGCCGCACTCCCGGCAGTGGGCCTCCTCCACGGGAAGGGCCACGAGGAGTCTGTCCAGGAAGAGGTAGGTCGGATTGGATCGGCGGAAGGTTTCTTCGGGCCACCGGTCCTGGTGGCAGAAGGGGCATACGCTCTTCTCGCGGATATCTTCCCCCTCGTATACGTCCCCGAGGACGGAACTGCACCGGGGGCAGATCCGGGGATTCTCACCCTCGTCCATCACCCAGGTCGCCATGACATCCTCCTTCCGCCCGGAAGGCGGGCGGCGTAGATCCTTGCCCTCGACGCAGCCTGCTCCATAATCCCGGACCGGGGAAACGAGTGTTTTCCCCGTCAGGTCGTGGGACCTGCCCCGGGCCTACTCGATGAGCCCGGGGTTTCTTGGGTGGGTTCTTGTCCAGGGCCTTTCGCGGGCCTGGGAGGATAGCATGAACGAATCCCGTTTTCATGTGTGTGTCCCCGCCGTCTCCGCCAACCTGGGGCCCGGTTTCGACGTCCTCGCCCTGGCCTTGGATCTCCACCTGGAGGCCACCCTCTGCCGCAAGAAGGGGGACCTCGAGGTGGTCTACAAAGGCACCCTGGAAGCGGAGCAGATGAGTCCGGACCGGGACATCCTCCTCCTGGCCATGGCCAGGGCCATGGGAGTGGAGCGGAAAGACCTCCAGGGGATCCACCTGGAGGTGGACTCCCAGATTCCCGTCACCCGGGGCCTGGGTTCCTCGGCGGCGGCACTCGTGGCGGGAGTCCTCCTGGGAAACATCCTCTCCGGCTCCCGCCTCTCGGCCGGAGAGGTCCACAAGGCGGCCTACGAGCTGGAAGGCCACAGGGAGGCCGTGGGGGCGGCCCTCTTCGGAGGCCTGGTCTTCGCCCCTCCCGGGGTGGAGGACCCGGACCTGGCCCATCCCCTTCCCCTTCCCATCCATCCCTCCTGGAGGTTCGCCGTGGCCTGGCCGGCCATGGAGGTCTCCACCACTCTGGCCAGGTCGGTCCTTCCCCCCTCCCTCCCCCACGAAGTGACGGCCCGGAGCGTGGGAAGGACCCTCCTCCTCCTCCACGGGTTGAAGGAAGCCGATCCCAGGCTGGTGAAGCTGGGAATCCAGGACGAAGTCCACCTTCCCTTCCGCCGCCACCTGGTTCCGGGTTTCAAGAGGGTCATGGAGGCGGCCTTGGAGAACGGCGCTTCTGGCCTGACCCTGAGTGGAAGCGGCCCGGCCCTGGTGGCTCCCGTCCTGGGGGAGGAGACGGGAAGGAAGGTCGTGGAGGCCATGGTCCAGGCCTTCAAGGACAGCAACCAGGACGCCGAGGGGAAACTCCTCGACGTGGCAGGGCGGGCCACCCTGGAGGTCCTTCCCCCCAACCTGCCGGGATGAGGGGAATCACTCCCCCAGGAGGGGCAGGCGAAGAAAAGGGACGAACCGCCGGACCAGGGCGTCCAGGAGGAGGGCGCCGCCGAGCCCCCAGAGGAAGAAGAGCAGGAAGCACCCTCCTTGAGGGAGGGCGGGGAAGGAGTCCGTCCGGCTCAACTTGAGGAGGACCGTGAATAGAGGGGCGTGGAGGAGGTAGACCTGGAAGGCCCGGTTCCCCAGGCGGTGGAGCAAGGCCGACCGGGGGAGGCGGCGCATCCCCAGGGCCAGAGCGGAGAGGATCGCACCCGTCACCCAGAGAGCGGTGGTGATCTTCCAGGGAGAAAGGGCGTCGAAGAAGAGGGAGAGATCGGGGAACCGGCCCCTTTCCACCAGGATCCGGTAGACCATGCGGGATTCGCTCAGGAGGAGGATTCCGCTCACCAGGGTGAGCATCACCAGGGGAAGGGTGCGGGAAAGGAGTATCTCCTTGGTGAAACGACTCCTCACCCCGACCCAGGCCCCGAGGGCGAAGTAGAAGGCGAAGCGGGGAAAGGCCCACTCGGGGACCCTGGGAAGGTGGCCGCCCCGGAGGTCCATGGCGAGGGCCAGGTAGTTCCAACCCGTGGCGAGGAGCTGGAGGAGGAGGGCACCGAAGAGAACCGTGTTGGGCCTCTTCTTGATCCAGGGGACTCCCCACCGGGCCAGGAGGTAGAACTGGAGGATCAGGGGAGTGAAGAAGTACCCCAGGAGGGCCTCACCCGTAAGGAGCCGTTCCAGGAATTCCCAGGGCCCCCAGCGCATCTCGGGGATCCAGGTCCAACCCCAGGCCCAGGCCGCCAGGGACCAGAACAGGTGGGGGTAGAGGAGTTTCCGGGAACGCCCCCAGATTCCCTTCCAGGAGTGGACGGCGTGGGAGGCGTAGTGTCCGGCCAGGAAGAGGAAGAGGGGGACGGCGAAGCGGGTCAACTCCTGGATGCCGATCCAGAGGACCAGGCCGGATGTGGGCTCCACCGTGTGTGGAGGGGCCAGGACCAGGCAGTTCCCCCCCTCCAGGGCCTGGACCATGGTGAGGAAGGCGGCGTGGTTGACCAGGACACCCAGGATGGCCAGGCCCCGGAAGTCGCCGAGGACCTTCCACAAAGGATGGAGTCTGCCTGGGGCCATCAGGTTCGTTTCCTGGGTCGGGAAGCCTGGGAGAAAGGGGGAGCGGGCCCTGGAAGCCGGGGAGTTTCCAGGATCGCGTCGATTCTTCCACGAAGAAAGGGAAAAACAAAGGCACCAGGAGGGGAAAGGACCCGGAAAGGGTGGAAAAAGAGACACATTTCGGGTGGGAGCGTATCTTTCCGGTCCTCTGAGGGGTGTTTCTTCCACTCCGGGCGGACCAGGCTTCGAGGGGGAGTAAAAAGGAAGAGGCCCCCAGGCCTGGGGCCTCCTCCTTGGATGGGCTCTCTTCCCTCGGCTGGGAAAGGGCCTTCCTCTCCCTACTGGGCGGGTTTCTTCTTCCCGCCCTCCTTGTAGTTCGCTTCGTTACGAAAGCCCGTGTAGCGGAAGCGCTTTCGCAAGGACTCGAAGGAGAGGGCCTTCTTGGTGAACTCGTGGACGACGTCGCCCTTGCGCTTGCGGATCTGGTCCTCCACCTCGCCGGGAGTCAGGTCCTCCACCTTCTTGGGGTGCCTGTCCAGCATGTGGACCACCAGGAAGGACCTGCTCGTGGGATCCTCCAGGACCTCCGAGACCTGGCCCTTCTCGAGGCCTTCCAGCTTGGAGACGCCCTCGGTCCCCTCCAGGTATCGAAGGATGTCGTCTTCCTGGGCGTCCAGGAGGGCCGACTGGAACTTGGCCAGGTTCTTGGGGAAAGGAGGGACCTTGACGAGGGGGACTTTCCGGGACTTGGCGTAGGAGGCGAAGATCTCCCCTGCCTTGGCCAGTTCGGCCTTCTTGAGATCCTCTTCCCGCTTCTTGCGCTCCTCCCGGCGGATCTCCTTCTCCTTCTCGGCCAAGGCGGCGAGCTGGGCCTTCTTCTCCTTCAAGGCCTTCCGGTAGACCTCCTTGGCCCGCTGGGGGATGTCCTTCCTGGCAAGGATCTTCTCGTCCTGGGCGATCTCCTTCTCCAGGTCGGACTTCAAGGTCTGGATCCTCTTCTTCGCCGCCGCCTCGATCTCGTCGAGGATCTTCTTCACGCCCTCGGGGTTCGCCTTCTTGCCCTGGACCCTCAAACCGGCGAGGAAGTCCCGGGCGGCCTTCCCGGCCAACTCCTTGGACTTCTTCTTGTAGTAGAGGTCCAGGAGATCCTTGCGGATCTCCGAAAGGGGCCTGGGGACGTTCTCCTTCACCTGGACCACCCTGGCGAAGAAGACCGCCTCGCCCGAGGTCTGGACCTGGGGGATGAACTCTCCCTCGGCGGGGGCCAGGGCCGTGTAGGCCTGCTTCCAGCCCTCGAGGAAGGAGACCTTCTCCAGGTCCTTGGGGGCCTTCAGGCCCGTCCTGGCCACGTGGAGAAAGGGGAAGTTCTTGGAGAGAAAGGCCTTCAGGTCGAACTTCTTCCCTTCCTTCCGGGCCGCCCTGGTGGTCTCTGCGAAGACCAGGTCCAGGGCCTTCTCCACCTCCAGGATCCGCCGGATCTCGGCCTTCAAGGCCCGGTCCAGGGGGCGGTATTTCTTCTCCGCCGGTTTGGATGCGGGCCGGGAGGCCGGCTTGGAGGAAGGCTTGGAAGCGCTGCTCCCCGGTTTTTCCTTCAGCCGGTAGAGGGAATCCTTGTGCTCGTCGTAGTACCGGCCGATCTCGGCGTCTCCGATACTCTTCAGCGTCTTGTCCAGGCCTTCCAGGAATCTGGCTCCCGGACTCCCCTTGGCGGGCTTCAGGGCGGCCAGGGCCTTCTTGAAGGCCCCGGCCCGGGCCTTCTTCTCCACCCAGGCAACCTGGAGGTCCACGACCCGCCTCTCCAGGAAGGGTCCCTTCTCACCCTGGGGGAGTTCCTCCAGGAAGGCCAGGAGCTCCTTGTCGGAGATCTTCTTCTTCTTCAGGTCCTTCTCGAAGTCCTCCTCCTTCCAGGCCACGTATTCCACCTGGAAGACCTCCCCGGCCTTCTTCGCTTCGTCCAGGACGGAGAGGACCGAGGTGTTCTCCCCCGCCGCCAGGGTCTGGATGTAGAACTGGATCCTCTTGAGATCCATGAAAGCCTTTTCGAACTGGGGAACGGAGGTGTGGAAGAACCGGTGGACGATCTGCTCGTACGACTCCTGGTCCTTCACCCTCCAGTAGTACTGGGCCAGGGGGGAATGGATGAAGTCCTGGATCACGGCGTCGCTCACACCGATCCCGGCGGCCTTGGATGCCAGGTAGAGGATGAGGACCCTGTCGAAGAGGTGGGACTTCTCCGCCTCGGATGCCCCCTCCTTGTCCCGGTCCAGGCCCATGTCGAGAAGGGGGAAGCGCTCCACGAAGAGCCTGAACACCATCTGGGCCGCCTCGTATTCCTGGATCGTGACCTGGTGCCGGGCGCCGTCCTGGAGGACCAGGGAGGGAAGGCCCTGGTTCGCCCCGCCGGTGCAACGGCTGAAGAAAGCGATCATGGTTCCCGTCACCGAGAAGGTGATGAGGGCGAAGAAGGCCAGGCCGAGCATCAAAGGCCGCTGGTATTTGTGGAAGAAGGAGGCCATATGAAGAAATCTCTCCTGGGATGGAAACACAAAAACGCCCCGAACCCCCGGGGCGGCGGAAAGAGGCACATTCTAGGGAGCCCGGCCCGGCCAGGCAATCAGCCGTTCTTCCCTTCTTTGAGTTCTTTCAAGGAAGGAAGGTCTTTCAAGGATTTCAGCCCGAACCGGTCCAGGAAGGTCCTGGTCGTGGCGTAGAGCAAAGGTCTTCCCGGGACATCGGCCCTCCCGGCGACCTTGATGAGTTTTCTCTCCAGGAGGGCCCGGAGCATGGGACCGCACCGGACTCCCCGGATGTCCTCGATCTCGGCCCGGATGATGGGTTGCCTGTAGGCGATGACCGCCAGGGTCTCGAGGGCCGCCTGGGAGAGGGTCTCCCTCTTGCGGATCCCCCTGGACCGCACAAGGAAGGGGTGGAAGACCGGTCTGGTGAGGAGGCGGAATCCCCTGCCGGCCCGGAAGAGCACATAGGGCCTCTCCCCACCTGCGAGGCGCTCCTCCAGGGCCTTCAGGGCGGAGGCCACCTCCCCCAGGGGCCTTCCCACGGCGGAGGCGAGCTTCTCGGGGGAAAGGGCCTCGGGCGAGGCGAAGAGAAGGGCCTCCAGCACATCTTCCAGGGAGATCCCTTCGGGCAGGGGAGGAGGGGGCGGAAGGGGAGGAGCTTCCTTCTCCTCCTGGGCCTTGCCCTCCATCCCCTCCTCTTCCCCTCCCTCCCCGGGCGGAGGGGGAGAGGGCTGCTCCTCCCCCGAAGACGGAGCAGGGGCGGGGGCTTCCTCCTCAGGGCTCACGCCTGGGGGGGGAGGAGGTGGTGTCCCGGCCTCCTTTCCCGGGGGCAAGGTTTCCTGGGGCGGATCGGGGGAGGGTCCTTCCTTGCCGGGAGTCTCCTCCTGCCGGGGAATGGGTTCCTGTTCCTCTTTCATGGGCGCCCCTTGTAGAGTCCCCGGGGAAGAGCCGCAAGCCGTAACGTTTTCCCGCCGTTCCGAAGAAGGTCAGGATCTCCTCCGGGCTGGGAGGGGAACGGCGGATGCGGCGGCGGATCTCCTCCTCCAAGTCCCGGAACTTTCCGGGCTTGCCGGGAATCCGTCGCTCCACCATCACGAGGAGCCAGACCTTCTTCCCCCCCGCCTCCTGGGGAATGGGGTCGCTCACCTTTCCCGGCTCAAGATCGAAGGCCACCCGCGCCACGGGGTGGTCGAAGTCCCGCGGGAATGGCGGGACCTCCCCTCCCCGGGCCCCCGACGGATCGAGGGAGTATTTCCGGGCCAGAGTGGCGAAATCGGCCCCGGCCCGAAGGGAACGGGCCAGCCTCTCCGCCAGGTCCCTGTCGGGAAGGACCATGAACCTGCACTGGACCCGGTCCTCCTTGAGAGCCGTGTAGACCACCGTATAGGAGAGGAGGAGCTGTCTCGCGGCGATCTTCTCCAGCCAATCCTTGTACTCCCCGAGGCCCATCCCCAGTTCCTGGGCGGCGAAATCGGCAAGGGTGGCCTTGGGTCCCAGGGTTCGCCTGGCCCGCTCCAGGTCCTTCTTCATTCCCAGGCTCACCAGTCGTTCCACCTCGGAACGGGGAACCCGGATGCCTTCCTTCCGGGCCACCTGGGCCGCCAGGGCGAGGTCCGCCATGGCCTGGAGCAGTTGGAGCCCCCTGCGGGGATCCTGCTCCATGAGGAAATCGAAGGCCTGGTGGGCGTAGACCCGGTGCCTCTCCAGGGAGAAGAGGACCCGGTCCCCCTTGCGGGGAAGGTCGAGGACGGAGAGATCCACCCAGCCCCCCTTGGGGGAGGCGGGCCGGGAAGAGGGACGGGCCTCTTCACGGCGGATTTCCCCCCTCTTTCCGCCGGAAGGGAGGGGAGGGGATTGGGGTGGCTGGAGGGAGCAGGCTCCCCCCAGGAGGAGGCTCAGTAGAAGAGGATGCGACGCCGCATCGCGTAGCCGTGGCAGGCTGGGCATTTGACTCGGATTTCCTTTCCCGAATTGGCGTCCAGGGCTGTGACGTATCCCGTTCCGCCGCAGGTGATGCAGGGATCGGCGTAGGCCTTCTTCACCTTCATGACGCCGGAGAACTCGGCGAAGTAGGCGATGATCCAGTTCTTCCTCTGGTTGACCGTGGCGTTCCTCCACCACTCCTCGGGGGTCATCTCCTCCTGGCCCTGGCCGGCGCCACGGCCGCCCCGGCGGTTCCGGTTCCGCCGGTTCTGGAGCTGGCGTCGCAGGAGTTCCTTGATCCTTCTCTGGAGCTCGTTCTCCCTGGCCCTCCGGGAATTCCCCTGGGTCAGGCGTCCCTCCAGGGGAGTCCCGGCGTAGGCCTTCTCCTTGGGAAGGAGGAAGGTCCCGTCGCCGTACCCCGCCCGCTGGGGCGATGCCAGGTGGTAGTCCTCCCTCTTGTCCCAGAGGGAACGGGCCTCGTCCGCCTCGATCCCGAACTGGGCCGCCACCTTCGAGAAGATCGTCTCTCCCATTTCGTTCTTGGCGAATTCCTTGACCTCCTCGGGGCCGACGTCCCGCTTCACTGCCTCTTCCTGGGCGAGCCGCCTCATGA
>Ga0256914_1004083_pt1 | contig 11197 bp, 8 predicted proteins | sample HulkmetaG_FD_191571 | JGI IMG/M metagenome (GOLD analysis project Ga0256914, IMG submission 191571) | Hydrothermal chimney microbial communities from Main Endeavour vent field at the Juan de Fuca Ridge, Pacific Ocean - Hulk | ecosystem: Environmental > Aquatic > Marine > Hydrothermal vents ...
GGCTCTCATGGCTGCTGAAACTTCGCCACCTCCCGGTCATGATGCCAGTTGCCGTAATCCAGCACTGGAATCCATGGAACAGGTTCTATGGTGCCCTGATCTATGAATGGGATAACGATGCGGCTGTACAGTCCTGGAAAGATGTTATCTGTAACTGTCTGGGGCATCAGCAGGCCTCAGGCACATTGATCAGGCGTCTTGCCATGGAGATATGGAATGTGCATCAACGTGGAGTATTTCATGGTGACTGTAAAATCACAAATTTTATCACTGATCCCCGCGGCAGGATAACCAGATTCTTTGATATTGACAGTACATGTCTTATGAAAAGAGTAACAGACAGGCAACGCATGAAAGACATTGTATGCATGGCAGTATCTCTCAGCAAATCGTTGACTGAAAGACATATTGCAGACAATGTCACAGAGGTGCTTCTGTCCGAATACATACGTATTCATGTACCATGGGGGAAGAGAAAAGAGTTTGTTGAGGACAAGCTTAACCGCATGTTTAAACGAAAATTTATCCAAAGCTGCAACCGGAACCCACACCTAACAGGACCTAAGTGAAAATACAAACGGAAATATGGGATAACGGCAGGCTGACTGTAAACAGCGCATTTGCAAGGCTCCTGCGCCACAACGACATAACAACCGCCCAGGCACTGTGGACTGTGAAGAGCCAGGGGGTAAAAGAGACTGTACCTGACAGGGGTACTGGCAAGGTGCTTCTTGAACCCATGGAAGGAGAGGGCCTGGTAGAAACATACATAAAACGCTACCAGCCCTGGACATTCAGAAATACCTTTAAAGCACTTTTGTCCTTCAAAAAACCCAGAGTCTTTGACGGGCTGCACGAATGGCAGGCAATCCTCGCATTTCATGAAAGAGAACTGCCAACAATGACACCTATTGCAGCAGCGAGACACGGGAGACATACCTGCAACCTGACTCTTGGCATCACAGACTACACCAGGGCATCAGAACTTGTAAGACAGGATGATCTGAGTATTAGCCGCAGGCACAAACTTGTCAGTCAAATCGGCACCATTGCCGGCAGGATGCACAGATATGGCTTTGCTCACCAGGACTTCTACCTTGTACACGTATTCATACAGGAAGAACAGGACGACCGCATTTTTATAATTGATTTGCAGAGACTCATAATGGAAAAGAGACTCCCGGACAGATGGAGAATAAAGGACCTGGCTCAACTCCTGTTTTCTGCTTACAGCCACGTGGGCAAGCTTGATATTGCCAGGTTCATCACCGCCTACAACCGGGCATATGGCAAAGATTTGAGAGAGAAGGGGATGCTTGATGTCATTGAGCAAAAGGCACTCCGTATAGAGAGGCACCACAGACGGAGATACATGAACCTGACATGAAATAAATTCCTGAATTGAGCGTTTCAAATCATGTGAAATCTTGTTTTGTCTTTAATTACAGCAAATTAATGCTGTTTTTTTGTAAAATTACCCGTCACCCAACGGGTTTGCTGTAACTGTTTTGCTTTCTACATAATTTGAAACCGCTGCGGGATTCCCAGTTCAGGAAATTGTAAACGAAGAGCATATAAACGTATTTCACAAATTTTCACAAACAAAACCTGTCCAATACAGGAATTGGGGAATTCTAATTGAAAGTAGTCTTTGACCTTGATGCGGTTATAAGAAACCGCTATTCAGGATTCTACACATTTGGTAGCGGCCTTCTAAAGGGCATGGACAGTATTAAAAATCCGCCTCGGATGATTCTACTGTATCAAAAAAAATTAAGCTTCCAGGCCCATGAATTGGAATCAAAGCTCGGTCCGTGGGCCATTACATGTCCTGTAAGATTCAAATTCAGATGGCTGCAGAATATATGGAATTTTATACCATTTCCGGACATCAACCTTTTTACAGGTAACTACCACCTGTTTCACAGCTTTCACCACTTCATGCCGCCTTCACGAAATAGGCCTGCCATCCTTACAGTCCATGACCTGCGCAGGTACGTGCTTCCGGAACTATACCCAGCATCCAAAACCAAAAAGTTTGAAAAGGCGGTACAAAGGGCCGACCACTTCATTGCCGTTTCAGAATCCACTAAGCAGGACCTTATAAAATTCTTCCGCATTCCTGAAGAAAAAATTGATGTAGTCCACTTGGCTTGTAATATCTCCCCGGAACAGATTGACTCTATGGACAGGGACACTATCCGCGCATCCTTAATGAAGGGACTTGGCACTGACCACAAACGGTTCCTTGTAGCCATTTCGTCCAAGGACTCCAGGAAAAATATACCTCGCATAGCAGAGGCGTTTATCAACGCAGTGAATGAATCTCGCATAAATGACACAGCACTCATTATACTTGGAAGGCTTCCTGAAAATATGACCCTTCCTAAAACCGGAAACATATTCAATCCTGGTGAGGTGGATGATATTATGACGTGGCTTGCCTGCAGCTCTGGACTTGTCTTTACAAGTCTTTATGAAGGATTTGGTCTGCCGATACTTGAAGGTTTTGCTGCAGGAGTACCTGTAATAACCTCATCAATATCATCCATGCCAGAGATCGCAGGTGATGCAGCGCTGCTGGTCGATCCTAAAAATATTAACTCAATCAAGGAAGCAATCAAAGTAATTCTTGAAAACAAGAAAATTGTAAATGAAAAGATACAGGAAGGTAAAGCAAGACTTTCGATGTTTTCGTGGGAACAGTCTGCTGTAAAAACTGTTCATATCTACAGTAAAGTCATCGCAAGGTTCAAAGAGGAAAATAGCAATCCATGAAAATACTGTTCATAAGTTCAAAAAAACGCTTTGACCTCTTCACAGGCCAATATCTAAGGCACTATGCTGATGTAAAATTTGCTACTGCATCTCCTGCAGACAGCATGTTCTTTCGCCAAAACAGGGAATCTCCGCTTGAAATTCACAAAAAAATCCATGAATTCATACCATCTGATCCTGTTGATCAGGAGGAATACCACAACTTTCTTTCAGGCATAGGAGGATATGTCACCGCGTCATCCCCAGAAGAAAGGGAAAGGATAGCACGGATTTTCCTTGCATGTTCGCGACTCTTTCAACACCATTACCGAAACTGTGGTACCGATATCTGCGTGGTACATGAACGTAATTTTCTCGACACCGCAGCGGCCCAGCATGCTGCAAAGCAGTGCGGAATCAGAATCTATTACTTTTCTTCAGGGTTTTTCAGAGGGAAAACCATAAGCGTTGCGCCTGAAAGAATACTTTTCAATGATTGTGAAGCATGGGAGAAACGGCTAAAAAATTTCGATATTAATGCAGCAGATAAGTATAAGAGAGAACCATGCAATCTTGAATTTCATGAGGCTGAAAATATCAAGTTAAAAAAAATACCTGCATGGAAGATGTACATCACAAAGCTTTTCCAAGCAGCAACCCGAAACGAACATCAAATTTCTGCAGTTCTCAGACCGAGGAAAAATATTACTTCAGCAATCAGAAACCGTCTCAGAAAAAAACGAATAAGAAGTATGCAACCTGATTCAGCAAAGATTCCTGGAAAATTCATATTGCTACCCCTACAAGGCAACGAAATACTAAAGGAAGTACCAAATCCATTTGAAATCAGAGACATGGAGCATCTTTCCGAAATCGCCATCAAGGCAGTTGACAGAATGAACGCATATTATGGTCATAATTATGCCTTAGTCATAAAGGAACACCCTCTGAGGCCATTTATAATATCTGATGCTTTCACATCGCGTTACCCCAACGTAATCTTTCTCAGAAAATTCAATATGGATCAACTTCTGAATACTACTTCACTGCTACTCACCTTCAATTCGCTTGCAGGTTTTGAGGCGTTGCAAAAAAATAAACCCGTTGTCACCTTAGGACCGCTTTTCTACTGCCTGTCAAACCTTGTTCACAAGCCTGAAAATCTGGAAGAACTCCCATCAACAATGAATAATGCCCTCAACAGGCCACCTGACCCAATCAAACTTGAAAAGCTCATAACATATCTCAAAACCGTATACGAAGTAAATGCTGACAAAAAAAACCTTAACTCTATGGGGCTCTATAATATTGCCTGTAAAATACTGAGATAACCCTCTTACCTTACTATTTCAGACCAAAGTTCATAAATCGAATTAACTACCTATAACGTAGAGAAGAATTGTAGTTCAGTGTCAACATTACATCTCGATATCTGTATAGGTTAAAATATATATTAGTCACAACCAAATGTGAACATAGTATCTGTCCTGTTTGCTACTTCTTATTAAAAGATATTTGTTATCAATATGACAAACAACAACCAAACTTGAATATTGAACATACAAATGAAAAACATTAATTATACATGGCCTGAATTGGCGGTTCCTCTGCTCTTTACTCTGCACATGCTTTATCTACCATTAGGGTTGGGTCCAACCGGGAAATATATTCTTTCACTACTGTTGGTGGTAGTGTGTATTTTGCATATCAGAAGATCACGTTCCCAAAACAATTCATTCAGAATCATACTCCTTGCCTCTCCGGTAACGTGGATGATTGGGCTTTTTGCATTGGCAGTTGGAATATCCATTATTACAAGCATCAATCCGACATATTCATTCAGGCAATTTTTGGTGGAAATCGTTTTAAACCTTCTGGTCTACTTCTCATTAGCAACATACTGCGCCACCAGACACAGGAAAACAGACTGGTTGAAGCTGATACTTTTTACTAATGCCATATTTCTCCTGCTTTACATAGGTACTTTGATGCAATGGATACTACATCCCCAACATCCTTGGCTTATAGATCCGAAGTACAGAGGGTATATATCCAGCATCGCTGGACACATATCCGACATTATCTTCAGATACGGTAACGCAAACTTGCTGGTGCATGATACAAAACATACATGTTTATTCCTCTTGTTAGGGCTCAGCGCTGCTTTTGTCCCATTGATCTGGAACAGAGACAGAATTTTAAACATATTAATGACCTGTACAAATATGCTCACCCTTATTTCAACTATAAGGCGTGGGGCAATACTTGCCTCAATACTCGGCATGGGCATGACCGGCCTACTTAACCGCAAATCAGCCAAAAAAACTATGATAGCCTCTGTCCTTGCTCTACTGACAGTAATTATAGTGGCAACCGCCATAATCTCTTCAAATAAAGCTCACTATTTTCTGCATGAAGACTGGAAAAAAATAATGCGTGGAGATATTTCATCGCAAAAAACCGGTGCTATCCCGTTAAGGCTCATGTGCATAAAACTCTATGGCGAAAAAATAATGAAACATCCTTTTTTGGGGGTAGGATTTGGGAAAAGAAATATTAAGGAGGCATATCCTGAGCTACACAAAAAACTGAACCTTGCCCATCCCCACAACATTCTACTAAATTTTGCCTGTGAAACGGGTATTCAGGGCTCAATAGCACTAATACTGGTAATAGGAGCTCAGGCCATGATGTTCTGGAAATGTTTCAAAACTACCAGATCAGAAGACATAAAAATTATAATGGCCACTGCCCTTGTATATATGTTCATGTTCTGGTTAGTACAGATGACCACATACGGATTCCGCCATGGGGCATCAACTGCATACTGGCTATTTACCGCCATTCCTACAGGCTATGCCATGGCCGAACACCCTGACATAAAAAATATTGAAAAATCAATAAATTGAATCATCAGATACCAAATTAACCGTTAAGGAACTGCAACGGGGCCATCAAGCCTCCACATCAAAAGCTGCATCTTTGTTCTGCGCTGGCCTGGATACAATTTTGAGGCCATAAACGGATTATGTTTCATCTCCTCAGGCATAATGGAAAAGGCTTTTTTCAGTGCCCTTCTCTGGACAATAAGAAACCGTTTCCCACTGGCTGACATGAAATCTGCCACATCCTTAGAGGTTTCAAGCACGGATACCGGCCCATCAAACCCCAGGTAAAACACGACCCAGGCAATATTCTTGTTCAGCGCCACGCTGGAAGGCGACACATCTCCCATAACCTGCCGAACCTGTTTAAGAAATGTCCTGTGCCGCCGGTATTTTTCAAGTATATTCTGCTGACAGCAGTAGAAACCTGAAGAAAGTATTACAGTAGCTGCCAGGGCTGCGGCAACCGATCGCTGATAAACGGCGCCTTCCAAGCCGCTGTACTGGCAACCGGGAATGTCTTTCTTCCATAACAGGATGAGAAGCATCATTGCCGCAGTTCCTGTCAGGAACAGGGATGATACAAGGCCTTCTGGCGGCACAATGCCTGTGAACTTCGTGATAACAGGAGAGATAACCGGGGCCAGGATCTCTGTTGCAACAAGAAATATCATGAAAAACAACTGCGCTGCCAAGGCCTTCCTAACCCATGTCCTGCGTCCTGCCCCTGCAAGGAAATTACCTGCGGCAATTGCACAAAACGGCATTATGGGAAGGATGTAGTAACTGCGCCTGGATTCGGACAGGGTATAGATTAAAAAGACTATTACCGTGGCCTCCACCAACCATTTGTGCAAAATGTCTGCCTGACGGTAACGCATGGCTGCATCAAAAAGGGCTGTAACAAGGAGCGGAGTCCAAGGCAGAAACAGCATTGGTACATAATACATATAAACGTAAAAAGGCTCCTGGTGGTCGAACGCACTGAAAAAGCGCAGGATATTCTCTCTGAACACCATGTACAGACCATTTTCACCGTAATTACCCGCAGTGTAAGCGGCGTAAATAAAGGGGGCAAGGTACAGGGCCGTTCCAAGACAGATCGCGGCAGCGTGAGACAGAGAGAGGTAACGTCGCCACCTTCCAGCACGCAGCACATCCGGAAGACATATCAAACCTGGCAGCACTGCTGCCGGAAGCCCCTTGAAGTGAGCACCCACAGCACATATAAGGTAAAAAACTGCATAAGATACAAAACCGGGCATTTCCCTGCGATTCCAGTACCACAGAACAGCGAGTAGTATGAAGGCCACGTTTTCAATATCAGCACAGGCAGTGCGGGACCAGAAGATGAACCCATAGGAGGTAAGGAGTATCCATGCGGCAAAATAGCCGGTACGTTTTGAAAATAACCTGGTACCCAGCGATATGGTTGCCCAGAGAGTAACAAGACCGGCAAGCGCTCCGGGAAACCTTGCAGTAAACTCATTTAGGCCTCCTGTTATCCAGGATGCAACAACAATAACCCAGTATGTAAACAGAGGCTTGTCAAAATATGGTTCCCAGTTGATTGTAGGGTGAAAGTAGTCGCCGGAAATCATCATTTCCCTTGCGATCTCTGCCCATCTACCCTCAGACCCCCATAGGGAACGATACCCCAGATAAAAGAAGAGCAGGAATGCTGCCGTGCACCAGAACAGCAAAGGCCAAGGGGCACAGAATAACCTTTCATAGAGCCTTAAGCCCTTTTCCGACGAAGACATTTCAGGCATCCGTCACCTCTTCATCCAGGACTGTTAAAGAAGCAAAAAATTCTGTCAGCATATCAACATGATGTTCCCAGGTATGGGGGAGCGCAGCATCAGCCATACCCAGGGCAAGTTCGGTACGTTCACGGTATGTCATTGAAAAAAAACGCTCAAGTGCACGGGCAACCGAAGCGGCGTCAGCCCTGTCCACCACCAGCCATGGAGCAGGCCCTGAAACAATTTCCGAGGCCCCGTTAAACTTGGTGGTTACTACAGGTACACCGCAGGCAGCAGCCTCAAGACATGTATTCGCAAAAGGATCATAACGTGTAGGCAGGACAAAGAGGTCAGATGCCTGATAGAGGGGGGCCATATCAATTGTGTAGCCCAGAAGGCATATCCGGTCTGTTATACCTGCTTTTTCAGCATCAGCACTCAGGGAGCCGAGAGAGTCTATCCCTGCAATCACCAGACAAAAATTATGCGCCTTGGAAACTGTACAGAGGGCCTGAATCAACGGCCTCAGCCCCTTTCTCTTCGGATCCATACCGGCCCAGAGTATAACATCAGTATCTTCAGACAATCCCAACTCTGCCCTGATCTCGCGTTTCCTTCTGTTATCCACTGGAAAAAACCGGTCCGGATCAAAGCCGTTATAAATCGTCACAATCCTCTCCGGCATGAGACCATAGTAGTGCCTGACCTGCTCTGCCACCATTTGAGAGTTGGTAAGTACCCTGCGGGCAGTGGAAATAGATTTTCTCTCAATGGATAGGAGTGAACTGTGCCTTGGTAAAAACCGCCTTAACACGGAAAACAGCCCCTTGCGGTATCCGAGTTCAATCCAGGCCGCATGAAGAGGATCTGAAATACGTAGTACATCTACGGACATTACCCTTGAAAGGCCGTATATCAGATCAAATTGATGCTCAGCCAGCACCTGCTGAACCGACATGAAAAAGCTCATATTCTTCATGAGACTTCCCCTGCCAGACATGGCAGCCCTTAAAAACTTCACCCTGGAACCGGCCGACTGACGCACAGCGCCCTCCATGGTATCAGCTATAACTGAAACACGGTGTCCCCTGCGTACAAGCCCCTGCACCACCCCTGCACAGTACCGTTCTGCCCCCCCTGAGTTGTATCCACACTCACGTCTTATTACAGCAATATTCATTCCCATAGCACATTACTGTCCGGATGCAGGGACATGCTCTCTTAAAGCTAACGCAAGCCCGGATGCCATATAAATTGAATTAGAATGATGAATAATAGTATCAGTACTTATGACCCGCTCTACCCCTGAATCTTCAAGCAGCTTCTCAGCCCCTGGTGCAAATAGCGCATGGGTCACCATGCACTGAACCCGTGAAGCCCCGCTGTCAACCACCTGCGTTGCCGTTCCGGCAACAGTAAATCCGCTACTGAGAACATCATCAACAATAATGACCTCCCTGTCACGAAAGTCCATGTCTGGAAGCGCAATCTCCACATCACGGTCTCCGTAACGCTTCTTTGTGGCCACACCAAAATCAAGCCCTGCCAGCGTTCCTATCTCCTGCACCCACTGAAGCGACTCCTCATCCGGCCCCAGCAGTATGGGCTGTCCGCCCCGCTGCCTCAAAAACTCTGCCATGAGCGGGGCAGCCGATATATTCACCCCGCATGGCACTACATCCCTTATGGAATGGACCCTGTGCAGATGGGCATCCACAGTAAAAACCGTGTCAAACCACTGATCAAGCCAATGGCCTACTATACGCTGGCTCACTGCCTCACCTGGATTAAACGCCATGTCCTGACGCATGTAGCAGAGATAAGGTGCCACGAGATTCACAGTGCTGGCACCAAGGTCTCTTGCCGTGGCAGCAGCAAACCCGAGGGGCACCAGCTTGGAGTCAGGGTGATCAAGGCTCACATAGATAATCACATCACCATTGAGCCTGGCAGGAAGACGCACAAGGCTCTCACCATCCGGAAAATGGTGAAGGCCCATCCTTACAGCCACGCATCCAAGTGCCTCTGCAAGCCTGACGGCAGGCTCTTCAAAATCGGGAAAGTATATGAGTGTGGTTATTTCCATTTGTAACGAGAAGGTCTCAGAACTCCAGAAGACTCATGGGCATCTCTGACGCACTTCCAACCCTGTAACCTGAGTCACGGTCGGCGAGTTCCCTGGCAAACTCGAAATCTGACACGAAATCCGCATGAATCCGGTACAGTACCTCACCCTTTTCCACCCTGTCACCCAGCTTCCGGAACAGGTCAATACCTGCCCCCTTGTCAAGCGGGGCACCAGCCAGACGGGCTATACGGTTGATCTGCAGGTTGTTTATCTCCACCACAGTACCTGATTTGGGGGCCAGGACATCATATGTCAGTCTTCCAGGTCTTGGAATCTTTTTCTTGCGCCCCTGCGCCTCTATAATGGCCTTCATGCTGGCAAGTGCCCTGCCGGAATCAAGTATATCCCGAGCAATGGCAAACCCATGTCCGCCCCTGATATCAGGATCAAACTCAAGGACACGGCCAGCCAGACGAAGGGCCTTCTGCCTGAGATCTGACGGGGCATCCGGGTCGTTTTCAAGCACCTGCATCACGTCCCTTGCCTCAAGGACAGGCCCCACTCCCCGTCCCACAGGCTGCCTGCCGTCTGTAATGATTACCTCGATATGTATCCCAAGCCGGTCGCCAACAAACTCAAACAGCTTTCTGAGCTGTGTTGCCTTGTTCATCTGCCTCACCTTGGCTGTTGGACCTACAGGGATATCAACCAGGAGGTGGGTAGAGCCTGCGGCCAGTTTCTTGGACAGGATGGAGGCAACCATCTGCCCCATGACATCTATGCCAAGTGGCCTCTCCACGGTGATAAGTATGTCATCAACAGGCGCCAGTCGGGCAGTACCGCCCCAGGCGAGACAGCCCCTGTGCTTCTGCACTATGGAGTGAAGCCTCCTCGGAGAGAGCGAAACCTCTGCCAGCACCTCCATGGTATCAGCCGTTCCTGCAGGTGAGGTGATGGCCCTGCTGGAAGTCTTTGGGATAAGCATGCCATGGGCCGCCACTATGGGCACAACCAACATGGTGGTACGATTTCCTGGTATGCCACCGATACAGTGTTTGTCAGCCACAAGGGGTTCCTTCCAGTTGAGCCTGTCCCCTGTATCAGCCATTGCCCTGGTATAGCAGAGCACCTCATCACGATCCAGGCCAGTGACACTCGATGCCACCAGAAAGGCAGCCATCTCCATCTTGGAGTAGCGGTTCCTGACTATATCGTCAGTGATGGCATGGAAATCTTCTGCGCTCAACCGCTCGCCAAGTATCTTTCTGCGCACTGCCTCAATGGAGACAGGCGGAGGTGCATGCCTGATCCGTACAAGGGCCCCCTCCTCTGCGCCAAGCTGACGAAACGCCTGCTCGGAAAGACCAAGCTCACCAGGGGCAAGTATCCTGCTGTCCCGTACTATTACAAGCACGGCAAGGATACTGCGGCCATTGGTGCTTATCTCGATCTTGGACATGGACTGAAAGCCCTCAGCCCGGTAGATCTCACACTTGCAGTTGAGATAAGCCACATTTTCCCTGTAGGTATCAATGGCGATGCGGGTGAGAACAAGCCTGTTATGTGTCTTCTTGGAAGTCATCATGCAAAATAGTCATCAGCGGCGTTATCCACTTGCTGCCACGACATTTCTCCTGCAACATGTATAGTAGTCGCAATTCCTCGCAAGGTTTACGGGTATTATCGTACAACTGTCTGAAATGTATCTGCATTACAGGGTGCTACAGATACAAGACGGAGGG
>Ga0256914_1004084_pt1 | contig 11191 bp, 8 predicted proteins | sample HulkmetaG_FD_191571 | JGI IMG/M metagenome (GOLD analysis project Ga0256914, IMG submission 191571) | Hydrothermal chimney microbial communities from Main Endeavour vent field at the Juan de Fuca Ridge, Pacific Ocean - Hulk | ecosystem: Environmental > Aquatic > Marine > Hydrothermal vents ...
CCCTCCATAAAGTGATAAGATTTTCCTTGAATCCTATCACCCCGCACGCCTCCACGCAAGGCGAAAAGAGGATGAAGGCACAAGGAAGACCGCGGGAAGACGGAAGTCAGGCATTCTCGTTTTCAAGGACAGATTCCCGGCGTGACCGCCGCCTACTTCTCCTGCCCCGCCTTTCGGGCCTTGAGGAAGGTCTCCACGAGATCCGCGAGGTCGGGACGGAGTGTTTTCACCTTCTCGAAATCGGCGGCGGCCCGGTCGGCATCGCCCTTCTTGTCGTAGGCACGCCCCCGGTGGTAATAGGCCTTCGCGTCATCCGGCCTCAGGTCAATGGCTTTGGTAAAATCGGCGATGGCCGCATCGATCTCGCCTTTCTTTTCATGCGCGATGGCCCGGTTGTAGTAGGCGCTGGCGCCGTCCGGCTTCAACTCGATCGCCTTGGTATAGTCCGCGATGGCCCTGTCGAGATCGCCTTTTTTGTGATAGGCGAGCCCCCGGTTGTAGTAGGCCTTGGCGTCATCCGGTTTCAGCTCGAGGGCCCGGGTATAGTCGGCGATGGCTTGATCGGCCTTTCCCTTCTTGGCGTAAGCAAGTCCGCGCAAGAAGTAGAGCCCGGCGAGATCCGGCCTCTTCTCGATCAGTTTCGTGTAGATGGCGATGGCCTTGTCGTAGTCGCCCTGTTTGTAGTAGGAAAGCCCGCGCCTCAAGGCATCGCTTCCCGTCATGCGGGCCGACGCCGGGGAAGCCAAGGGCCCCATCCACAGGGCCAGCCCCAAGACTAAGAAGACCACTTTCTTCCATCTCCTCATCCCCGTTGCCTCCTTTTCCCTTTTCACGGCACAACCCCGGTTGTCCTTGAACACACCTATCTAATGTCTTTTCTCACGTCTTGTCAATCGATGGCGAAAATGGGTCATTCGGGAATGTCTGAGAAAACACCTTTCCTCCGCTTTTTTCTCTCGACGCCGAGCGGTCCTCCCAAAAGAACCTTGACCCTTTCCCACCCCCATGCTAATATTCGCTGGTCAGGGCGATTAGCTCAGCGGATAGAGCGTTGGTCTCCGGAACCAAAGGCCCCGGGTTCGATTCCCGGATCGCCCTCCAGACCTCACTCAAACAATGGAATGTGTATCCTCTCTAGCCAGGCGCTTGACACGCCCTCTCCCGAGTGTTACCTCATGTAAAAGATATTCCCTTCTAATTTTAGAACGCTCTAACAAACAAAGTTGCTGCGGGAATGTAGGAGATGACCACGAGACCTTTCCAATTTGAATATGGGAACACAACCCTACGCGTAGATATAGAAGAAAAAACACTTATTGGAAGCATCGAAGCGCAAGAGATTCCCCCCCTTGATAATCTCGCGGGCTCTCTTCGAAATTCTTTTAATCATCCTATTTCCTCAAATCCCCTCCGCAAAATCGTGAAGAAATCGGATACGGTAACCATTCTCGTGGGGGATATGACGCGCCTGTGGGTGGGAACGGCAAATTTTCTCCCCGTCCTGCTGGAAGAACTGCTCAGCTATGGCCTCGATTATCGCCAGATCACTATCGTGATTGGAACGGGAGACCATAGGCCTCACACGAACAAGGAAAAAGGGCAAATCGTGGGAAACACTATTGCCGATACGTTCAAAATCATCGATCACGGCGCGCGCGATGAAGGAAATCTTATTCATCTCGGTGAGACGAACCACGGAACACCCGTATGGATAAATCGACATGTGATGGAAGCGGACAAAGTCATTTTGACGGGAGGGATCGTCTACCACTTCCTCGCCGGATTCGGAGGAGGACCCAAGGCCCTCTCCATTGGAGCGGCCGGGTATGAAACGATTCAAAGCAATCATAAAATCGCTCTAGGGAACCAGACCCAAGGCCTTAACCCCAACGTATCCTCAGGGAAAACCACGGGGAATCCTCTCTACGAAGATCTCGTGGAAATTATGAAAATGGCCAAGGCCGATTTCCTCATCAACACGATCATCAATCGAAAGAAGGAAATAGCCGCCGTGGTAGTCGGTGATCCCATCGAAGCGCACGAAGAAGGGATCCGTCTGGTTCAAAAATTTTATGGTGTAAAAACGACTTCCAAAGCAGATCTCGTCATCGCCAGCGCCATGGGTTATCCCGAGGATATCAATCTCTATCAGGTTTATAAAACCCTCGACAACGTCACCCGCGTCGCAAGGCCAGGCGGAACCATCGTCCTTTTCGCCGAGTGCCGCGAGGGAATGGGAAACAAGGATTTTGAGGACATTCTCATAGGCTTCAGAGACAACGATTCTCGGTATGCCCACCTCTGTTCCCATTGCACGATCGGAGGGTTGATGGGGTTTGGAATCGCCCGTTGGGCGGCCCGGCATAGAATCATTCTTTACTCCTCTCTTCCCCCCACCACGGTCGAAAAGGCGGGCATGATTCCAGCGAAAACCCCACAGGAAGCCATCGCAAAAGGATACGAGTTGGCGAAAGACGACCCTACCGTGATTCTAATGCCCCATGGTTCTGTCACTTTTCCCATTTTCGAACAATAAAGGAGATAAACATGACATACCATCCTTTCACCCATGAGGATCTCTCGTTTCTGGAAAATCTCGTAGGAAAAGAGCGGGTCTCCACAGGTCAATCCAACCTGGAAATCCACTCCCGTGACGAATCGTTCTACAAAGGGCTTGTTCCAGACGTCGTGGTTTGGCCCCACACCACCGAAGAGGTCAGCCGCATCGTGGCCTATGCGAACACCAAAAAAATTCCCGTGACCCCCTGGGGCGCCGGCACGAGTCTTGAGGGGAATCCTCTCCCTTTACACAAAGGAATTGTCCTCGATTTCACACAGATGGATAAGATTTTGTCCGTTCGGGCGGAAGATTTTCAAGTGGACGTGGAAGCGGGTGTTAGGTATCAAGACATGAATAAAATCCTCAGTCGATACGGCCTTTTTTTTGCCCCAGACCCTGGTGCCAACGCCACCATTGGAGGAATGATCGGCAACAACGCGAGTGGGGTGCGAACGGTGAAGTATGGAGGCACACGGGACAATGTGGCAAAGATGACGGTGGTCTTGGCCGACGGTCGGGTCATTCATCCCGGCAATTTCGCGGAAAAGAGTTCATCCGGTTACGACCTTTTACACCTCTTTATCGGCTCTGAAGGGACATTAGGCATCGTCACGGAAGCCACCCTCCGTCTGGCAGGCATCCCAGAACAGTACAGCGCGGGCGTCGCCACGTTTCCAACCGTCAAACAGGCCACCCAAACCGTCTATGAAATCATGGGAGCCGGGCTGGAACCCGCCGCTTTGGAATTCCTCGACACCTCAACCATCAAAGTCATCAACAAAGAAGGGAAAAGTTCTTTAAAAGAAGCCCCCACTCTCTTTCTCGAATTCACGGGCACGAGCCGGAAAGCCCTTGCGGAGATCGTCACCGTAGCCAAGGCGATATGCGAAGAAAACGGATGTTTGGACTTCTCCTCCGGTATAGGAAGAGAGGAACGTAATCGTCTATGGGAGAATAGGCACCAGGCTTTTGAATATATCAAACGAAACAACCCTGGCGCCGATTTCATGATCCTGGACACGGCAGTCTCTCTTTCCAATTACCAAGAGATGGTGGATTTCGCCATCAAAACCATTGAATCTCTTTCCATCAAGGGATACGTTTTTGGACACGCCGGAGACGGAAACCTTCACCTGGTCATCACGGGGGACTTTTCCGACGCGAATTTCTGTAAGAAGAGAGACAAGGCAAACCATGACATCGTGTCTCACGCCATATCTCTCGGGGGAACCGCCACGGGAGAACATGGAATAGGTATCGGGAAAAAGAAATTCATGGCTTTGGAACATGGTGCCAGTCTCGCCGTGATGCAGGCCCTCAAACGGATGATGGACCCCAATGGCATCCTGAACCCAGGAAAAATGCTTGATCCCTAAAAGGAAGGAGATCCCATGGGAGAAGGAATAGAAATCGCATTAGGGCTCATCGTACTGGCCCTTGTCTTCCTTGCGACACGGTACGGAATAGCCCTCAGAATGCAAAACGTGGCCAAGGGAATCCTCGAAGATCTTCAGAAAAGGGGAGCCACGCGTCGAGATCTCGCCGTTTCCCTGCCCTATGAAAGAGTCAATTACCTCCATGTTGGCCTTCGAGACTACCGTCCTAAGGTCTTGGCTTCTCTCGTCCAAGAAGGGTACGTGGGAAAAACGGAAGAAGGAAAATATTTCCTCCAGATACCCTATCCTGGCAAAGGAATGGAAAAAGGAGGAAAGGCCGTCTTAGACTGAAAACTGGAAGATTGTGTTTTCCTATCCCGATCTGTTAATGTGTAAAGTCACAAGGTTTCAAAAAATCCACAAGGAGTATCTCCATGAAAAAATTTCTCGTCATCCTGGCCATACTTCTCTTCCTCATTATCGGTACGATTACCGCCCTTTTCCTTGGCATCAAATCCTATCTTACACCGGAAAAGGTTTCCAAGCTCATCTCAAAAAAATTGGAAACGGCCATCCACCACAAAGTAAAACTCGGCCCCATCGAAACGGGTTTCTCTTCCGCGACGATTCAAGGAGTCACCATTTTACCCAACACCCCCAACGAGACGGTACCGCTCATTCACGTCAACACCGTATCCCTTTCTTTCTCTTTGATTCCTCTTCTTCAAAAAAAATTGGTGATAGGAGACATCGTGGTGGAGGCCCCCACGATTCACGTCGTTCGGGAAAAAGATGGGCGCCTAAATTGGCAAAAAGAATTCACAAAGATTTCCTGGCACCTTGAAAAAATGAAAGAAAACTCAGAACCACGCGCTACCCTCTCCCTCGTCCCCGCCGCCTACGCCGCAGAGGCCACACGGCCCCATAAAGCGTTCACGATACGGGTGGACAAGATCGGTATCCGAAACGGAACCCTAAACTGGGAAGATCGAACCTTACTTCCCGTCTACAAAGCATCGTTGACTTCCCTCCAGGTTGATGTAACCAATTTCTCTCTCAAGGCGCCCTTCGCCTTCAAGGCGCAGGCCCGTTTCAAACGAAAAAAAGAGGCCACCGTAGCCACTAAAGGAACGATGAATCTGAAAGAAAAAGAGATTCAGGGCACAGCTACCATCACATCCCTTGATCTACAGGATATTGCCCCTTATCTCTACCAATACCGGCAAGATGCACCGGCTATTGTATCTGGCACGGGAAACCTCACTCTCCAGCTCTCCACTAAAGGATGGACAATTTGGCATGTGGAAGAAAAACTCACCCTCACCTCCTTGATCCTGTCCAAACAGAGACAAAAATCACCCCCCATCAACGCCGACCTGACGGCAATCGCCACATTGGATCGCGATAAAGGCCTTTTCCACCTAAAAGAGCTTGAAGGAAAAATCTTGAACAGCGATTTCACGCTCACAGGGACCCTTAAAGGTTGGAAGGGAACCGCGAGTCCTGTCGGATCCTTTTCGTTCACCTCGAACAAAATGGACGTGGACACGTTATTGGGGCTGGGAGGAATCCTCGCACTTTCCAAACAAAAAAACGATAATACACCTCGTCCCACTCCTTCTCCTATTCCCCGCAAAAAGTCCCCCCAAAAAAAGGGAAAAAAGCTTCCCAACGTTTCCATCCCTTCCCTCCCTCGTTTGACGATCCGGGCCTCGATTCACCTTTTGACCTTCCACGGAATGAAAATCGAAGAAGTCAATGCGAAAGCCCTCACCAAAAATACGGTCGTGATTATCGATCCCTTTACGGCAAACCTCTATGGCGGCACGATCAAGGGAAAGGCCCATATCGACCTCCAAGGTGGCCTCCTTTCGATAAGAAAAGAAGTTTCCCTGAAGGATATCGGCATCGCCCCTCTCTTAGCCGATATGAACCCCCACGGCAAAGAAAAATTTTCAGGACAGTTTTTCGGAAACGCCAAGGGTGAAGGAATCATAGGAGCGACTTCCACCTACATGGGAGACATTTCGTTTCACATCGAGCGAGGAGAGATTCAAAACGTAACCTTTCTTGAAATGGCAGCCGGTATTATGAAACTACCCTCCCTCGCACACCTCAAATTCGACGTCCTCGATGGAAAGGCCAGGATTGCCAACAAAAAAATCGACATTCTTTCCACTCGAGCCAAAGGAAAGGATATTGCCATCACCACGCACGGCACCGTCGGATTCGATAAAAAGATGAACCTCCATGCAACGATGCGTCTTCCATACAAAGTCGTACGGAAAGGTTTAGGAAAACGAAGTGACCTTTTCAAAGACACGACCGACAGTGCCGGGAAGAAATGGTCGATCATCCCCCTGAAAATAAAAGGAACCTTCGAACATCCCAAGGTAGCTATCAAATTCCAAAAAGAAGCTGTCGACAAGATCATCGACAAAAATATCCACGACAAAAAGCTAAAAAAGATCTTAAAAAAGCTCTTCAAATAACTTGCCTTCACTTTTATGGGAACGACCATGACCCATCTACACAAAGAAGACCCAACCGTCTATGAGCTGATCGAAAAAGAGACACAACGCCTTCAAAACACCTTGGATCTCATCGCGGCGGAAAGCGTGCCCCCCCCTTCCATCTTGGAAGCCCAGGGATCTTCCTTTGCCATCAAGGCAGCGGAAGGTTATCCCCACCGACGATTCCATGCCGGATGCGTCTTCACGGATGCCCTCGAGGCCTTGGCGATCGAACGAGCCAAACAGCTCTTTGGCGCGGAGCACGCCAATGTTCAACCCCATAGCGGCGTCTCAGCCAACCTTGCCGTTTACTTCGCCCTCCTAAAGCCGGGCGATAAGATCCTAGCCATGAAGCTCTCTCATGGAGGCCATCTCTCCCATGGAGATCCCGCCTCTATAACCAGCCGATGCTTCCAATTCAAACACTACGGCGTTCACCCAGAAACGGAACGGATCGATTACGACGCCCTCCATGCCCTCGCTCTCGAGTATCGACCCGCCATGATCGTGGCGGGTGCCAGCTCGTACCCTCGTCTTATTGATTACGGGCGCATCGCAAAAATCGCTGAGGAAATAGGCGCCTATTTCCTCGTGGACATGGCCCATATCGCCGGCCTCGTTGCCGGAGGTGCCATTCCAAGCCCCATTCCCCATAGCGATGTTGTGACCTTCACCACCTACAAAACCCTCCTAGGAGGGCGAGGAGGCGTCATTCTGTGTCGAAAGACGTTTGCCAAAAAGATAGATCAGAATATATTCCCCGGCACCCAAGGAACGCCCGCCGTGAACATGATTGCAGCAAAGGCCGTCTGTTTTGGACGGGCCTTGAAGCCCGAGTTTTCTGCGATCCAAACACGTATCCTCGAAAACGCGGATGTCATGGCGAAACGCCTGAGTACCCACGGCTACCGCCTTGTCACGGGAGGAACCGACAACCACCTCGTCCTTTTCGATGTAACGCAAAAAGGGCTAACAGGTGATGAGGCGGAAAAGCTTTTGGAGTCGGTGGGTATCGTGGTCAATCGTAACGTCATCCCCCGGGAGGGAGAAGATCCCCTTCATCCCAGTGGCATCCGGCTAGGAACCACTGCCATGGCGTCGCGAGGGATGGGAAGAGAAGAAGCCAAGAACGTCGCGGACCTGATTGATACCACCCTCACTCACCGTAACGATGCCGAGGCCCTGCAAGAAGTCGCCCATGCCGTATCCCAACTATGCCATCGCTTTCCCCTAAAGGGTATTCCCCTCCATTCCGGCGCCAATTCGTAAGGCAATACTTGCCAGAAAAATCCCAGTCCTATATGATGAATTCCATGAAACTACCTGAAAAGGGAAAAATCCTCGTCATTCGTCTAGGCTCCGTGGGAGACGTGGTTCGAACCCTTCCTGCAGTGGCGGCCCTCAGGGAATGTTATCCCCTCGCCACCATCGATTGGGTCGTTCAAGAGTTGTCGGCAGATGTCGTCCGTTCCATGGAAAGGATCGATAACGTGATAGTGTTGCCAAGGAGGCGCTGGGTTCGCTTAGCCCAGCACCCCACCTTCTATCCCCGTCTCCTTCGCGAAATCGTCGCATGGATCCGCAATCTCAGAAGACGACGGTATGACACGATCCTCGATTTCCACGGCATCCTCAAGAGCGGGATCATTGGTGTGTTAAGTGGTGCGAAACGCCGTATTGGCTTCAAAAAAGGCTATTGCAAAGAATTCAACTACCTTTTCAATCGCATCCACGTCGATCCGAGAAACCCCACCCTAAACAGGGTCTACAAGAACCTCACGATGGTCCAAGCGGTAGGCTGCCCCTCGTCTCTACCCATGGTGTGGCTCACGCCGTCAGAGGAAGACAAAAAACGGATCAACGCGTTTTGGGAAAGTATTCAACCCATCACCTCCCCCGTCATTGCCATTCAACCCAGCAGCAGCAAAAATACGGATTTCAAACGATGGTTTCCCGACAGATACGCACGTCTTTGTGACACCCTGGTTGAAAACCTTGGGGCGACCATCATCTTGACATGGGGCCCCGGCGGTAGAAAAGCGGTTGAGGAAATCCAAAAGCTCATGACACACCCAGCCCACATCGCATGTTCCACAAATTTAATGGAACTTTCCGCCCTTTTTCAGAAATGCGACATGTATATCGGAGGAGACACCGGACCGATGCACCTAGCCTGTTTCTCCGGGCTTCCCGCTGTTGTCATTTACGGCCCCACCGACGCCCAGGTCAACGCTCCCTATCCCCATAGCTTACATCGAGTCGTCCGCGTGGACATCCCTTGCAGCCCCTGTCGAGACAAACAGTGCAAACGCCTCGATTGCATGAAAATGATTACCCCCGATATGGTCTTCCGTGAAGCAGCCTCTTTGTGGGAGGAAATTCAGAACGCCAAAGGATTCCGAGAAGAATTGGGTGGCACAAAAACACAAAGAGAGGCGGCAGGTCTCTTATGAAAATCCTCTTTATCTACCCCAATCTCTACGCCCAAATCGGTTTCAACTATGGAGTCGGATACCTCTCGTCCTTTTTGAAACAACACGGTCATGAAACGGCTCTCTTGAACATCAACGACCGGCTGGGTTACGATTTCGATTTGGACCGGATCCTCTCCGACGTAACCGCTTTTGCCCCTGATCTTATCGGATTTTCCGTGGTTACGAATCAATACTCCTATACCAAAAAGATCGCGCAACACCTGAGAAATCACACCAACATTCCTCTGGCCATTGGGGGCGTACATGCAACCATGGCGCCGGAAGAGACGTTAAAGACAGGGCTTTTCGACTTTCTCTGCGTGGGTGAGGGAGAATTGGCCATGGTCGACCTCGCGGATACCCTCGAAAACGGTGGAGATGTCAGTCGAATCCCGAACATCTGGCATTTCGACGGGAATGAGATCCACCCCAACCCGGTGCGTCCCTTTTTGTCGCTAGAGAAGATTCCTCCCATCGACTATTCCATCTTCGATTTTCAAAAGATGATCGACGCGAAAGGGGGTTGGGTAGGGGTCATGGCCTCACGGGGATGTCCCTTCCGTTGCAACTACTGTTTCAATCACAAAATCGTGGATATCTATCGTCGCGACACGGGGATCAACATTCGGGATCTCCACTATCTGCGCCAGTATCCCATCGAAATGGTTATCGAAGACCTCCAACGGCTCGTGAAGACGTATGAAAACATCAAGATGTTCATCTTCGACGACGATCTTTTCACCATGAACCGCGCCTACGTCTTTGAATTCTGCCGTCAGTACAGAAAGGCCATCAGCGTCCCCTTTGTCTGTAACGCCCACGTCCGCGTTTTCGATGAAGAGATCGCCAAAAGCCTGAGCGAGGCGGGCTGCGCCATCGTCAAATTCGGGCTGGAAAGCGGAAGCGACCGAATCCGCAGAAAGGTCCTGAACCGACCCATGCGGAACGAAGACATCATCCACGCCTTCAAGATGGCGGACAAATATGGCATCCATACGTCTGCTTTCGTCATGATTGGACTCCCCCATGAAACCACGGAAGACCTCTTGATGACTATTGAGCTGTTGGGTACTATTAAACCCGGCCGATTCCGATGGTCTATCTTTTTTCCCTTCATCGGAACAAAAGCCTACGACATCGCCAAGGAGGGGGGATTCATCAACTGGGAAAAGATGGAAAACCTCACGAACTTTACTGATGAGTCATGTCTCGATTTTGGAAGAGAACAGAATCTCCTCATCGACAAACTGGCCAAAGCCTATCCCTGGTTCGTCAATGCGGCAACCGACTTCCCCTCCGCCCCCCTTTACGACAAGCTATCTCGCATGGTCCTTGCCATGGATGAAACCGGCTGGAAGAAGGTAAAGGAAGAAATCCGGGATTTGGACGCCAACATCTCCGAATCCCTCCTAATTTCCAACACACCCCACTATTCCATCCGATTTAACCCCTTTATGGGGGTTCGAAACGACTGGCTCGAACGAGGGGAAGATTGAAAACCACCCTCCAAAAGATTATCGTTCGGCTCCCCAATTGGGTTGGGGATGTGGTCATGGCGACCCCCGCACTGCTCTCACTTCGAAAGGGTTTTCCCGACAGCAACATCACGGTAATGGGAAAAGAAAACGCCCGCCTCCTTCTGGAAGGATTGAATGTATGGAACGCCTACCTCCCTTTCAACCGGCACGGAAAGGAAGCGGGAACCCTCACTTTCCTGAAGGTGGCCGGTGAAATCCGAAAAGCCCGTTATGATCTCGGCATCATCTTTCCCAATTCGCCTAGCGCGGCCCTCCTTTTTGCCTTAGGGGGCGTCCGGAACAGAGTCGGTTATAACCGCCACGGCAGGGGAGCCCTCCTCACCCACCCCCTCCCCGTCAAGCGGAGGGGAGGACGATTCATTCCCGTCCCCATGATACGATACTACCTGGGAATCGTGGAATCGGTCGGTGTTTCACCTTGCACGGATCACCCCACACTCACCGTTTCAGAAAACGACTCCCGATGGGCCACGAAGCGTTTGAAAGCGCTTGGCTTGAACGATGGACATCCCCTCGTCGCCATCACGCCAGGCGCCTCCTATGGCCCTTCCAAACAATGGCTTCCTGAATACTTTTCCCGGGTGGCCGACATACTCCAAGAGAAGCTGAAGGCCCACCCCCTTTTTCTCCCCGGCCCTGGAGAAGAAAGATTGATGGACACGATCCTCTCTCAATGCAAGCACCGCCCTTTCGTCCTCGCTCCCACCGAAACCCCCCTCAACCGCCTCAG
>Ga0256914_1004085_pt1 | contig 11186 bp, 9 predicted proteins | sample HulkmetaG_FD_191571 | JGI IMG/M metagenome (GOLD analysis project Ga0256914, IMG submission 191571) | Hydrothermal chimney microbial communities from Main Endeavour vent field at the Juan de Fuca Ridge, Pacific Ocean - Hulk | ecosystem: Environmental > Aquatic > Marine > Hydrothermal vents ...
GATTATATGGCTGGGTGTTTTGTTCCTCATGGTCTCATTATGTCATTATGTTCGAATGCTGGCGAAAAGGTTTTACTGCCAGTATTCTTTTGAGTAATGGTGGTTATACTTTTTATCTCTGGGGGACTCTGTAGTACTAGTGTTGTCGGGGTGATGTAAGTGTCTCTGCTCGAGGGTTATGTCCCGGATGCTGAGATAGGAATTGAGATACTTAAGCGTAAGGACAAGAGGTTTGCTAAGGCTTGTGAGCTGCTGAAGGTTGGTAAGTTTGAGGAGGCGGTGTATTTACTGGTCGAATCTGGGTTGAATAAGGACGGAGTCCTGTTTTTCGTAGCTACGGTGCTCAATGCCGAGTTACCTCAAGTTGAGGAACGCATAGATGCCGTGTTAAAGCAGAGAACATTCATAAGACTTAACAAACCTGTTGGAGCCCGAATGGAAATTAGTGACGTAGTGCCTGCAGATATTGTGAGGGGTGCTGAGGAGCATTTTGAGTATCCAGAAAACCTTCTCCATAATATCGCTATTTAATCCTAGGGCATCCCTAGATTATGCTTAAGCTTATTATTGCGGGTTCGCAGGCACGTTCTGAAGATAATTTAATATTCTAAAGGTCATTGTAGTATTTGGGTTTGACGTGTTGACGAAGCATGTGCTTGTTGTATCCAATGCTGTGCTCCTTAGCGTTGCATCAAATAGAAGCAGACCATCGAGGCTGTTAAATCCCCCCATAGTTGTCAGTGTGAGTGCTCATACCCGTATCTTAGAGGAGCTTCGGCTGGAGGATACCCCCTTCGGTAGGAAAGTAACTACTGAGACAGATTTTACACTTCTAATGTATCTGTCGGAGAGCGGGAGTAATGAGCGTATGAGGGTCTTAGAGTTCAGGGCGTCTTTCCTATTGCTCATAGAACCCAAGGAAGATGTTCAGGAATTAATCGGCATGAGAATTGATAAACTTCCAAATGAGGTCAAAGAACAGCTCGTCGCAATCACAACCATGCACGCCTTACCCCTAGCCATAAGGTTATGCGAACTCCATAGATTACCGCTCCCGATAAAGATGCCTAAAGTGAGTCTTGAGGAGTAAATCTACCGTGTAGAATAAAGGTGATTAGGTTTGACGGATGAAAAATCGAGCATGAAGATATTAGTCGATACTAATGTGTTAGTAGACCTTATATTAGGCATTGTGCTGGCATTTTGTAGAAAGGGGGTTTTGGAGGTCATCAGAGGGCTCATGCAGAAGATTAATGACAATAACGCATTACTGATCCTTACAGAAAAAAGCGTTCGTGAGCTTGAACATGTCTTGAGGAAAGGGGAAAATAAGAATATTCTGCAGAAGTGTAAGTGTGATCCCAAGGAAATCGTGGATATTGTGGTGAATTCGCCCGGTGTCGAAGTCGTGAGTATCAGCAAGGATGAAGAGGAGACCCTAATACAGGAGTACGGCAAGTACGTTGAGACGCATAGATTAAGTCTTCCAAGGGAGGATGCCCATATTCTCGCCGCTCTAGTAAAGTGTAGCCCTACTTTTTTCGTAAGTAGGGATGAGAAAGTATACCGAACTGCAGGCATAATATCCATTAAGGAAAGACTGGGTGTAGCCATCAAGGGGTTCAAAGGATTTGTCGATACCTTGGTTCTCCTCGGTGCAATGGATAAGTACACTCGATATATTGTTGGTTATAAGGCCTACAAGGCTCAGATACTTCCATTTACACATCATGAGGCGTTTAGATGTGGCTATTCGGGGAACACACAGGGTTTAAAGTCGTGGGTGGAGTACTCGCAGAGCAAGTTACAGGAGTATATACCGTGTGTATTGCAGAAACGTTAATAATTAGTGGTAGGCAGATATTAAAGACTTATATCTCATCATCGATTCTGCAAAGATTAATAATTAAAAATAGATCTAAAATCCTGCGATAGGTTCTGTCTGAGGGGCCTTCAATGTCTGCTTTGACGATGCGAAAACTACCAAGTGTCGTCTTTCGTTGTTGGGTACTGGTGTTTGGGTTTAGTTTTTCGGTGGTGTTATGGGTTCGGGGTTGGCGGCCGTTGAGCTGGTTCCGCATCCTGAATCTGATGTTAGGCCTTTGGCGCTTGAGGAGGTTTTGGCCGGGCTGTGCAGGTACGGGTCCCCGCTGAGCTACGAGTTAGTTCATGACGGCAGGTACGTTAGGCTGTTTTTTGTGGGGCCCGCCGAGGTTCTCAGGCAGCTGGTTAAGTCGCTGAAGGCCGTGTTCGGTAAGGTTATCGTTGAGGGTGCGGAGCCCCCGTCGCTGAGGGGTGTGCTGCCGTCGGGGTGCTTCGCTACCGATGGGAGGGGTAGGGTGAGGTTGGGTGGGTCGTGTGGGTGGTGGGTGGCGGAGCTTAGGCTGACCAGGCCGTTCTGGGACGTGCTGCTGGATCATTCGAGGGGGTCCCCGGTGGAGCTTAACCATGTGGACGCGGTGCTGGCGGCTATGAGGCCCGGCACCTACGTGCAGGTGATCTTCGTGCCCGAGCCGGGCGGGAGGGACGTGATCGCGTCGTGGATACACGGTAAGCTGACGGGGGAGTCCCCCAGCCTGGTTAAGGCCTTCTTGGACGAGGTTCTGGACACGTTCTCCCCCGCCGCCCTGGGTGACTCGGTGGATTACCGCTATGAGCGCGAGAGGTACCGGTACCTGAGGAGGCAGCAGCTCCTGGAGCTTGAGAAGGACCGCGTAAGGCAGGCCCGCCTGAAGATGGCTTCCCCGCTGTTCGCCGTCAGGATACGTGTCTACGGGCCCGACAGGGAGGCGGTGGGGGAGGTCGCCAACTCCTTCAACCAGTTCTCGGGCAACGGCTTCACGTTCAGGGTCAGGAAGCTCACGGACAAGGACCTCGAGGTGGCGGAGAGGAGGGTCCCGGTTAAGCTGGGCTGGCTGATCAAGGATAAGAAGCTGCCGGTCCTGTCCGCCAGGGAGCTCGCGGCCTTCGTGAACCTACCCACGCCGTCGGCGTCCCTCCCGCTGAGGACCGGGTACGTGTCCCTCGAGCCGCCCCCGGAGCTCGTTAGGGTCGGCCCCGTTAGGCCGGAGCTCTCGGTTGAGGAGTTGAGGGGCATGGTCGCGGCAGGGATCGTGCTGCTGGGTACGCACGGGGACTTCGGTTACGGCCTGCCGTTGCGGGAGTTCCGTCAGGCCCATAAGGCGATCTTCGGGACGACCGGTGCCGGCAAGTCGAGCTTCGCTAGGTACCTCATGCTGTCGACGCTGCTGGCGTTCGGGCCGGGCCGGGTGAGCGTGGTTTACATCGACCCGAACGGCGACGACTCGATAAAGCTGCTTAAGTCGCTGCCGGAGGAGTTCCTTGACCGTGTGGTGTACATAGATCCGAGGACCGCGGAGTTCTTCGGGAGGGTCGTTAGGCTGAACTTCCTTGAGTACTCGGACCCGAGGGAGAGGCCCTACCTGGTGGAGGCCTTCATGGGGGCGCTGGAGAACTTCTTCGGGAGGTTCTGGGGTCCCAGGACGGAGCGCTTCATGAGGATGGCGGTGGAGCTCGTGACTTCCGCCCCTCCCGGGAGGTTCAGCGTGGCGGACGTGTACAGGGTCTTCACGGACGAGTCCGTGCGGGCGGAGTTCCTGGAGTTCTGCGGGGATGAGGAGGTGCAGCACTTCTTCAGTTCCGAGCTGCCGGCCATGCTTAAGCGTTCCCCGGAGGCCCTGCAGTCCGTGCTTAATAAGCTCGGGAAGTTCGTGAACGATAAGCTCGTGAGGCCGTTCGTTACGGCCAGGAAGTCCACCGTGAGTTTGAGGGAGGCCCTGGACTCCGGTAAGGTCGTCATAGTGAATATGGGTGCCCTGAAGGGCACGTCCTCCATGCAGTTCTTCGGGTCCATGCTGCTGTCGCAGGTTCTGCTGGCGGCGTTCTCGAGGGGGCTTAGGGGGGAGGCCGCCAGGACCCCGGTGTTCATGTTCGTGGATGAGCTCCACAACTTCGTGTCCCCGGCCCTGGCCAGGACCCTCGCGTCCCTGATGGCGGAGACCAGGAAGTTCGGGGTGTTCCTGATCGCGATGACGCAGTACCCGCAGCAGCTGCCCCCGAGGCTTAGGGCGGCGATATACGAGCTCGCGAGGCACGTCTTCGTGTTTCAGGTGGGGCTTGAGTCGGCTAAGGAGCTGGCTAAGGTGTTCGAGCCGTACTTGGGGGACGCGGACCTCATGAACATAGACTTCTACCACTACGCGGCCAGGGTGAAGCTGGGAGGGATGCTGCTGCGGCCCTTCACGCTCAGGGCCCCCTACGTGCCCGCAGGCATTGAGGGCAACCCCTACACGGAGGACCGCGAGGCGGTCGAGAGGATGGGGAGGTCGCTCCGGCTCTACGGAGGGGAGGTGTCCGAGTCGGGAGGGCCGGCGGCGATCCGGCCAGTGTTCGGCCCGAGGCCCTACCTGGTCGCCGCGACGCTGCACGGCATGGGCGGGGAGGCCGGTGTCGAGGACCTGATGCGGGCTCTGAGGGGGGCCGGGCTCGCGGGGACGCTGCTCGAGGCCGCCGACCTGATCGGTGAGGCGGTAAGGGAGGGTGCGGTGAGGCTGGACGGGGACCGCGCGGTCCTCTCCGATGAAGCGTTGAGGGCCCTCAGCATTGAGTTCCCGGAGACCAGGCACTCCGGCGGCGAGCTGCACAGGCGGTTGGTTAGGGAGGTTGCGGAGGAGCTGCTCAGGCGGCGCAATTACGTGTGGGTGGACACGACGGGGTCGCGGGAGGCCCCCGACGTGGTGGCCGTGCCCGCGTCGCGGGACCTGAGTGAGTGGCTGGTGGATAGGGCGGTGTGCTACGAGGTCGAGTCGGATCCGGTCAGGCACGCCACGTTCGATAAGCTGGTTCAGGTGCTGAGGCGCTGCTTTAGGGCGGGGTGCTCCCGGGTAGTCATAGTGACGCCCGGCGAGGCGGGGGCGGACGTCATCGAGGAGAGGCTGGGGGCCGTCAGGAAGAGGGCGAGGCGGGTGGCGGTGGCCGCGGGGATCCCGGAGGGTTGGGTGAGGGACGCGGAGGTTGAGGTGGTGGTCCGGCCCGTTAAGGGCGGGGGAGGCGCGCCGGACCCGTCAGGCGGGGCCGGGGGCGCGGCGGATCCCGGCGGGGAGTTCCTGGCCTGGCTTAGGGAGAACTACGACCGCCTCTCGGACTCCGGCCTAATAGGGGAGTACGGGGGCGGGAGGGAGTGGGTGCTCGTCACGGCCGCCGCGGTGAGGGAGTTTAGGGATCGGGTCGGGGTTAAGTTGGCGCTTAAGGACCTGCCGGAGCTCCTTCCCGGCTCGGTGTACAGGTCCGTGTGGTTTAGGGGCAGGGCGGTCAGGGCGGTGCTGATCCCTGCGGAAACCTTGAAATAGTTTTTACGTCACGGCCATTACACGCCGGTAAAACACTCCATTACATTCCGAACTCCGCGCCCCGCCCATTTAACAATTACTTACTTGACGGGCCTGAGTTAAGTCATTAATGCTCCATCACATCACCATGCCCACGCACTATGTTTTATGTTTTCTTTGGTTTTTGTTTGGTTTCCCCTGTTGTTATGGTTATTACGTCCGTGCATCGTAGGTAGTTGATTGTAGTGAGGTATAGTAGCAGTGCTGTTATTAGGGTGGAGGGTGATGCCGTTGTTGCGGTTGCTACATTCGTGTTTGTGTCCGTTACGAGGTATGTGCTCGTTGCGAGGTATATAGGGTACAGTATCATTACGTAAAACACATGCAACATAATTATTGATGAGAAGAAGGGCGTCGATTTCCCGGTTTCTTTACTCTCAATGATGTCTATTAGGAACGCTGGTGCGAATGAAAGGATTGGTAGGAAGGCAAACAATGTTGCTAAGGCGATCCGCGCATTTACTGGTGGCTTCGTCACGGCGCCGATTATTGGGAGTGCGATGGGCATTATAAAGAGCAGGAGCATGAGCAATGCTGCCGTCAGTTTCTTTGCGGTAGATGATCCTTTAAGTGTGGTAATCAGGGGAACCTCTGATTTCACGTAGTCTCGGAATGGTGCCTGGTTGCGCATAGCGTTGTAGAACACCTCAAAAAGCGTTGACGGGGGGCTTTGTGTGTCCAGGATTCGGGTTAACCTAATGTATGTCGCTAAGGCGATCGTCGTGAGTATTACTCCACAGACTATCTGCGCCCTATCACCGGGTAGCGTGATGAGGGAGTGTAGGATGGGATACAGGATTATGCCCACAACGATCAGCAGGGATGCAACCATCAACGCGATATCTACAGCCAAAAAGAAACCGACCGCAAAGCACCGGGCGAGGTCATGCAGCACAAAACTCAGAGGTTTTCTCCTCAATACTAATACGTTGTACAACGAGAAGATAACATTGCCGGAGATCAGGAAGAGCCACATGAATATATTTCCAAGGACTTCAATAATTGGCTTAATTTTTGCTGGTAATTTACCTAGTTGTATCATGAGCGCTGTGGTATTCAACGTAATTGTCGCTATCGCTACCGCAACAAATATCATCGCAATGAACTTTACGAGTATTTGCGGTCTCATCGTGCACACCCCACCGCCTCTATTTTAATGGTGTATGTTAAGATAAGATAAAGAGATGGTGAAGGTAGCGAAGTGAAATGCAGGAATATTACGCATGCAACACGCATGAGGCACGTATCCCCTAGCAATCTATCCACCGCTTCCCTAACCCCAGGTTAGGAGAATAAACAATAGACTCAGAGACTAAGACTAAGGGAAGAACTATGATAAGAATCAAGCACACGGTTCCGAGAGAAGGGTTCCTTTGAAAATAACCCTGTAAGCTATGTGACAATGGTAGCAGGGTCAAGAGTGTAAATAACGTGATCAACACGATTGTACCGGACCACGTTAATTTAACCTTCCTCACCGCGGCCCCGCCCCTACATCCTGGTTGAGGGCCCCGCACCACCGATCCTGCCGGACTTCTTCTCGAGCTCCTTAAGCACCCTCTGCAACTCACCCTCCATGCGGGCCGCGAGTTCCTCACCCTCCCGCAACAACTTCATCAGCGAGAGGGAAGCGCACGCGGTGGCCGACGCGAGCGCGACGGTGTCGGCGATGACATGTGCGAACATCGCTTCCGCCAAGCCCTTAGCGGAGTCCTTAAACCCGCCTGAAGCCAGACCCATCACGAGCGCGTGCAGGAACTCGACATCCTCCCTAAGCCTCCTCACCCTATCCTGTAGCACCCCATACATTAACTTACCCGACTCCACGGTCTCCGTGTCCTTAAGGAGTTCCAGTAAGACCTCGGCACTGCTCAAGACATCCCCCATCCTCATGAGCAAACCCCTGTACAGGCACCCCATATAGTCAACGGACCCGTCCCCCCTAACGACCAGGGCCCCCTCAACCCCGCCGATACCCTTAATAATCCGCTCGGTAAGGGACGCAATAATCCTGCGCTTCTCCTCCAACCTACCCCGCAACCTGGCCCACTTAACCAGGAGTTCCTTAGCCATAACCGCTACCTCCTCCCGACCGACGCGCGCCTCCTCCAACAAAGACTTAGGAACACTGACGGACACCTTAGGCAACGGCACACACCCTACCAACATAGGGTTTCAAGGCTATTAAGTATACTTAACAGATCAACTAAAACAACGGTAACTTAACGTAACACAGAAAAACACCGGAACATGCCCCGAGAAACATCACGCGTAAATCGACGGTCTCCGGAAAGCAACTTATGGACTAAGTCCATAAACTACCGTCACACCGACATAAATATAAGCACCGTACCCCCAAAACAATCGGGGAGCATTGAACCGGGAGGAAATGTTCCGCGGGTACCTGAAGGAAGGGCCGAAACACGCCCTAAACGAATTTTACGGCTACCGGGAAGAACTGAGTGAAGTCATAGGAAACCTCACATCAAGAAGGACCGTAACGGCCGTGCTGGGTCCCCGAAGAATAGGTAAGACCAGCTTGGTACTGACCGCGTACGCGGCGGCGGTGACGCAGGGCGCCGCGCCCCCCGAATCAACGGTTCTAATCCACGCCGATTTCCGGGGAGTCAACAGCAGGGTGGCGGCACTACACGCGGTACTCAACGGCTACAGGGCCTCAGAAAGAATTCCGACGGGAAACAACGCGGTCAGACGGTACAGGGACGCCCTACTAGAGAGGATACTGTACGAGGAACACGTAACGGAGAATGCGGGCATTAGCGCCGTAATCGTCAAGGGAGGGGTAAGCAAAACACGCGTAAGGAAAGCCGTGAGTGAGGGTTTACTGGAGGGATTCAGAGACGTATTCGAACTAATCGAGGACGTGTGCTCGGAAAAGAAACTAACATGCATCGTATTCCTCGATGAACTACACGAAATAATGGGCAGACTAAGAGGCGCTAAGGACGAGGTACCCCAAACACTCGCGTACGCCCACGACACCCTAACCCACATCAGGGTAGTGGTTTCCGGATCCAGGATAAGGCTGACGGAAAGCATAATTCAGCACGAGGAACTCATCCAGAGAACCAGTCAAATACGCATGAAGCCGCTCACCCCCCGCGAGTCACACGAACTGCTCCGCAAAGCATTCACAGATCATGGAGTCGAGTACACCGACAGAGTCCTCGAGGAAGGACACAGGATCAGCGGAGGTGTGGCCGGCTGGCTGACCGAGTACGGGCGGAGGTACGTCCTATCATACCACGCCTACGGAGAACCCCTAAAAGCCTTAAGCAACGCGGTCGAAGCAACCCTCACCATGATGAAAACCGCGTGCTTGGAAGAGCTGGTAGAGCTGAGGAGGAGATTAAGAGGTGCCGCAACGTATACCACCGCACTTAAGATACTGGACTACGTGGCTAAGGGCATAGGAAAACCCACCGACTTAAAGAGGATCACGGGCCTAAGTACAGGCACCTTTAACCACATCATTAAACTCCTCATGAAGTACGACATACTAACAAGAAACCAGAAAGATAAGGGAGTCGAGTACGTGATAGGCGACCCTGCAATAGCGGTGTACTTCCGAGCCGAGACCTCCTAATCACCATCGCCTCTCCTAAATAAGGTGAGGCCCCGAAACTAGCCAGACCGCGCAGAGTGTAGCAAGGATCTCACCAATGTTCTCAGCTCGGCTACTTCCTCCTCGAGCCTGTCCACCCTGGCCCTCAGGGCTCGGATCTCCGAGCCGTCGGCCCGGCACGCGTCGGCGGGTCTGAGCCTGCCCTTCACGTAGTCCTCCACGATGCTCAGGATGAGGTCGTCCACGCCTATGCCTCTCTGCGCGGCCTCGCGCTCGAGGTCCTCGTACATCCACTTCCTTACCCAGAGCCAGACGCGGGGCACGGTCCCCCACCCTCATGCGTGAAGTAATCCTTCACATAATTCCTTCACGAACACCCTAATTACAACGGGCCCTGAACGTGAAGGTCAGGCGTGAAGATGTTATGTGAAGGAAGCATGTGAAGGTAAGGGAAGCCCAGCCATCACCGGTCCTCGCACAGGATGCACAGGCCCGCGGAGTCGTACTTCCGCCTCAGGTCCTCCAGCCACACGCCCATGTAGTGTTGCTGCATTACCTTGAATTCCCTCGGCGGGATCCGGCCCTGCCACACGTTTATGTAGAGGGGCGGCACGCCGCGTGAGGTCATGTAGGTGGTGAAGAAGTGCCTGAGGGAGTACAGCGGGAACCTCCTTCCTAGGGCCTTATCCATGGCCTCGTACACCGCCGCCCTGAGCCTCGAGGGCCTGTACGGGAAGAGCTTGGCCCTCACGACCGCCGGGTCCCTGCCCAGGTTGGCCGTGCGGGACTCCGAGGCCCTCACGTCCCTCAGCCTCCGGGGGAGGTACTCATCCCTGAGGAAGTCCCTTAACCTCCAGGAGAACATGGCGACGTACGAGCGCTTGGAGCCCCTCACCGCGGCCCCCGCGTCCTTCGCCGGCACGAGCATCGCCTCGTCGAGCTGCAGCCAGCCCAGCTTGGCGTTTAGGACCTCCCCCGGCCTGAGCCCGGTCTCCGCCAGCAGGGCGAAGTACGCCTTGGCCGGAACCCACTCCACGGCCTTAGCAACGGCCTTAACCTCCTCCAGCGTCGGCACGTCGTCGCGCCATAGGCGCTCCGGCGGCCGCGGCGTAGTGAAGGAGTCGTACAGCACCCTGTCGCGGAGCACGTGCTTAGCGAATATCTTCAGGGCCTTAGCCACGTGCGCGGCCCTATCCGGGCTCCTTCCCGCCAGGTCCGCCACGTAGTCCCTGAGCCTAGAGGGGGACAGCGTGAAGTTGAGGTCCGTCAGCGCCGCCGTCAGGTACCTCACGCGGTCCTTCAGGGTCGCGTCCGACACCCTCCTCGCCTTAAGGACCCTGACGAACTCCTCGAGCTGCCGCTTAGTTACCGTGTACGTGTGGCCCTCGTCCAGGTCCTCCTGCTCCGCGTCCTTGAGGTAGGACCTGATCAGGGAGCGGAGCTCGGGGTCCTGAACCACCACCTTCGCGATGAACGCCTTCTCCGCCTGACTCAGCCTGCCGAGGGCGCCGGGCCGCAGCACCACCGCCTCCGGCTCCCCCGCAATGGCCCGGAACTCGTCCGGGGACAGGTACCTGAGGGCCGCCACAAGCAGCGCGTCGCTAACGGACCTGTAGCCGTGCTTCACCTTAGCTATGAGGGACGACGTAACGCCCAGGTCCCTGGGCCTCACGCCCTTAGCCAGGACGTACTCAAGTATCTTCAGCCTCACCTCCTGACCGATCCTCGCGACCTCCGCCGGAGTCAGCACCACCACGGCAACCACCCCCACAAAAGTAAGGAACTTAAGAAACGCTCACCCCGGACCAACGCCCACCACGCGGGCGAACACCCGACCCGGACCTCCGCCCTGCGGTGGGGCGTAGACCCAAAAATCACGGGTGACTTCATGGTCTCTAAAGTAGAATGCAGAGAATGAAAACTGTCATATGACAACAATGACACAATGTCATATGACACGAATGAACGCAAACTCATACAACCCACGCGTGGAACTCCACCACTGCACAAACACGATAATAAACTGCCCGTACCCCTGGATAGAAATTTTACATAACTGATGGAAATGGTGGGCCCGCGGGGACTCGAACCCCGGACCTCCGCCTTGTAAGGGCGGCGTCCTAACCGGGCTAGACGACGGGCCCTCCAGCATTGGTTACATGTGGTTCCTTATTAATTTTTTACGGTGTGTA
>Ga0256914_1004086_pt1 | contig 11184 bp, 10 predicted proteins | sample HulkmetaG_FD_191571 | JGI IMG/M metagenome (GOLD analysis project Ga0256914, IMG submission 191571) | Hydrothermal chimney microbial communities from Main Endeavour vent field at the Juan de Fuca Ridge, Pacific Ocean - Hulk | ecosystem: Environmental > Aquatic > Marine > Hydrothermal vents ...
AGGACCTACTTAATGGTAGGGTTGACGCCGTAATCGTTGACTCACCGGTAGCTAAGCTCTTCACACAGAAGTACGGGGTTGAAGTGGCCACGGTAATTAAGACGGGCGAGCACTACGGCTTAGCCGTCAGGAAGGACGATACTCAATTGCTGAACGCCCTCAATGAGGCACTCAAGAAGTTCCTATCAAGCCCTGAATGGAAGGCAATAATAGATAAGTACACAGGGTCAGCACCACCATCGTGAGCACCACAAAGTTAAGGCGGTGGGAAAAGACTTGCTAGAGCTAAACGTTATTTTAAGGTATGCCCCACTCATACTCTCAGGCTTCTCAAACACCTTAATAATGACCGTCTCCGGCGTGATGTTAGGCCTCGCCCTAGGTGCGGCTTCAGCGTTCGCCGAGATCCTCGGGCCAAGACCGCTGCAAGTAGTTACCAGCACCGTAACCCACATCCTCAGGGGAATACCCTTGCTTGTCCTACTTCTGCTTGTTTTCTATGGTTTACCCTTGCTGGGTCTTCAGCTACCGCCGCTGCCGACGGCTGTTCTAGCGATAGGTGTTAGGTCTGGTGCGTACCAATCTCAGATACTTAGGAGCGCTATCGAGGCTGTAGGGTCTGCTCAGCTTGAAGCTGCTTACGCCTCGGGCATGGATAAGTTAACAGCCTTCAGGAGCGTGGTGTTACCGCAGGCGCTTAGGTTGTCTCTGCCTGGCCTAGTTAATGAGTTCACTATAGTTCTGAAGGACACGTCCATGGCTTACGTGATAGGCGTTACCGAGATGTTCACTCAGGCTATTCACGTAGCCCAGGTCACGCTGGACTACCTAGCCCCACTCACCCTAACCGCACTGGTATATCTCCTCACCTGCCTGACGGTGTCTATCGTAGCGAATAGGCTCTACAGGAGGTTATCGATACCTGGCCTCGGTACGGGGGTGACGTGATGAAGGAAGTCCTCAGGGTGGTTGACCTACGTAAGAGATTTGGCGGTAAGGAGGTGGTGAGGGGAGTTACCCTCACAGTACGTGAAGGCGAGACTAAGGTGGTGATAGGGCCCTCAGGCGCTGGTAAGTCAACGCTACTCAGATGCATTAACCTCCTCTTAAGACCTGACTCAGGTAAGGTGTTCCTTGACGGTGAGGAGATTACCGCGCCGGGGGTTGACCCTGTTAAGGTCAGGCAACGAGTAGGCTTCGTGTTCCAGAGCTTTAACCTGTTCCTGCACATGACTGCCTTAGAGAACGTCCTTATAGTCCTCACCAAGGTTAAGAAGCTACCGATACACGAGGCGTTAAGGGTTGCTAAGGAGGCACTTCAATCGGTTGGGATCGGGGAGGAGCACTGGGGTAAGTACCCTGCTCAGCTTTCCGGCGGTCAGCAACAGAGGGTAGCCATAGCCAGAGCCCTCGCCATGGAGCCCCGGATAATCTTATTGGATGAACCAACATCAGCACTGGACCCGGAACTCATAGTTGAGGTCATGCAGGTGCTGGAGAACCTCTCTAAGAGGGGCGTGACCATGCTAGTGGTTACGCATGAACTGGGTTTCGCTGCTAAGGTCGCTGACTCCGTAGCGTTCATGGATAACGGTCAAGTAATTGAGGAGGGGCCTCCCGAGGAAATACTCTTGAACCCCAGGAACCCTAGGGTGGCGTCATTCATTACCAGGCTCTGGGAGCTCTACGACATTAAGGACGCGTTAGCGAGCCGTGAGAGGTGAGCGCGTTGCTTGAAGTCCTTCAAGGCGTTGTGGAGGTATTGGTTAAGTACGCGCCATTACTAACAGAGGGTTTGAAGAACACGTTACTCGTAACTGCGACGTCGTTCGCCATAGGCTTCGCTCTCGGCCTTCCATTAAGCATTGCAAGGATGTATGGTTCACCACCGCTTAAGTTACTTGTCGCCGTCTACGTTGAGTTAATTAGGGGTACGCCCCTCATGCTTCAGCTCTTCCTAGCGTACTATGCGCTTCCAGCCTTAGGTATCGCGTTAAGCCCGCTGCAGGCAGCAATCCTCGCCCTCGGCCTTAACTCAGCCGCGTATCAGGCGGAGTACTTTAGGACAGCGATGGGCTCCATACCTAGGGGACAGTGGGAGGCCGCCCTAGGAATAGGGTTGAGCGTGAGTGCCGCGGTAAGGCATGTTGTGGTTCCTCAGGCCCTCAGGGTCGCTGTCCCGGTGCTCACGAATGAGGCGATATACCTGCTTAAGTACTCCTCCATAGCTTCACTGATAACAGTTCCTGAGCTACTCTACGTGTCCCGGATAATTACCTCTAGGACGTTCATGTATGTTCAGGTGTATGCCTTTCTAGGATTAACCTACGTCGTGTTGGGGTCGGCCATCGCTAAGTTAATGCGTAGGGTTGAGGCCGCCGTCGCTGTGCCCGGCTTAACAGTCAGTCACGCAAGGTCGCTTACATGGGCATGAGAGACTCGTTTTATTTCCCTCAATACCCACATATGATGCGGTGCTGAGGGATGGAGAGGCTTGCTAGGGATGTTAAAGTGCTCTGGAGCAACCTCTACAGGAACGTGAGGACCGTTTACATATCGTTCCACAGACCAAAGGACACTTTCTTCTCGTACAGGCTCTTAGCCTCGCTCAGGAAGCACCTCGGGAAAGGGGAGGCGGAGGTACGGGATGTGGAGTCCAAGCTATTCCTGCGCATATACGCTGGGAGGAAGGTTAGTGTAAGGGAGGCGGCGCACGCACCGATACCTGTCTCCGTCAACCTCCTGGCCAGCATGGTTAGCCAAGCACCCTCATTCTCCATCGCCTTCATAGTTTCTGAGGGGTTCAGGAGGCCTCGCCTCATAGCGAGTAGCCTTACCGTTAGTAAGGAGAGGCTCTCACGCAGGATCAGGCCCGTGCTCCTCGTAATTAACCCCGACACCAGCGTAAGGCGCATGAAGACATACGCGTGGGGCACAATCACCAAGTTATGGGAAAGCGTGGAAAGGTACCTAGCAGGGTACGGTGTTAGGTACTTACCACCACGTGACTCGGAGGTGCTCCCACCCCTAGCCGTGGTGACTGTACAACCCAGGCGAACCGGTGTCGAGGAAATCAAGGCCGTGATAAGTGATGGCGGGGAGTACAGGGAAGTCATCGTGCCTGTAAGGAAACCAGCATGGAAGCTTGAGGACCTGCCGCCAAAGATTATTGAGGATATCAAGGTATCCATAGTGAACCCCATACTGAAGGGACTACCCTTCGCAACTAAGGGTGCGTTCCTCACAGGTCCTCCAGGAGTTGGTAAGTCAGTCATGGCTGAGGCCCTCGCCGACGCCCTGAACCTTAACATCGTTGAGCTCAGACCTCAAACCTATAGATCCATGTGGTACGGAGCTACGGAGAAGGCCCTCAACGCAATATTCAGGGAAATCATCAGGAGGAGGCGCCACATAGCCCTAATAATCGATGATGCTGAGTTCATCTCCTCAAGGAAGTACACCGTGCATGAAGCTCACGTAAGTGAGATCTCAACGATACTTTACCACCTCCAGCGTCCGGACAGACCATTCACGATACTTACCGCCAATAACCCAGACCTAATAGACCCAGCGATACTCCGGCCGGGCAGGATAGACGTGACCGTAGTTATCGGTTACCCTGACCGGGAAATGCGTAGGAAGGCAGTGCTACGGAATGCCGCCAAGTACTCGATACGCTTAGAGGAAGGCGCGCTCGAGAAGCTTGTTGATGTCACTAAGTGGTTTACCCTCGCGGAGGTCGACGCGCTACTCCGCCTAGCGGCGGGTAAGGGCGAAGGCAGAGTAGGTGTTGAGGAGGTAGAGTGGGCTAGGAGGAAGTTCAACGTCGACCACGGGGCTAGGGCGTCAATGCAGGATCACCTGAGGTGGTTCGCTAGGAAGGCTCAAGGAATCGTGATAACTTACATACCTAATGAAACGCAGATCTAGTCCTCAAGGACTTAGCTTTTTAATGATGTAAATGACGTCGTTATCAGCTTCAACACGCTCAACACACCCAGTAACGTAGCAGTAAGCCACCGCAGCCGCAATCACTGCGTCCCTTAGATCCCTCGATGAAGCAATCCTAGCGAGGTATTCCTTCGGGAAATCCACACCCAACACGCTTAGCAGTTCAGGAACGCTTCCTACGCCAGAGGACCTCAAGGCGCTTGAGGGGTGAGTTTCAAGGACCTCTACGCCTAACCTCCTTAAGTCACTAGCCAGCGCTTCGCCGAGCTTCGTCAACTCACGCATCCAGGGCATTGAGGGTGGGAGAACCTTAAACCCCTTCCGCCACATCTCCCTCTCAACCTCCCTGACACGGCCTCCCCCACTTATTGGGGCGTCCACGGCCGCGACACTCACGCGATCCCTAATCACTTCCCTAATGACCTCCTCTACGCCGTGTAAGCAATCCAGTCGAGCGAGTTCCGCTTCATAGTCGTTGCGGATCATTATGAGCGCGTAACCTGTGCACCTCTCCTTCCTCACGGCTAGGTCAATGCCGCACACGCTCAAGCTCATTACCGATTACCTACCTCCAGTGATCACCTCTGCCACCTTCCTGAAACACCAGTTAAGGAGGAGGGACTTAAGGCCGAGCTTAGCCAAGATAAGTATTAGTAGGGGTGGGCTTATTGGGGCTCCAGCCGCTGCTGGGTGGCCTCCACCTCCGAGCTTCTTAGCTATTTCACGCACGTTGACGTCCCTGCTTCTTAGGCTTAACGAACCTTCCCTGCATATCAAGGCTATATCCGCGCCATACCTTGATAGGAGTATGTTCCCTATATATGAAGTCACGTGTTCCGTCCGCGGCTTTAAGTAGTACGCTATCATGTACTTCCCGACCTTACCTACCTTAGCTTCCCTAACCACCTTACTGTAGAGCCTTAGTTCACGGCTTACGGCTTCCTCGGCTATGGACTCGACCTCGTCGTCGATTTCCCCCCTGAAGCTCACTAGTTTCCTAGCGACGTACTCCCTCCACTCACCTCCCTCTTTGTACCCCACATACCTTGCTAAGTAGTTTCCGCGCCAGTCGTTGAACAACCATAGGTCGATAGAACACGTTGCTGAGACTAACTCCTCAACGCCCTCACCACTTACCGGAAAGTACTTAGCAACGACCCCGGCGCCACATGTTGTGTTATCTACTGCCAAGTCAGCCCCTGCCTCCTTAACCTTGGAAACCCATTCATCGTCCCACACGTGATGATCAAACCACCTGACTGAACCCCCGCTATTAGTGATCCTCGAGACCTCGTTAACAACCTTCTCTAGGGTGCCGGGATTCACGCCGAGGTCGGCTATGTACACTGTTGACCCATTCGGTATCTTTCCGAGCACTGCGTGTAGCTGGTGTGGCTGCGCGAACAGTATCTTATCGACGTCACCGACGGCCCTCAATATAAGGGCCGCTGAAGCCACGCCGTCAAGGTCAGTGTGCGTGATTATCGCTTTGATCCCGGTCAAGCCTGCCCACCGGTTCCTTGATCCACGTTCACCCATGCCCCTTACTGGATATTAGCTCCGTCACCCTGTCCACCGATAGCTTCACCTGGGGCGGTAGGTCAGGTGCCTCAACGCTTAGGAAGCCCCTAATTATTAGGGCTCTGGCTTCCTCTTCGCTGAACCCCTTGGACATTAAGTAAGTTAGTTGGTCCTCACCTATCTTACCTATCGCTGCTTCATGGGTCAGCATTGCCTCGGGGTTCCTGGAGTCTAGGAGTGGTACCGTACTGATGTACGCCGTGTCACTTAGTATTAAGCCCATGCATTCTATGTGTCCTTTCGAGGGCCCTGACTCACCCACTATCTCAGCCCTAGCGACTACCCTTGACCTACCCTTAGCCAGGTTCCTCGAGATTATCTCTGCTGATGAGCCCGGCGCCGCTAGGGTTGCTGATGAGCCCACGTCGTATATTCCTTCACCTTCACCCGAGATTATGGAGTAGAGGGATGTTGATGCGTTACGTCCTAGGGTGACTTTCGGGTAGGACTGTAGACTATGGACAGCACTATATATCATGTAGTAGCTCACGTACCTCCCGCCCTCAGCAACCTTCACCGCTGTTCGGGGCCTTACGACGGCACCCTTAGACCATGCATGTATCATTGCGAACGTGAGCTTAGCGTCCTTGCCGACGAAGAACTCCGACACGCCTATGTGGAGTGCCTCGGCATGTAGCCCAGCAATGCTACACCCTGTCACCACGTTAGCCTCAGCACCGTCGGCCACATAAATTATGTTGTGGAGTAGCTGGGCAGTCATGCCTCGTGTTATGAGTAGGCACGTGTATATCGGTGTCCTCACCTTAACGCCTGGCGGGACGTATATGAAGTATCCCTGCTCTCTCCCATAAAGGTACGCTGTGGCGACGTACTTGTCGGTGTCCGGCCTTATCAGCGTCCACGCGACTTCCCTAGCTATATCTAGCTTCTTTAGGGCCTCGGCCGTCGACATCACGACTACTCCCTGCTTTCTTAGGCTCTCGATGAGTGCTGACGCTAGGTAAGCCTCATTGACTTGAACGTACCCTGCCTTCCTAACGATCTCTGGCGTGAAGCCCAGCCTGCCTGATGCGTCACGCACCCTCTCCTGCTCGAGGATTTCCGCTGGCTCTATCCTCCTTGGGTTAAGGACGTCGTACCTGCTTAGGTCTACGTCGGGCCCGTAGGGCGCGGGCTTACTTAACGCTTTCCTAGCGGCTTCAGCCATGCTCTTGTGCAACATTTCAACACCACCTCCCAAGTGCCCTCGCGGCTCCTTCGAAACCCCTCTTAATGACCAAGGGGACTACCTCATCGTAAAGGCCTGAGAAAACAAGGCGTCCCCTGAAGATTAGGTGCACTGTGTTCGTAAGTGGGCGCACTAGGTTAAGCATGTGTGTTGAGTGAGTCACAAGAACTACGGAGACGCCGTGCTTCAGCGCAAGCTTAACCGCCTCCAAGATCCTCCCCACACTATCTAGGTCGACGCCACTATCAGGCTCATCGAGGAGCGCCACCTTAGGCATTATTGACAGCGTTAAGTATGTCTCCAACCTCTTCCTCTCCCCGCCACTCATCCCGGAGAAAAGATCCCTCCCAAGCAACTTGTGAACATCCAAGATTTCAGCTAGCGACTCCGTAAAGGAAGGATCCAAATTAAATTTCCTCCTCAACCACTTCAAGATCTCCGACACCTTAACCCCCTTAAAGCTCGGCGGGTTCTGGTACGCGAGTACGAGTCCCTTCTCAACCCTCTCATGGAGAGGGAAGTTAGTGATGTCCTCACCAGCAAGCACGACCCTACCTGACCTAACCTCATAGGGCTCAACGCCAGCTATGGCTGAGAGTAACGTTGTTTTTCCTGAGGCGTTCGGCCCCATAACAATGTGTAGCTCGCCAACACCAACGCTGAGGTTAACTTTCCTTAAGATCCTCTTGCCCGCGACGTAGATGTCTGCGTCCTCAACCCTCAGTACTTCGTTACCCATGTCTAATCCACCGCTTATCTAGAGGTTAGGTTATATCCTTTAAAAGTTCTTTAACACCCTTAAAGAAGGTGAATACACCAACGCAAGGATCCTTAACAATGCGGTTTTCCTACATGGAAAATAATGAGTGGGGTTAGTACTCACACGTACTCCGGGTACGTTTCTAGGAGCATCCCCTCAATCGTTATGGGTTTCAACTTATTGACCAGTTTGAGGGCCTCCTCGAGCCTCGTCTCAGAGTTGCTGTATATCTCCATGAGTATGTCGCCCTTCTTCACCTTATGCCCTCTCTTCACGTAGAGCTTAACCCCCGCACCCTTGTCTATCGGTGCGCCAGCTACGCGGGCTATGGTCGTTATTGGCCTGTTATACACGCCAGTGACGTAGCCTTCCATCGGCGCCCTAACCTCAACCTTATGTGTACCTATAGGTATCTCCTCGGGCTTTATGTTCGGGTTCTCGCTACCCATAGCCTCTATGATCTTCTTGAACATTTCGTAAGCCTTACCGCTGGCTAGGATCTCCTTCGCCGTGTTCTTCCCTGCACCACGAGGAGCTACTCCAGCCATCTCCAGTATGAGTCCCGCTATGGCTGTCGCCTTCTCCCTAACGGACATCGGGCCACCGCCTAGGAGGGTCTCGAGGGCTTCCCTAGCTTCGAGGGCTGGTCCTACAGCGTAACCTATTGGTTGACCGCCGTAAGTTATGGCGCACCTTATGCTCAACCCTACGCCTTGACCCACCTGCGTGAAGACCGAGGCTAGGCTCCTCGCCTCCTCAATGGTTTCCACCTTAGCTCCCCTGCCCGTCGGTATGTCTATGAGGAGGTTCTGCACACCCATGCTGAGTTTCTTCGACAGGATCGAGGCTATCATCTGTGATAGTGGGTCGACGCGGAGGGCATACTCAACCCTTATCAGTATGTCGTCTGCTGGCGCTAGGTTCAGGGTTCCGCCCCAAATTATGAAGCCGTTGACCTTCTTCGCAAGTTCCTTAACCTCGTCAACCGTGAACTCCACGGGAGCGAATACCTCCATGGTGTCGGCAGTGCCTGCAGGTGAGGTGATAGCTCTTGAGGATGTCTTCGGTATGAAGACACCGGCACTAGCTATTATCGGCACAGCAACTATGGAGACCTTAGAGTTTCCGGGGACACCGCCTATCGAGTGAATATCGTATACCGGTTCATCGAACTTCAGCACAGTCCCAGTCTCAACCATGGCGCGCGTGAGTGACACCATCTCATCCGTATCCATCCCCACGCTCATCTGGGCTGAGACGAAAGCCGCTATCTCAACGTCCGTCAGAATGCCGTCAACAATGTCCTTAACTATCTCGAGGATCTCCTCCCTGGTTAGCTTCGTCCCTTTGAGCTTCTTTTTAATTAACTGAACTGAAGCCGGGCTTATGTAGGGACGTAGGTCAACTTCAGAGGGCTTACCTAAGTAATTATGGAAGGATTCAGGAACCTCAACGTAGTCACCCTCACCATCCTTCACAGTAACGAGGGCCGTCGTCCTCCTCCCGCTAACGCTTATCTCTGCCCTCCAACCAGGCGCTAGGTCAAGCTTTTCCGCTATGTTGCGCGGAACATATACTACCCTTAAATCACCCATGTTCTCGGGAACCACGTTCACCTTAACCCGCATGACTTATCACTCTCCATAAGCCCTTACCGTGATGAAGGAGCCGAGGTAAATATTACACGAAGAAGGAAATAAACCTTGTCCCACAACCTAGCAAAATGAATTCAGCACCGTAAAAACCTTTTGAGGAAACCAAACTCTGCCTTACAGAGAATCATCCCCTCTTAAAGCAGACAAAAACACAGTAACCTTCAGGGGTGGAAACACCAATGATTAATAATTCAGAGTACGCTATTGAGTGCCTGGACTTAGTCAAGAAGTATCCTGATGGCACACAGGCAGTGAAGGGAGTCACGTTACGAATCCCTAGGAACACCCTCACAGCAATTCTAGGACCTAATGGTGCAGGGAAGACAACCCTGCTCAACATGATAGCGGGCGTTACCCCGCCAACAGCGGGTAGCGTGAGGATCCTTGGTGAGGATCCATGGACTTCTCGAAAGTCCAGGGCGTTACTGGGCTTCGTACCTCAAGAAGGCGGTGTGTGGCCTAGTCTGAGCGTGTATGAGAACTTAATGATGGCTGCAGCACTTTATGATATATCATCTAGGGAAGCTAAGGCACGTGCACGTGAGTTAATGGAGGTCTTTGGTCTCAAGGAACACGCTAAGAAGCCTGCGGCTAAGCTATCCGGTGGCTTAAGGAGAAGGTTATCCTTGGCCATGGCGTTAATGCATGACCCGCCCGTAGTTATCCTTGACGAGCCAACTACGGGGCTTGACCCGGGAATAAGGCTGGACTTCATGAACTTACTACGTGAAATGCTTAAGGATGGTAAGACCGTGTTAATGACCACTCACATCTCGGAGGATGCTGAACTCAGTGATAAGGTGGTCGTGATGAATGAGGGCTTAATAGTTGCTGAGGGCACCGCAGATGAACTCCGCTTGAAGGCTCTGGGAGCAACAAGCATTATAGAGGTCGCAGTTTCGTCGAGGGAGCACGTGGCTAAGGCACGTGAGTTGCTCACTGGGTTAGCTAAGAAGACATACGTAGCGCAGCCCTTAACGGTTGTGTGTCTTGTACGCAATCCTGACGAGGCTTTGCCGAAGGTCTTCAAGGTGCTTGGGAGGGAGGGTATTGACGTTAAGGAGATTAAGGTGAGGAAGCCCTCACTGAGCGACGTGTTTCGAGCGCTTACGGGGAGAAGCCTCGAAGAGCCGCTGGAAGGGGGTGGTTAGGATGGCTAACATACTCCGGATGGCTCTCTACGAATTCAAGTCATTCATTAAAGACAAGTCGGCAGTCTTCTGGACCATAGCATGGCCTATCCTCTGGGTATTCATAGTAGCGTACATATTCATGCCCGTCGGCGGCGTCCACATGACCTTACATGTCGCCGTGATCGACAACGATAAGGGGCTACCGTCAAACAACGCTTCTTGGAGCATCCCATACCTGAACATGACGATGAAAACTAACTTCACCGACTTGCTAATGAGTGCGTTCACGCATCTCAATGGTAGTAACGGAACGACATATAAGGTTAAAGTTTTCAAGGGCCCTTGTAGGGGTAACTTCTCTGAATGCCTCAATATGGCGAAGGAGCTACTTGTGAATAAGGGATTTGACGTCGCAATAGTAGTGCCGGAAAACGCCAGCACGTCCCTCACCATGTGGGCGCCGGTTAGGATAGCGCTTCTAATTAAGGGTGCGATGCCCACTGAAACCTACCTGAGGTACGGTTCCATCATGGGTGTCTTGAGTGACCTCATGGTAAATTTAAGTATGAGAAGAGCCGATGCTGCTGCGCACATGGTCACGTCGTTTTACGCTAAGTTCTCCATAGCACCTAACACATCGAACACATGGTGGAATTACACTAACTCAAATATCTCTATAAAGGATGTTGGGAAGTACATTAAGTACTTCTTCTATAGCATAGCCTTCCCACTATACCCGAAGCTAAGCACAGTTAAGCCGTCAACGACCGCTGATAGGGCAGGACAGATAGGGTGGGTATCTGTAGGTGCAGTGGGCATGTCTCTGATGACAGGCCTCCTTACTGCCGGGGCAGGCTTCTTCATATATAGGAAGAGCAGTGGCGTCTTGAAGAGGGTCCTCTCCAGCCCGGCAAC
>Ga0256914_1004087_pt1 | contig 11183 bp, 8 predicted proteins | sample HulkmetaG_FD_191571 | JGI IMG/M metagenome (GOLD analysis project Ga0256914, IMG submission 191571) | Hydrothermal chimney microbial communities from Main Endeavour vent field at the Juan de Fuca Ridge, Pacific Ocean - Hulk | ecosystem: Environmental > Aquatic > Marine > Hydrothermal vents ...
TTGCCTTCTTTTCAGACCTGCTTACAGTATGTATTGAGCGTGATTTCTTCAGCCTTGCCACGACCCAGCAACTGCTGGTGGAAATGCTGGCGAGCCATTGCCGGTTGCGGACAGACTGGAGTCTGCTTCGTGAACTGCTTATCTTTGACTGGCTGCGTTGCGGGCACCGTTTCCTCCCCGATGCCCTGGACGGGCTTGATCTTGCCGCCCTGCGGGAGAAAGCGCGCAGAGATATGCCCCTGGAGTATGAAACACTGTATTCGGCCAGGTCACGGAACCGTTTTTTCAAACAGACTCTCTTCTATCCCTTCTCCACTGCGGCCTGCAGGATTCTTGGCCTGGAGCATTGCAGCGAGGGAGCCCTGGTCTGTTTCCTTGCAAAATCAGAGAATGACCTGTATGGTTTCCGTGAAATTGTTTCCCTTGCAAAGGGATCGGTGGTTTTTTCTTAACAGTCAAGGGTCACTTTGTGGTATACTGTGGGTGCAGGGGAAGAGATGGAGCTGCAATCCCGGAGGGGCGGGAAGATATGCCAGACCAGAACCGAATCGACAGCTGTCCCGATCATGATATAGACAGGAAACCACGCCGGAAAAGCTGTATTCCCGAAGTGGTGGCGGATCTTGCCGCCATGTTCCGCTCCGGTGGCCGGACCAGCCATATCGAGCCGGTGCCCATACCTTCCCGGGACAGTATTGTTGCCCTGCTGCTCGATCTGCAGCAGATTCTGTTTCCAGGCTATTTCACCGATATGATTCTCTCGCCCGAGAATCTGGAGTATTACCTGGGCCAGAAGATCAGTATGCTCCAAGAGCGTCTCAAGAAGCAGATCGTCTCCGCCATCCGGCACGACTGTTTTCGTCATAATCAGGCCTGCAGCAGGTGTGGTGAACGCAGCTATGAGCTTGCGGAAACATTTATCGCCTCTCTGCCCGGTATCCGTGAACAGCTTGAATCAGACATCGAGGCGACCCTGGTGGGCGATCCGGCTGCCGCCAATGCCGATGAGGTAATTTTCAGTTATCCTGGTCTGTTTGCAACCATGGTCTATCGAGTCGCCCATCGTCTCGTTGAACTCGAGGTACCTATTATTCCAAGAATCATGAGCGAGTATGCCTACAGGCGCACTACAATCGACATCAACCCGCAGGCCCATATCGGGGCCAGTTTTTTTATTGATCATGGCGCCGGCGTGGTTATCGGCGCCACCACCGAGATAGGTAACCGGGTCCGGCTCTACCAGGGGGTTACCCTGGGAGCGCTTTCCCTGCCCCGGGACGCCGGTCAGTCCCTGCGTCATACCAAGCGGCATCCCACCATTGAGGATGATGTGATTATTTACGCCAATGCCACCATTCTCGGCGGCGATACGGTGATCGGGGCGCGTTCCATTATCGGCGGTAATGTCTGGCTGACCCGCTCGGTGGGCCCGGACACCAAGGTGCTGCTCAAACAACCGGAACTTGTCTATCTCGGCAAGAAGGACAGCGACAATGCATAGCCACAGTCTGCTTGACAATATCGGCCATACCCCCCTTGTCCGCCTGGACGGGATTCAATGCGGTGCCCGGATTTTCGCCAAGGTGGAGGCCTGCAATCCCCTTGGCAGCGTCAAGGACCGTATTGCGGTCAACATGGTACGGACCGCGGAGCAAAAAGGTTTTTTGGACCAGGGAAGCGTTATTGTTGAACCGACCAGCGGTAATACGGGTGTCGGCCTTGCCTTTGTCTGCGCCAAAAAGGGATACAGGCTGGTCCTGACCATGCCCGAAACAATGAGTATGGAGCGCCGCGTCCTGTTGAAGCACCTGGGCGCTGAACTGATTCTGACGCCGGGCGACGAGGGCATGCGGGGCGCCATTGACGCAGCCCGAAAACTGCTTGCCGAGATTCCCGGGGCCTGGATGCCTGACCAGTTTGCCAATCCGGCCAATCCGGAAGCGCACCGGCTGACAACCGGGCCGGAGATCTGGCAACAGAGCGGCGGCATGGTTGATATCCTGGTGACCGGCGTGGGTACGGGCGGCACTCTGACCGGCACCGGCGGCTATCTCAAGGAGTTGCGTAACGTGAGCGTGATTGGTGTGGAACCGGCGAGTTCACCGGTTCTTTCCGGTGGAAATCCGGGAAAACATGGAATCCAGGGCATCGGGGCAGGTTTTGTTCCGGAAGTCCTTGACCGCTCCCTGATCGATGAAGTTGTTACGGTTGGAGACGAGGAGGCCCTGACCATGGCCAGGATCCTGGCCCGAAAAGAGGGGCTGCTCTGCGGCATATCCTCCGGGGCTGCCGTACGGGCCGCCGTTCTGGTTGGCAACCGGCTGGAAAACAGGGGCAAGTACATTGTCGTGATTTTGCCCGATACCGGTGAGCGATACCTCAGCACAAAGCTTATGCAGTAGCCCGCATTTCTCACAAGCGATCTGCTGCAAGGCCTGAAAGCACCATGCCTGCAGTGTTACAGCCCCAAAAAGCATCCTCGAAATATTTCAATATGTCTGTGGGCTTTTTGACGCTGTAACCCCGTATTCACAGCACTTTCCGGCCTTTCGCAACGATCTTTGTGAGAAATGCGGGCTAACCCCTTATCCCGGCGGGCCGGGACAACGAAGGGATGAGGGCTATTTTCGGATAATCTTATGCATCCACACAGTAACAGCGGCAAGACATCCTGTGACCGATGCGGTTCCTGCTGCCTGCAGGGCGGCCCCGCGCTGCATGGCGGGGATCTGCACCTCATCCGGTCGGGCAGCCTTGCCATCGGCGACCTTGTCACCATCCGCAAGGGAGAACTGGCCTATCAGCCCATGGCCGACAGGCCCAGCCAGGTGGATGCGGAATTTCTCAAAATAGGGGGAAAGCCGGGTTCCTGGGCCTGCCGCTTCTATGATGAACCGGGCCGGGCCTGTACCATTTACGGTAATCGTCCCCTTGCCTGCGGTCTTTTTGACTGCACGGCACCGGAGGCTGTCCTTGGAATTACGGGTCGGGATCTGCTGACCCGGTTTTCCTGTGCTGAGCATGACGATCCCCTGGTCCAGATTGCCAGGGAACATGAAGAGCAATATCCCTGTCCGGACCTGGACGGGATCGTGTCCCAACTCCAGGATGGCGGACAGAGAAAAAATGTTCTTGCCCGTCTGACTCCTCTGGTTAACGATGAGCTGACCTTTCGCTGCCAGGTGGCAAAACAGCGACAACTGAGCATCGGTGAAGAGCTGTTCTGGTTCGGGCGGCCTCTTTTTCAACTTCTTCAGCCCCTGGGCATTCAGGTCCAGGAAACTGTTTCCGGTCTGCATCTGTCCTGACCGGGCTCTCCCTTCACCTTCTCTGCCAGGTGTTTTTCACGTTTTTGTCCTGTCACTGTCTGTTTTTTCAGACAATTCATTGTCCCGATATGCTATACTGGAGTACATGGACAGGAGCGAAGGACCATACCGTTTTCCTGTAGCAACAATGCTTACCCAAATCCAGTCAGACGCCGGGAAAATGATCCGTAGGCAGGATTATCTTTTCTATTCCACCCAGAATTATGAAACCCTCCCTGAACCACCTTTTCCTCGTTCTTGATATTCTTATCGGCTTAAGCCTGCTTATCCTGCTTTTCAATGCTGATCTGGGGTTATCGAGACTGGTGGTCGAAGCTGGTAACCAGTGGCCGGGCCGCCTGCACGAGCCGTGGAAACTGCTCTATCATATGGCGCCCGTGCCCGGTTTTATCCTTGCCGCCTGCGCCCTGGCGGCTCTGTTTGGCAGCCTTTTTTATAAGAACTGGAAAAGGTTTCGCCGCCAGGCGATCTTTGTCCTGCTTCTGCTCGCCCTTGGTCCCGGTCTGGTTGTCAACGTGATCCTCAAGGACCATCTTGGTCGCCCCAGGCCCCAGGAACTGACTGAGTTTGGCGGCCAGCATGATTTTGTCCAGTTCTGGCAGCCTGGTACTGATATGAAAAACAGTTCCTTTCCCAGCGGTCATGCCGCCATTGGTTTTTTTACCATGGCGCCCTGGTTTATCTATCGCCGGAAAAAACCGGGATTGGCCCGTATCTTTCTTGCCGGCGGCCTTTTTTTCGGAACCCTGATCGGGACCGCCCGTATTCTCCAGGGAGCCCACTTCATCAGCGATATTCTCTGGGCTGGCGGCCTGGTCTATCTTATTGGTGAGCTGCTGGCCAGATCCCTTCGGCCCGACCATTTATAAGCTGTCACGCGGTTTTTTGTTCTTCGCCGGCCTGTATCAGTCCTTATCTCTTCCTGTGCCAACATTACTTGTCCTTTCTGAAGGATATTCCTTTCTGGATAAATTTACAGTAAGGAAGCAGGTGTATTAGTATTTTCTTTTTGATTTTTTTTGCTTCGTCACCTTTAATGGAATTAAGTGATGCAAAGAACACTGAAGTTCCCATGGCAGTAAATCAACAGGGAATTCAACTATTCATACGATCGGGGAACGAAGAGGAAGGAAAACATAATGGGTAAGAAATCAAGTATTCAGGTTAAATATACCTTTGTCTTTATCGTGACGTTGGCTTTGGTGGCAGGCGCTTTCCTTGCCGGTTTGTCAACGTTGAGAGATCAGGTGTTACGAAATGAGGCGGAAGCCGTGGCGGACCAGGTCATTGCTTTTCGGGCCTGGGTGGCTGGATCAGGGATGATTTGGGTCAACAAGCTGGCTCCTGGTTTCCCTGATTATTTAGCCACGCGTACAAACTTTCATGGTGACACGTTTTATGGCAAGAACCCTGCTCTGGCCACCAGGGAACTTTCAACCATAGCGAATAAAACATCCCTGCGGGCCACCTTTCTGGTGACAAGCGATGAGTATCGTCAGCCTGCAAACAAGCCCGATAGTTTTGAAAGGCAGGCCATCGAAACTTTTAAAAATGATAAATCATTAAAATACGTGGATGGCTATCAGACAGGTGAGTACAGGTATGCCCGACCTATTTTTATTAAGAAGAGCTGCCTGAAATGCCATGGAGACCCTGAAGATGCACCGTCTGAGGTCATTGAAAAATATGGCTCAAAAAAGGCCTTTGGCTATAAAGTCGGTGAAGTGCGCGGTATTGTCAGTGTAAAACTTCCCTCCATTACCTGGCAGCAGCTTTTGCCGATTCTGTCCAATCCCATTGCCATCGGCTTGGTTGTGTGTGCATTCTTACTGAACTTTTTGTTTACTCAACGCGTTATTATCAAGCGTCTGAAACAGTTGACCGGTGATGCAACGGCCATAGCCAAGGGCAAGCTCTCCACTCCGCTTGCTTATACTGATCCCAAAAAATCCAATGATGAGATTGACCATGCCTATCATGCTGTTAATCTGTTGAAAAAAAGTTTAAGCATCATTATGAAGAGGTCAAAAAAATAATCTTTTCAGTTAATTGGAAAACTGACCGGCTATGAACATCGGACCGTATCATCAGGCTTACTTGGTGCTTTTATGCATTTTTAGAATTTTTTATAAGGTGTTAATGAGCCATGAAAAAAATTAGAAACAAGTTATTACTGGCCTTTATTTTTGTCGCGCTTATTCCGCTCATTGCCCTGGGCGGGTATGCCTTGACCAGTATCAGTAAGTCGCTTAAGGAGGTCTCAACGGGCAAACTGCAGGACCGGGTCGGCCTGATTTCCTTTGAGGTTGAGGATTTTCTCAAAAATGTCAGCAACGATCTCTTTTATCTACGTGATTCTGTCCTCCTGCGTGACATGGTTCGCGATATTGCCACAGCGGATACGGAGGATCTGGAAACCATACGTAATAAACTTGAAAGGGATTTCCTTGCCTTTTCCAAACATAAAAAAGTCTATCACCAGGTGCGCTTCCTGGATGCCGATGGCATGGAGATTGTCCGGGTAGACAGGGTCAACAGAATAAAATCGGTTGTGGTTCCCCGGGAACAGTTGCAGAACAAGAAAAATCGCTACTATTTTGCCGATACCGCCAAGCTGCCCAAGGGTGAACTGATGATCTCGCCCCTGGATCTGAACCGGGAGCATGGTCAGGTGGAAAAACCGCTCCGGCCGGTGATCCGTTACGGCACGCCGGTCTATGACGAGAATGGTCAACTGCGGGGTATTGTCCTGGTCAATGTCATGGCAGAGACCTTTCTTGATCTGGTCCGGAAAAAGAATACCGGCAGGGAGCAGGCCCTGTTTATTGACAGTAAGGGCTACTATTACGTCCATCCCGACAGGGCCAAGGAGTGGGGCCGTACAACAGACCTGGGCCATGGCGCTACCTTTGGCAAGGATTATCCGGAAGTGGCCGGCCAGGTCGTTGGCGCGCAGGCTCCGGCTACCGTTGATCAGGAGAACTACCTGATTGCTGTTTCGCCCGTTTTCCTCGATAAGGGCAGGACAAACCTTCTTGGCGACATCGTTGATATCGTTCCCACTGAGGTTGTATTCGCCCCAGCGCTTACCTTCCGCAATATTTTTCTGGCAATCAGCGCTGGTGTCTTTCTGTTCACCCTTGTCCTGGCACTGAATCTGGCCAAGTCAATCACCGAGCCCATCGTCTACCTGACCAGGATCACCCATGATATGAGCAAGGGCAAACTCGCCACCCCGGTCAGTGTGACAAGCAGGGACGAGACAAGGCTGCTTGCCGAATCAGTGGAACGGCTGCGAAAATCCATGGTCATCCTGCTGAAGAGAATGAAAAAGAAATAGTTGGAATGTTGTGCACCCTGCTGTAAACAGGGTGTAACGACAAGGAAAATGTGCGGCGCAAACCCCGGCCTGCCGGGTATGGGTTTGCGCCGCCATGCTGTCTGAATCTGCCAAGCTGTTTTTCGATGTCTTCTGAAACAACATCTGATCCCTTCTGGGAAATCCAGGTCTCCCTTGCCAAGGGAGTGGCACGCCTGCCACGACCATCACTGGCCAAGCTGCATTATGAGGTCCTGGAGGAGCTGGGCAGGACGCCCGGACTGGACCTGGTGGATTATTTTGTCAAGCTTGCCGATATATCGGAAGAGGAAGTTCGTGAATACTTTCGTTTTATTGGCAAGGATGCAGCGGTCAAGACGAAGGAGACAAAAAAACGGGATGAGGCACAGGAGCTTGCCGAGCAGATAGCCGGCGAAAAGGGGGCCAGTGTCCTCTGGTATCGACAGGCCCATGCAGAGCGTTTTGGCCAGCCCCCGTCCGAGAAGCAGATAGAATTTTTTCTTCAGGCGGTTCGGAAAACTCCCCACAGTAAGGCGACATCCAAGACTCCCCAGGAAGACGGCCATGCCCTTGCCAGGCGTGTCGCCACCCAGCCTGGCGCCACAGTGCTTCGTTTCAGGGAGGCCTATCAGCAGCAGTTCGGAACGGTGCCTCCGGCGGAACTGACCCAGTATTTTCTCGACAGGATGCGCCAGGGCGGAAAACAGAGTGGGGAGTTTTTTGATGAAGACGATGGGGAGGGTCTGGCGTCACAGCTGGAGTTTGCCAGAACCGTGGCCGGAGGGCTGGTGTCCACCATACTGCAGTTCCGGCAGGCCTTTGAAAAGGCGTATGGTGAGGCGCCATCCCCCAAGGTGACAGAGGTCTTTCTCCGGAGTCTCTCCGAGACAAAAGATGAACGCAACTGAGGCTGGCCGGTAGGCTCTTCTTTTTTTTCCTTATTTTCTACACATGAATGGACAGGGCCCATTGGCCTCTGTTGGGTGCCGGGCTTATTCCCAAGTCTGTTTTTCCGCCCAAGCCCGGAAATCTTCCTGTTCTTCTTCATCGAGCATGGAGCCGATTTCGTTTAAAAGCGGCTCAATATCTTCAGCTGCCAACCGCTCGGCCGTGGTACCGATATTTGCCAGGGCATCTTCGATCAGGATCGCACCCGCCGGTCCGACAAGATCAATCAGCCTGTCCTCAATGGCTTCAAGGAGTTCAGTGCGCTTTTCTTCCGGCAGAATATCCTTTGCCGAAACCTGCTCCGCCACGCCGGCCATGATCAGACGGCAGGTGTGGGTAAGCACGGCCAGTTCCGACTTGCCGGCCAGGGGGAGAATTTCCTCGATGGTCTTTTTGCCGTCAAAGAGAAGGGCGATTTTCAGGTCATCGGCGCTGAGCTTTGTCGCGGTATTGAGTTTTTGCGAGTCGATCTGAAAAATGGCCTGGTCATCGCGAATTCGTTTCTGGATAACGGCTATGTTCTTGGCGGATTTTTCCAGAAAGGACAGGACATCATTGGTGTCGATCTCCGAATCCGTACTGAACGGTTCTGTCTGGCCTTCATCAAAACTGGTGGTGATATTTACCCAGCGCAGACAGGTGGCGACTGCATTTTTCCCCTCAAGTCTGTTGGTGGTTCCATGTTCAATAATCCCCTCCCGGACATACAGCCTGGCCTGGTCACCATATTTATGCGTAATTGTAAGGATGCCACTCTTGCCTTCGAAGATGAGCGGTTTGACAACGGGAAGAAGCGGTTGATACATGACAGTTCCTTGGTCTGTTTAAAAAACTAAAAACAATGCATTAAACAATGGGGCAAAATTGGGTGTTTATGTTTTAACTATAGACAATGTATGCCAGAATGACAGGGAAAATCAAAGAAAAAACAGATCAGTTACCGGCATATTTCAATAAAAATCGTTTTTTTTCTTCCGGGCCATGCCTTAGGCCATGCACCATTGATAGGCATTTATAAACATCTGCAACCACGGTGATACATCGGTTTTCTTCATCTCTTCCGGCAACCAGTGGCATTGCCAGCCAAGAAAGGCCCGTTCCGGGTGCGGCATCATGGCCAGGTGACGGCCATCCGGCGAACAGAGCCCGGCGAATCCGTCCGGAGAGCCGTTGGGATTGAAAGGATATTTTTCCGTGGCCTGGCCCTGGTCATCGACATAGCGCATGGGGATCAGGCCCTGATCGACAACCTGCTTGCACACTTCCCGATCCGGAAAATGAAGCCTGCCCTCGCCGTGGTCCACATGAATGCCAAAAACAAGATCCTCCATGCCGGCGAGCATCATGGCCGGGCTTTTTTCCACTTTGACCGTGACCCAGCGCGATTCAAACCGGCCCGAGGTGTTGCGGACAAAGCGGGGCTGCTGTTCGGCTGACAGCCCGGCAAAGGGCACCCAGCCGAGCAGGCCGAAGAGCTGGCAGCCATTGCAGATCCCGAGGGTAAAGGTGTCAGGCCGGTTGTAAAAGGCATCAAACATGGCCTTGAGGCGATCGTTGAACAGGATGGTCGCTGCCCACCCCTTGGCGGATTCCGGCACATCGGCATAGGAAAAGCCCCCCACCGCGGCCAGACCCTGGAATTCATCCAGGCGGATCGTGTCGTTGAGCAGATCGGTCATGGTGATGTCCCAGGGTTCGAATCCGGCCGCAAAAAAGGCCGAGCTCATCTCCCGGTCCGAGTTGGAACCCTCGTCGCGCAGGATGGCAACCTTTGGTTTTTTTGTTCCTGTCAGGCGTTCACGTGGAACCTGCTTGACCGTAAAGGGCAGCCGGTATTGCGGCCCGGGCCGGTCAAAACAGTTTTTCTTCTCTTCTTCCGCGCAGGCCGGATTCATCTGCAACCGTTCGATCCGGTAGCTGGTTTCTTCCCATTCCCGGCGCAGGATACGCATGTCCTCGGTCAGCAGGGTGTCCATATTGTAGACAATATGAATTTGGGGCTCTTTGCTGGTGACGCCAAGAAGAATTGACTGCAGCCCCGCCGCCGCGAGAATCTCGTTGATCGCGTCAAGATCGTCCTGGTCACATTCAAGAACCAGGGCCAGTTCCTCGTTGAAAAAACGGGCCACTGGATCAGTCTCTCCCTGCAGGCCGAGATCAAGGCCGCAGTTGCCGGCAAAGGCCATCTCGAGCAGGGTGACGATCAGGCCACCGTCGCTGACATCGTGACCGGCCAGGACAAGTCCCTTGCCGATCAGTTCCTGTACTGCATCAAAGCCCCGTTTCAGCCGGTCAGGATCATCCATGTCCGGGCTCTCGGTGCCAAGCTGACCCAGCACCTGGGCCAGGGCCGTGCCGCCAAGCCTGGCCTTGCCCGGCGAGAGTTCAATCAGGATCAGGGCTGAACCCGGTTTCTTGATATCCGGGGTGACAACCTGGGTGATATCTTTCATGGCCGCATAGGCGGAGATCACCAGCTCGCGCGGCGATTTGACTGTTTCCTCGCCGATCATGGTGGCCATGGACAGGGAATCCTTGCCACCATCCACGGCCATGCCCGTGGCGAGCATGGCATCTCGCATGGCCCGGGCCGCGTCATAAATGGCAGCCCCCTCGCCGGGCAGCTTGGGCGCCCACATCCAGTTGGCCGAACACTTGACCTGCAGAGGATCATCGATTTTGGCCCAGACCAGGTTGGTCCAGGCCTCGCCAACGGCCATGCGCGCCCCGGCCGCCGGATCAAGGAGCATCTTGATCGGTTGCTCGCCAATGGCGGTGGCAATCCCGGTCAGTCCGAAATGGGACTGGGCCACCACTGCCACATCGGCCACGGTGAGCTGGAGGGGGCCGCAGCACTGCTGCTGGGCGATAAGCCCGGTCACGGCCCGGTCCACCTTGTTGGTGAGAAATTTTTTCGAGCCCACCGAGACGAGATGAAGCACATCGGTCAGCAGGGTGCGGAAGTTTGTGTCATCCGGAATGGTCAATGGTGCCGGCTGATCATCAACATGGCTGTCGGTGAAGGTTTTCTGGGGGATATCGCCAAGCAGTTCATCCAGTTCCAGGTCAACGGGAGTGGTGTCGTCCCTGGCGTCATGAACCACAAAGCGCAGATCGCCGGTGACCTCGCCCAGCACCTCGCAGGCCACCTTTTCCCGCTCGCAGATTGCCTTGAACCGGTCAATGTTGTCCGGGTGGATCAGAAAACCGTTTCGTTCCTGGTACTCGGCCACGTAGATTTCAAGCACACTCATGGTCGGATCGCCAACCCGGATGTTACGGATCTCGATCCAGCCGCCAGAGTGTTCAACAAGCTCTTTTAAGACATTGGCCGGGCCGCCCGCACCCTGGTCGTGGATTACGTCGATCAGGGTCCGGTCGCCCATCTCGTTGCAGGCCCGGATGACCCGGTTCATCTTCTGTTCCATCTCGGCATCGCCACGCTGGACCGCGTTGAAGTCCAGTTCCTCGGCGTTTTCACCCTGGAGCATGGATGAGGCCGCACCACCGCCAAAGCCGACCCGGTAAGCCGGGCCGCCTACCTGGACGATGAGCATGCCCTTTTC
>Ga0256914_1004088_pt1 | contig 11182 bp, 11 predicted proteins | sample HulkmetaG_FD_191571 | JGI IMG/M metagenome (GOLD analysis project Ga0256914, IMG submission 191571) | Hydrothermal chimney microbial communities from Main Endeavour vent field at the Juan de Fuca Ridge, Pacific Ocean - Hulk | ecosystem: Environmental > Aquatic > Marine > Hydrothermal vents ...
GGGGATCGGGCGATGCCGCCCCCCGATGCCGTGCAATTCCGCCGGTGGCGGTCCGGGGCGCCTCTCGCGGGCCCCGTCCTTCCCGCCGCGGACGAGTGTTACACCATGTGGCGCGAATGGAAAAGGCGTCGCCCGGAGGCGACGCCCGTTGTTCTGTGTACCGGGATGCCCCGGCAGTGCCTCAGGCGGAGGGCTTGAAGCCCGTGGAGTGCTCGACGAGCGGCACCCACTCCACCTTCTTCATCTCCCACTCGCCCGTCTCGGGGTTGTAGCGGGAGTTGACGAAGCAGTGCCAGTTCTCCTCGTCCAGGCCGGGGTAGTCGGCACGATAGTAGAAGCCCGGATAGCGCGTCTCCTCGCGGAAGAGGATGTGGCGCAGGTGAGCCTCGGCGGCCCAGACGCGGTGGTAGTTCTCCCAGGCCCTGAGCAGCTCGTGCAGGTCCTTGGCGCGCATCTTGACCGCGTCTTCCTTGAGCATGGTCAGATACTTCAGACCTTCCTCGAGCAGCGTCTTGTTGGTCTGGTAGTAGGTCGCCACACCAGCCACGTACTCGTCCATGATCTTCTGCAGACGCATCTGGAACATGCGCGGCGTGATGTAGTTCGGGTTGATGTCGATCGCCGTGGTCTTGTCCTTGTGCTCAAGGAAGTTGCGGACCGGACGATAGATCAGCTCCACGAGCTCGTCGGTGCTCTCCTTGAACGTCGGCGTGAAGTCCTTGTGATCGCGCACGAAGCGGACCATGGACTTGCCGGCGATGCGACCCTCGGCGTGGGAGCCGGAGGAGAACTTGTGACCGGAGGCGCCCACACCGTCACCGGCGGTGAAGAGGCCCTTCACCGTGGTCATGCGGTTGTAGCCCCAGTGGTAGTGGTCGGGCTGACCCTTCAGGTCGGCCGGACCGGAGGCCCAGATGCCCGAGCAGCCGGAGTGGGAGCCGAGCAGGTACGGCTCGGTCGGCATCAGCTCGGACTTGTCCTTCTCCGGACGGATGTTCAGGCACGCCCACAGGGAGGCCTGACCGATGCACATGTCGAGGAAGTCCTCCCAGGCCTCGGCCTCGAGGTGCGCGACCTCCTTCGGCGTCAGCGTCTCGGAGAGCTCCTTCAGGGCGGTCGGGGTGTCCATGTAGATCGGACCGCGACCGTCCTTCATCTCCTTCAGCATGGCGTGGTTGCGCAGGCAGGTCGGAACCACCGCGGCCTCGTCATACGGGGAGAAGTCCTTCAGCATGTCGGCGTTCTTGACGATGTAGTCCTCGCCGAAGCCGTTCTGCGCCTTGGACTTGAAGAGCAGGAACCACGCGCCCACCGGACCGTAGCCGTCCTTGAAGCGGGTCGGCACGAAGCGGTTCTCCATCATGGTCAGCTCGGCGCCGACCTCCGCGGCCATGGCGTAGGTGGAGCCGGCGTTCCACACCGGGTACCACACGCGGCCCATGCCCTCACCGGTGGTACGCGGACGGAAGATGTTCACCGCGCCGCCACACACGTTCAGGATGGCGTTGGCCTTGAAGATGTAGAGCTTGTGCTCGCGGTTGGAGAAGCCGATGGCGCCAGCGATGCGGTTCGGCTCGTTGGCGTCCAGCAGATACTTGATGATGAAGACGCGCTCGTAGATGTTCTCCATCCCCAGCGCCTTCTTGGCGGCCTCGGCGACGATCACCTTGTAGGACTCGCCGTTGATCATGATCTGCCAGCGGCCGGAACGCACGGGCTTGCCGCCGTCCTTGAGCATCTTGCCGCCCTTCTTCTGCCAGGTGGCGCCGTCGACGCGGGTGCCGTCGTCCAGCGTCTTCCAGATCGGCAGGCCCCACTCCTCGAACAGGTGCACGGAGTCGTCGACGTGACGGCCCACGTCGTACACCAGGTCGTCGCGGGTGATGCCCATCAGGTCGGCGTGAACCATGCGGACATAGTCCTCGATGTCGTTCTCGCCGATGTAGGTGTTGATGGCGGACAGACCCTGGGCCACGGCGCCGGAGCGGTCCATGGCGGCCTTGTCCACCAGGGTGATCTTCACGTCGTCGCCGGCCCAGCGCTTGGCCTCGTAGGCGGCGCCGCAGGCGGCCATGCCGCCGCCGACGATAAGGATGTCGGTTTCGATCTCGACAATTTCGGGATTGCCGAAGCTGGGTTCACTCATAGTCTGTTTCCCTCATGCAAACAGTTGCGTTCTTCCCTGTGACATGGAGCCGCCGCTGCTGAAAGCGGCTCTCCCGTCGATGTTCCGGGGTCTCCCCCCGACCGAAAGCCTCAGCCCTTCAGCTCCGGGTTGATGTTCGGCAGCTCGCTCTCGGTGAACAGCAGCTCGCTGTCCAGATCGCCCGGCTCCGGCTTGTTGCCGTACGGGTCGATGGAGCCCACCGGAGTGGTGCGGGCCGGGAACTTGAAGCGCTTCAGCTCGCCGTCACGGAACTTGATGGTCCACATGATGGCCTGGTCGGTGCGCAGCGGAATGGCGGTGCCGCCCATCGGAGCCCAGTCGGCGAAGGGCCGCAGCTCGATGGCCTGCTGCGGGCAGTGCTTGGCGCAGCAGAGGCACTCCCAGCACTGATCCGGCTCCTGGTTGAAGGCCTTCATGGCATGGCCGGTGAACTCGCCCTCGACGTCCAGCTTCATCAGGTCGTTGGGGCAGATGTACATGCAGACGGTGACCTCGCCACCCTTGCAGCCGTCGCACTTCTCGGTATGAACGAAAGTAGGCATGCCTCTCCTCTTTCTGGTTGGCTTGAACTGGCAAAACCCCTCTTGCTTCGCGCGAGAAGGATTTTTTCACGAACACACCCGCCCTCGCGCCTGCCCCCGCAGGCCGCTGGTGCGGATGGGTCATTTCTTACATGTTCCTCCTCTACATGCCGGATGGCGGATGAATCCCCCCTCCAACATATTCACATTCGTGTAAATCAAAATTCGCTGATATACAAGCGCCAAACACCATTTTGCCGCCACAGAGGTGACTCATGCGGCAAACTGCCCGCCCCGCGGGGAAACTTTCGGCAAGGATCTGATATGAATCATGAAAATCGAACCGGCCCGGATCTGGCCGAATTGACAGAGCGTCTGGTGCGGTTCCGGGACGAGCGCGACTGGAAGCAGTTCCACACCCTGAAGGACCTTCTGATCTCCCTTTCGCTGGAGGCCTCGGAAGCCCTCGAGCTGTGCCAGTGGAAGGATGCCGGGGCCTTCGACGGACTGGCCCGCCGCGGCGGACCGCTGCACGGGCGCCTCCGGGAGGAGTGTGCCGACGTGCTGCTCTATCTGCTTCTGATCGCGGAGGCCGCGGATTTCGATCTCGCCGCCGCGGCAGCGGAGAAGATCGAGATCAACGCCCGCAAGTATCCCGTCGGCAAGGCGCGCGGCAGGGCGGACAAGTACACCGAACTGTGAGGGATGCCCGCCGCATGCGGTACGGACACGCGGCCCCGCTCCGGCGCATCGGGCGCCGCCGCGGATTTTTCGGCTTCCGGCAATGCGAAGCACTTGCAATCTTCCGCGCGCTGGCCTATCTATGACCTGCACTTGATAATCATTCGCAACAAAATTGATCCAGATCAATTTTGGCCACCTTGCGACACCTGCCGGGCGCCATTCCGGCGCCTTCGGAACGACAAGCGGGAAAAGCCATGAACCTGCACGCAGCCGAAACGCCTGCCACAGCCGGGGACACCGCATGCGGGCGGAAACCCGCTAGCTTTCCCCTGGTCCTCGCGTCGGAGGGCGAGACGGTCTGCATCCGGGCCATAGGCGGGACGCCCTCCTTCGTGCGGCGGCTGATGGATCTCGGTCTGCGCACCGGCGGGCACGCGCGGGTGGTGCAGCACAACGCCGCCGGCATCGTGCTGGCCATGGACGGGATGCGGCTCGCGCTCGGGCCGGCCGCGGCGCAGCACGTCATGGTCTCCCTCTGCGACGCATGCGGCACCTCCCCGGAGGTGGTCCGGGCATGAAGGCCGAATGCTGTTCCGGCGGCCGGGAGGAGCGGCGCGGCGTCTCCGGACGGGACCGTTCCGGCGTTCTGCGGATCGCCATTGCCGGAAATCCCAATTGCGGCAAGACCACGCTCTTCAACCTGCTGACCGGTGCCCGCCAGCGCACCGGAAACTGGCCCGGCGTCACAGTGGAGCGCAAGACCGGCATCTACCGGGATGCGGAGGGGGAGATCGAGGTCGTCGATCTGCCCGGCGTCTACACCCTTCGCCCCATTCCCGGCATGGAGGAGCAATCGCTGGACGAGAAGCTGGCGCGCGACGCCATCGTCCGCGAGGATTTCGACGTCGTGGTGAACATCCTCGACGCCACCAATCTCGAACGCAATCTCTACTTCACGACCCAGCTTCTGGAGACGGGCAAGCCCGTCGTGGTGGCCCTGAACATGATGGACGCCGCGCGCAGGGCGGGGCTGAAGGTGGATGCCGAGGCTCTGTCGCGCACCCTCGGCGTGCCCGTGGTGCCGGTGGTGGCCTCGAAGGGCGAGGGCATCGACGAGCTGATGCGCACGGTGCGCGAGGTGGCGCGCCGTCGGGAGCATCCGGCGATGCGCATCGCCTATCCGGCGGCGGTCGAACGGCTCGCCGACGATCTGGAAAGGGTGATCGACTACACCGCCCGCAGCGAGGGCATAGACCGTCGCTGGCTGGCGGTGCGGCTGATCGAGGGCGACGATCTGGCGCTGCGGCTGGCCGGCGAGGAGACGGCGGGCGTGCTGCGCCACCGGCTGCCGAAACTGGCGCGCGAGCTGGGCGACGACGCCGACATGATCGTGGCCGAGGCGCGCTACGCCTTCGCCCATGACGCCGCCCGCGCCGCCGTGCACCGGCAGGGCGTCGCCACGGCCACCACGTCGGACCGGATCGACCGGGTGGTCCTGCACCGCTTCGCGGGCCCAGCGGTCTTCCTCGCCGCCATATATCTGATGTTCATGCTGACCATCAACGTCGGCGGGGCCTTCATAGACTTCTTCGACATTCTCGCCGGCGCCGTCTTCGTGGACGGCGTGCGTGCCCTGCTCGGCGGCATGGGCGCGCCGGACTGGGTGACCGTGATCCTCGCCGACGGCTTCGGCGAGGGCATCCGCGTCGTCGCCACCTTCATCCCGATCATCGGCATGCTGTTCCTGGTGCTCTCCTTCCTCGAGGATTCCGGCTACATGGTCCGGGCCGCCTTCCTCATGGACCGGCTGATGCGGGCAATCGGCCTGCCGGGCAAGGCCTTCGTGCCGCTCATCGTCGGATTCGGCTGCAACGTTCCGGCCATCATGGCCGCCCGCACGCTGGAAAGCCGCCGCGACCGCATCCTCACCGTCATGATGGCCCCCTTCATGTCCTGCGGCGCGCGGCTGACGGTCTACGCGCTCTTCGCCGCCGCCTTCTTCCCCAGCGGGGGGCAGAACGTCGTCTTCGCCCTCTATCTGATCGGCATCGCGGCCGCCGTGGCCACCGGATTCCTCATGAAGAAGACGCTGCTGAAGGGCGAGGCGACGCCGTTCGTCATGGAGCTGCCGCCCTACCGGCTGCCGCGGCTCTCCAACATGCTGCTCCATGCGTGGAACAGGCTGAAGGGCTTCATTCTCGGGGCGGGGCAGATCATCATCGTGGTGGTGGCCGTCCTGTCCGTGCTCAACTCGGCGGGCACCGACGGCAGTTTCGGCAACCAGGGGACCGACAGATCCGTGCTCTCCGCGGTGGGACGGGCCATCGTGCCGGCCTTCGCGCCGATCGGCATCCGCGAGGACAACTGGCCGGCCACGGTCGGCATCTTTACCGGCATTTTCGCCAAGGAGGCGGTGGTCGGCACACTGAATTCGCTCTATGCCACGATCGGGCATGCGGTCGCCGGAACCGGTGCGGAGGCGGAAGGGGCCGGGGCCTTCGACTTCACCGACGCCGTGCGGCGCGCCTTCGTCTCCGTACCCGAGAACCTGCGTTCGCTGGCGGAAAGCGCGCTCGATCCCCTCGGCCTGTCCACGGTGAGCGGGTCAGCGACGGCGGTCACTGCGGATCAGGGCGTCTCCTCCGTGACGCTGCGGGCGATGGTTCGCCATTTCGACGGGCGTGTAGGGGCCTTCGCGTACATGCTGTTCATTCTGCTCTACTTCCCCTGCGTGGCGGCCTTCGGGGCGATGGTGCGGGAGATCGGTCCGCGCTGGGCGCTTCTGGCCGGTGCGTGGAGTTCCTGGCTGGCCTGGTTCGCGGCGGTGGAATTCTACCAGGCGGCGACGTTCATGCGGCATCCGGAGCAGTCCGCCGCCTGGATGCTGTCGCTGGTGGTTCTCATGGCGGCGGTCATCGCCTTCATGAAGCACTACGGCGACACCCATGCGCCGCCGGCGCTCGCCGCGGGAAGCTGAGGCGATGCTCGGCCGGATCCTGGAATACCTGGAGAGACGCGGCGCGGCCTGCCTTTCCGAGATCGCGGCGCATCTGGAGGCCGAACCGGATGCCGTGAGGCCCATGCTGCGGCTGCTGGAGGCGCGGGGCCGGATCCGCCGGCTGTCCGCCGGGAAACCCGGAGGCTGTGGCGGCTGCACCGCCTGCCTGCCGGAAAGTCTCGTGCTGTGGGAGGCCGTGCGGAGGGGCTGAGGCGGAACGGACGCGTCGCTGGTCCGTCCGGTTCGGGCGCTCTGCCCTTTGCCGGAAGGCGTCCACGGGTTCTATACTGCCGGTCCGGGCGCGAAGGCAGGCCGAACGAGGGTGCCGCAGAATGATAATGAAGCTCAATCCGGACCTCTTCCTGTTCCGCCGCACGCGCGAGCTGGAACGCAAGATCGACCGTTTCTACGACAATCTCTCGGAGTCGGCCATCGTCTTCCGGCTCGCCGTCCGCTCCTACATCAAGACGGGCTGGACGGACGAATTCCACGAGCGGCTGGAACGGGTCAGCCAGCTGGAATCCGCCAACGACAGCCTGCGCCGCGAAATAGAGAGCGAGCTCTACGAACACACGCTCATACCGGATTCGCGCGGCGACGTGCTCGGTCTCATCGAGAATTCCGACCAGGTGATCTCCGAATTCGAGAGCACGCTCTGGGCCTTCGCCAACGAGCGGCCGGAAATCCCCGATCCGTTCCGCTCCGGCTTCCGCAAGCTGACCAACATGGTGGTCAAGGCGGCGGACGAGCTGGGGCTGGGGGCGCGCGCCTTCTTCCGCAGCCCGCAGGACGTGCCCGCCTACAATCACAAGGTCATGCTCTACGAGAAGGAGGCGGACGTCATATCCACCACCCTGAAACGGGCCATCTTCGCCGAGGAGAGCCTCGACCTGTGCCGCAAGCTGCATCTGAAGGAGTTCGTGGAGTACATCGATTCCATCGCCGACACGGCCGAGGACGTGGCCGACCGGCTGGCCATATACGCCATCAAGCGCCTGGTCTGAGGGAGGTCCGGCATGGATCCGATGCTGCTGATCTTTCTCAGCTCCGGCATGTTCCTGGGCTGGGCGCTCGGCGCCAACGACGCCGCGAACGTCTTCGGCACGGCCGTGGGCACCCGGATGGTGCGCTGGCGCACGGCGGCGGTCATCTGCTCGGTCTTCGTGATCCTCGGAGCGGTGATCTCGGGCGCCGGCGCGTCCGGGACCTTGGGCAGGCTGGGGTCGATCAGCGCCATGCCCGGCGCCTTCATGACGGCGCTCGCCGCCGGGCTGGCGGTCTACTTCATGACCCGGTCTGGGCTGCCCGTCTCCACCTCGCAGGCGATCGTCGGCGCCATCGTCGGCTGGAACCTGTTCGCGGGACGGCCCACGGACCTCGCCGTCTTCTCCAGAATCGTCGGCACCTGGGTGATATGCCCGCTGCTCTCGGCGCTGATAGCGGTCGTCCTCTACAAGGCCATGCGGACGGTCGGAGAACGGCTCCGGCTGCATCTGCTCACCGTGGACGCCCTGACGCGCACCGCGCTGATCGTCGCCGGAGCCTTCGGCGCCTATTCGCTGGGGGCCAACAACATCGCCAACGTGGTCGGCGTGTTCATTCCCGCGCGTCCCTTTCCCGACATCGAGATCGGCGGAATCGTGATCGATTCCGCGCGGCAGCTCTTCTTTCTGGGGGGCGTGGCGATCGCCGTCGGCGTGTTCACCTATTCCCGCGGCGTGATGATGACGGTGGGCGGCACGCTGGGCCGCCTTTCCGCGCCCAAGGCGCTGGTGGCGGTGGTCGCGCAGGCCATCGTCCTGTTCCTCTTCGCCTCGAAGGGACTCGAGAGCTGGCTCATGGCCCGGGGACTGCCCACCATCCCTCTGGTGCCGGTATCGAGTTCGCAGGCCGTGGTCGGAGCCATCGTGGGCATTTCGCTCCTCCAGGGGCTGGCGGGCATCCGGTGGGGCGTGCTGGGCCGGATCGTGATCGGCTGGGTGGCCACGCCCGTCGTCGCCGGGATCATCTGCTTCCTCGGCCTGTTCTTTCTCCAGAACGTCTTCCACCTCGCCGTGAAGTGAGAAACGGGCCCTCCGGCGTTGCCGCCGGAAGACCCGCCGAGGAGGGATCATGAGGGAGATTGCGGGGGATCGGAGGGGGTGTCCTCACCAGGCGCGGTAGCGATGGCAGTGGCGCGGACCGCGGATGGTGCGCCAGACGTAGCGGCCGCGACGCGGGCTCCACACGCGCACCCGCCGATGGTGGCGATGGCACCGCACGCGGTGGCGCGGAACGTAGTAGACCGGGGCGGGGCCGTAGTAGTAGCCGGGGGCGTAGTAGCCTCCGCCATAGTATCCTCCGCCGTAATAGCCGGGCAGTCCGATGCCGATGCCCAGATTGACGACCGTCTTCGCCTCCGCCCTCTCCGGCATGGCGGCGGTGCCGGCGATCGCGATGGCGGCGGTGGCGGCTGCGGCGATGGCGAACTTGCGGAACATGGTCTCGTCTCCTTCTGGCATGTCTGTCGCTGATCTTCACGTGTCCGGGTTGTGCGTCCCCGTTGATGGTCCCCATGTTGCCGCACGCCGCTTGAACCTTTCCTGAGCGGCACGTTCATCCTGCGTTCATGGCGGGAACGGGGCTGGCATGCCCCTTGCTGCCTCCCCGGACATGATGATGGACATGTTGCATAACGGAACACTTCCGGTTGTGGACGGGCAGCGGATCACGTTGCGCTCCATGGAGGAGGCGCTTTCGGCCATCGCCCACGACGCGGCGCATGGCATGCCGTTTTCCGTCTTCACGTTGAATCTGGACCATCTGGTGAAGCGCAGGCGGGATCCCGCCTTCCGCGCCGCCTACGCCCGCGCGCGCCACGTGACGGCGGACGGCTGGCCGGTCGCATGGCTGGCTGGGCGCGGGTCGGGCCTGTCGGTGGACCGGGTCACCGGCGCGGACATGCTTCGCCCGCTGTGCGAGATCGCCGCGGTGCTGGATCTGCCCGTCGCCTTCGTCGGATCCACGCCCGAGGTGCTCATGGAGGCGACGGCCCGGCTGCGGGAGACGGCCTCCGGGCTGAAGGTGGCGGCGCGCATCTCCCCGCCTTTCGGTTTCGATCCCGACGGTCCGGCCGCCGCCCACCTGATCGAGGACATCCGGAAGTCCGGAGCCCGCCTCTGCTTCCTCGCCCTCGGGGCGCCGAAGCAGGAGCTGCTCGCGGACCGGGCGGTTTCCGCCGGCGTCGAATGCGGTTTCGTCTGCGTGGGGGCCGCCGTCGATTTCGTGGCCGGCGCCCAGAAGCGCGCGCCGGCCTGGATGCGGGGCACGGGGCTGGAATGGGCGTGGCGGCTGCTGACCGATCCGGCGCGCATGGCCGGCCGCTATGCCGCGAGCGCCTCTGTGCTGGCGCGCATCCTGTGGGAGGACCTCACCGGAGCGGGCCCCGCGCACACGGGTGGAAACAGGCCATGAAAGACGCGCCGTACCGTCTGCTCGTCATCCACCCCATGGATCCGCGCGGCGGCAAGGTGGGCGGCATCGAAACCCACGTCCGCCTTCTGCTGGACCGCCATCCGGAGGATTTCTCCGTCTGCCTCGTCGGCGTGGATGGAAGCGGGGACCTGCGGCCGGGAAGGCCCGTGCGACTGGAGGGCGCTTCCGGACCGTACGACTTCCTTCCCGTTCTCCATTATCCGGAGGAACGGATGCACGAGGCCGCCCGGACCATCGGACAGTCGCTCACCTTCAGGTTCCTGAAGGCCATGCTGCGCCATCTGCCCGCCATCCGGCGCCTCGCCGGAAGGGGGCGCGTCTCCGCGGACGTGCAGAGGTTCGAATTTTCGCCCGTCCCGCGTCTGGCGGGCGTGCGCCTGCTCCAGCAGATACACGGCGAGGGACGCAAGGGCGACCGGATGGACAGCCTCATTTCCCGTCACTGGGGAATCTACGAGGCGGGAGAGGCGCTGGCCATGCGGCTGTGCAGCCGCGCCATATGCGTGACGCCGGCGCGCGTGGAGCAGCTGGCCCGCAAGTATCCCCGGCAGGCGGACAAGCTGGAGTTCATGAGCGTCTCCGTGGACACGGACGTCTTCCGGCCGGCGCCGTTCGACGTTTCGGACGGCATCCTGCGGATCGTCTTCGCCGGGCGCTTCGACGCGTTCAAGGATCCCCCCCTGATGTTCAGTATCATCCGTATACTGAAGGAGAAGCTGGACGGCCGGGTGGAGTTCCACTACGTCGGAAGGAGTTCCACGGACCGCTTTCCGGAGTTCGAGGCGATCCGGGACGTGACGGTCTTCCACGGTTTCCAGGATCGGGCCGGCGTCGCCCGCATCCTGCACCGCGTGCACGCGGGCATACTCACCTCCTATTTCGAGGGATTGCCCTGCTTCATGATGGAGACGCTGGCCTCGGGCAGACCGATGGGCGTCATCCGTCTGCCGCAGTTCCAGATCGAGCTGCCGGACTACGCTCCGCTCATGGTGGAGGGCGTTTCCGGCTTTCTGCGCGAGCGGAACGAGGACGAGCGCGAAGAGACGGCACGCGCCATGGCGGACGGGTTCGTGCGCCTGTGGGAGGACATCCGCAACGGCCGCTACGATCCGCGACGCATCGCGGAACGGGTGCGGCCCTATTCCATCGAGGTCCAGCTGCCCCGTCTTTTCGAGCGCCATCGGCAGATACAGGACCGCGGCCCGCTCCCGGCGGGCAACGTGGTCGCCCTCATGCGGGAACGGCGGGTCCGCTAGCCTTCCTTCCACCGGCGACGTCGCGGATCAGTCCTTCCCAGGCGTCCACGCCCTTGGCGGCGGAAAAATCCAGCGCGCGCAT
>Ga0256914_1004089_pt1 | contig 11182 bp, 11 predicted proteins | sample HulkmetaG_FD_191571 | JGI IMG/M metagenome (GOLD analysis project Ga0256914, IMG submission 191571) | Hydrothermal chimney microbial communities from Main Endeavour vent field at the Juan de Fuca Ridge, Pacific Ocean - Hulk | ecosystem: Environmental > Aquatic > Marine > Hydrothermal vents ...
TATATCTGTTTTTGCTAATATTTGATTTAAAAGGTTAGCTCCAATTTTTATATTTTTATTAGCGCAGATACCCTTTGCATATTCGCCAGATTGGATACTATTTTTCTCTTGACATACATCTTCTAAAGCGTGGCTACCCATATCATATACAAAAGCGGTTTCGGCTCTATTCTTTTTATTTTGCTCTATTCCAATACCAATCTCATCTATATGAAAATCCAAAAATCCAAATCTATGATAAATTGCAGCCATAAGTCCATCAATAGACTCTTTATGTGTAAAGTTATTATTTGATATATTTTCAATAACCATTGAGGTTTTATAACCGCTATATATACTTCTTTGAGAGCCATATTTTCCTGTATAACCAATTTTACTTTTATCCTCATAATGTCCAATTGTAGAATTATTAATGAGGTATTTAGCATGATTTTTGGCAGCCATTTTTAAATGTTTATTTAATTTTAATGGTATAAGACCGGCTTTAACTCTTAAATAATTTAAATATGAAAAGGTTGCATTCTCTTCAAACTCTATATTAATTAATGGGTCTTCTTTAATAATAATCGTTTGAGGAGTTGGAGTATCTGCCAATATGTAAAAATAGGCAGATAGCAGTGTTAATAACCCCATTATTAAAGTGTGAAGAGTCTTTTTCATTTGGAAACTCCTTAATTTTATTTTATATATTCAAATTATATCTAAAAAATACTAAAAAACAACAAAAAATATTATATAAAAACACTTTTATATAAATTAACATTTTACTTTAATTTTTTGGTTAAAATATAGTATAATATTTATCATCTAAAATAGTAGGATTTTCTTATGGAGAGAGAACACAACCCATTACTTATTCATCAATTAAAAAATGACCATAAAAAACTTTTTAATATATATAATAAATTATATAGTTCATTTATATCAAATAGTAACCATAAAGAGATAGAAGACATATTAAATCAGTTAAAAGTTATGCTTATAATGCATATAAATTTTGAAGATAGCCTATTATATTCATATTTAAATGATAAATATAGATATAGTGATGAAAAGATGACTTTTATTACCAATGCAAGTAAAGAGATGCAAAATATCTCTGAAGTCGCATTAAAATTTATTAATGAGTGTTCAAATCCTGAACTTTATATACAATATAGAGATAAATTTAAAAAGGAGTTGGAAATAATTGGAGATATTTTAGTAAAGAGAATAGAGTTTGAGGAGGACAGACTCTACCCTCTTTACGATTAAGAAAATCTCTATATATTGGGAACATTACCTGAATCATTGGCATATTCATAAACAAAATCATAAATGTGAGGTAAACTCTTCTCATCTACTGTATAACCGTGACATATTTTTTTTATCTCATCAGCTAATTTCCCAGCATCATAAATCTCCTCCCATTGGTCTTGTGAATGTTTTCCTGCAAATGCACTACCCGTCATTCCACATTTAGATTTTAGTTGTTTGACATATATCTTTTGACCTTGCATCACATCTGCAATTATTGCTGTAGTCACTATATTTAATCCCAATAGCGTTGCAATAGTTAGTTTATGTAGATTTTTCACTTTAATATCCTTTTTATTAGATTATCAATAGTATAAATCTAAATTGTGTAACTATCGTGAATAATAGTTATTAGTTATTATTTAATATAAATTTTATACTATTTTATAATTTTCCTAGAAAAATAATAATGCAAAATATTAAATATAGTTATAAGAATTATTTTAATTTAGAAATTAATACTCCTTCTATTAGCTTATCTAAATCTCCATCTAAAATAGCCTCTACATTTGAAAATGCTATTCCACTTCTGCTATCTTTAATTTGTTGATAAGGGGCTAATACATAGGAGCGAATTTGGTGTCCCCAACCTATATCACTCTTCTCAACTCCATCTAATTTTTTCTGTTTTTTCTTATTTTCATACTCATATAGTCTTGATTTTAACATCTTCATGGCAGTCGCTCTATTTTTATGTTGACTCCTATCATTTTGACACTGAACCACTATATTTGTCTCTAAATGGGTAATCCTAATAGCACTGTCTGTCTTATTAACATGTTGTCCTCCTGCTCCACTTGCCCTATATGTATCCACCCTTATATCTTTATCTTCGATTTCAATATCTATGTCATCTTCAACTTCTGGTGAGACCATAACAGATGCAAAAGAGGTGTGTCTTTTGGCGTTACTATCAAAAGGTGATATTCGTACTAAACGGTGAATGCCATTTTCAACCTTTAAATACCCATAGGCATTTTCACCTTTAATAATAAAAGTCACATCTTTAATACCTGCTTCATCTCCTACCTGATAATCAAGTTCCTCAACTTTAAACCCTTTTCTCTCTGCCCAACGAAGATACATTCTATATAGCATACTTGCCCAATCTTGTGACTCTGTTCCTCCTGCTCCCGGATGGATTGAGATAATAGCATTACTATTATCATGCTCTCCACCCAACATTATTGCTATTTCTAAATCTTTTATACTATCATTTAAACTTTGGGCATCTTCAAAAATCATCTCTAATGACTCTTCATCACCTTCACTCATTGCCATCTCAAAAAACTCAGTAGCATCTTTTACGGATAGATACGCCCTATTGTATCTATCTAAAACTCTCTGCTTTTGAGTCTTTTCTTGTGAAACTTTTGAGGCATTTTTACTATTAGTCCAAAAAGATGGCTCTTGTTGCATAGAGTTTATCTCTTGTAATCTTTTTTCTATCTCTTTTGGCTTAACAATATTTTTTATATTTTCAATCTTTGTATTGAGAATTTTTAGCAACTCTCTATATTCATAACTATCCATTTTTAAATCCTTAAGTATAATTTTATCAAAAAAACATATAAAAGTTTAATCTTTAATGATATAATGTTTTTAAAAAAGGAAAATGGTTAAATGAGAGTTAAAAAAGTAGTAGTTCTGTTAATATTACTATTTGTAATATCTGCATGTAATAGTAAAACAGAAAAAAAGAGTGATAATAATAGTAGTGGTGTAACAGAAAAGAGTGTAATAGCCGATAATAAAAAAATATCAAAAGAGAAGAGCAAGGAGATAACCTTTACACTAGAGACAATAGATGGAACAACTATCCATATAAAAGAGATAGAGAATGGTTTGGAATTTCAAGAGTTTAAAGGGCGACCAATCTATTTAATACTATTTGGATATAGATGTCCTCCTTGTCTAAAAGAGATACCGGAGTTAATAGAGTTAACAAAGGAGCATCAAGATTTAAAAATTATTGCTATGGAGGTACAGGGTTTAGATAGTGATGCACTACAAGAGTTTGTAACTGATAGAGGAATAAACTATCCGGTTATTTCAGGATATAACTATATGGATTTTATAAGTTATATTCAACTAAAAGCACAATGGGGAGGAGCAATTCCTCTACTTTTAGGACTGAATAAAAAAGGAGAAGTAGAAATAATGCAAATAGGTGGTGTCTCTAAAAGAGAGTTGGAGATGGGATATAAGGAGTTGATAAATTAACAACATGCCTAAAGGAGGAGAACTATGGTTTTAAATGGAGATGCCTACAATAGTAGATTTCACTTCTCCCATTCCAAAGATTAATCTCTCAACTATCTAATAGTTTTATCCTATTCTATAATCCCACATAGTGATTTTACATTTGGAATAAGTTTCTCTTTTATTGCCAAATAAATCTTTTGAAAACTCAAATACTCCTCTCCATCAGGATCACTAAATCCTATATGAACTCTTTTTACATTTTTTGAAAATATTGGACATCTCTCTTTTGTACTGTCACACACCGTTACAACCAAATCAAAATCTATATCTGTCACCATGCTACAATCTTTGGAATAGTATCTATCTTTCCATGCTAAATTCTCTTCCAAAACTCTTTTGGCATAAGGATTTACTCTATAACTAGGAGATGTTCCACAGCTATAAGCCTCTACTCCATCTAAATATTTATTAATTAATGCTTCAGCAATAATGCTTCTACAGCTATTTCCTCTACAGATAATTAAAACTTTTTTTTTCATCTATTTTTCCATTTTTTATATATAAAAGTATATCTAAGATTTGCAATCAATACACTTTAAACAATATCTGATAAAATTTCACTAATAAAAGAAGGTTTATATATGAGAGTTGTCACAGGTGTAGTTGGAAATGATATTCATGTAGTTGCCAATAGGCTTATTGAGATTTCTCTAAAAGAGAGAGGTTTTGAAGTGTTTAATTTAGGGGTCAACACATATCTTGAAGAGTTTATTGATGCCGTTATAGAGACAGATGCCAATCTACTTCTTATTTCATCTTTAAATGGTGAAGCAGAGGGTTGGAGTAGAGATTTACTTTTTTTAAAGCAGAGATTTGATTTAGATGGTGTACTTTTTGCTATTGGTGGTAATTTAAGTGTTGGTGAAGCATCACAAGAGGATATAGTTCCAAAATATAAAGCTTACGGATATGATTTAGTTTTTCATCAAATTGATTTAAATGAAGGGCTGGATAAGATAGAAGAGACTCTTAAATTAAGAGAGGAGAGGCAATAATGTTTCAACAAGAGAGATATATAATAACCAATACACCATATACAGAGAGTTTTGATTTTGATGAGATAGAAGAGTTTATTACTAAAGCAGATAAAAATCTTTTTATCTCTTATAAATTTAAACATTCAGATAAGATTTTAGTACAACCTCGTGGTGGATTTCCCACCTATGACAAGGTTTTTAAGCTATATGAGGAGTTTGTAAATGCCGGTGTTGATGTCTTGCCTCTTACAATAGATAGTAATACTAGATTAAATGATTATGAGATGGCAAAAAAGATGTTAATCTTATCTGAAGAGAGCGATGAGAATATGTTAAATGGTTATCCTCTTGTCACTCATGGATATAGAACAACAAGAAAAATGGTAACACACTATAATACTCCAATTAGTTTAAGACATGGAACACCTGATGCTAGATTGCTTATTGAAGTAGCGTTAGCTAGTGGAATATTTGAAATTGAAGGAGGTCCTATTACATATTTACTTCCATATTCAAAGAATTTTCCACTAGATAAGGCATTTTTATATTGGAAATATGTAGAGAGACTCTGTGCTAAGTATTCAAAACTTAATGAACCAATTAATAGAGAGTCTTTTGGACCACTTTCAGCAACTCTTCAACCACCCGCCATTGTAATTGTTATTCAACTTTTAGAGATGTTACTCTCATTAGAAGAGGGGGTTAAATCATTCTCTGTTAGCTTTTCACAAACAGGTTCCATCTCTCAAGATATAATAAGCTCTAATGTCATTAAAAGATTAGCAAGAAAATATGCAGATAAATTTGGACATAATGATGCTTCAATCCATCTAGTCTATCATCAATGGATGGGAGCATTTCCAAGAAATAAAGAGTTTTCAGATGCTCTTATCAATACATCTACAGTAATAGCCTCTATGGTTCGAGCTGATAAGATAATTACTAAAACTAGAGATGAAGCGTTTGGAATTCCAACACCTGAGGTGAATGCTAGTGCCGTTAGAAATACCCAATATACTCTCAACATCTTAAAAGGCATTCCTAATATTTCAGATGAAGAGGAAGAGGAGAATTTAACCACTATGGTAGAAGATATTTTAGAAGCTGTATTTAATGACCCAGCTGATACATTATGGAGACAGATATTTAATTCCATCAAAAAAGGAATTATAGATATTCCATTTTCACCACATATTATTAATGCAGGAGAAGCAATTACAGTAAGAGATAAAAACTATAATATTCGATTTTATAAAAGAGGTAATATCCCAATTAATAATAAATGTTTAGCTTATGAGAGGTCAAAAATAGATTTAGGTGGTAGAAGTCTAGTTGAAAATATAATCCACGATATTGGAATTATGTTATAATTTTAAGCAAGATATAATCTAGTGGAGAGATGAGATGATAAATGATAATAGCGTAAATAATAAAGAAGATAATAATAAAGAAACAAATAGCTTAATAATAAGAGAAGATGCTTTTAATGATTCATTTTTTAAAAGAGATAATGACTTTGATAACTATAGTTCTCATAACGAGTCTCATAAATCTCATAATGAGTATAACTATTTTCAAAATACCCATGAGCAAGAGTATGAATTTAGTTATAGCGAATATGAGAGAGAGAAGAAATTAGCCTATGGAGAGGAGGAAAATAGTAGTGGAAAACTCCTAATTGCTCTATTTTCAGCTGGAGCAATAGGAGTTGTAGGCTATTTAGGGTTTAATTACCTAAATAGTGATAAAAAGAGTGAACCACAAAATGTAAATATGTTAGAAAATAGAAATATTACTATGGAGAAAAAAGGAAGTGTGGAGGTTGAAAATGTTATAGAGGCTAATGAAAAAAATGTAATAGTAGAAATCTCTACTCCAACCCCACCCCCGACCACAACTCCAACCCCAAGCACAAAACCTACACCTACAGAACAAACAACATCTATTAATAGCAAACAGAAAGAGATAAGAGAGTCTGTTATTAAAACTTTAAAAGAGAAAAAAGCAAAACAGGTAACCCCTACCCCTGCTAAAATTATTGAAAGTGTAGAAAATAGTGTCCACAAAGATACTATTAAACCAAAAATTGAAAAGCCAATTATTAAAAAAAAGAGTAAAATCGTAACAGATAAGATAAAAAAAGAGAAACCTAAAAAACCAAAATATAGAGTAATTACTGTAAAAAAAGGGGATACTCTAGCCTCTATTTCAGAAAAATTTTATGGAAATCCTATGAAGTTTAAGAGAATTATAAGAGCAAATAGAGATTTAAAAAGAGGCTCTACCCATTTACATCCTGGACAGAAACTTATTATTCCACTGTTGGATACAAAAAATAGTAGAAGAATGGTTGTTGTACGAAAAGGTGACACTTTAGCCTCTATCGCAAAAAGATTTTATGGAAATTCTAGCAAATTTCAAAAAATTATAGATGCAAACTATAAGATAAAAGATGAACATACTCCACTACATATCGGACAGAAAATTTATGTGCCAAGATAAAAAAATATTGGAAAATAATGAATAGATTACACATAGATATAGGAAGTACATATTTTAAAATTAGTGCCAATGGGGTAACAGACCAATATTTTAGAGATTTTAATATAGATATATATGATGATGTTCAAAATAAGTGTGCTAACCTTCTAACCAAATACTCTAAAGAGAATATTTTTATATGTAGCTCTGCAAATGGTGGGCTAAGTACCCTTATTATTGGTATTACTTCTCTATTTAGTATTAAATATGCTACTAATATTGCTTTCAATTCCGGTATTAATATTATTGATACCCTCTTATACTCTAAAATCGATACAGCAATTCCACCTAAAGAGAGTATAGATGTGGTTATTATTGCTGGTGGAATTGATAATGTTAAACCAAAATTTGATAAAAGACTTCTTGAGTACTTAAAAGAGGTAAATTATCAAAATATTGTGTATGTTGGAAATAATATTGATAGACCATTTTTAGAGAAAAATATAACTAATTTAGTTGTATTGCCTAATATTATAAAGGATAAACTTCAAATTCGAGAAGAGGAGTTAAAGGAGTATCTTACCAATCTATATCAGAGTGATATTGTAGGCAAAGAGGATATTAAAAAACTATATAATATAACCTCAAATCAGATATACTCAACTCCATATATAGTAAATAACTCTCTGTCTGTATTAGGAGAACTATACAGTGATGTAACTGACCCTTTTTTACTAATAGATATAGGTGGTGCAACAACCGATATTCACTATAGTACAGATTTGATAGAGAATAAAAATATTTTAACAAATAGTGGTTATGATAGATTGGTGTTTAAAAAATTGGGAGTATATAAGTCAAGAGAGAGTTTAGTTTTTGGAGCTAAAAATAATGAATTTGTATATGAACTTTTAGACTATTTAGGGGTAAATGAGAATATTTTAGAGGAGTATAGTCCTAAGGCTACAGTTATCCTTATGCAACTTGCTATCTTTTTAGTTCTATACCAAGTCTCTAAAAATTATAATAATTATGTCACTCTTAAGCTAGATATTTTAAACTCCATAGTATTAACAGGTGGAATTTCAAAGGTATTACATGATAATGATATAGATAGAATAGTGAAATTTTTCTATAAAAAGATACTCCATTATAGTACAATTCCAAAAATTATAATAGATAGAGATTACAAGATTTGGACTTTAGGCATAAAGGAGATACATCATGTCAGGTAGTAATATAAGAGAGTTACTAGAGATAGCCCAAGAGAGTTTACCAAATAAAATAGCTTTAATTGAGAATGAGAAAAAATATAGTTACAAAGAGCTCTTTAAGAAGGTAAATCAGTTAGCAAACTATTTTAATCAACTAGATTTAAAAAAGGGTTCAAGGATTGGAATTTACTCAAATAAAAGTTCTGAGCAAGTAATTGCAGTATTAGCACTTCTCTCGACCAATTATGTAATAGTACCAATTACAAGATTTCTAAAACCTGAGCAGGTAAAGTATATTATTGATGATGCAAAAATTTCCGCCATTGTTACTGATAAAACAAAATTAGATAATATAAAAACTATTAAATTTAAAGGTAAAATAATAACTTTTGAGCTAATAGATGATGAATTGGTCTCATTTAAAGAGATATATAAATGTTTTAACTCAAAATACACCACAACAATACATGGTCACAATAGTGCTGTTATTACATATAGCTTTGGAAGTGATGGCTCTCAAAAAGGGGTTATTATTAGCCATAGAAACTTAATAGATGGAGCTAAGATTGTATCTAAATATTTGGAATTAAGGGAAGATGATATTATATCCGGACTCTTATCATTTAATTTAGATTATGGCTTAAATCAGATATTCTGCTCTTTATATAAAAAAGCAACTTTAGCAGTTCATAAGTTTATTCTACCAAATAGTTTTTTTGCCCATCTAATTAGAGATAGAGTAACAGTTTTAGCCTTAATGCCTGTCTATATTTCCAAAATGTTTGATGAGGATATACATAAATTACCCATGCCGAAACAGTTGGACGGGGTTCGTATCATTACATCTTCTGGAGGAAATATAACTGAAGAGATGATAACCAAAATTGATAGGTATTTTAAAAAGGCAAAATTTTACTCTATGCACGGATTAACCGAAGCTCTGAGAACTACATATCTTGAACCATCACAAATACATATACGACCTACATCAATAGGTAAAGCAATTCCAGATGTAGAGGTTTATATTATTAATGAACAAGGTTTTGAGTGTAAAGATAATGAAGTAGGAGAGCTTATTCATAGAGGAGCTTGTGTCTATCAAGGATATTGGAATAGCCCTGAAGAGACTGCAAAAAGATTTAAGAATATATCTATTCTAAATAAAGTCATAGATTTAAGTAACCAAAACTCAAACGAGATAGTTGTCCAATCTGGTGATTTTGTATATAGAGATAAAGATGGATATATATATTTTGTAGATAGAAAAGATGATATGATAAAGACCAATGGGTATAGAGTTAGTCCAAAAGAGATAGAGAGAGTTGTGGAGAGAAACTTTAAAAATATAGATAGATGTGCTGTATTTGGTATTCCAAATGAAGATATAGAGGAGGAGATAGTCTTAATATATAGTGCAAAATCAAAAATCCCAAAAAATGAGATACTATTTGAATTAAAAAAACATCTAGCTTCATATATGATACCAACTATTATAGAGTATAGAAAAGAGCTTCCATTAAAAGCTTCTCATGATGAGAAGGTTGATAAGAGAGCTTTAAAACTTTCTATTTTATAAAAAAATCTATATTTTTTTCACTTTGAAGATTACTTTTTATAGGTATCATTTTTACTATTTGACCTTTATGTAGAAAGTCAATATTTGGTGTAGTAACTATCATTCCATCAGCTCTATCTAATGGTGATACCATACCAGATTTTTGATTATTCAATGGTGCAAAACTATCTCCATTCCACTCTCCTAAAACTACACTATATTTTCCTTTTTTAATTTTATAATTATCTCTGATTTTAGTAGTAATTAATGGGTGATAAATACTATTAGTTCCCGATAATTTAAATATAATTGGTTTTACAAACATCTCAAAGTTTACCATACTAGCCAATGGATTACCCGGTAGGTTTACTACAAAAGAATTATTTAATTTACCCATAGTTGTAGGTTTACCCGGTTTAATATCAACCTTTGAGAATAAAACCTCCATACCCATCTCTTGAAAAGCTTGAATTGTAAAATCTTTATCTCCTACACTAACACCCCCTGATGTTAAAATAAGGTCAGCGTCCATAGCATCTTGAATAGATGATTTTAATCCATTAAGATTATCACCTGAAGTTGATAGATAACTAACATCACAACCCAACTCTAATGCTCTTGAGTAGAACATTGGTGCATTTGAGTTATAGAGTTGATGAGGTTCTATTCTCTCAAAGTGAGCTTTTAACTCTTCACCTGTGCTAAAGATAACCACCTTTGGCTTCCTAAAAACCTCTATATGTGTTATTCCTTGTGATGCTAAAAGAGCTACAGTATATCCTGTTATTCTCTTTCCTGCTTTTAAAAATATCTCTCCACTTTTTATATCTTCACCTTTCCATCTTATCATGGCATCTTTTTTAATATTGGGTGGTAAAACTATAGAACTCTCTGTTAAAGACTCAACATCTTCAATAGGTACAACAGCCTCACACCCTTTTGGGATTGGTGCTCCCGTCATAATTTTTATAGCCTCTTGCTCTTGTAAACTCACTTTTGAGGTATCTCCAGCATATATAATCTCTTTTATATTAACAGCTTTATTAGCATCAGATACTCTAACAGCATACCCATCCATTGCAGAGTTATCAAATCTTGGTAAATCCCAATAGGCTCTATACTCTTTAGCTATAACTAACCCTATACTCTCCTCAATCGGCACTATCTCCCTACTTTTTTTTCCTACTTCATTATATATAATATCTAATGCTTCATCTATTTTTACCATAAATTAACCTTTTTTGAAATTTCAATGATTATATCAAATTAGGGTTAATAACAGTTAATCAAAAACTTATCCAATCTTGGTTATAATAGTCTGAATGGTTGGAATTTTGAACTAATAAGTGATTTGGGAAGTGGTATTAACTACAATAAAAAAGGTTTAAAATCTC